>OHAU01002376.1_pt1 | contig 18046 bp, 15 predicted proteins | sample 1577181 | NCBI WGS metagenome assembly OHAU01 (sample SAMEA3541472, study PRJEB24748) | human gut metagenome | biome: human gut; feature: human-associated habitat; material: faeces | place: China | collected 2012 | reverse complement strand
AGAGCACTAGCCTTCCAAGCTGGGGGTCGCGGGTTTGAGCCCCGTTTTCCGCTCACTCTTGCTGTAATAGCTCAGTGGTAGAGCACTTCCTTGGTAAGGAAGAGGTCCTGAGTTCAACTCTCAGTTACAGCTCTACTTTTCTCTTTTATTACAGAGTAAGAAAGAAAAACAAAGATTATTCATTTATAAATTAAACAATAAGCTATGGCTAAAGAGACATTTCAGCGTACCAAGCCGCACGTAAACATTGGTACAATTGGTCACGTAGACCACGGTAAGACTACATTGACAGCTGCCATTTCTAAAACCCTCCATGATAAGGGCTTTGGCGGCGAGGAAGCTAAGTCTTTTGATCAGATTGACAACGCTCCAGAAGAAAAAGAACGTGGTATTACCATCAACTCTTCACACATTGAGTATGAAACCGCAAAGCGTCACTACGCACACGTAGACTGTCCGGGTCACGCCGACTATGTAAAGAACATGGTTACTGGTGCTGCTCAGATGGACGGTGCTATCTTGGTTTGTGCCGCTACAGACGGTCCTATGCCTCAGACACGTGAGCACGTATTGCTCGCTCGTCAGGTAAACGTACCTCGCTTGGTTGTATTCTTGAACAAGTGTGATATGGTTGAAGATGAGGAAATGCTCGAACTCGTAGAAATGGAGCTCGGCGAAATTCTTACACAATACGAATATGAGGAAGATACTCCAATTATCCGCGGTTCTGCACTCGGTGCTTTGAACGGTGTTGAAAAGTGGACCGACAAGGTTATGGAGCTTATGGACACTGTTGATGAGTGGATACAAGAGCCTCCTCGTGCTACAGATAAGCCATTCTTGATGCCTATCGAAGACGTATTCTCAATCACAGGCCGTGGTACTGTTGCTACTGGTCGTATCGAAACTGGTGTTATCCACGTAGGTGACGAAGTTGAATTGCTCGGTCTTGGTGAAGACAAGAAGTCTACTGTAACTGGTGTGGAAATGTTCCGCAAGCTTCTCGATGAAGGTCAAGCTGGTGATAACGTAGGTTTGCTTCTCCGTGGTATCGATAAGAATGAAATCAAGCGTGGTATGGTACTTTGCCACCCAGGTCAGATTAAACCTTACAAGAAGTTCAAGGCTACAGTGTATATCTTGAAGAAGGAAGAAGGTGGTCGTCATACTCCATTCGGTAACAAGTATCGTCCACAGTTCTACCTCCGTACAATGGACTGTACAGGTGAAATCACATTGCCAGAAGGAATTGAAATGGTAATGCCTGGTGATAACGTAGAAATCAAGGTTGAACTTATCTACGCTGTTGCTTTGAACGCAGGTCTACGTTTCGCTATCCGTGAGGGTGGTCGTACAGTAGGTTCTGGTCAGATTACAGAGGTTTACGAAGATTAATTATATACCGAAATAAATAGATTCCCGTTATAGCGGGAATCTATCTACGGGTTTAGCTCAGTTGGTAGAGCACTGGTCTCCAAAACCAGGTGTCGAGGGTTCGAGCCCTTCAACCCGTGCTAAAAGAAGATAATATGTTGAAAAGAATATTCACAAAATTCTTAGAATACTGCAAGGATTGTTATAACGAACTTGCGCATAAGACGACATGGCCTACACGTGCCGAACTTACACACAGTGCAATGGTAGTATTATCTGCTTCCCTAATCATTGCGCTTATTGTGTTTGCTTTTGATTTTATATCACAGCATGTGATGGAGTTTGTTTATCCAGGCTAAAGCATTAGGAAAGAATGGCTGATACTGAAAAGAAATGGTATGTACTTCGTGCCATCAGTGGTAAGGAAGCAAAGGTGAAAGAATACATCGATGCAGAATTACGACAGAATGCGAAGTTGGCAGAGCGTGTTTTCGAGGTTTTATTACCTACCGAAAGTCACGCATCTTTGCGTAATGGCAAGCGTGTTGTTACCGAGAAGTTAAGTCTTCCTGGTTATGTGCTTGTACAAGCCAATATGAATTCGGAGATAGCATCAACACTCCGTTTTATGCCTAATGTATTAGGTTTCCTTGGTGGAATGGCAGAACCGACACCTGTTCGTCAGGCAGAGGTAAACCGTTTGCTCGGAAATGTAGAGGACTCTGTACTTGAAGAAGTACAAGATATTCCTTATACAGTTGGAGAGTCTGTGAAAGTTACCGATGGTCCATTCAGCGGTTTCCATGGTATCATCGAAGAGGTGAATACCGAGAAGCACAAGCTGAAAGTAATGGTAATGATTTTCGGACGACAGAATCCGTTGGAGCTAAGTTTTATGCAAGTAGCAAAAGAGGAATAAGCTGTTACGAGTATACCTCTTTTATATAAATCAATTTTAAATATTAACAAAGAAATGGCTAAAGAAGTTGCTGGATTAATCAAATTACAGATTAAAGGTGGCGCAGCGAATCCTTCCCCTCCCGTAGGCCCTGCATTGGGTTCTAAGGGTATTAATATTATGGGTTTCTGCAAGGAATTCAATGCCCGCACCCAGGATAAGGCTGGAAAAGTTCTTCCAGTTGTTATTACATACTACAACGATAAGTCTTTCAGCTTTGTTATCAAGACACCTCCTGCTGCTATTCAGTTGCTCGAGGCTGCCAAGGTAAAAGGCGGTTCAGGCGAGCCAAACCGTAAAAAAGTTGCTTCTGTAACTTGGGAACAGGTTAGAGCTATTGCAGAAGATAAGATGCCAGACCTCAATTGCTTTACAGTTGAGAGTGCTATGAAACTTATCGCTGGTACTGCACGTAGTATGGGAATCACTGTAAAAGGGGACTTCCCTGGTAAATAATATTAAACTTCAAAAGTAAAAATGAGTAAACTGACAAAAAATCAGAAATCAGTAGCTGAGAAGGTTGAATTAGGGAAGGCATACACTTTAGCAGAGGCATCTGAACTTGTTAAGGAAATTACCACAACAAAATTCGATGCATCTGTTGATGTTGATATTCGTTTGGGTGTAGACCCACGTAAGGCAAACCAAATGGTTCGTGGCGTGGTAACATTGCCAAACGGAACTGGAAAACAGACACGTGTGCTGTGTCTCTGTACTCCTGATCAGGAAGCTGCCGCTAAGGAAGCTGGAGCTGATTACGTTGGTCTTGATGAATATATTCAAAAGATTAACGGTGGATGGACAGATATTGATGTAATCATTACTATGCCATCTTGCATGGGTAAGGTTGGTCCTTTAGGTCGTGTACTCGGTCCTCGTGGATTGATGCCGAACCCTAAGAGTGGTACTGTAACTATGGATGTTGCGAAGGCAGTTAAGGATGTGAAGTCAGGTAAGATCGACTTTAAGGTTGATAAGGCTGGTATTATCCATACCTCTATTGGTAAAATCAGTATGTCTGCTGAACAGATTTTTGGCAATGCAAAGGAATTTATTTCTACCGTTGTTAAATTGAAGCCTGCTGCTGCTAAAGGTACATATATCAAGAGTATCTTTATTTCAAGCACAATGAGTAAGGGTATCAAGATTGATCCTAAATCAGCTGAATAACTCTAAAAGTTTTGTAAAATGAAGAAAGAAGTTAAAGATACGATTATCACTGAACTCGGTGAGAAACTTAAGGAATATCCTCACTTTTACCTTGTAGACGTTACAGGGTTGAATGCAGAGGCTACAAGCTCTCTCCGTCGTAAGTGCTTCAAAAGCGAGATTAAAATGGTTGTTGTTAAGAACAATCTTCTCCACAAAGCTTTTGAGGCTTCAGAATTAGATTATGAACCTCTCTATGGTTCTTTGAAAGGTAATACAGCTATTATGTTTACACAGGTAGCTAATGTTCCTGCAAAGCTCCTTAAAGAATATACAAAGGAAGGTATTCCTGCTTTGAAAGCGGCTTACGCTGAAGAGTCTATGTTCGTTGGTGCTGATAAACTCGAAGAACTTGTAGCTCTCAAGAGCAAGAACGAACTTATTGCTGACGTTGTGGCATTGCTGCAGTCTCCAACAAAGAACGTGGTTTCTGCTCTTCAATCTGGCGCAAACACTATTCATGGTGTGCTTAAGACTTTAGGCGAGCGTCCTGAATAAAACTTAATAAAGTCGAAAATTACATTAATAACAGAACAAAATTAAATATTTAGAATAAAATGGCAGATATTAAAGCTATTGCAGAAGAATTAGTAAATCTTACTGTTAAGGAAGTAAACGAGTTAGCAACTGTCCTCAAGGACGAGTATGGAATTGAGCCTGCTGCTGCAGCCGTAGCAGTTGCTGGTCCTGCTGCTGGTGGTGGCGCAGCTGCTGCAGCTGAAGAAAAGACAGAGTTCGATGTAGTTCTCGCTGAAGCTGGTGCAAACAAGCTTAAGGTAGTTAAGGCTGTTAAGGAAGCTTGTGGTCTTGGCTTGAAGGACGCTAAGGATCTTGTTGATGGTGCTCCTTCTACTATCAAGGAAGGTGTAGCTAAAGACGAGGCTGAAAACTTGAAGAAGCTCATCGAAGCTGAAGGTGCTAAGGTAGAGTTGAAGTAAGACTCTTCTAAAGTGGTTGATGCTTTTATAATAGCATAAAATCACATTTTATAAAAATATGGTTAGGATTTACCAAGTAGGTGAGTCCTAACCTTTTTGTGTCTTTCGACACTTTTCTTACGCATTTGTGGCATCTTAGCCACGAACATTATTAAAAATATTTTATGGCAACAGAGAATAAACCCAGAGTAAACTTCGCCAGTGTGCAAAGTCCGTACCCATATCCGGACTTCCTGGATTTACAGTTGAAGTCGTTCCGCGATTTTTTACAGCTTGATACTCCGCCTGAGGAACGCAAGAATGACGGTTTATATAAGGTCTTCGTAGAGAATTTCCCTATCACCGATACACGCAATAATTTCGTTCTTGAGTTCTTGGATTATTATATCGATCCACCTCGCTATTCTATTTCAGAATGCTTGGAGCGTGGCTTGACATACAGTGTACCTTTGAAGGCTAAGATGAAGCTCTACTGTACCGACCCAGACCATGAGGATTTTGGAACATTTATTCAAGATGTGTTCCTTGGTACAATTCCTTATATGACAAGTAATGGTACATTTGTTATCAATGGTGCTGAACGTGTGGTTGTATCTCAATTGCACCGTTCTCCAGGTGTGTTCTTTGGTCAAGGTGTTCATGCAAATGGTACAGTGCTTTACAGTGCTCGTATTATTCCATTCAAGGGCTCTTGGATTGAGTTTGCAACGGACATTAATAATGTAATGTATGCTTACATTGACCGTAAGAAGAAGTTGCCTGTTACAACGATGCTTCGCGCAATAGGATTTGAAAGCGATAAGGATATTCTTCAGATTTTCGACCTTTGCGAAGAAGTTAAGGTAAATAAGAAAAACATGAAAGCTGCCTTGGGACGCAAGTTAGCTGGTAATGTTATGAAAAGCTGGAACGAGGACTTCGTTGATGAAGATACAGGTGAAGTAGTATCTATTGAGCGTAATGAAGTTGTCGTAGAACGTGAGACAGAAATCACTGACGAGAATCTTGATGTTATTCTCGAAAGCGGTGTGTCTTCTGTGCTTTTGCATAAAGATGAAGATGTAGCAAACAAGTACTCTATAATTTTCAATACGCTTGCAAAAGACCCCAGCCACTCTGAAATCGAGGCAGTAAACTATATTTACCGTCAGTTGCGTAATGCTGATGCTGCTGACGATGCGAGCGCAAGAGAAGTATTCCAAAACCTGTTCTTCTCTGATAAACGCTACGACCTCGGTGAAGTAGGTAGATACAGAATTAATAGAAAGTTAGGACTTGACACCGATATGGACGTTCGTGTCTTAACGAAAGATGATATTATCGAGATTATCAAGTATTTGATAAACCTCGTAAATTCGAATGCAACAGTTGATGATATTGACCACTTGTCAAACCGTCGTGTTCGCACCGTTGGAGAACAATTAGCAAATCAGTTCTCAATCGGTTTGGCTCGTATGAGTCGTACTATCCGTGAACGTATGAATGTTCGCGACAATGAAGTGTTCCAACCAACTGATTTGATTAATGCAAAAACTATTTCCAGCGTTATCAACTCATTCTTTGGTACCAACCCATTGAGTCAATTTATGGACCAGACCAACCCATTGGCAGAAGTTACGCACAAGCGTCGTCTTTCAGCCTTAGGCCCTGGTGGTCTTTCTCGTGAACGTGCAGGCTTTGAAGTCCGCGATGTCCACTACACACACTATGGTCGCTTGTGTCCTATTGAGTCTCCTGAAGGTCCAAACATTGGTTTGATTTCTTCATTGTGTCTCTATGCAAAGATTAATGACCTTGGCTTTATTGTAACTCCTTATAGAAAGGTTACAGAGTCAAAGGTAGACTTAGACAACGAACACGTTGTTTACATGACTGCTGAAGAGGAAGAAGATCTCCCTGTAGGACAGGGTAACGCCCCATTGAACCCAGATGGTACATTTATTCGTGATTATGTGAAATGTCGTCAAGATGCCGATTATCCAGTAGTAGAACCAAGTCAAGTAGCTTTGATGGACGTTGCTCCACAGCAGATTGCTTCAGTTTCTGCTGGCTTAATTCCTTTCTTGGAGCACGATGACGGTCACCGTGCACTGATGGGTTGTAACATGATGCGTCAGGCTGTGCCATTGCTTCATAACGATGCTCCTATTGTAGGAACAGGCTTGGAGAAGCAGGTGTGCGAAGATTCTCGTACGATGGTAACTGCTGAAGGCGATGGTGTTATCGAGTATGTGGACGCAACTACAATTCGTATTCTTTACGACCGAACAGACGATGAAGAGTTTGTAAGTTTCGAACCAGCGTTAAAAGAGTATCGTATTTCTAAGTTCCGTCGCACCAACCAAAATATGGTGGTAGACCTTCGTCCTATTTGTAATAAGGGACAGCGTGTTAAGAAAGGCGATATACTTACCGAAGGTTATGCAACCGAGAATGGTGAATTAGCACTTGGACGCAACCTTCTTGTAGCTTATATGCCTTGGAAGGGCTACAACTACGAAGATGCCGTTGTTATTTCAGAGCGAATGGTTCGTGAAGATGTACTTACATCTGTGCATGTAGATGAGTATTCTCTTGAAGTTCGCGAAACAAAGCGTGGTGTTGAAGAGTTTACAGCCGATATTCCTAATGTTAGCGAAGAAGCAACAAAGGACCTCGATGAAAACGGTATTATACGTATCGGTGCACGTGTTGAGCCAGGCGATATAATGATTGGTAAGATTTCTCCAAAGGGAGAAAGCGACCCATCACCAGAAGAAAAGTTGCTCCGTGCCATCTTCGGTGACAAGGCAGGTGATGTTAAAGACTCTTCTTTGAAAGCCAACCCATCTTTGAGTGGTGTTGTTATTGACAAGAAATTGTTTGCTCGTGCTATCAAGACACGCGAAAGCAAGCGTCACGATAAAGTTACTTTGGCACGTCTCGATGAAGAACAAGAGGTAAAAATCAACGATTTGAAGGACTTGTTGGTTGACAAGCTTCTCGAATTGACAGAAGACAAGGTATCGCAAGGCATTAAGGATTATTCAAATGCAGAGATTATTACCAAGGGAACAAAATTCACTATGGCTGCTTTGAAGAACCTTGACTACGAGGGTATTCAGTCAAACGGCTGGACCGACGATGAGCATACCAACCTCTTGATTCAGAAACTTATTATGAACTTCATTCGTAAGTACAAGCAGATGGACGCTGAGCTTAAACGTAAGAAGTTTGCTATTACCATCGGAGACGAACTCCCATCAGGTGTTCTCCAGATGGCGAAGGTTTACATCGCGAAGAAGCGTAAGATTCAAGTAGGTGATAAACTTGCTGGTCGCCACGGTAACAAGGGTATTGTATCAAAGGTTGTACGTGCAGAAGATATGCCGTTCCTCGAAGATGGTCGCCCTGTCGATTTGGTATTGAACCCTATGGGTGTGCCTTCTCGTATGAACCTTGGACAGATTTTCGAAGCTATCCTTGGTGCGGCAGGTCGCAATTTGGGTGTTAAGTTTGCTACTCCGATTTTCGATGGTGCCAAACTTGAGGACTTGAAGGAATGGACCGACAAGGCAGGCTTGCCTCCAATGTGCTCTACCTATATCTATGATGGTGAGACTGGAGAACGCTTCGACCAGCCAGCAACGGTGGGTATTACTTACTTCTTGAAGTTAGGACACATGGTTGAAGATAAGATGCACGCACGTAGCATTGGTCCATACTCACTCATTACGCAGCAGCCACTTGGTGGTAAGGCACAATTTGGTGGACAGCGATTTGGAGAAATGGAAGTTTGGGCTATCGAGGCATTCGGTGCTTCACACGTACTCCAAGAGATTTTGACAATTAAGTCTGACGATGTTGTAGGTCGTTCTAAGGCATACGAGTCTATTGTAAAGGGCGAACCAATGCCAACACCAGGCATTCCTGAGTCGTTGAACGTGTTGCTCCACGAGCTTCGCGGTCTTGGATTAAGCATCAAACTTGATTAATTTGCACACCCCAAAATTAAAGAAACATGGCTTTTAAAAAAGATAATAAAGTTAAGAGTAATTTTAACAAGCTCACCATTGGACTTGCTTCCCCAGAGGAAATTCTCGAAAATTCATTTGGAGAAGTAATCAAGCCAGAAACGATAAACTATCGTACCTATAAGCCCGAACGCGACGGCTTGTTCTGTGAGCGCATCTTCGGTCCTACAAAAGATTATGAATGTGCCTGTGGAAAGTACAAGCGTATTCGTTATAAAGGCATCGTCTGCGACCGTTGTGGTGTAGAAGTTACAGAGAAGAAGGTGCGCCGTGAACGTGCTGGACATATCGAACTCGTTGTGCCAGTAGCACATATTTGGTATTTCCGCAGTCTTCCAAACAAGATTGGCTATCTGTTGGGACTTCCAACAAAGAAGCTCGACAGCGTTGTATATTACGAGAAGTATGTTGTCGTACAGCCTGGTGTTGTAGAGGGTATGAAGCACCCCGATACGGGTGAAGACCTGAATGGTTCTCACAAGTTAGACCTTCTCTCTGAAGATGAATACTTGGATATTCTCGACAATCGCTTGCCAGAAGGCAACGAGAAGTTGGAAAACTCTGACCCAAAGAAGTTCATTGCAAAGATGGGTGCAGAGGCTATCTACGATTTGCTTACCGATATAGACCTTGACCGTTTGGCAGGCGAACTCCGCGACCGTGCCACCACCGATTCAAGTCAGCAACGTAAAGCCGAATCCTTGAAGCGTTTGCAGGTGGTAGAAGCATTCCGCCAATCGGAAGGCATCAACCGTCCTGAATGGATGATTATGAAGATAGTACCTGTTACGCCACCAGAACTTCGTCCGTTGGTACCGCTCGATGGTGGTCGCTTTGCCACTTCCGACTTGAACGACCTTTATCGCCGCGTAATCATTCGTAATAACCGTTTGAAGCGACTTATCGAAATCAAGGCACCAGATGTTATTCTCCGTAACGAGAAGCGTATGTTGCAAGAGGCGGTAGACTCGTTATTCGACAACAGCCGCAAGTCATCGGCTGTCAAGAGCGAGAGTAATCGTCCTTTGAAGTCGTTGTCAGATTCACTCAAAGGTAAGCAAGGCCGCTTCCGTCAGAACCTTCTCGGTAAGCGTGTAGACTATTCTGCACGTTCCGTTATCGTTGTAGGTCCTGAATTGAAGATGGGCGAATGCGGTCTTCCTAAGCTTATGGCAGCCGAACTTTACAAGCCATTCATTATTCGTAAGCTCATCGAGCGTGGTATTGTGAAGACAGTGAAGAGTGCCAAGAAGATTGTAGACCGTCGCGAACCAGTTATTTGGGACATCTTGGAGAATGTGATGAAGGGACACCCTGTGCTCCTTAACCGTGCTCCTACGCTCCACCGCCTTGGTATACAGGCTTTCCAGCCTAAGCTTATCGAGGGTAAGGCAATCCAGCTTCACCCATTGGCTTGTACAGCGTTCAACGCCGACTTCGATGGCGACCAGATGGCTGTCCACCTCCCATTGAGCAACGAGGCTATCCTCGAAGCACAGGTGTTGATGCTCCAAAGCCACAACATCTTGAATCCAGCTAACGGTGCACCTATTACCGTTCCTTCTCAGGATATGGTGTTGGGTCTCTACTATATAACCAAAATCCGTCCAGGTGCTAAAGGCGAAGGCTTGTGTTTCTATGGATCAGAAGAAGCCATTATTGCACACAACGAAGGTCGTTGCGACCTCCACGCACAAGTGAAGGTTGTCGTTGATGACCTTGTTGATGGTAAACTCCAGAAGCGTATGGTCGAAACATCTGTTGGCCGTGTTATCGTCAATCAGATTATCCCAACCGAAGTAGGCTTCTTTAATGGCATCATTTCTAAGAAATCGCTACGTGGACTCATCGCCGATGTTATCAAATGCGTGGGTATGGCACGTGCTTGTGCTTTCCTTGATGGTATCAAGAACTTGGGTTACCGTATGGCTTACACCGCAGGCCTTTCATTTAACTTGGGCGATATTATCGTACCAGAAGAGAAAGTCGATATTGTGAGCAAGGGTCAAGCGGAAGTAGACCAAGTAAAGGCTAACTACGAAATGGGTTTCATCACCGATAAGGAACGCTACAACCAAGTAATTGATGCGTGGACACACGTAAACAACAACTTGAAGGCAAGCGTGATGAAACATATGATTGAGGACGACCAAGGTTTCAACGCCGTTTACATGATGCTTGATTCGGGTGCCCGTGGTTCTGCCGACCAGATAGCACAGCTTGCAGGTATGCGTGGTTTGATGGCTAAGCCTCAGAAGGCAGGTGCTGAAGGTGCACAGATTATTGAGAACCCTATCCTTTCTAACTTTAAGGAAGGTATGTCGGTGCTCGAATACTTTATTTCTTCACACGGTGCCCGTAAGGGTCTTGCCGATACTGCTATGAAGACTGCCGATGCAGGATACCTCACTCGTCGTTTGGTAGACGTTTCTCACGACGTTATCATTACCGAAGAGGACTGTGGCTCTCTCCGTGGTCTTGAATGTCGTGCGTTGAAGAATGGCGACGAAGTCATTGCTTCTCTCTACGAGCGCATTCTCGGTCGTGTATCTGTACACGATGTCATCAATCCTTCTACAGGCGAACTTATAGTAGCTGCAGGCGAAGAAATCACAGAGGGAAAGGCTAAAATCATTGATGAATCGCCACTTGAGATGGTGGAAATCCGTTCTGTGCTCACTTGCGAAAGCAAGCGTGGTGTATGTAAGAAGTGCTATGGCCGCAACCTTGCCACCGCTCGTATGGTACAGATGGGCGAGGCAGTAGGTGTCATTGCTGCACAGGCTATTGGTGAACCTGGTACGCAGCTTACCCTTCGTACTTTCCACGCCGGTGGTATTGCTTCTAACGCTGCAGCCAATGCCTCTATCGTTGCCAAGAACGATTGCAAGATAGAGTTCGATGAACTCCGTACCGTTCCATTTATTGACGACGAAGACCGCGAATGTCAGAAGGTTGTCAGCCGTTTGGCAGAAATTCGCTTCATCGACATCAATACAGGTATTGTTCTCCTAACCGAGGGCGTTCCTTACGGTAGCGTGCTCTACTTCAAGAATGGCGATAAGGTGAAAAAAGACGATCTCATTTGTCGTTGGGACCCATTCAACGCTGTTATCGTCAGCGAATACGCAGGTGTGCTCCGTCTGCACGATGTAGTAGAAGGTGTTACCTACAAGGCTGAAACTGACGATGCTACTGGTCTTACCGAGCGTATTATTACCGAGTCGCGCGACAAATCACGCATTCCGACAGTCGATGTCGTACGCCCAGGCGCCAAGAAGGGTGCCGACGGACAGTATGCAGCAGAAGATGTGTTCGGAACTTACAACCTCCCTGTGGGTGGTCACTTGGAGCAAATTGTCCAAGACGGTGCGGAAATAAAGACAGGTACAACCCTCGTTAAGATTCCTCGTTCCGTAGGTGGTGCGGGTGATATTACGGGTGGTCTCCCACGTGTAACCGAGCTGTTTGAAGCTCGTAACCCTTCTAACCCTGCTGTGGTTTCTGAAATCGATGGTGAGGTAACAATGGGTAAGGTGAAGCGTGGTAACCGCGAAATCATCGTTACATCGAAGACGGGCGACCAACGCAAGTATCTTGTTAGCTTGTCAAAGCAAATCCTTGTTCAGGAACACGATGCTGTGCGTGCGGGTACTCCACTTTCTGATGGTATCATAACTCCTGCCGACATTCTTTCTATTAAGGGTCCTACGGCAGTACAAGAGTATATCGTGAACGAAGTACAAGACGTTTATCGCCTCCAAGGTGTGAAGATTAACGACAAACACTTCGAGATTATCGTTCGCCAAATGATGCGTAAGGTTCGTATTGAAGAGTCTGGCGATACCGCATTCCTCGAGCAGGAACTTGTTGATAAACTCGACTTCTTGGAAGAAAACGACCGTATTTGGGGTAAGAAAGTTGTTACCGACCCAGGCGATTCTGAGAATTGCTACAAGGGACAGATACTTTCTGTACGCAAGCTGCGCGACGAGAACTCAAACCTCAAACGCCGCGACCTCAAGCTCGTTCAGGTACGCGATGCCGTTCAGGCTACTGCCACCCAGATGCTCCAAGGTATTACTCGTGCTGCCCTCGGCACAAAGAGTTTTATGTCGGCTGCTTCCTTCCAGGAAACAACCAAGGTGCTCAACGAGGCTGCTATCCGTGGCAAGAGCGACGACCTTGAAGGAATGAAGGAAAACGTAATCTGCGGACACCTTATCCCAGCAGGTACAGGTCTTCGTCAATGGCAGAAGCTCATAGTAGGTTCTAAGGAAGAACACAATCGCTTAGAAGCTAACAAGAAGAGCATTATCGACTTTGCTGACAAAGAAAACGCAGAGGCTTAAAACAAATGAACTTTATACAATTTAAAAGGGCTCGCAAGCATCGCTTGCGAGCCCTTTTTGTTTGTGTTGTATTTTTGTTTACACAATTTGGACTAATGGCAATGTCCCTTATTAAAAGGTGAAAGAAACTCTAAAAAACATGTAAATATTTTTCCTAAATATAACTGTTGTTTAAACAATTGATAATCAGTGTAATGCAAAACCTATGTTTTTGCATTGTAAAAGCAGCTGTTTTGCACGGTAAAAGTGTAGGTTTTGCATCGCAAAAGAGCCGCTTTCGCAAAACCAAATTGCAATTACCACTTTTTGATAGAAAATATCTTTACAAAGATGAGGAGAATTTTCTGACATTAACATTTGGCAATCAATAACGTATTGACATTTCACAGAATCTCTTCCACTCCTATTCTGTCTTAAAATAACCTATCATTTTTAGTCTCTTTATAAATCTTCAAGAAATAATATTTTCAATTGTTAGTAATAAAAATAAGAGAAATAAACTATAAGCACTAATAATTTGTTTAGATTAAGATAGAAAACATTTTATCAAATCAACTTTCTGCAAGAAAAATATTTAATAAGAAAATTTTTATCTATCTTTGTAAATGAAGCTCTGATATTGGTATGTGTAGATGCGCATTATAAAAGAGTTCAGTTTTAAAATCTATTTTAAGTAAAAGAAATACTAACTAATATTTATTATTTTAAATATGAAGAGAGATAAATTTATTTCTATGATAAGTCAAGTGACAACGGCAGAGAGTATCAAGGGTAGGCATTATGATGATATTAAAGTAGATGGAAAATTTATTATAGGAGTAAGACGAAGTACCTCAAAGTCTTTCAAAATTAATATTGAAAATTTATATAATGCATATATAGAATTAGATGTTGTCGATACGAAAACGTTAAAACCTTATGTTAATGGTGTTCAATCTCCAGCTTATGCTATTCTTATAAAGGCTAACTTAATATAGTTTTAGTCTTCATTAATTATTGTACTATTAAGTCTTGATACGTTTATGTCGTACATAAAGAGCATCATTTGGCAGTCATTTGGTGTTTTCTATTTTATTCTCTTGCAAATTTCAGAATAAAAACTATATTTACAATGTAAACAAGTAGACTGGAAAATAAGCATTGAATTGGTTACTCTAAGTAAAGGTGGAAATGTTTTATATCATAAATTGATGTTTAAAATAAACTAAATTACTAATTCTCGGTGGGCTTTTTAATAGTTTCTCCGACATCTAAACAGTTACGTTATGAGTAAAAAGCTATTTTTATTATCAGTTCTTTTAGGGTTTTGTGTTGGTGCTAATGCGCAGAAAGACGCAGAAGAATACACTACTGACCAACCCTCTGTTACCATTACCACAACCAATTTGAAGAAACAATGGCAACTCACTGCGCTATTTAATGGCAAAAGCAAAACAAAGCCTTGGATTGACAGAAACAACAACAGCAAGTATGATGCTGGTGAGGAAAGTATAAAGAAGTATGGCATAACCCGCTTTAAGCGTACACAACCCACAATAACTATATATGGTGATATGACTTTCTTTAGTTGCAATCTGAACGAATTGGTATCTATTGATGTATCGAAATGTCCTGACTTGGGTTCGCTATACTGTGAGGAAAACCAAATAGAGAAGTTGGACGTTAGCAAGAATACAAACTTACAGAAACTGTATTGCCACACCAATAAATTAAGTGAACTGAAACTGCCTGCCACATCGGAAGTAATAGAGTTCTATTGCTTTAGAAATAGTCTGAATGAGTTAGACCCAAGTGTGATGCCTAAGCTGCAAGAATTTTATTGTGGCGAAAACAATCTTACACAACTCGATATAACAAAGAATACACAGTTGACCCTGTTAGCCTGCAACAATAACAAGATAAAAAAGATAGATATATCTAAAAGTCCGTTATTGCAAAAGGTATATTTGTTCGACAACGAAATAGAGACGGTAGACATTAGCAAAAATTCTGCTTTAGCGGAGTTCCATTGTTATAATAATAAGTTGACGAACATAACCATTGGCGACAATATCGAACTTACAGCTCTGACAGTAAGTGGTAACAAATTGAAAGCACTTGATATAAGAAAGTTGGTAAACCTTACAGATTTGCAATGTGATAATAACCAACTTGCCGAACTTGATATTGCAGCCAACCAAAAGTTAGGTTTCATATCTTGTTACAGCAACCAAATAGCTAACCCTGCCATGAAACGAATGTTGGCAGACTTACCCGATATGGCGAATGCCGATAATAAAGGTGAATTAGTGGTTGTAGATACGAAAGATGAGGACGAGAAGAATGTTTGCTACGAAGTAGATGTAACCGAACTTATTAATGCCAAGAATTGGACAGCCTACGACTATCAGCAGGGATTGAATGATGGTCGCAACTTATACGAAGGCGAGAAGATGCCAAGCGGTATTGAGGGTGTGGCAGCAGCGAAGATAAAGGTTAGCACAGTGGCAAACAACAATGTGCTTGCTGTTAAGTTGCCTTTAGGTATGGCAACTGCAACAGCTCGTATTTTTGGAGCTAATGGCGCGTTGCTTCGCACGGTGGTTTTGCATACAGCTGAAAACCAAGTTGATGTTGCGGACTTCACTGCTGGCGTTTATTTCTTGAATGTGAATGGTGAAACACAACGTTTTGTAGTGGAAAGATAAAGTAGGTACGTTTCTTGGTGAATTGTCCGAAATGTATTATCTTTGCATATCGCTCAGAGAATATTAAAAACAAATATACGAAATGGACAACAATCAAAATCAACAAGGACAGCAGCTTCAGATAGACTTGAATCCTGAAATTGCAAAAGGAATTTATACAAACTTCCAAATCATTTCACACTCAAGTTCAGAGTTTGTGCTCGATTTCATCAGTATGCTGCCAGGTGTACCAAAACCGACAGTGGCAAGTAGGGTAGTGCTTGCACCCGAACACGCAAAACGCCTTTTGGCAGCTTTGCAAGAGAATATTGTTCGTTACGAACAAGAGTTTGGGAAAATTCAGATGCCTAACCAACAGCCAAAAACAGCAACACCCTTTGGTCCGATAAAGAACGACGCATAAGAAGGAAAGCAGAAATTATATCGTTGCAGTATCGCAATTATTCATATTCGTATGAGTAATTGCGATATTTTGTTTATATGATATTTTCATATTCTGAAAAAATAATATAAATTTGCAGTTATAACCTAATAAATGGATAGATAGCGAGCAAGTCCATACATATTGTTTATAATAGTATGAAAATGCAGCTTGATAGTTAGCCTGGAGAAGCATTTATATTGTATTACTTTAAATAATTGAATTATGAAAACAAAAGCTTTTAATTTCTTTTATGTGCTAATGTGTTTAGCCATGTTGGGGTTGGTAACTTCGTGTAGCAAAGATGATGGCAATGATACGAAGAAGACAGAGGAGAAAGAGGACGAGTCAAACAAGGAAGAAGAAAAACCTGTTGAAACCTTTGAATTTGATAAAGCTTATGCATTTGGTGAACTGCCTTATTTGAAGCATGGCGATACAAAAGGTGCCGATGGATTTGAAAAGAAATTGGCGCAGCGTCAAAAGCAAACTTTCACGAAGTTAGGCGAAGTGTATTGGGGAGATACTCCTAAATACTTTAAAGGAGTTAAGTACACTGCTGATGTAATATATGGTATGTTGGAAATGCCAGTTGTAAAGATTGATGCCGAATTTACAAAGATGATGACCGATGCAGGTTTTGCTGATTATGGTACGAATGTTATTTCCGATGGTAATGGCAATGTTGCTCCTTGTCGTATTTACTGGAATGGAAAGCTGAAGATAAAGGCAATTGCTTACGATGCCAAGCATAAGGAACTAAAGTCGATACGTGCAGTTGTAGAGTTTAAAGTCGATGAGAATGAACCACAGACAAATCAAGGTGGTGAACCAGAGGAAACGGTTATTCTTACAGATGTTACTGATTTTCCTGATGTGAAAGTGTTGAACGAAGAATATGAAAGTCTGCCTAAACAGCAGCTTATCGAAATGGAAAACGCTTTGGGGCTTCGCTATTACGATGAAGAAGGAAGCGATGAAGGCAAAGCGGAGTTCCGTACGAAACCAGGGTATGAGAATTACTCTAACTTGAATGCTTGTATGTATTTCTATGAAGCAAGCGAAAAGGCTATCTCGTTTATTGCACTCAGCTGTCCTGCAGTGAAAAAGGTAGAAGATTTAGAGCGCAAAGAGATAAGTCAGTGGTTTGCAGCCAACGGATATACTTTTGTGAAAAAGCAGAAAAAGTCTAATACTCCTGGTGCTGTCTATGAGAATAAAGCCGCAGGTGTAAGGGCACATATCTATCTGAAAGCAAATGGAAATTGTTTTATCGAAATCTCAAAGTAGTCAATGCTTATAACTGAAAAATATGCGATGCATCAATTTCTTTGGTGCATCGCATATTTTATATATTGTCCGTTTTATAATCTCCTTAGGTCTTGTTTTTAAAGAAGTAGAGAGTTTTGTTAAGTTAATATAGTGTTACGGTAGTTATATTTTGTTAAATTAAAAATCTTAAGGTTTATTACTTCTATATATATGAGTGATTATTTCGAGAAAGTTTGTACCTTTGCACCTCGAAATACCTTTATGTCTCCTTTATACATTATTATATAGGCAGCGAGAGGTCTAAGACATTGCTAATAAACAAAATAAATATAAAATAAAAAAGTACAATTATGCCTACTATTTCACAATTAGTAAAAAAAGGCAGAAAGGTGATTGTAGAAAAAAGTAAATCTCCTGCTTTGGACAACTGTCCACAGCGTCGTGGAGTTTGCGTACGTGTCTACACAACAACACCTAAGAAGCCTAATTCGGCAATGCGTAAAGTTGCCCGTGTTCGTTTGACGAACCAAAAGGAAGTTAACTCGTATATCCCTGGAGAAGGACACAACTTGCAGGAACACAGTATCGTACTTGTTCGTGGTGGTCGTGTAAAGGACTTACCAGGTGTTCGCTACCACATCGTTCGTGGTACACTTGATACTGCTGGTGTAGCAAACCGCACGCAGCGTCGCTCTAAGTACGGTGCTAAGCGTCCAAAGGCAGCTAAGAAGTAAAAACTTTCGGGTTTCTTTTCCTCTGATATAAGGGGAAAGAAACTTCGCAAGGTAAAGTCTTTTAGTTTAACAGTCGGTGATGGTTGGT
>OHAU01002372.1_pt1 | contig 18098 bp, 14 predicted proteins | sample 1577181 | NCBI WGS metagenome assembly OHAU01 (sample SAMEA3541472, study PRJEB24748) | human gut metagenome | biome: human gut; feature: human-associated habitat; material: faeces | place: China | collected 2012 | reverse complement strand
ATGTACCCGGATTGTTATCGCATAACAAAGGCGCGACGTTTAACACCATCTTATATACGCTTTATGAACTGGGGTATCATGTGGAATGGCAAGTGCTTAACAGCAAGGATTTCGGAGTCCCTCAGTCCAGAAAAAGAGTGTATCTTATCGGATATCTTGATGAAAGATGTGCCGAAAAAATATTACCTTTCACCGGAGCAAACAAGAAGGCTCTTGTTCAAATCGTCCCAGGCTGCCAAGGGAGCAGAGTTTATGCCAAAGACGGATTAAGCTGTACTATCACTTCCACTGCAGGAGGGATGGGAGGAAAAACAGGGCTTTATGATGTTGGAGTACCCATTAAGGAAAATACCAAAAAAGGTTATAAGATGGCATATGAAGGCGACAGCATTGATCTGGGATATGCCGGGATGAATACCCGACGGGGAAGAGTGGGGCATCAGGTTGCCCATACGCTGACAACGGGCAGTACCCAGGGAACCGTGCATTTTGTAGATCTGGATTCCAGACTGCGTGTAACCGAAGTGGCACGCTGTATCACAACAAGGCAGAATAGCCTTAGTGACAAACATCTAGGGGAACGCTCCGGAGCATTGGAAGAAGAGGGACCAAGAGCTGTTTTGACACCCGAAAGGAAAAATATCCGTCAACAGGGACGTAGGATGAAAGCACCAGAGGAAGAAATGTTCACTTTAACTGCACAGGACCGGCATGGGGTGTGTTATGAAGGAAGAATCCGGAGACTGACACCACGGGAATGCCTGAGATTACAGGGATATTATGAGGAACAGATCGACAAGATTTTGGAACTTAATTCTGATGCACAGGCATATAAGCAGGCAGGAAACGGGGTAACCGTTAATGTGATCGAAGCCATAGGAAGACGCTTGTTTCAGGTACATTCCGGTATCCATATTCTGCAGTAAGGTGGTGTCAGGATGGATTTGAAAGAACAATACTTTGGAACCGAAATAGAAATGACGGGGATTACCAGAGAAGAGGCAGCAAACGCAGTAGGAGAATTGTTTGGAACACAGCCATATTATATTGGAACCTACTACAGTACTTGGGGAGTCAGAGATCTGGAAGGAAAAGAGTGGAAGTTTACCTACGATGGGAGCATCCATACACAGCGAAGAAATGGAAACCGTTATGTTTATGCAGATAGTGAGTACAGCACAGAAATGGTCAGTCCGAAACTGGAATATGGCGAAATGGAAAAACTGCAACAGGTTGTGCGCTGTTTAAGAAGCCATGGGGGAAAAGTCAATTCCTCCTGTGGAATGCATGTTCATGTGGATGCCTCCAATCATACACCACGAAGTTTAAAGAATGCGCTCACGATCATGTATTCCAAAGAAGATATTTTATTTAAAGCACTGCAGGTAAATCCCAGCCGGGTGGAACAATGGTGTAAAAAAGTCCGTGAAAATGTGCTGGAAGATATCCGGAAAATGCCTTCCGGGAATATGTCCATGGATAAATTTCGTCAGCTGTGGTATGAGGAAAGAAGAATGGGAGGAAGATCGCATAGTCACTATGATGATACCAGGTACTATGCGCTGAACCTGCATGCTGTGTTTGATAAGGGAACGGTGGAATGGCGGTGTTTTAACAGTACCCTCCATGCAGGAAAAGTACGTGCAAATATCACCCTTGCTTTAGCAATTTCTGCTCAAGCTATCAATCAGAAATGTACCCATATGAGAAAGACGGAGATTTCTGAAAACCCCTGTTTTACTTTTCGGACCTTTCTTCTTCGGCTTGGCCTGATCGGACCAGAATATAAGAATGTGCGGAAACACTTATTGGATCATCTGGAAGGGGACAAAGCATGGAGATATGACAAGAACACCTATGAATGTCTGAAGAGAAAGCAGGAAGAGCGATAAAGGAGAGAAAGTTATCAAAGAACGTTTGTATTTTGCGTATGGAAGTAACATGAATCTGGATCAAATGGAATTTCGATGCCCGGATGCAGAAGTAATAGGAAATGTAATGGTGAAAGATTACCGCATGGCATTCCGGGGGAATAGCAGGGGAAATGGAGTAGCCAGTATCCTGCCGGAGCAAGGGGAACAGGTATCGGGTGTGTTATGGAGTATTACAGAAAAATGCGAAAAAAGCCTGGATTACTATGAAGGATATCCATATCTGTATGGAAAACAGGATATTCTTGTGCAGTGTGAAGATGGGCAGGAACTTTATGCAGCTGTATATATTATGAATGAACCCTACCAGAGCCAACCGGCACTTCCGGGCAAATTATATCTGGAAGGGATTCTGGAAGGATGCAGGCAGAATGGATTATCGGAAAATGAGATTCAAAAAGCTGTCCATGCGACCAGAAAAGAAATGAAGAAGCAAGAGAAGAAAAAAGAGTCTCATGGTCGAGAAGTGGGACGATAAGGATAAAGGAGAAAGAATGATTATGAAAGGAAAATGGAAAACCAGAGCCATGGCATTTGTCATGGCTTTTAGTATGGGAATGAGTTCGATGATTTCTTCATCCGTTTATGCTGCGGCGGAACAGCCGGAGACAAAAGTAGAAACGGAAACGCAGGTATTTGAGGAACAGACGGAAGAGAAGGTAAGAGCAGAAGATATTGTAAAAGATGTCTCAGATAAAGAGTTCCGGGTAGAAACTTCTATGGAAGGGATTTCTTATGACCCGGAGCGGGAGAGTGTACTGCTGTCTGAAATCAAAGATCAGGATGGAGGCTCTTTCCAGCCGGAAAACCCAGGTGTTTATTACGCACAGTATCTGGTTACCCCAAAAGATGGAAGTGAGCCATATATGATTGGACGGACCATCACATTGACCGATACGGAAGGGCTGGCACACTCGGAATCCAATGGCGGGGAGAAACAGAAGGAAGATACGTCTTCTGAAGAAGATTCGGAGCAGCCTCTTCCTGTAGAGATTACCAGTTCCCAGCCGGAAGATACCCCGGATGTCCTTGCAGAGCTGGAAAGAGATATTGAAGAGGGAAATGTGATGATGCTTTCTGCTGCAGATGGTATGGGAAAAAGTGAAACAGTCCATCTGAATAAAGGACGGACCATTTACTATCCGGATTATTTAGGTAATTATCTGACCTGTTTATTTACGGTGAATGGAAAACTGGCGTACTGTCTGGAATCCCACCGTGCATCACCGCCTACTGGTGACTATGTTGCGGATATTCTGGAAAGTAATAAGAATCTTCAGAAAGTTCTTTATTATGGGTATGGCGGAGCCGGAGATATCACAGGCAGTTACCTGTCTGGGAAAAGTGATGACGAAAAGTATGTTTATACCCATCTTGCAGCATCTTATGCCTATTGTGGGGATCTGGCATTTACAGGATGCCCGTATGAAAACCTGGTCAATGCAGGTGTGATTGCTTATATCAATCACTTATTTGGCATGGAAGAGCCGCCAAAAGGTGAGTTGTCTTTTTCCAATGCGAATGTAACTGCAGTAAGAGAAGGTGATATCCAGAAAACACCAGATATTACATTGAACGGTGACCATCGGAATAAGATTACCATTCCTGTTCCACAGGGTGTAACCGGATATAACAAGTCAAAAGGAACAAATGTAAGCGGCGGAAATCTGGAAGTTTATGGGGGAGATACGTTCTATCTGCAGGCACCTCTTACGGTAACTGGAAAATGGGAAAGCGGGCAGCTTTATGGTTCTGTCCGTGAGAGCTGGAAAACATTGGTTTTAACTTCCACGGGAGGAAACAATCAGGATATCGGAGCATTTATCTCTGAAAAAGCAGCTCCGGTATCTTTTGGTATCCAGTGGCTAAATCTTGCCAGAGTTAAGATTCTGAAAAAGGATGCTGAGACAGGGAACCCGTTAGATGGTGCAGTCTATGGCGTTTATAAAAACAGTACCTGTACGGACCAGCTGTTGACCATTGCTATGACAGGTGAAGACGGTATCAGTTACAGTGACTATTTTGATGCAGCATTAGAAACTGTTTATGTAAAAGAGATCACAGCGCCTAATGGATATGCGATCAATAAGACGGTATATCCGGTTCATGTGTCCACTGGATCAAGTGTAGAGGTAGAAGCAGTAGATACCCCGGTAAAAGGCAAGATTACAGTTAAGAAACAGGACGTGGATACGGGAGATTTCCTTTCACAGGGAGATGCAAAACTAGAAGGTGCTGTTTACGGGCTGTTTGCGAAAGAAGATATCCAGAAACCAGATGGAACTGGAGTTTTATACAAAGCAGGAAGCCTGATCCAGGAAAAAACCTTTGGAAAGAGCGGAGAAATCGTATTTGAAAATGTATACCTTGGAGCAATGTATGTGAAAGAAATCGCTGCACCAGAAGGATACCTTCTGGACGAAACGGAATATGATGCAACGCTTATTTATGAAGGACAGGAAAAACCGATTGTAGTAAAAGCGCTGACTGTCAAGGAAAAAGTTAAGAAACAGGCGTTTCAGATCATTAAGGTTTCAGAGGATGGAGACCAGACGGAGACAGATTTAGTGGAGGGAGCAGAATTTACCATATACCTGGTCAGCAATCTCTCCAAAGTAAAAGACGGTACCTTAAAACCGGGAAATGGTTCTGGATTTACCCCGGAAGATTTTATCAGTTATGATTTTACAGACGAAGAAGTGGCAGTCACCTATGAGGATGGGAAAGAAATAGAAGCCCCTGTCCTGGTAACAGATAAAAAAGGATATGCCAAGAGCGTAGAGCTTCCATATGGGCAGTATGTGGTTGCAGAGACCAAGACACCGGAAAATTTAAAACAAGTCCACCCGTTTTTAGTAACCGTAAATGAGGACAGCAGAGATCCGCAGGAATGGAGAGTCTTTGATGACCGGCCATTCGAATTCATGCTGAAGATCATAAAGAAAGATGCGGAAACAGACCATAATGTATTAAATAATTCTGCATCATATAAGATTTGGGATTTTGAGAAAAAAGCGTATGTGGAACAAATGGTATATTATCCGGAGAAAGAGAAAATCTCTGAGTTTTCCACCAATGCAGACGGATATCTGATCCTGCCGGAAGAATTAAAGGCAGGGCATTATCGGATTGAAGAAATCCAGGCACCGGATGGATATGTAAGACAAGGGTATGAGGAAGAACCAACAAAGGCTATTGAAATTGTGATTAATTCCGACACGCCTCATCAGATCGATCCGGATACAGGCGCTTATATTGTGGAAGTCGTACAGTATAATGAGGCACAGACAGGTCATCTTACTTTGCAAAAAGTAGGAGAACAGCTAAAAACAGTCAAAGATGAGAACCTGCTGGAAAAAGCAAAAAAATTCTTTGTAACATTGAAAGATATGGTCATGGGGGAAGTTTCAGTTGAATCTGGACTGGAAAAGAAGTTTATCTATGAGGAATCCGGTGTGGAAGGAGCTGTCTTTGAACTTCATGCAAAAGAGACCATCTATACGCCAGACGGAGCTGTAGATGAGAATGGAGACCGCATCATCCGGTATGAAAAAGATGCACTTGTGGCAACGCTGACTACAGATGAAGATGGGAAAGCGGAAATAGGAGAGCTGCCATTAGGAAGTTATTATTTAAAAGAAACGACAGCTGGTGACCATTTTGTCTTAAATCCTGAACAGAAGGAGTTCACACTTTCTGCAGAAGATGACACAGTATCCGTTGTTTATGAAGGTGTTACTTATAAGAATGAGCGGCAGAAAATCCAAATTTCTGTAGAGAAAAAAGATTCCGTATCCAAAGAAGCACTGGAGGGTGTGGTGTTTGGTTTATATGCCGGGGAAGATATCAAAAATATGCAGGGTAAGGTTGTAGTAGAAAAAGATACGCTGCTTGAAACGAAAGCAACCGATCCGGAAGGAAAACTTACCTTTGACAGTGACCTGTGGCATGGGCATTATTATGTAAAAGAAGAGCAGCATCTGCCGGGATATCTGCCAAATGATGAAATCTGGGAAATTGATGCAACATATGAAGACCAGAATCTTCCGGCCATCTTTCTGGAAAAGGAAGTAGAGAACCAGCCGACAGAAAGCTATTTTACAAAAACAGATATTGTAACCGGTGAACCAGTAGAAGGTGCTAAACTGCAGATTCTGGATGAAGAGGGAACCGTTGTCCGTGAATGGATCACAACCAAGCAAGAACATCTGGAATATGCACTTCTGGCGGGAAACTATATCCTTCATGAAGAACTTCCACCGTTAGAGGATGGATATGTAAGTGCAGAGGATGTGTCTTTTGAGGTTAAAGAAGATGGAACGATTACAAAAGTGGAAATGCAGGATGATTTTTCAAAAGTGGATATCAGCAAAACGGATATTACTGGAGATACCGAGCTTGTAGGTGTGAAACTTCAGGTATTAAACAGCAAAGAAGAAGTGCTGGATGAATGGATTTCCGATGGAACAGAACATCGGATTGAATATCTGCCAGTGGGAGAAGAACTGACGCTTCGTGAAACCCAGACAATTTCTGGATACACGCTGGCGGAGGATGTGAAGTTTACTTTAGAGGATACGGGTGAAGTACAGAAGGTATCCATGAAAAATGAATTTGTCTATGGAAAAATCTTCTTAAGGAAAACAGACCTTCAAAGCGGAGATGCCCTTGCAGGTGCAGAATTTGAAATCCGGAATAAAACGACCAATGAAGTGGCCGGAGTTCTTAAGACAGACCAGAACGGGCAGGCAGAAAGTGAAGAACTGCTGATCGGAAGTTATAACGAGAAAGGAATCAAAGAACTGTTCCAGTATGAAGTTGTGGAAACAAAGGCTCCAGAGGGATACCAGCTGGATTCCACGCCACATCCGGTTACCTTTGATTTAGAAGGAGAAAAGGATGGGGAGATTTTAGTGGAGCTGGATGTGACCAATCAGAGAATCCCAACAGATGCTCCAAAAACAGGGGATGATACGGTATCACCAATGCTGCTTCTTGGTATTTGTGCGGTTTGTGCAGGAATACTGATTGGATGCTTTGTTTATCGCAAGAAAAAGCAGGAAACAGATGAAAAAGAAGAAAACTAAACAATAGTGGTATTTCAAAACAGCCGGGAAATTCCCGGCTGTCCGGGGAAATAGGAAAACCAGCTGGAAAAAAAGGTATCCCAGAAGTGTTCGAAATCCATGATCTCTCATCCTCTCTTCCAGCTGGAAGTGTTCAAAACAAGGAGAAGTGCAACAGGGTGTTGACGAGCCTTCCTGTGTGTAGTCTGTTCTTACATGCAGGAAAGCGCCAGGATCCTTCTGATGTAGGGCAGAAAAAAGAGATTTAAAGATGGGAATCCTTGTACTGGTGAGGCGGACGGAATATAATGAAATTAACTAGGAGATTCTGTGTGAAAATGCAAGGGGGAATGTTCGTGAAGTCTCTACTTTCTTATGCTGACGCATATATTAAGAACTGTACGTGGAAGGATCTGGCACTCGTTAAGTTCTGCTTATGTGCCATCGGAGTCATGATTGGGTTGAGTGTTCCAAAGGAGAAAAGGAAGATTCCGTTTCTGGGGTCACTTCTCGTTTTTCTGGTGACTTATTTCCCTTTGATGGGGAAATTTATCCGTGTTATAAAAGTAGAACGGAAAAAACAAACAGCATAAATCCAGCCTGTAAAAAGGCAGGGTAAAAAAGAGAAAAATAAACAGCAGGAATGCGGTAAGTATCGTGTTCCTGCTGTTTTTGTCTGAAAGGAGAAAAAAGATATGAAACGATTTTATACAGCGGAATCTGTAACAGAAGGGCATCCGGATAAACTCTGTGATCTGATTGCAGATAGTATTCTGGATGAGTGTTTGAAAGGGGATCCAGAAGCAAGAGTAGCCTGTGAGGTACTTGCAACAAAGGGAACGGTACTTCTGGCCGGGGAAATTACAAGTAAGTATGAGCCAGATGTTTTGGCGGTTGCTGAAGATGTAGTAGAAAAAGTCGGATACCAGGCAGGAGAAATCCTCTTTGATGCCTTGATCCATCAGCAAAGCCCGGATATCGCACAGGGTGTTCAAAACTCCATGGAATCCAGAAAGCAGCATGCAGCTGGCGAAGAATGGAAAATGGGAGCCGGAGATCAGGGAGTCATGATGGGGTATGCATGCAGTGAAACGAAACAATTTCTGCCACTTCCCGTGGTACTGGCACATCGGATTGTCCGGGAATTGTCGGCTTGCAGGATCAGTGAATATATCCGGGGATTACTGCCAGATGGGAAAGCACAGATAACCGTGGAATATGAAGATGGGAAACCTGTCCATTTGGATACGGTCATTGTGTCCTGCCAGCATGCTGAAGAAAAGTCCCAAAAAGATCTGGAACGGGAGATTCGACAGAAAGTGTTGCGCCCGGCACTGCGGCTGCTTCCACCAGATGAGGATACCAGGATTTTGATCAATCCGTCAGGGAAATTTGTGGTGGGCGGTCTGGATGCAGATACGGGGCTGACAGGAAGGAAATTAATGGTGGACTGTTATGGTAGCATAGCGCCACATGGAGGCGGTGCCTTTTCTGGAAAAGACGCAACAAAGGTGGATCGATCAGGGGCATATATGGCAAGGTATATTGCCAAAAACATGGTGGCTGCCGGATTGGCTGAAAAGTGTTTGGTTTCGCTTGCTTATGCGATCGGTGTGGCAGAACCTGTGATGGTGCAGGTAGATACTTTTGGTACTGGAACAGTGTGTGCGGATGACTGTCTGGCTGCAGCCATTCCGATGGTGTTTGGTTTGACACCAAAACAGATCATAGACCATTTCAAGCTGCAACGTCCAATCTATAGCCAAACAGCGGTGTTTGGACATTTTGGAAGAAAGGAGTTTCCGTGGGAACGTACCGATAAGGTAGAAGCACTACGGTCAGCACTATTGTAATGCCGTGGTACGAAAAGGAAGATTTGGAAAAGGCCAGGGTAATGACAGCGATTGAATACTTAAAACGATATGAACCACAGCGGCTCAAACCCTGCAGAGGGCTTCGGCATGAATATGAACTGACCGATCATGACAGCTTCAAGATCAATGAGATCACCAGCCAGTGGCATTGGAAATCCAGGGATATCGGAGGAATCAGCGCATTGAATTTCCTGGTTCATGTGAATGGGATGTCTTTTCTGGATGCAGTTGGTTTTTTGCTGGAGCAGAACCCATCCTATATACCGCCTAACATACAGGAACGTGAAATGGCAAAGAAGCCATTTGCTCTTCCAGAACGTGCGAAGGATGTGAACCGTATCTGGAATTATCTGAAACACAGGGGAATCAGCAGGGAAACTTTTGTGTACTGTGTGAACCAAGGGATTCTCTATGAAAGCCTGCCATATCATAATGCTGTTTTTGTTGGCAGGGATGAAGAAGGACAAGCCCGGTATGCTTTCCTGCGGGGAATCTATGACCGGGGAAAACCCTTTAAGATGGAACAGTCAGGAAGTGATAAAGCATATAGTTTTTGTGTTCCACCAAGTGGGAAGTGTTGCAGAGTGGCGGTATATGAAGCGGCAATCGAAACCATAGCACACATGACGCTGGAAGGAAATCGTACAGATAAATATCGCTTGTCCGTTGGGGGAATTTATGCTCCAAAAGATGGCAGGCGAAAAAAAGAGGAAAAACCGCCACTGGCATTGGAACATTTTCTGGAGAACCATCCGGAGGTTACGCAGATTGAAATCTGTACCAATAATGACGGACCAGGCAGATATGCGTGTGAAACTATGAAAAGAACATATCGGGATAGATATGAGATTTTGATAAACTTACCGGAGCGTGAAGGGGCAGACTATGCAGACCTGTCAAAGGAAGCATGGGAAAAGAAAGAAAAAAATCGAATGGAAAGGTAGGAGTCTCTATGGAACGAAAACTATATTTATTATCACCATTACAGGCAGAATTTTATGAAAACGAGAGTGACCGGATGTACCCAGATGACGTGATGGATGGCCGTGCACTGGCAGTATATGGAGCAGACATTCTACAGAAGATGCAGGAGAGAGCGGATCATGTAGGAGAAGATCTGATGGAATATTACGATGAAAAGGATTCCGTCAAAGAAAAAGTTACAAATCTGGAACTGTCGGTTGTCTTAAAGGATGGAGAACTTATGGGATGTGCGGAAGTTACCATCCAAGCGCCCTTAGATCGATGGGAAATGAATCGACTGGAAACTTATCTGACTGGGCAATATTCCGATGGCTGGGGAGAAGGATTTGAACAGCAGGATATTCCGGTAGAAGATGGTGTTTTAAATGTTCATTTCTGGAATAGTGACTATTTCCGGATGGATATCCTGCACAAGATTCCGGAGCAGATAAAACCGGAATGTGCAGTAAAACCAAAGTTAAAACTGCTTGGACATGATGGAAATGTTTTTTCTATTTTAGGTGATGCCAGCAGGCTTTTAAAACAGAATGGACAGCCAGAAGCCGCAAAAGAGATGTTTGACAGAGTCACGTCTTCCCAAAGTTATGAGCAGGCACTTGCGATCATCAGCGAATACGTGGAAACGGAACTGAGCAGGGACATGGATCAACCAAAGCCGGAGAAACAAGGAAAAAAGAAAACAGAAAGGGAAAGGTAAACCTATGGAATATGCTGTATTTAAACAACAGATCATGGAACAGGCAAAAAGGATTCTGCCACAAGAAGAAGGTTATGTAATCACTATTGTGGATCAAACAGAGTACGGGCTGGGTGAGATGTTGATCATCAATAAGTCTGACAAGGAAGTTGTACCAGGTATCTCTATGGAGGAGATGTATCAGGATTTTTCACAGAACAAAAAAAGTATAGAAGAAGTTATAGAAACTATACAAGATACAGTAAATACTGCATTTACGATGATCCCAGAGATAGATGGTACGCATGGAATTGATTTCAGAGATTATGATTACATAAAAGATCTGCTGGTAGTAGAACTGGAACGTTCAGAGTTCAACGGAGAACATTTATCTCATGGAATTTCCGAAAAGCAGCCTATTGGGACATTGGTTTTGTACCTTAGATTGGAACAGAAGAACCAGCTGGTTATGGCAAGGCTGGGAAGGGATGTATTGGAAGTTTGCGGCGTGAGTCAAAGCACTATGATGAAGCAGGCCATGGAAAATACGATAAAAATAAATCCTCCTGTGGTGATGCCAGTAGATACGAATGGCAGATTCCCTTACTTTATCCTTTCAAACAGAGAAGGGAGAAATGGAGCGACTACCATCACATATCCGGGAATGTTAGAACAATTAAGGAAAATGGCAGGTATGGATTTTTATGTGATCCCAGCCAATATCCATGAAGTTTTGATTGTAGGAAAAACCGAGAATGCGCCTATAAAATATCTTAGAGAGGCGTTGAAACAAAGGAACCGTGAAATGGGTATCCAGCAGATGTTAAGTAATCATGTCTATGAGTACAGTGGAAGAGATAAAAAATTGAAACGTTGTCTCGATGAAAAGAAAAAAAATCGGGAGCGATAAGAGAAAAGTAAACTCGAAAAAGCGGTTAATTCGTTGAAGAGAAAGGATGATGCCTATGGAACATACCCTGCAGTTAGGGGAAATATTGAAAGATGGAATGTATCCTGTGGAGTCTGAAGGAGGAGACAACTGGAGGATCTTACACGGAGATACACTGAAATTAGTAAAAGCGTTTCAACCGGGAACTTTTGATGCAGTGATCACAGATCCGCCCTACGCATCGGGCGGTACAAAGCAGAATGAAAGGAACCGGACAACCAATCAGAAATACAGCAGCATGTCACCGGAAAAAGCCCTGCCAGATTTTGACGGCGACCAGAAAGATCAGCGTTCCTGGACCCATTGGATGGCAGAGTGGCTGTATGATGTGAGAAAAGCATGTAAAAGTGGTGCTCCGATCTGCCTTTTTATTGATTGGAGACAGTATCCATCGATGACGGATGCTCTTCAATGGGCGGGGTGGATCTGGAGAGGAACAGCGGTCTGGGATAAGACAAACAGCCGGCCACAGAAGGGAAGGTTCCGCCAGCAGACAGAGTTTATCATATGGGGAAGTAACGGACCTATGCCGATCAGCCGTCCGGTTTCCTGTCTTCCAGGTGTGTTCCGATATGGGAATCCCCAGAACCGGGTGCATGTGACAGAGAAACCGCTGCAGTTGATGAAGGACGTGGTGCAGATATGCGAGCCAGGCGGAAGAATCTTAGATCCTTTTGCCGGAGCAGGTACTACGATTCTTGCGGCTACCCAGCAGGGATACCAGGCAGTGGGGATTGAAGTGACAGATGCGTATTTCCAATTGGGAACGGAAAGAGTGAGAGAAGCATTGAAAGAAGAAGTGGATGTCCAATAGGATGTCCGTTTTTTTCGTGATAGAAACTTAGGGCATCCATAAGGATGCCTGCCGAAAGGAGATGAGATATGGATCGAGCGTTTGCGTATGTGAGCTGCTCTGAAGAGGACAGCAGAGTAAAGGTGCAGAAATACTGCAGGAAGATTTATGAACTGGGTTATATCCCCATCTGTCCCAGATTTGGATTTGTGCCATTTCTGGATGAGAGCAATGCGGAAGATCAGCAGGGACTGGCTCAGATGTCCATGCTTCTTTTAAAACGATGCCGTATGGTAGTAGTCTGCGGAAATGAAGTGACAGAAAACATGAATACAGAGATCAGTACTGCGGATCGACTGCATATCATCTGTACGACTTTAGAGGGACTGATTCAGATCAAAGAAACCAAGTAAATGACAGAGGGGGGAAGGAGACAGACTTGCGGTGCGACTTGTTTTGCAAGCATAGCGTTTGGATATCCAAACGCACTTTGGGGAGAACCCCAATCCCCCGTAACAGAGCATGAGAGGAGATCAAATATGTGGAATTTTATCATAGGTGCAATGTTTGGCGGTATGTGTGGAGTTGGAATTGTGTGCCTTACGGTGATAGGAAAACGAGCAGATGAGGATATGGAACATATTGAAAAGAAGAAAGAAACATCAGCATTAGAGGGGAAGGTGTCTGAATGAGGAAACGCAATCATGTGATTCCTATAAGACTGAATACAAAAGAAATGAAACATCTGGAGACACAGGTTGCAGTCAGTGGGCTAAACAGGGAAGAATATCTCCGTACCTTGATCTTAGGGGCGGAAGTGCGTGCAAAGCCTTGTACCCATCATGCAGATTTGCTGCGGAAAGTTGCAGGATTGTGTAATAATGCGAATCAGCTGGCACACGTTGCCAATGCAACAGGAACTGCCAGTCAGGAGAGTGTCAACGAAATGCTGAGGATATCCAGAAAAGTCTGGGAAGAAGTAAGGGAAATGTGGTGATGGCTTATTGCATATACAAGTATTATCCCCGTTCACCGCCTGGACCGTTCTGTAGACTATATCCGGGATAAAGAAAAGACTCAAAAGAAAGGGAATACGGCCGGTTCTCTGGAAGAAGCAATCGATTATACATTGAACCGGGATAAAACGGAGCAAGTGTTTTTTGAAGATGCCATTGGCTGTACCATAAATCAGGCATATCAGGATATGGTTGCTACGAAAAAAAGATTTCATAAAACAGATAAGGTGCAGGGATTCCATCTGGTACAAAGTTTCGCAGAGGGAGAGGTTAGTCCGGAACTGGCACATTTGATAGGAGTGGAACTGGCAGAGCGTCTGCTGAGAGGACAGTTTGAAGTGGTTATCACCACTCACTTAAATACCAGTCATTTCCATAACCATCTGGTCTGGAATTCCGTGTCTATGGAAGATGGGCATAAGTATCATAGTAATGAACAAAGTTATTATATGGAGGTTCGAAAGATTTCCGATGAACTTTGCCGAAAATATGGATTGTCCGTAATCCAGACAAATCAGAAAAAGGGGATACATTATGCACAATGGAAAGCGGAGAAAGAGGGAAAACCAACCTGGCGGACAGCCATCCGTTCGGATATTCGCGAGGCAGTGAAAGCAAGCTACAGCTGGACTCAGTTTGTAAAAGAAATGGAAACAAGAGGTTATGTATGGCGGACAGATAGGAAGTATCTTGCTCTAAAGGCTCCTGGAATGGAACGATATGTACGCTTACGATCTTTGGGAAAAGGATATGGAGAGATGGAAATCCGGGAGTGGATCTTAAGACCAAAGATTCGGGAGACAGAAAAAGTATATCTGCAATGGTTAAAACAGAAAAAGAAACGGACCGGACTACAGGCACTGTATTATTCCTATTTATATCAGATGGGTGTTTTTCAAAAGAAACCCAAGAGCATCCCTTATGAAGTGCGGGAAGACATCCGCAGACTGGATCAGCGGATTGCGCAGATAGAATTTCTTCAGAAACAGGACATATCCACCCTAGAACAGCTGCAGGAATTCCGGCACTCGCTGGAAGAAAAAATGGCACAGTTGCTATTGGAACGCCGGCAACTGTATCGCAGCCAGCCCGGATGTGAACGGATTGGAAAGATTACAGAAGAGATGAAACAGATCCGCAAGGATATCCGGATGTCGCTACGGATTGAGCAGTATTCCGTAGAAATGGAGCAGCGGATGAAACGGGCAAAGGAGAGGATGGAACAGGCAGAGAAGAATATGCAACGAAGGAAGGGGCAGTTAAAGGAATCCTATGTGAAGTAAAAAATCGAGGAGGTGAGCGGTATGAATTACGGTGGTGATGCGGCAGATCAGATTGTTCGTTATTCGATGGAAGGGATGGAACATACGCTTCGGATTTCCGGGAGTATCGCAAAAAATCTGGCAGTTTTCATCGTAGCAGTGTTAAAAGACCAGAAAAAGACTTATGGAAAGACACAGATGGTACGTATGATCAAAGAACGAAGGCCGACCAAATTTTTTACCGTGCCGGATGACCGTATGAAAGAATTTGCCAGAGAAGCAAAAGCAAGAGGTCTTTTATATGTCGTCATTAAGGATAAAAAGAAACCGATCAATAACGAGATTATGGTATTTGCAGAAGACGCTGCAAAAATGAACCGGGTATTGGATCGCATGGATATTGACTATGTAAAAGCAGAATCAGGGAAAGTGGAATTTGATACAGGAGATCCTAAGAGAGAAGAAACAAAAGATATAGATCTGGGAGGAACATCAAAGCAAGGTCAGGAGAAAAAAGTTCAGACCGTATCCATGCCAGAGGGAACTATTGAATTTGAAATTGATGAATCGGATCAGAAGTTTGATTTTGGGGATATGTTCTTTGAAGAAGGAAATTTTACGCAGGGGAAGGAAGAAAAGCTTCCGTCCGGGACTTCCTCGCCCAGCAGAGATTTTTCTTCCGGTCAGAAAAATAGGGAACATGTAGCAAAGCCCTCTGTGCGTGAAGAGATCAAAGAGATAAAAAAGGAGCAGGCACAGAAGAATCAGCAGAAACAAAGCAGACAGCGTCAAAAGACGAAAGGGCGAAAATACAAGAAAAAGGGAAAAGGGAGGTAATGCTATATGGATTTAACAGGTATGATTCAGAATCCTGTGGAGGATCAGAACTCGGAGCAAAAGTTATCGAAAGAAGAGTATGCAGCTTTAAAGAAACAGGAGCGGGAAGAAACGTGGATGCAGATCGATGGACAGGCACAGTCGGTGTTCAAGGATGGCGCGTCCTTGCAGAAGTTTCTGGATTTTATGGCAGGGCAGTATAATATGCCAAAGGTTCCGAACCTTTTGCTTTTATATTCCCAGAATCCTGAAGTAAAGCTGGTAAAATCTTTTGATGAGTGGAAGCATGACAGACGTTCCTTGAGAACAGGAGTACATGGTTATACTTATATTATTGATACAAAGTATGAGAAGGATGGAGAAATGCGTTCCGGTTATGCGATCAGCAAGGGCTATGATATTACGCAGACCAAAGGAAGGCCGTTAGAGGAACGTCCTCAGAGAGATATCCACACATTATTGGAAGCAGTGTTGAAAAATCAGAATATCCGTCTGCAGATTGCGGATAATCTTCCGGATAAGATTCAGGCACAATATATTCCAAATCAAAGGACGATTTACATACGAAACGGGATGTCAGAGATTACTACTTTTCATGCTATTAACCGAGAACTTGCCTGTGCAGTACTAGACCAGCATGATGGAAACTATGCCAGAAACAGAGTTAATGCACAGGCATTTTGTGCCACATATATATTAGGAAAAAGATATGGTGTGGATGTCTCAGGTTTTGATCTTGAGAAAGTGGCAGGAATTCAGGAGCATGGTCAGAAAGATCCACAGGAGTTAAGGTTATTCTTAAATGATGTCCGGACAGCAGCTTATGGAATCCGTGGTCATATCGAACGGAATTTGCGGGAGCCGGAACAGCAATTTGTGACAGAGGATACCTTTACAGTAGGAGAAAGTGAGAAAAAATCTCCAGACAAAGGGAAAAAGAGTAAAAATGAACCAGAGCGATAAAGCACAGTAAAAGTTGGATTTGTGATAGCTATTGCGGAACGTGTGTGATATGGTTGGTGTAAGAAAGGCAGGTGTCATTTATGGCAAAATATTATATCGAAATGAAAGAAACCAAAAGAAATATGATGTCAGATGCATTGCTGAGTCTTTACCGGAAAAAAGGACCTGAATCAGAAGAGGCAAGACAAATGGGTTTAAAACTCTGGGATTTTGATCTGAAAGAAAAGAGGATGGAAATCACTTCTGATGAACAGAGGGTTCTTCGCCATGCCTTAAATGATCTCCGCAATCAGCGTTTAGAAGAAGGGAAATATACCGATGGTGTGGAAGCAGCTATCATGGAGGTAATGAAACCCCATAGGACCAAGCACTTCCCGTGGTAAAAGGAGGGGTGATCATTCAGATATTAGATCGAAAACAGGTAGAACACATACGAAAGATGTATCCAGAGGGAACGCAGATTTGCTTAGATGAGATGGAGGGCGAAAGGAATATGCCCTCTGGCTTAAAAGGAAAAGTATGTTATGTAGATGATGCTGGACAGATCCATGTGAACTGGGAGAATGGTAGTTCCCTTGCGGTATTGCCAGAAGTGGATTCGTTCCATAAAATAGGAGAGCCGCATAAGAGAAAGGAGCATGGCATGCAGAGGTAACATTTAGAAAAGCAGACCTGATTGTCTGGGGGATTTTTCTTCCGATTGTCTGGTGGATGGGGGCTTCCCTTGCCTGTGCGATTCAACCAGGGAAAAATATATTTGAAATTTTAGACAGGCTGAATCAGATTCTTCGCCAGCCTTTTTTTTTGCACTATACCGTATATACTGGAAAGTGTATCTTGATTCTTTCATTTGCCTATATCACAGGTATCTGTATCTATTATTCCCAGCAGAAAAATTATAGAAGAGGTGTGGAACATGGTTCGGCAAAGTGGGGAGATGTCCATCAGATCTGCCGGAAATACCGTGACAAAGACTATGTCCAGAATCTGTTACTGACACAGAATTTCCGCATGAGTCTTTACTGCTATAAACATAAGCGGAATTTGAATGTATTGGTAGTGGGAGGTTCTGGAGCCGGAAAATCAAGAACCTATGCAATCCCTAATATCATGCAGTGCTGCCTGTCACAAGGGGAAAGTGTCAGGGGATGTTCTATGGTTATTACAGATCCTAAAGCGGAACTGCTCCGAAAAACGGGTGGACTGTTGGAACGGATGGGATATGAGGTTCGGGTGTTTGATCTGATCAACCCAGATACCTCCTTTTGTTATAACCCATTTTGTTATGTCCATGATGACAAGGATGTGTTAAAACTCATCAACAACCTGATCCGCAATACCACACCGAAAGGTTCACAGGCATCGGATCCATTTTGGGAGAAGAGCGAAACCGCGCTGTTGCAGGCTCTGATGCTGTACCTGTTACATGAGGCACCGCCGGAAGAGCAGAATTTCCCTATGATCATGGAGATGTTAGGCAGTGCCCAGGTTAAGGAAGAAGATGAGGAATATCAGTCACCTCTGGACATTTTGTTTGAAAGGTTAGAAATGAGAAAGCCGGACAGCATTGCGGTGAAACAGTATCAGATTTACAAGCAGGCAGCGGGAAAAACAGCAAAGTCTATCTTGATTTCTGTTGGTGTCCGGTTGGCTGCATTTAATCTGAAAGAGATTGCAAACTTAACCTGTACGGATGAGCTGGATCTGGCACGTATCGGAGAAAAGAAAGTGGCGTTGTTCTGCTGTA
>OHAU01002348.1_pt1 | contig 18206 bp, 15 predicted proteins | sample 1577181 | NCBI WGS metagenome assembly OHAU01 (sample SAMEA3541472, study PRJEB24748) | human gut metagenome | biome: human gut; feature: human-associated habitat; material: faeces | place: China | collected 2012 | reverse complement strand
TCTGCAGTATTGAAACGTTTTTTAGGTTCCGTGATCACTGCCAGTTCATCCCATGCCTGGGCATAGATCTCAATCAGACAGCTGACCGCAGAACGATAAATATCCAGTGTCTGGCGGATCGGGATATTCTGTTTTCGCAGTTCTACGCCATAACTGGATACTGTCCTCATCTTTTTTCCTCTTTCTCACAAATATAAAAAACGGAGGCTTTGATTACTATTTTTCTTTTTGCCCTTCGATATAAGAACATACCTGTTCATCTTTTAAAACCTTTTTCCGATATTTTGTACACCATACCAGATGATACTGCAGGGAATACACATATCCCCTACCATATGAAAGTTCAGTATTGTTGATATTAAACATATTTTTATCCATGTTTTTATTATACCATATGCAAGTAGAAATTACAAACATTTGTTCTGCCTATTTTCAAAAAATAGTGCGCCTAACTCATCACTAAAGTAACGAGAATGCGACGCACAGTTTTTCAAACAGCTTCTGACATCTTTCTAATAAAAATCACGGACAGGCATAAAACGTCTGTCCGCTAATTTCCAATTATCCGTAGTTCAAGAAATTATTTTTTTAGAACATGTTTCAAACACGCTCTAGCTTACGCATCCAGAAGAAACGCCTTATAAGCCTTCTTCGCCTCGTAAACATCCGCCTTGCTGGTAACCTCCCACGGTGCATGCATACTGAGAACAGAAACACCGCTGTCGATTACTTCCATACCATAAAGAGCTGCGATAAAAGCGATGGTTCCGCCGCCGCCTACATCAACCTTACCAAGCTCAGCTGTCTGGAAGCAAACCTTATGGTCGTCAAAAATTCTGCGGACTCTTGCCACATACTCTGCATTGGCATCATTGGAGCCGGATTTTCCACGGGCACCTGTAAACTTGTTGAGAACGATACCTCTTCCAAGATACGCAGAGTTCTTTTTCTCAAAAGCTTCTGCAAATGCAGGATCATAGCCGGCACTTACATCTGAGGAAAGCATGCTGGAATTCTTCAGAGCCTTTCTCAGTCTGAGATCTGAATACTGTCCCATTGCATCCAGGACCTCTGCTACACTGTTCTCAAAGAAATGGGACTGCATACCAGTTGCTCCCACGCTTCCGATCTCTTCCTTATCTACAAGGAGACAGCAGCTTGTACGCTTCGGTGCTTCCATCTCAAGAAGAGCCAGAAGGGAAGTATATGCGCAAACTCTGTCATCCTGTCCATAACCCGCGATCATGCTGCGGTCAAGACCACAGTCACGAGCCTTGCCAGCTGGAACGATCTCAAGCTCTGCGGAAAGGAAATCTTCCTCTTCCACACCGTATTTCTCGTTCAGAATACGAAGTACATTCTCCTTAACAGCCTCTTTCTTCTTGTCATCTGGAAGATCCTTCAGTGGCTGGCTTCCAATCAGGATATCCAGCTTCTCACCCTCAACAACCTCGGAAGCCTTCTTCGCCATCTGCTGTCCTGCAAGATGGATTAAAAGGTCTGTGATGTAAAGAACCGGATCGTCCTCATCCTCGCCAACAGTTACATTTACAACTGTGCCATCCTTCTTCACAATTACGCCATGCATTGCCATTGGAAGAGCAACCCATTGATATTTCTTTACCCCACCGTAGTAATGAGTGTCAAGATAAGCCAGATCCGTATCCTCATATAACGGATTCTGCTTAATATCCAGTCTCGGAGAATCAATATGAGCACAAAGGATATTCATACCCTGTGCCAGATCATCCTCTCCAATATGATACAGGGCAATGATTTTCTGCATTCCGACCTGGTAAACTTTATCTCCTGCTTTCAGATCTTCGCCATTTTTCACCTTTTCTTCAAGGGAAACATAGCCTGCTTCCTCAGCCTCTTTCACAATCTGTGTGATACATTCACGTTCTGTCTTTCCTACATTTAAGAAATGACGATATTTCTTTGCCACAGTTTCCAGATCCTGCATATCAGCATCTGAATATGTGAGCCATGCGTTTGGACGTTCCATAATCTATATCCACCTTTCTCCTGTTTTCATTTTACACGGGGAAAATAATCCCTGTGTTTTCCTCATCCAAAATTCATTATAGCGTATAACCAGGTAAAAAGCTACCGGCAAATAGGTTTTCTTGCACAAATCTTTTGCCGCGCAGTCCAACACTTTGCACTGCCTTTTTTGATATATCCAAATCCGGTTCAAGGTCTCCTGTATCGGTTAAAACAAGCATATACTTCCTGTCGTCTTGGCACTGCATAGCCGCAGGAAGTATAGCCTTCTGACAGAAAAGACAGCCCTTCTTTTTCCAATTTACTGCAAAGCAGCTCCACAATTTCCGGCAGTGTCCTTTTCCCATCGATCAGCTTTTCCACTGCATATTTCAGCAATGCGCCTAAGGCTCCCGTCTGCTCACTGTCAATCAGCTGTTCCATATACCGCAGATCCACATCCTGTTTTCCAATGGAAAAACCATCTCTGCCATGTACCTTTACTTTCAGCCTTTCCGGCTTATCCTGCGCCTTAAAATGACCGTAATAATCCTTCTTGGAACTGTTCAACGGCGTATTTTTTGACATGATGCGATGGCTTTGTGGTACTTTAAATCCAGCTGCCGTATTCTCATTTAAAGGATAATCCCTGCAAAGTTCCCGGACTTTTTCTGTGATATCTACCGGTATATAATTGTCCATCTGGATCACGGTATCTGCAATATGGAAAAAAGCCCCGGAGCTTCCGGCAACCAGAATTGTGGAAATCCCCTCCTTTTCATACAGATCCCGGGCGCGTTCCAGGAATGGGGTGATCGGCTCTTTTTCCCGGCTGATCACATGCTGCATAAAGGCGTCGCGCACCATAAAATTAGCAGCAGATGTATCTTCATCCAACAGAAATACCTTGCTTCCAGCCTCTATTCCCTCCACGATTCCTGCTGCCTGGGAAGTACTTCCGCTGGCATCTTCCGTAGAAAAACAGGTGGTATCTTTTTTATTGGGAAGATCATTTATAAACAGGGAAATATCCACATCTTTCACAAATCTGCCATCCTCAGAGCGCAGCTTCTGGGCTGTGGAATCCGTGATCACATATTCTCTTCCATCTCCCTGAATGTGGTTATACACACCCAGTTCCAATGCGTTCAGAAGGGTAGATTTGCCGTGATAACCACCACCAACGATCAACGTGATTCCCTTAGTAATTCCCATTCCGGTTATTTTTCCCTTATGGGGAAGCGCCATAGTCACCCGAAGACTTTCCGGCGAAGAAAATGTCACGCTCCCTTTCATCGGCTTAGATGAAATACCACTCTCTCTTGGCAGAATCGCGCCGTCATTTACAAAAGCAACCAGGGAACGCTTCTTTAATTCTTCCCTGATATACGCCTGATCTTCTGCCAGGAAAATAGTATTTTCCAAATCTTTTCCACTTAAATTTCTGTATACAAATGCTTTTTCCACACAAACCGGCAGAAATTCAAAGAATATTTTCTCCAGTTCTCCCGCATTTATAGTACGTCCATTTGCCGGAAATCCTACAAAAAACCGGGCGATAATTCCCTGATCTGTAATCTCACAGGCCGTTCGCTCCAGCACCTCCTGACCGCATCTGGTCACGGAAATAAGTCCACTTTTTCCAGAACCTTTTGCCCGAAAAGTATAGCGGTTCACCTGCTGTTCAAACTGTCTGGTAAGATAGTCTGCCAAAGTAATTCTGGTCAGTTTATCTTTATAATATTCCGCTGGAAATCCAGCTTCTCTGTGAAAAATTTTCACACTGATATGGGACGGTGACGCAAATGGATCGCCCTGTACATGATCAATTGACAAAACATATTTGTTAAACTGATATGCCCCTTTCAGGGATTTATAGGCAGGATAGCTCTTCCGATTGATGGAATGAAGCATGTCCTGCAGCTGATTTGATGACTGCATAAGTACCTCCATTGTCTATAATAACATTGTCAAGCAACGATATCACGCTCTAACTCTTCGCCGCATTCAGTAATAATACTAATTTTTCCCACAACGTAAAACCACCGCCCAGTCAGCGTTCTTGCCAACAGACGGTGGTTTATTTATACATTTTTTAGGGAAAGGAAAGAGTTTTTCTTAAGAGTTCTTTCTCTTAAGATGTATATATCATACCTCATAATTGTGAAAGGTATTTGTCCAAATTATAATTTTTTTCTAAAATTTCTAAAATGAAAATAACTAATTCGTAACTGGCATCACAATTCCATCCCTGTTCTTCCCATTGTGTCCTGTTTTCAGATCATAACGTTTCATTATCTTCTGAAAGTCAGAACATAACTCTTACCATCCGTTAATACTATGAAGATTACTGTTCACGCCCTTCACAACAACACACTTCTCAATGCACAATGTCAGTCGTGTCTCTGATCCTTATTTCCATACGCTTCGCAAAATCTTGCTGCAAATGCCGGCGGCTCATTGTTGGCATAAAGGTGGGAAATATCGCCGAAGGAGCTCATACGGAAAGCAGCAATTCCCTGACGGCGTTCTTCTGTGGTCAAAGTTGTCACAGAGGATGGGGCAGCCACGCAGCCATGCCAAAGTACCATCGGAGAGATATTCAGTAGATGGCTGAGAAGTACACACTCCAATCCAAAATGACAGAAGAAAATAATCGTGTCATTATTCTCTTCATTTACTTTATAATAGTGACCTTTCCTCTCATATCCATGCTTCACGAGAAGCTTGTCGAACTCCTCGATCACACGGTCATACTCTTCTTTCACATGCCCTTCCTGCATAGCCTCATTCTCAAACCAGTGGTCATACTGGAAAAAGCGCTCGTCTGCCATCCAGTCCTGTGGAAGCCAGTCCCATGCAATAATCTTCTTATCTTTCACATCCGGGCGCCAGATCTGACAGGGAAATTCCTTCAGCCATTCACACTCTGTGGCTGTTCTTCCCATCTTTTTCAAGGTCGGAGCCGCAGTATCCTTCGCTCTTCCAAGGGGGGATACATAGAAAGCTTTTACATCTAATTTGGAAAGCTTCTGTGAAAGATACTCCACCTCTTTCCAGCCTTTTTCTGTAAGGGAATCTATATCATAATCCGGGTCACCATGGCGTACAATTAATAATTTCATAATGTCACTCCTCGTTATTTCGCTTTTGAATCACTAATAATTTCAAGCTGTTTCTTATTTCATTGAACAATAACGATTTTAGCATATCTTCACAGATAATTCACCATATTTCTTACCGTCATTTCTTTACAATTTTTGTGAAAGAAGTATATAATAATGCTATATCAACGGGTCTTTTGACGCTCATATCTTATATGAATTCAAACAGACGCTGATCGGATCATACTTTAATAAATACAAGAACTAAGTGGACGCAATAACCACTTTCAGATTACATTTTATCCCTCAATATAACTCAATTTACGATTCAAGCGAGGTACCCACATGAAAAAACTTGCCGTCATTTTCCCAGGTGTCGGTTATACCTGCACCAAGCCCCTTCTCTATTATACTGCTTCCATGGCTGCTGAACGTGGTTATGAAATCATCCGCCTTGACTACGGCCAGGACATCCACACCTTCCACGGCCGCACCCCAGCGGAACTGGAACCTATCATAAAACTGGCAATAAAAAGAACGCTCCCCCAATTGGAAAACGTTCCTTTCTCTGAATATGATGATATTATTTTTATCTCCAAAAGCATCGGCACCACCATCGCCTGCCAGCTGGAAACAGCACTGCAGCTGAAAGGAAAAGTCCATCAATTTCTTATGACTCCAATTCCTTCTACCCTCCGTTATCTCTCCGATATCAACGGGCTCTTCTTCGCCGGAACCGCTGATCCCTATATGCCGGAGTCCAAGATCCGCGCCGCAGCCAGAAACTTCCCCGATAAAACCGGCGGGATTTTCGAGGGCTGCAACCACTCCCTGGAGCAAAAAGGCGACACTTTAGGTGCGCTGAAGAATGTCAGACTGATTGTAGAATGTCTGGATAAAATGCTAGTCTGATTTTTGTTTTCTATTAACAGGGAAGAAGCACTTCCCTGTTTGTTCCATAAAAGATATTATTATGTCCAATTAATCTGTCTAAAATTTCTTCCATCCGTTTCCAGTTATTATTTACATCAAACTCATAGCTGTGTCCCCATATGTAAAATAACTGCTTTTCTTCACTTTTTTCTTTTAAAAATTTCTCCAGAAGTTCCCATATATTTTCGTCAGCATGATGACAAGTTGGTTTAAATATCAATAAATTCTTTTGTAATTTAAATGCTCCGGAAAACACAACTGACCGTGCATATTGAATTTTACATTTTTTCAATATCTGAACCACTTCATCATTATATGTTCCATAAGGATACGCCATACCGGTAATCTGGCAGTCAAACATCCGTTCCAGATTTTGTTTATCCAGGAAAACTTCATTATATACAGTGTCTTTATCAAGCTTTGTTAAATCTTGATGAGTCAATGTATGAACCGCGATTTCATGACCCTTATACAATTCTTTTAATCCTTCTGCATTCATATGATGCACTCTTACATTACCAAAGTCATAATGGCTGGCATATGTCTGCATTCCACTGTTTATATTGAATGTTGCTTTTACATGATAATAGTTGAACATGTCTACCAGTCTCCTGTCCTGGCAAACTCCATCATCATAGCTAAATGTTACTGCCTTTTGTTTCCCATCCCACATATATTCTGTAGCCTCGTTTCATATCCTTCAAGCTGCATGCTCCAAACGGCTCCTTCACATACAATCTTTGTTGTTTGTTTCTCTCCTGAATTATTAATAACAACTAATTTTTGTGCGTCTGGATAATAGGCACATTCCACATGCAGATTATCTGTAATGCATTCTGCCTGTTCTTCCCGTCCAGCCTCTAATATCAATTGCAACAATAATCTGGTACTTTCCTCTGAAAAAGCAAATCCCGTCATATAAATTCCACTTCCTTTTCCAAACTGGTGTCTGGTAATACCCGGATACCCACCTGCAGCCTCTGCCAATACCTCTGTTTTTTTATCTGTCAGGTATATATGTTCCATTACTGGCCATTCCAGTATATCTAATATATGATTTTGTGGTGCTTTTACTTCATACTCCCATTTTCCATGACATACCCTTGCCCCATTATCTTCATCTACGCCCAGTACCTGTGCCAATCTGAAAAACGTATCATATCCACTGGTTGCTGATGGCTCGCCAATTCCAATAAAACAGCCCCCTTCATATACCCACTTTGTAATTGCCTCAACAACTTTCACGTCTTTCCAGTTATCACCGCCACTCCATGCGTCACCCGCTTTTCCTGCATTAATAATGACTTTGTATCTGGATAAATCTCCGCTTCTGGCTGTCTCAAAATCAATAAAATCAACATCCACAGGCAAACCTGAAAGCGCCTCATTTATATGAATCAAATTATGCATATATGTTTCATGAAAATGTCCAGACAAAGTCCATGAACGCAATTTGCCCCAACAATGTAAAACCGCTACTTTGGTTTTCAAGGTCCAAGGCTTTCCTTTTTCATGAAAAGACTTCAACATGCGAAATTCATCTGCAACTTTTTCAATGTAATCGCAAAAATCCGGATAATTCTCCGTAAGATGTAAATATCCGCCTAATCCAATTCTTTGAATCGGTTCACGCAACAATGCACGCCTTACATTTCTCCAATACTGCATTGCATCCCTTGTAGGATTTCCTCCCTCTGTAAATGTAGGTGCTCCTCCAAGCCCCACCGGAAAAAGATAAGGATGAAGCCTGAGTTCATGAACTTCTGTATCTACACCTGCACAAAGACGTGCTTCATACCCGGAAAATACGCATTTAATAATCCCATCAAAACCAAATTCATAAAATCTGTCATTATATGGTTCAATTCCAACCCAGCTGTCATCGTAAAATACGTAAGCCTTTTTTCCATATTCATGCACAATATCTATTAGTTTTTTTCCAAATGAAATTACAAAATCATTAATAAATTCCATCCAGTCTTTTTTTGCTTTTGTTGGCGGCATATGGGTTACCCGATATTTCCCCTGATTCACAAAATCCTCTGCGGTAAGTGCATATCCATATTTCTGTTCGAAATTGTGTAAAGCAAGAGGACTCACTGTAAAATCGTAGGAGCCCCAGTCTGTAAATAAATTTCGTTTTCTGGCATCGCTTCCCCAAATCCAGACAAAATTATAAAACATAGAGGTAAAACGAACCACTGTAGTTGCAGGATGTTCTTCGCACCATTCTTTCATCCAATTAATTAAATAAACCTGTGTTTCAGCGTATACAGGATCTATCGGTATAAGATGCTCTTTATCCCAGTTATTGGTAATATGATTATACATGGAAATTTCTTCCCAAATTCGATATGCCAGAAAGCTGACTGTATATTTGTGCCATAATACACAGTTTTCAATCCTGACAACACCTTTTTTCTTATCATAACTCCAGTTTTCTTTATTTACTTCCTTGTCAGTTGTGCGGTCATACACCTGCCAGTACCCCAAAGCTTCTGCACTGTCATTAATTTTAAACTGCTCCTGAAAAAACTCTTTTAAGAGCTCTAGTTCTAGATAATGCTCAACTGCAGTTTTCGGTTCTGTGACAAGAAAAGTCTGCTGCAATTTATCCAAATTTTCCATAGCCCAGGGATTATGACCGCGGATAATACAAATAGTAGAATAAATACCATATCCTGCCTCCGTTATCTCCGGAGACAGTTCTGTCCCATCAGAATCCCTTATTACGTCTGCTCCCCATTTTTTTGCAAGTTCTAAGGTCAATTTTTCATAACCAGCCTCGCCAGGCAAGGTAAAGCCACCTTTATTTTCTAACTCATTCATAATTTTTTCCCGCTTTCAAGTAGTAGTACAACGCCCAGTCCTGATCATTTGCCCATGGATCCGCATACTGGCATCTTACCTTATTAACCATAAAAGGATATACATATGCGCAGCTTGCACTTCCGTCACTATTTATCATACTTAGTACACCTCGCAATGAATTTTCCGCCTTTACACCATATGATCTCTCACCGGTTATTTTTTCATATTCCCGAAAAGCAACACCACTTAAGGAACTCCAGTAATGTGGAAATGTATCTCCAAGATTTTTGTACTTTCCAAACCAATATCCATCCCAATGACGAACCGCATTTTCATACATATGAAAATCTGGCTGATGTCCATTAAACAGCACCAGTACAGCTAATTGTTTCTTTCCTTCTTCCAGATATAATATTTTTCCTGTAAGTTCGTATAACTGAAAAAGATAATTTACTGCAGGGGCAACAATACTCTGCTCATATTTTACTTCATGCGGTGGATAACATAATCCGTTTTTTATAAGCATTTCGCCATGTGTTTCATAGTATCTCAGAAGTTCCTCTGCCTCTCTTTCCATACCACCCGATTTCAACAAATTCACAGATTCCAGCATAGGGATTCCAATTGCATAGAATGAAGCTCCGTCTTGTGCATAATAAGATTTCATAATTTTATACATATTTTTAAGATCAGCAACCTCATTATACAATCTGTATCTTTCCATAAAAAAAATTGCAAGCCATGGATAATTGTACAAACGGTTCCAGGTATTATCTCTTCCTGCATCATTGTATACAATACCTGTATTCTCATCGTAGAGCTCTCTGTATATATATTCGGTATATTTCTGCAGTGCTTTTTCCACTTTCATATCTTTATTTTTCTGCAGCCAGAGCGCCAGAAGTGCCCCCATTCCCACTCTTTCCCTGCCACCGTTATGATCGTATTCTTTTTCATAAACCAATCGCTTATCTTCATTATCATAAGTGAGAAATGCACCATCTAAAAGGCTTCCATCGCGAAAATACTGCTGTTTTTCAACAATAAATCTGCATCTTTTTTCTGCAAGCTTCTCCACCCTTGGTAATACCAGAATAACCGCAGATGTACTGTATTCTTCTCCCTTTATGAAGAACTCTTTTTCACCCTGACTTACAGAATCCATTTTAATTCTATAATCTATGCAATTACCGCTTTCTGTTTTTTCAGTTGAAATTTTTTCACCTGCAAGAGTGACTTTGATTTCTTTTTCATGCCAGATTGCTTTATCTGCTTTTATATGAAAGCTTAAGTTCTCGCCCTCAAAATAAATTCCATGTTCCAACTGTATCAACAGCTGCCCTTCCTGATGAAGCAATTTTTCTTCAAAATCCCTTTGATCGTCATACCAGAAAAGATCCCATTGGATTACGGTCATTTCTCCCGGTTTTAAATTGTTTATTTTAGGATTTAATATAATGATTCCCCGGTCATTGCTAAGTTCTTTTTCATTTCTTATAATGCTGTAACATTCTATTTTTCCCTCTTTCAGAACCAACCCAAGATTTGGATTTTCTCCTCCCATTCTGATCCCTGCAATATAACTTTGACTTTCACCACACCGAATATGTGCATGACAGCGCTCTTTCATACAGATTTCAGAAGCCGTATAATTATCCGGAAATGGCACTGCAATACCTATTCCACCTTTTTGAGGAAAATACTCACAATCCCTATTATTAAAAAAAATATATTTTTCAGTTATCTTTCCGTCTTCAGATATTGTTCTTTCTATTCTTCCTACAATTCCATCCGGAAGAAACATTTCTCCCCAGTTTTTACCTATGGCAACCCAGTTCATTTTATATTTGTCATTTTGGTTTACAATACTTTCCAGCTGATGATTTTCATTTTCTTTAACAATAAACTCCATACCCAAACCTCCGTATATCATCCTTTTACAGATCCCGCCATTACACCACTGATAATATATTTCTGCATAAATATATAGAAAACCAGCAGCGGCAATATACCTAATACCATCATTGGAAACAGACTAGTCCAGTCTGTAGAAAACTGACCGATATTGCGATATACTTCCTGTAAAATAACATCTTTTTCTCTTTTCTGTATAAAATACAACGGTCCCATAAAATCATTCCATACATTTAAAGTATTTAAAATTACGATTGTAGCAATCATCGGCTTCAGCAATGGAAGCACAATTGTACCAAAAATTCTGAATACTCCTGCACCATCAATTCTGGCAGCTTCTTCCAGTTCTATAGGAACTGAAGAAATGGAATTTTTCATTAAAAAAGTAGCAAATGGAATATTGATAGCAATATCAATAAAAATAACTGCTGTCAGCGTATTCATTAAATCCAGGCTTCTTACCAGCTTGTACAGACCAAGAACTGCCATCTGGTATGGAAACATCATTCCGGAAAGAATTACCAGAAAAATAATTTTTGTAATTTTACTTTTCTCTTTGCGGTTTAAAACATATCCACACATAGTACTGCACATTACAATGCCAAATACAGCACATATTGTAATAAAAAGAGTATTTCCAAATGCTCTTGGATACTGCATTTTTTCAAATGCATTGATATATGGTGTAATATCCCAGAAAGACGGAAGTGCCATCGGCTTTGCAGCCGCTTCAGTTCCTGACTTAAACGTAGTAACAAGCAGATAATAAATAGGAGTTAAAACAATAAACGTGATAATTAGCAAATAAACATGCTTCAAAATCTCCATAATATTTTTTTTCGTTTTCATCAGTTTAAATACTCCTCCCATTTTTTAAATATTCCAAGCATTACAGCGGAAACAACCATTGTCATCAACAGAAATACAATTCCAAAAGCTGATGCATAACCGAAATTTCCATCTGAAAATTTTGAGTACATTAATGTCAGAATAGTTTCTGTCTGATGTGCCGGACCTCCGTTTGTAGTTGACAAGACAAGATCAAATACTTTCAGTCCTGAGATCGTGCTTGTTACAAAATTAATTTTTATGGCAGGTGCAAGCCCTGGTAATGTAATATGCCAAAACTGCTGCCAACTGTTAGCTCCATCCACAGAAGCAGCTTCATAAAGATCTCCACTAATACTTTGCAAACTTCCTATGTAAATTACCATAGACCATCCAAACCACTGCCACACTGAAATTGCAATTATGGAAAATATAGCGATTTTTCCATTTCCGAGAAAGTTGATTTTTTCAAATCCCAGTTTCAAAAGCACCTGGTTTATCAAACCATAATCACTTGCAGACAGGATATATTTCCAAAGATATCCAACAACCAAGGTGCTTAATACTGCGGGTGCAAAAAAGATTCCTCGGTAAATTGTTCTTCCTCTTAATTTGGAATTCAGAAGCACTGATACAGGAAGAGAAATTAAACTTTGAATGGATACTGTAAGGATTGCAAATACCAGGGTATTCTTTAATCCTTTCAAAATAATTCCATCTGCCAAAAGCTGTTTATAATTTTTCAATCCTGAAAAAACGATATCCGGCGAAAAATTAGTCCAGTTATAAAAACTGTATTTTGTAGTAAAAATAAGCGGAATGATAAAAAACACAGAAAATATAGAAACCGCAGGTATTGCCATGAAAATATATGGCAGATTTCGTTTTACATGATTGGCATTCATACTCTCCTTGCCCTCCTTCTTTTTATGTTTCTATTATAAATTTGATCTTTTTCTCTATAAATCCAAAAAAATTTATATGACTATCGTTTTTTTTATATCCCATTTACTTTTGTTAATTCTATTGATAACATTAACCTCTATTGCACAAAAACAGATCCTACAAAAAGCTCATTTGCTAAATGCAGGATCGGTTTAATAAATTATGGATAATTTTAAATTTGTTAAATGATTACAATTTACTCATATCTGATTGAGTCAGCTTTTGTATCAATAGCTTTCACAAGATCGTCTCCACTGATATCTCCGGAAATAACACCCTGAAGCTGAGCAGTAAACTCATCAAACAAGGACTGACTTGGAAGATTTACACTCCATCTGTCAGATGGGAATGCAATATTTCCATTGTTAATAATATCTGCAACATATTCATATTCTTCAGGCATCTGAGCCTCAACTCCGCTTCTATAGCTGGTTCCGCCAATATTTGCATCAGCAAATGCCTGCTGAACTTCAACGGAAGCCAGTGCTGTTAAAGTAGCTTCTGCACCATCATGATTTTCCGTATTTACATTAATACCGAAGCATGCAGCTGGTCCGCCTAAAACATATTCATTTTCTCCTGTTTCACTAAGCTGCGGAAGCATTTTAAAGTTAACTCCGGATTCTTTCAGCTCTGTATACTGCCATGGACCTCCATGAAGAAATGCCACTTCTCCATTTTTAAAGCTGTTCAGCATTTCCTGGCAGGAAATTCCCAGAGACTCAGAAGCGATCAGTCCTTTTTCAACTAATGTACACCATTTATTAACACAGTCGTTAATATGTCCGTCCATAGTTACTTCACCCAAAGCAAATTTGGTGTCGAAATCAGTTCCATCAGGGTTTGCTTCTTCATTATTATGATAATAAGAATTTTCCAGATACCCCAGTAAGCTGGATGTTGCAGTTGAGTCATCCGCAATCCCAAAACCATATGCAGTATAGCCTTTTTCATTAATAGTCTCGCAAGCAGCTACAAACTCATCAAATGTTTTTGGAATTTCTACTCCACATTCCTCAAGAATCGAAGCATTACACCAGATTCCGGAAAACCATCCATAGGAAGGAATTCCATAAATTTTTCCATCAGCACTGCAAAGCGACATTCCAGCCTCATTAAACTCTTTTACAAAATCATAATCCGAAATGTCTTCCACGTTACCAGCTTTGATTTCGGCTGGATAGTTTGTTCCATCCATAATAATGTCTGGGCCTTCTCCAGATGCAAGCTGTGTGCTAAGTACATTATTATAATCAGTATTTGCAACATATGTGTACTCAATCACATACTTCCCATCCATCTGCTCATTTACCTTTTCCAGAATAGGATTCATGTCATCCTCATCATACCATCCCATCAAGGTTACCGTCTCTGCCTCATCCGCCATAACCAGATTGGAACCGCCTCCAACTACCATTACTGATACAGTGCATGCTGTAAGAAACATGCTAATCACTTTCTTTTTCATTTTTTTGCTACCCCTTTCGTTTATTTTTAAGTTGCTTTAAGTATAACGTTCACAGGATACGAAAAAAATAACAAAAAACTTATCTCATTATCAAATTTTTAAGATTTATATCCTATACTTTTCGTTCCAGTGTAATAAAATCTCTTCGTAATTTGATTATAGAGGTAGTTCCTCCCGGACCTGCAAAAATTTCCACACCGTATCCTTCCCCACACAGAATACGAATTCTCTTGTCAACATTGCTTACCCCATAACCAAATTCTTCATGGGACATTTTTCCCTGACCAATTTTTTCATACAACTCAAGTCCATTATCCCTGACAGTCATATAGAGTTCATTATTTTCTGCATAAATCTCAATGGATATTTTTCCTCTTTTTTCTCTCATGCAGTCAATGCCATGCTCAATTGCATTTTCCACCAGAGGCTGCAAAATAAAAATTGGAACCATCTGATCTAAAAGCGAGGGCTCAATTTTATACTCAACATCGAAGCCTTCATCGTGCGCCATAAGCTGCAGTTTCACATAGGCCTTTATATTTTCCACTTCTACATTCAAATGGTCTACGTTTATGCCCTTGTTAAGAGCAGTCCTGTAAAAAGTACCCAGTTCCGTAGTTATCTCGTAGATTCTGTCTTCTCCTTTTTCAATGGCTATCCAATTAATTGCGGAAAGATTGTTATAAAGAAAATGCGGGTTAATCTTTGACTGAAGCAGATCCAGTTCCAGGCTTTTTTTATCCAGTTTCGACTTATACACTTCATCAATAAGCGTTTGTATTTTCCGTAGCATTTTATTAATATTTTCCGCCAGCTCTCCAATTTCATCCTGGGAACTTTCTGCTATCTGAATCTCAAAATTTCCATCTTTTACTTTCTTTACCTGGTCAATAATCTGATACAAATAGTGCAGCAAAGATCTGGCACTTTTATTAACTCCTATAAATCCAAGCAGCAACAGTAAAACTACAATTACAACAGAACCAATGATTCTTGGATGAAAAGCACTTGAGAAATAAGAAGCATCAATTCTGTAAATAATTTTCCAACCGGTGTCATTTAGATTTCTTTCCTCTTCATAGCCAGCACTGTTTTCATTAACTTCCCCCTCATTATTGTATTCTAACAACACAGCTGAACCATTTTTCACCTGGATGTCCACTGGCATTTCCGAGAACATGGATATACTGTCAGAAAAAACTTTTTCCTTTACTTCTGCTCTGAGAACGCCATATACCCGATTTGGAAGGCTCAGGGCAATTCTGCGTGTTATAAAATATTTTCCATTTTCATTCCACCACAAAGTATCTGCGCTATTCCAACTCGCTTCATACCAACTGTTATCTTCCAGATCGGAAGCTTTTTTGAATACTGCATCATTGTTAGAAATCCTTTTATCGGAATAAACCTCCATCTTTGAAAAATAGCTGTTGGAAAGCCAGGCGTTATAAATCAGGTTATTTACATTTGAAGTCATCTGAATGCGTTTCTTATACTCAGAATCATCTAAGCTGAGAAATTCCCTTAGTACACTGTTGCAGGTCACATATAATACGGATTTTTCGCACATCTTTATCTGATTCTCAATATTCAGGTGGTTCCGCTCAATGTTTTCTTTCGCTTCCAGAAGCTGCTGCTCCTTGATAAAATTTGTAGATGAGTACAATACAAATATCTCCAGAACCAGCACAGGAAGCATAACTAACAGCGTGTAAATGATCCTTACTTTATTCAAAAATGATTGTTTGTTGATTCTTTTTGCTATCCTATTCACCATTTTGCACCCTTTCCCTGTACTGCACCGGACTGCAGCCTTCATGATTTCGGAAAATAGAAATGTAGTAAGACACATTCAGGTATCCTACCCTCTCCGCCACATCACTTACTTTCATATTTGTCTGACGCAAAAGTTCTTTTGACTTTTCAACACGATACCAGGTAATAAATTTTACCAGATTTTTTCCAGTTTCCATTTTATATAAAGTACTTAGATAGGCAGAGGATACCTGCAGCTGCTCTGCGATATACGATACATTTAAATCACTTTCACTGTATTTTTCATAAACCAGTTCTTTTGCCATGCGGACCAGGCGGTTTTCTTTTACCTCTTCTTTTTTCTCTTCCTGCATTCTATCCAGAACGTTTTCGATTATCTTATTTACCTCTTCCAGTGTCCTTGCCTGATATATTTTCTGAATACATGGTACCATGTCCACATTAGAGTCTGTGTACTCACTGATCTGCTTCATCGCATCCGTAAAAGTATATTTTACATAAATTGAACTAAAGCCAGTCTGCTTCATTATATAGGCAAATACTTTCACAAATTCCTTCTTTATTCCGGAATAATCCTGCATTCTGGCGCAGTTAAATATCCTTTCAAAATACAGGGAAAGCATGTCATTTTCCTTTTTTAGAAAATAATCTTCATCATGAACCAATACCATACTTTTGGATACAAAAAACTGATAGTCAAGCTGGTCTTTCAATTCTGTATATTCTTTTTTCAGTTCTGTAAGACTTTCGGTCTTTTTTCCCAATATAACAAAAATATTTACCTGATATTTTTTCTGGGATTTTTCGATCAATATCTCACATTCTTTTTTCGTTTCTGCTGTCCGATAAAAATCTCTTTCCCGGATCAATAACACTACGATCTGGTTATCTGTGTTTGTAATGATCACAGTTTCTTTTCCAAAATATTCCCTGATATCTTTCAGGTACTCTTCCCATTCAATAGAAAACAAATTAGAATAACAGGAAATAATTACAGGTATACAGATTTTTTCCTGCACAACACTGGTGAATTCATTTTCCAGAGTTTCCCAATGATTTAAAGTTCCCTCTTCCAGTTCTTCAGACTCCAGATAATTAAGCAGATTCCAGCTCAGTTTTTGCTGTGCGGCCTCTTCCTTCGCCTGTATGATATCATTTCTATTTTTCTTTTCGATCTCTTTTTCCTGGCAGATCTCTATGATCTTTTCAAAAAGAGCCTTAAACGCATCCAGTTTAACTGGCTTCAAAAGATATTCCTGTACCCCTAATGAAATGGCATTCTGTGCATATTCAAATTCACCATATGCACTGTAAATAATGCATATTGGATTCAGCCCTCTTTTCTGCGTTTCACGTATAAGCTGGATTCCATCCATATAGGGCATTTTTATGTCTGTGAGCAGAATGTCAAAATAATTTTTTTCCATTATTTTCAGCGCATCTTCTCCGTTTTGCGCAAATGCTGTTCTTAATGGAAACCCAAACCTTTTTAATAAAAGCGCAATTCCTTCCCGCTCTTTCTTTTCATCATCCACAATCAAAATATTGTACATAAACTCACCCCTCCATACATATATTTACTCAACTTTATTTCATCATAAAAGAAGCTTTATGTAAATACCGAAAAAATTACCTGAGTATCAATTTTTTATACTACGATACAAAACTTCTAATACACAAAAGAGTTACTATTTCCGCAAGTATCCCTGCACGCAGGTGATATCATGCTTATAGTAACTCTTTTATCTTTATAACAATATTTGCATTTTAATCCGCTAAAGTTATAGTTCACTTATTTCACTTTTACAAACTTCCACTTATTGCAGCAGTTCCATTCAGCATTCCCATCCCCTGCAGTAAGCTTATAGTATCCCTTATCCCAGCTGCATAAGCAAGATCTGAATATCTCTCGTCCCGGGTCTGCAGACAGGCGATGTAATCATCGATCACACGCTTTACAGTGTGGGATAATTGCAGCTGGTCATATCGTTCCTCCAGATACTTCAGATCCTCATTGTCCTGTCTGATGTAGGAATCATTTTCATCCACCCGCTGCTGCTCCATCACCATTTTCTCAATGTTCTGAAGCATAATCATTTTTGTTGTCATTTTCATTATTGTTTTCCTCCTGATATGTACTTATAGATCACGGTTCATTGGTAACGTTTTCCCGAATCACACAAGCTGTTCTTCTGTGATTCCAAGCTATTTTAGGGTTACAATTTAAGCAGTGATAAAAAATCCATTTTTCTCACACTTACCGTCATTATTCTACGTTTTATATCAAAATTTTGCAACAAAAATCGTCCGACAACTTTCCCTATAATTCGACAAAAGTGCTACTGTTCACTGGTAACGTTCCGCGAGGTGTTTTTTGTGAACAAAGCTCTCAGAAAACCCGAGAATTAAGTTTGCGCAGAAAGACGAACCTTCTTGTGCTT
>OHAU01002327.1_pt1 | contig 18429 bp, 52 predicted proteins | sample 1577181 | NCBI WGS metagenome assembly OHAU01 (sample SAMEA3541472, study PRJEB24748) | human gut metagenome | biome: human gut; feature: human-associated habitat; material: faeces | place: China | collected 2012 | reverse complement strand
GGAGGCACGGGGAAAGCCACCGGGAAACAGAGGGAAAAATACAGGAATGAACGTATTTTTAGGCTTAATTTTAAAAGATCAATAATAAGACGATATAAACATAGTATTTTATATTAAAACATCGCATTTAGCCTTAAAACACGTCTTAAACACTCGTTTCGTGTTTTGAAGCATCGTTTTTTACCCTTTAATGTGCAAAAATAGGCTGCATTAAACAAGCATGTACAAAATGTTTGGCGTGTGAGAAAGCCGCAACTTTTTATATATAACCTTTTTCGCTTTTTGTTTTCTTCTTATAGATTTTTTCTATGATGTTTATCTTTTCGATATGTTTTATCTATTCTGTTTTTTTTACATGTGTGTTTTCTCTATATAGTATATATATAATATAGTAGTATATATATATTATTTACTCATATAGTACTACATCTTCGATATAGTACTATATTCGTTAATAGTGCTTGCCTGTGTGCTTTCTCCCCTTTCCCTTTATCCCTTTCCCCGATTGTATTTTGCGTTGCGTTGTGTACGTTCCAGTGTGTTTTTCGTTATTGTTTACATTTAACACGAAATTAACTTAACTACGGTAAAATCGTAGTTATTTGTGTTAATGTAATAGGTGTTACACGCTGCCAATTGTAACTAGTGTTAAGATATTGTGCGATTGTTTGGTATGTTGCAACTATTACGTATCTTTGTAATGTCAAAAGGAAATAAATAGTATTTCCGATAGCCTTTAAAAAGGTTATTAGACGTTGATATACTGATTAACTCTTATCTATATTACAGATAACACGATATTGTTATATAGACCTTTATACGAAAGGTTAACGTAAGATTGTGTTAGTAGACATATATAATAATATTTATCTTTTCTTTGTGTTATTCTCTGTATATTGGTTAATTAGTTTTCGTTCATTCACGTGTTGAAAATAGCGGTTTATTTGTTGCATAGTAGCAACCTAACAAACGTAAGACTATCAAGTAGGTATTACTCAAACGTTGGTTATATCAGTACCTACAAACTAGTAATTAGTTATGAGACCGTAATAGTTGAGTTATACGGGTGAGACGAAAGGAGACCGACCCAAATAGTTATAATATAGTGAATAAACCAATACAATATATAAAACTACATTTAGGTGAATGAATGTAAGTTATATATTCCTTATAAAAATAATCTAATAATAGCAAGTATCCAATATAACGGGTAAATCTAGTATCAACTAACAATAATTAGTTATTACTTAAGTTCTGTTATATTTGGCTTGCTATTTTGTTAATGTAGCCTATATATTCCTGTAATATATAGACGGTTACAAGCCCGATAAATACAGAGTTGCAATATAATTATCAATATTAATATAAATCTATGGAAATAATAGTATCTAAGAGATCCGGCAATGTGTTAGTATATATACCGGAATTGAAAAAACGTATTAGTTTAGATCCTAGTACGTTTTTGTGGTTTGATGGAAGTTTTTGCCATAACGAAATAGTAGACCACATTACGAGTAATTTTAATATAAATATTATGAATGTGGTATATTTGTAAGCATGCGAATTAAATACTAATCAATACTTTTAATCATGGGAAAGATAGAAGAAAAAAAGACGTTTAAGTATGTTGTTACTTATATGTTATACAGACATACAAACGTGCTTATAAAAGTAGGAAAAAAAACTTATGAATTTGTAAATGTGTGCGATGATAATAAAACCGCTTTTGGTTGCAATACGATAGCAGTTATTTATGATTTTAAGGCACAAAAATATATAGCGGTTAAAGTTGATGATGAAAAGTTTAACAAGGTTGAGACTATAATGCTACCAAATCAATAATAATTAAATAAAGGAGGAATAAACATGAAAAATTTAGTAAATATTTGCGATTTATATCCAAACGATAGCCATAAGTCTTTTTACGGGAAAGCGAAAGTAAAAATATATAGCGATAATACAAAAGTACTTCAATCTTATAACACCGACGTTGAAAAAATAGATGCAAACGGAAATGTTATACGATTGTGGAACGGTTGGAGTGCTACAACTGGCAGACATATAGCAAGTTTTTGCGGACTAAATAAAAAAGAATTTTTAAATTTACCTTTAAATAATAAATAAGTTATGACTACAAAAGAATTTAACAATAGCATTATATCTAACTGTTTAGGCGAATTCTTAGACAATGAAGGAAATACAAATGTCATTTATATTGGATATAGAGACGACACGAACGAATTAATAGCCGGTAACGTATGTAATACCGTAATAATTCCGATAACTTCGATAGATTACGACGATGATCTTTCTATAGATGCAAATATAGAAATTCTTTGGGATAAATTAGATTATATAGGCTTTGAAAGAATAGGATAAATAAAAAGAAATAGGAGGAATAAGTTATGAAAAAGAATGTAAGAGAACATAAAAATGTAGGCGTACAATTTGCATACGTTTTGGACTGCATTTATAACGATGAAAAAGATAATATGAGTGATAAAGAAGCTATTAACTACTTCTTTGAGTGTTTCAATAAAGAATACAACAACAACTATAATAAACGGTTGTACCCTAATTTACAGGGAAGAATATCCCAGTACATACAAGGTTTGCCTACTTGTATTAGTATCGCTTTCACTGATTACGATATTATTAATATCGGCAAATCTTGGGGATATTGCACAACGCCTGCAAAAACGGCGAATTTTGTAAATAATTGGTTTTCCGTTATTGCATTTAGATTAATTCAGTTAAAAGAGAAATTAAATAAATAGTATATCACAAAATATATAAAGATAACGAAATAATTAAAAAAATATAGATATGAAAGCTTATATACAATTTTCAAAAAACAATATTACTTATCCAATATTAAATAAGTATATAGAATTTAATACAAAAAAACAACTTATTAATAAAATAAGAAAGAGCCAAACAAAAGATAATTTAAGGCGTTTTTTTGGCTCTTATACGTCTATTAATATAGACGTTTATCATGAAGAAACATTTTTTTACAAAGGTACTATAAATCTATAAAATATGAAAACAATTAAGTATAAGACTTTAAACGGTTTGTTAAACCAAACTAGACAAATGACTATAGAACAATTTTTAAATAAACGTTTCCATCATAACACGAAAGGATGGATAAACTTTGAGCTAGAAGGATATTGTTACGAAATAGTTTTAGAACGTTTTTCTAAATATTGTTTTTCATCTAAAAAAGCTCAAAATAAACTTTTTTTTAATCTTATCAATAATTACGGTGATTCTTCTTTGTTTCAATGTTTTTATATTGATAAAAGGGGCTTTAGTAATAGTTTAAGCGGTGAAGCCTTTGATTATTGTGTAAGAAAATACGGTAAATGATATGGAACGGAAAGAATTTAAAGAGATAATAAAAGGTTTTTGTGCTACGTGTGGAATACTACTAGTATTGTATATATTAGGAATTATATTTTGCTAACCAAATAAAAAAGAAAGTCATGAAAGAATTTAAATTAGATATTTATAGAGATAACGAACTAGTTTATAGTAACGTTTATAATAATAACATTGTATCTATTTGTGATCATATTGTGTCTTTTCCCAAATATTTACAAAGTAAATTATTTGTATCAGTTAGACAAATGTATTTTAATAATCTAGGCGAATTGAAGCCCAAAATGTATAAAGGTAAGTTTAATTATTCGCTATCTTGTACTATAGATAATAATACGTCTTACAAAGAATTAATATCTTTTTTGGAAAGGCACGAACCTAATTTGATAGAAAATAAAGATTTTACCAATGAGTGAAGAAAAAAGAAAAGAGTTTCTAACAAAATTAGCTAGTTTGTTAGACGAGTATAACGTAAATATAATATTTACATGTAGCGGAAGGTCTGATATTAGCGGTTTATATAGCGACCGTATTATAATTTCGGAAAGAAAAACAGAGGAAATTATACTAGACACATTCGATGAATGGAATTTAAGCAGTAACGTTATTAAAGAAAATATGTAATCATGAAAAAAAGAACAATTATAAATAAAAGAATAGAATTCGTTTGTACGGTGATGAATAACAAAGTATATTATTCAGAGAAAGAACGCAAAAGAATAGAAAGAAGAATGTTTATATTAAACAATTTAAAATATTAAAGCCATGAAAGAGATATTTAAACGAATAAAGAAATCACACCCCGATTATTTAATAATTATAAAAAAGAATAATTTTGGACAAATATATGAAAGTGATGCAATTATAGCTAAGGAAATTTTAGATATTAAATTAAATAAAAACGGTATATTGTGTTTTTCTTGGGAATTGTTAGATAGTATTTTAGTAAAGTTAATACATAACGGTATAAAAGTAGCGGTTAGGGAATGAAAGAATATATAGTATATTACGGAAAATGGAATGCACGCTATAATATAGGTGTATTAGCCAATAATTAAAAAGAAGCAAAAGAAATAGTAGAAAAACAACCTACAAACGGTTTAAAAATAATCAAAGTTAAATTAATGGAGGAATAAGTTATGAAAAAGTATACAGAAAAGCAAATAGAGTCATTTAAAGAAATGATTAATAACGGTATAATATCTCAAATAGATGGATACCCGCAACTATGTAGAAAGATTGTACATGATATTAACGAAATCGAAGAAGGGTATTTTACTTTTTAAAATATTTCTACAAACGAAGTTGTAAATCATTGGGAAGAAAGGGGAGAAAGTTGGGACTTATTAAATAAAATAATAGAAAATGAATCAGAAAGAGAAAAAGAAAGATTAATGAAATATTTATCAGAAGAATATAAATAATATTTCCCCAAAATGGAAATAAACCGTAAATCAATGATAAAGCTATTAGAGCTACGGGATTATGCTACAAAAGAGGATATTTTAAATGAATTGAAAGAAATACTATGAAAAAGAAAAAGTTTGATCCAATAAATTTCATTCCTAATCAGTCAAAATATCAAAGAAGTATTTTAAATGAATCTTTTGAAAAAGAACTTGCAGCTAATGAAATTCAAAAGGGATTATTTTTAAAGAAAAGTAATAAATATATTAATAAAAAGTGATAATATGAAAGCAAAAGTTTACAAAGATAATGGATATACACATGTATTGGTTGAAATTACTAATTTTGCCAATAAGCCGGAAATAACGAAAGGTTTTAAAAGTTATTACGAAATGAAAAAAGCTAAAAATAGAATGAGTTTACATGAAATAAATTCAAAAATATTCTCATTTATGAGTGTCGACAAGGCTATTGATAATGGTCTTTAAATAAAGAAAGGAGTAAAAAATGTTGTTTATAATATGTTTGATTATTTGGGGTGGATGTACTGTATTTGAAGGGCTAACTAAAAAATAGTAATATGAATAAGTATATTTCTTGGCGTAGGGTGTCAACGCAAAAACAAGGTCGATCTGGTTTAGGACTTGAGGCACAAAAAGACATTATAAATTACTTCATAGAAAAAGATAACGGTTTGTTGTTGGCGGACTATGAAGAAATTTATACCGGAACGGAATTGTCTAAATGTACGGAATTACGGAAAGCGATTGAACACGCAAAGAAAGAAAATGCTAAATTGATTATTGCTAAGTGCGATCGTTTCCGTAATACATTAGAGGCACTACAAGTATTAGCGGAAATTGGTGAAAACAATATTGTTTTTTGTGATTTACCTAATAGTGACAAATTTACTTTGACATTATTCTTCAGTTTGGCTGAAAGAGAAGCACTGTTGGTTAGCATACGTACAAAAGCGGCTTTAGCAGCAAAGAAAAAACGTAATGAGCAAACAGGAGGAACAAAAGAATTGTGGGGAAAGAATAGTTCTACAGATAGAATAGTTTCAATAAATAAGATGCAAGATGAGTCCGCAAACAAAAGGCGAGAAAATGCACGTGTTAATGAAAGTAATGTGTTTTTTTGGGCTTTCATCACTGATTGGATAAAAGATAAGGGAGAGCCTAGAAACTACGAAATTTGGGGAGATATTGCACAAAGATTGAATAATCTGAATCAAAAGACAGCTACAGGAATGGAATATAATTCAGTTCGTGCGGCTGCAATGTATCGGAAACTTAAAAAGATAATGAAGTAAAAACGAGATAATATTAAATTTATATAAAGCTATGAGCAAAAGAATTTTAATAGAGAATTATTTCAGGAATAAATATCCTGATGAAAGGTATCAGTTCAAAGCATATCATACTATAGAGGATATGTTTGGAGTCAAAGGGAACAATCCTTATGTCGTTGAATTTATAGATGTGAAGATGAGATACCCTAAAACTTTGGAGTTAAGAATTAAAGAAAGTGAATTATTAAACATTTAAGTTATGGAAAGCAAAGAAGATATTATTAGAAAGTATATCAAAGGAATAGTTTCTATTGAAAGTAATGGGAAAGTTATGTATGTTTCCACAAAGAATTGCTTTGCTAGAACAAGCACCTTAGAATTTCTAAAAAAGAGATTAAATTGCAAAGAAATATTGGTAGAAATAAAAGCAAAAGATGGTTTATTAATGTATGTAATTGAATAATGATATGAAAACAAAGAAAATCACCTTAGTATTAGATTCTAAAACAACAAAGAATCCTTAAATTAACATTGGCAGCATGTTTAAATGGAGAAGAAGTAGAAGTTAGCTTCCTTGCCAATCTTTTCAAATTGGTGGTAGATGGTTTATTAATTTGGTGGTTAGTAGAATCATTTAAATATTAGAACTATGACATACAAAAAGTTTTTAGAGCAAACAGAAAAAGCTAAAACGGAATTTATAAAAAGAATCCGTCAGTATGAAGATGTTACAAGCAAAGAAATTGATAACATCGGAATAAGTTGGGATTATATTCGCATATCGCTTTATTTGCAAACAGAAGAAAGTGAATATGAACATGTATGGGAATACGATGGCACAAAAGATGAATTGTTTAGTTTATGTTTTGATGTAAAATAAAAGTAAATATATACAATATGTGGATAAGAATACAGAATCAACGATTGAAAGACGCAAGTATTAAAGAATACAAAGGACGTGGAAATAGTGTTTCAAGTGGCAAATATTGCATTGAAATGAAGTATGGGAACGGAATAAGATATTTCTACTTTGAAGATGAAATAGAATATGATAGAGCTTTGTTTCGGCTAGATGAAATATTGAAAGTACAAGAGGTTTAATTAATAGGAGGATAAATTATGACAGAAGAAAGATTGAAAAAAGCGAATGAATTGTTAGAACGAATCAAAGAGTATCAAAAAGAAATTGCTTCTTGGAAAATGGCAGTTAGTTTTAGAAATAAAGAAGTTTCATTAAGGGCTGACGACACGAGTTACGAAGTTCGTACAGGATTTATAGATTTTGAAGTGGCGAAAACTTTAACGTTAGCTAGATTGAAAAAAGACCTAGAAGTATTAGAAACTGAATTTAAAAACTTATAAAACAAATAAGAATGACAGTACAAGAATTGATAGACATTTTATCTGAAATTAAAGATAAAAGCAAACCTGTGAGAATAGACATTTTTGACGATGAAGTGAAAGATGTCATAGAGCGTGAAGATTATGTTGAACTTTATAATTATTGAATATGACAGTAGAAGCTTTGATTGAACTACTTGAAGAAGTAGAAGATAAAACTAGAGATGTAAAATTCAACGATGGATGGAGTGATTATCTAGTTGAAATTGTTGAGACTGAATCAGGCAATGATGTGATCCTTTTATAACCATATGGATAACCTTATGGTTATATTTAGGTTATCCATAAGAAAACCACATGGTTTTTAAAAGTTATATAAATGTTAAATACACATATTCTCTTGCACATCTCAAAAATAAAGAAGATATTTGCCGATGTATTAGAAGTCGGAAGCTAATGCGGACATATTAAAAGACTTTTTAAAGTGACAAAAATATATGCTTAACCGTATCGTACTTCCGACAATGACGATACGGTTTTTTTATGCCGTATTGGAATATTTCTAATACGGCTTATTTTTGTATCGGCTAGAAACCTCGATTAATAAGTCTTTCGCCAAGAGTAAAGCGCACGTTTAGGCAGCAGGGGATTTGGAACAGTAGCGTGCATGTGATATAGACACATAAGTTCTAAAAGTAGATTCATCTATATTAGTAATCTGCCACGATTGAAGGGAATGACGGGTGACGAGTAAGTTATCTAAATTTGCATAACTTCAAGTGTAAATCTTGTTTTAGAGAATTTAATCATTCCTCTAAAGGGGATTTACACTCTTTCTGCTAAATTCAAAGTTCAAAGTAAGTTAATTTAATAATATATATTATGAATGATAAAAAAACTTTTGTTGTATTCACAGATGGTGGTTGTGATGCAATAAGCAAAATTGGAGCTTCTGCTATTATTATTATTGATCCCGATATTGATGGTGTTATCTATGAATGGTCGGATGCTTTTAATGATACTACAAATAACAGAATGGAACTTATAGCTTTTAAAGAAGCATTAGAAAATCTACCCAATGATTGTGAAGTAATATTTATGACTGATAGCCAATATTGCATAACAGTTCTAAGTGGAAATAAGTCTGAATATCCTAAAAATATGGATTTAATTAGGAATATTAGATCCATTAGAAGTGAAAAGAACATATCTTGTAACTATCATCACGTAAAAGCTCATAATGGTAATAAATGGAATGAAATGGTAGATTCTGCTTGTGAAAGAGCTATCCAACAAATGAAAAATGAGATAAGTCCCGGAAAAGATAACAAGGGTTATTTGATTTCTAAATACGGATATTAAAATAAACTAAAAATGAATACATATATACCTATGATTGGAGCAGTAATGACACTTATATTTGCTCTACTTTCATCATATTTAGTTTATTCACCTTTACATAAAGATGAAAAAAAAACTACAATTTCTATCTTTTGTTTTTTCATTGGAGTAATGATGCTTATTAGCGGAGCTATATATCAACATTATCAATTTAAGGATGAAATGAAAAGCCCACCCAAAGAATGTATATTGCGACTATATTACATAGATGGAGGAATTGAAGATAAGAGCTATACTTATCATGCTAAAATTGATATTAATCAATATACTAATCGAGGTTCATATTACCTTATTATCAATAAAGATAAAGAAAGAGTATATGAGATAGGAGTTGTAAGATATAAAATAATAAAATAGATGCTATGAAAGAAGAAAAATCAGAATTCCAAATGCGGATATATAATACCTGTAAGCAAGCAATATTACAATTAGCTAAAATTGCAGAAAATATCAATGATACTGCATTGACTGAAAAAGATATTGATGAAATTAGGGAACTTATAGAAACCAATGAACAAGCAGGTTTTGACTGTACAGAAGAAAATTTAGCATTGGCTAAGATATGTAACATCTTCAATAAATCAAAAAAAGCTATGAAAGAATTACCGATAGGAACTGAAATAAAACTTCCATTTGCTACTTTAAAAGTAGAAGCAGTTAGAGGTCATTCCTGCTATAATTGTTTTTTTATAGAAGTTTGTGAAGAAAATGGGGAATTTGTATCTGAATCTTTTGGAGGTTGTGATGCTCTTGAAAGAGAAGATGAAACCAATGTTATATTTAAAGAGATAAGCCATGAAAACATGGAATAGAATGATAAAAGACGGATGGAATAATGCAAGGGAGATAAAACCTAGCAAATATCACACCGTGAACGTCTGTCTCAAAGATGGCAGATATACCAATTCTTTTGGACTGGACGAGAATGGGCTTATAATGTAGAACCTATTTTATGGAGAGAAATTGAAGAAGTAATAGTACCAATGTGTAAACGAATTTAATATGGACTACAGTAAATATGAAAATAGAAAGAAATATCCTTCTTTGAGTGAAGAAAAAGCATATAAAATGACTTTAGAAGGACAAGTATACAAACTTACTGCAACCGGAGAAGAGATAAAGAAGATGTTGGATGATATTCCCAACAAAGTTAAAGAATGGAAAAATAAGATGAAAAAAGCATATAATCAAGAGAAAGAAAGATTATATCTGAAATTTAAAGAAGATGCAATTAAAGAACTTGGGTTAGATGAATATCCACAGGTTTTACAGGATAGAATTTTTGCTAATATCTTGAGAGATCATAGCGGTTTGGGATATTATGAGATGTTCCAGTATTTAACCAGTATGGCTGAACTTCTTGAAGGTTTTGAAATAAAAGAGAAGGAGAGCTGATATGCCTAGTAAACTACCAGAAATAGGAAAGTTTTACGATTGTTATGACGATGGTAAAATACATGATAGTCGGAAATATTTGGTTCGCATAACCAATATAATTCCTTTTAGTGAAATATCTTCTGAAATATTAAAAAAATGGGAAGAATATAAAGAAGGATATGATTGGTTGTTTGCAAAAGAAACGGATTACTTTATCATTGCTAACAGTTATGAAAGAGGAGAATTTTGTTTATCTGAATCAATATTTGTTCGTACTAATGATGGCGAATGGTTTAGTATGGGTGACTTGTGGAATAGTGGACTTTTAATCGTAGAATAATTATGAGAACGGCAATATTATTAGGAGCAATATTAATCGCAGAATGCATTAATAAAGATTGTGTTAGTGAAAGTATATATATACTATCTCTTTGTATGTTTATTTTCATAATTGCTGATGTTGTTGATTTTATTTTAAACATTTTAAAAAAATAAATATGAAAGCAGAAGAATTAAGAATTGGTAATTACGTTAAAATATATTCAGGAATTGGGAAAGTAGTATCTCTAATGAGTAATACATTTTGTAATGAATGTGCTAATGACGATTACAACATAACAATAGAGATGGAAGATGGTACTTTCAGAGAAGAGGAGGAAGTTAAAGTTGAATGTATTCCTCTGACCGAAGAGATACTCTTGAATTGCGGATTTGAATATGTAAATCCTGATAATAAATCGTATGGTATGCTTTCTCCCGATGACGGGAAAGGTAATAGGCATCGAATCATGTGTTTTGATAATGAGTTCAGAATGGTATTAAACACATGGAATTATCTTCCTCTAAAATATGTGCATGAGTTACAGAATTTATTTTTTTCATTTACTAAAAAAGAATTAAACATACAATTATGAAAAGTAATATTTACTATTTATTTTTAGCACTAATGGCGTTATTATTAATGTCATGTGGACAAAAAGCAAGAACAGAGAAAGATTCAACTCTTGAATATGATGTAATTGAGATTGATTCGTGTGAGTACATTATGGTTCAATCAAGGACTTATTATGGATATATAGTAACTAGCATCGATCATAAAAGGAATTGTAAGTATTGCAAAGAAAGGAGTAATACAGAACTTAATTCAAAGGTTGATTTAAATGTAGAACATAAAAATATTACTGATACTATTTTAATTTATAAATACATTGAATAAGAATAAAATGAATATAGATAAATTAATAGATGATGCTATTGGAGGCTACAATACATATCTACACTACTGCGACCTTCTAGCTGTAGAGGCACAAAAGTATATTGATTTTGACGATTTCGTTTCTTGCGAATATATTAATGGAACAGGACTTAGTATCTTGGTGACATTACCTGAAACAGGTGATTATGACCTTCCTGAACGTGTATGTTCTGTAGTAGGATTCTTCGAATATGCCAAAGGAAAGGATAAACTATCAGTGGATGACATTAAAAAACTATCATTATGAGTAAGATAAAGCAAATGTTACTGGCAACAGCAGCAATGTGTGCAGCAGCGCAAAGTTATAATTCATACTCAATAAATCGTAAAAAAGAAATGGCTTTTAATCCTGACTATAAAGTTAAGTCATCAATTAAAGAGTTGAGAGAGTTTACCATAAAAGGAAAGAAAGTTATGGCATACTCTAAAAAGGATGCTATTAAACGATTGATACATAAGAAATAACTAAAATATAAAAATATGGAAAGTATAAATCAAGGTTCTGTCCCAAAAGCAGAATCAAGTGCAGTAAATACGTATAACGGAATGTTCGGACAGCAAGGATGGATTTGTCCGAAGTGTGGAAGGGTATATTCACCGTTTACTCAAATGTGTTTGTATTGTAAACCAAATACAGTCTCTAATCTTGGCATGCTTTCTAATACGACCGCCATTGAAGAAAAACTAAGAGAAAACCGTAAAACAGAGTAGTATGAAACAGACATTAGAAGAAGCTGCATACGACTATGCTACTAATAAAACAAAGTTTAGAAAAGAGGTTTTAAAGGAGATTGATTCAGATAACTACGTTAGTCGGAAATCTGATTGTATGGAAGATTTTCAATGTGGTGCAGAATGGCACGCAAAGCAATCCCAATGGATAAGTGCCAATAAATATCCTCCTATAGATAAGCCATTACTTCTTAATTATAGCAATGGTAGTGTTTATGATATGCAACTTGGTTATTATGATGGGTGTCATTATTGTAATACTTACGGTCAAGAAGTGGATAAACATATAGTAGGTTATATGCCGATTCCGTCTTTCGATGAAATACTGGAAGCCAACAGAGATGTGCTAGAACGGATTAAAGAGAAAGGAGATTGACTAATGAGATTTATATTAATTATACTTATGATAATCATGTTATTATCTTGTAAAGATGATATAGCTGGTCCTTTAAAAGGTGGAACGATTATTACTGTTAAAGGAGACACTATTAAGTTTTATGGAGGAACGTTGACTTATAGCGGATTTGGCACTAGAAGTATTAGGGATATTGCAATTAATGATTTAAAGGGGGAAGGAGATTGAACATGGAGGTAAAGAATGTAGGGCAGCTTAGAAAAATCATTGAAAATCTTTCCGATGATTACGAAATTGAGATGAGAGTTAGGCGCAAATTGTCGGATGATGAAGTAAGAGAGTTGCATAACAAATATGGTCGAATATATCCTTATCCATACGAAACCCAATATGTAGAACTTGAATTTGACGATATAGGTGTGTCTGATAAAGTGTTATGTTTGGGCGTAACTTATAAGATTAATTAGCATAGCGTTAAATAGAAAGGATGATAATATGTATGTAGCAAGAGACAAATGTGGGGATTTATGCCTTTTCACTGGACGCCCCGTAAAGATTGATGAATATTGGCAACCAACAAAACATGGCTTTGATTGGATTAGGCTTGATTCTGAACTGTTTCCCGAAGTAAAATGGGAAGATGAAGAGCCGACAGAAGTTGAATTAGTAAAGAAGAAAGGTTATAATATATGAAAGTATTGGCTATATCTTTTAGAGAAGAAATATCATCCATATTGGATAGGTTGATAGAAGCTTGTAATAATGGCGGTGATAGCACTAGAGAAATGCCAAGAGCTGCCGAACATCTTAAAATGGAGTTAGAAAAATATACTGAACGGCATTAAACAAGATCAGATATGAAGAAAGAAGAAATTATAGAAATGGCGAAGAAACATTCAAAAAACGTTATGTTTCAAGAGAACTACATGGCAGGTTTTCAAGCTGCTTGCAATATTATAAGACAGAAACTTGAAACCTGCTATAACGAAGATTTTTGCGATGCGATGGAAGAACTTGCGCAGGTTGCATATATGGATTTATCTTTTGACGATTAACGTAAAACAAAATAGAAAGGGACATCTATGTTAAAAACAGACAATTTCTTTGTTCAATTTGAAATAGACAACGTGTTGTTTACAGAGACCTTTAGATTAACTTACCGGACAGAGGAATATAAAAAATATTGGCTTGATGGCATTCTCGACAAATCGTATTGTCATTATCAACAAGCTCAAATGGAAGCTGCAAAGGCTTTGGGTGAGTGTAAGAGAAAGATTAAGATAGTTACTCTGTTTAAAACAGTAGAAGATTAACGTAAAATAGACAGGAAAGGAATATTATGGAAAATCATGTAATGAAAGTAATACATCTAACAGATGCAGAGAAACAAAGTGGATATGACCGTATTAATTTTGCAGAAGATTTGATACGCCAACTTCCAGTTAATCACGAAGGTCGAAATACATGGCTTCTCAATTATAGTATTCGGGAAGATGCTATTAAAATGCGCACCGAAAAAGGTATTAAATGGGATGCTTACCAACAAGCTGCTGAAACAATAAAATAAGGCATAAAACAATCAAATTAAGAATGAAATGACTGAAATGATATTTTCGCAGGAAGAAAGAGATTTAAAACTCACCTGCACATTACATATTGATACGTTTGCCTCTGCTCTCTATAATTTTAAGTTAATGCAACGAGAAAAGGGCAAACGAAAATGGCGAGATATAAAAGGATATGAATGGCAATATCGTGTACACACAGATATGGATGATATTTTAAGATACCTTTCAAGAAGCCAAGTTATGGAATTAGCTGAATTAGAGCATAAAAAGTATGCTCCAACAGAAAGTTTGTTTAATGTATAACAGATTTGAAAGGAATTAAATCATGAAAGAATTTAGAGGAACTAAAGGTGAATGGTTAGTGGACGACATAGATGTTATATCTCGTGAAACAGGATTTGCCATTTGCCAAGTTTATGATGGATTGGATACCCATATTTCCGAAATGGATATGGAAGTAGTAAATGCAAATGCCCGACTTATGGCTACTGCTCCTGAATTGTTGGAAGCATTACAAGCAATGCTAGAACGATTTGATTACAAAGAGCAGTCTATCTATTCTTTTGCTGCCAAAGAAATTGATGTAGCAAAAGCAGTAATTAAAAAGGCTATTGAATAACCCTCAAAACAAAATAGAAAGGAATCAATATGGAAGGAGATTTATATGCAGTATGCGAACTAACGCCTGAACAACAAAGAGCTTTTAATAGACTAAAAAAGGCGTATAAAGACTGTGAAAAGGCAGGGATTTACTTTGCTAACAATTATGGAGATTTGATGGCTTTTAATAAAAAACTTGTGGCAGGATATGGAGATATGATGATGCATGCCGATGGAGAATATGAGGTAGTACTTGATTCTGGTTGTCCTGCTGAATCTATGCGAATTGCTAATGAATGGGCTGATGATATTCATGTATTAGGTTTAACTAAAAAAGGCATGAAATTATATTTGCAGGAAACGGAGGACTAATTATGCCAACAGTACTAAGAGAAGCCTATCCAACAGCCAAGAAAGAACATGTGTGTGAATTTTGTTGCGAAAAGATTGCGATAGGACAAAAATATGTCCGTCAGACAAATGTCTATGACGGAGTTGTGTATGACTTCATTACACACAAAGAATGTAAAGAAGTAGCCCATGAATTGAGAATGTACGATGATTGTGATGATAGTGGGCTAGATGGAGAATCTTTTCGTTCAGAATTGGATTCATACGTATATGCTAATCATTATGACGAACACACCGATGATGTTTATACTAGTTGGCAGTTGAATTACTATGAGATAGCGAAGAAAGTATTGAAAGAACTTAAAAACGAATAACTATGGGATTTACAACAGCAGCGTTTATTAGACGCAACACACCGGAGCTTCGGAAGAAGTTGGAAGAATTGGGATATAAAAATTATGGAAACCCTTTTCAAATAACTGATGATAGCAAATTAATTACAACTATTGATGGTGAATATGTTCCTTATAATGTACCACTAGACGATAGTTTTATTGATTGCGGAACTAACGAGGAACTTTTCTTGGCTATTGCCGCATTACGGGATGATACTGATGAAAATCAGTGGTTTATAATGGATGTAGAATGCTATGTTGATATTTCTAAAGGCACTTGGTTTCAATCTACTGATTGTAACGGAGGAAGGCATGTTGGGACTCAAATAGAAGCACTTTATTGTCACAAGGCTACCGTAGAAGAGCTAATTGAACACTTTAAAGAAAAGGAGGTGAATCATGGATAGCGTACAGACACTACCATTTATATCAAGGGAAATGATGATGCTGTGGCATATATTTATTTTTGTGATGGAGATTTGTGTGTCTCTGTTGTGGTAGAGGGCAAGCAGGCAGACTTTCACTTTGAACCTATTACTTTGAAGATGTTTGCCTATGCTTATAAGTTGCATTGTGAAGAATTAAAGGATGAGGGAAATAAATGAAACGAATAATTACTGTTCAAGATATGATTAACGAATTAATGTTAGTCAGTAATAAAGATGCCGAAATAAATATCGTAATGAATACGGGAGATTATCAAACTGAATACACCCCCGATTTATTTGATTTTGCTGTAATTGATTTTACTGATGTACACCCTGACGATGGAGTCCCAGAAAATAGAGTAGTAATAGAAATGTATCGTTAAGAAAAGAAGAAATAAAATTATGAAACCATTTGATTTAGAAAAAGCAAAAGCAGGTGCACCTGTATGTACAAGAGAAGGATTTAAAGCTAGAATTGTATGTTTTGACGTAGATAACGATAAATTCCCCGTTGTTGCTCTAATTAAAGACTCTATTAATGGCAATGAATATCCTGTTTCTCTTACTAAAGAAGGACGATTTTCTGATGGGGAAGTAGACTCCTCAAATGATTTGTTAATGGAGGGAATAAAGAAAGAAGGATGGATAAATATATATGAAACAGTCAGTGAAAGATGTATTGGAGCGGTTCACAAATCAAAAAAAGAAGCCATGCGTGTGAAAGTCAATGAAAAAGATGTTACATACAAAGATACGGTTAGAGTAGAATGGGAGGAATGATATGTATGATTATGAAAAGATGAAAGCTGAAATGTTTGAAGGTGGCAATACTAGCAAATATTCCAAATTATATACTATTGTTGTTGCCACATGTATTAAAAAAAGTACATTTACAATAGGAGAAGTATTAAATGAAGTGTGTGGTGATAGTTGGGGAGTGATGTGTTGTATAGAATTCATGGAAAAACTTGGTTTTCTAAGAGAAATATGTGCTTTAGGAAGTATGACACAAGATAGAAGATTTGTTTTACTAAATTAAATAAAGTTATGAATAAAAAAGTAATTATTAGAGGCGACCGTTCAGGCGTATTTTTCGGAGAATTAGTAGAAAGAAATGGTAGTGAGGTTAAGCTCGAAAATTGTCGTAGGTTGTGGTATTGGGATGGTGCTGCTAGTATATCTCAATTAGCAGTTAATGGTACGACTAACCCATCTGAATGCAAATTCACAGTTACGGTTCCAGAGATAGAGATTCTGGATGTGATTGAAATTATCCCGTGTTCGGATAAAGCTGTAAAATCTATTGAAAGTGTACCGGTATGGGCAAGGTAATGGAAGATAGAATAAAACAGTTTCTAAATATTGGCTATGGCTATGGCTATGGCGATGGCTATGGCGATGGCTCTGGCTATGGCTATGGCTATGGCGATGGCGATGGCTCTGGCTCTGGCTCTGGCTATGGCTATGGCTCTGGCTATGGCTATGGCTATGGCTATGGCGATGGCGATGGCTCTGGCTCTGGCTCTGGCTCTGGCTCTGGCTCTGGCGATGGCTCTGGCTATGGCTATGGCTATGGCTATGGCGTAAAATCCATAAATGGAAATCCTATTTATGTAGTAGACAATATACCTACTATTATCACAAATGTAAAAGGTAATATCGCAAAAGGTTTTATCCTTGATTCTGACTTATCTCTTACTCCCTGTTTTATAGTAAAAGAGAATAATCAATTTTCTCATGGTAATACTCTACATGAGGCATTTGAATCTTTGCAAGAAAAGCTTTATGATGATAGTACAGAAGAGGAAAGGATCTTTAAGTTTAAAGAACATTTCTCTGACTTCTCTAAAAAGTATTCTGCTAAAGACTTGTTTATATGGCATCATATTCTTACTGGGAGTTGTAAATTCGGTAGGGAAATCTTTTGTAAAGATAGAAATATTGATATTAATAAAGATGAATTTACTATATATGAATTTATAGACTTAACTAAAGATTCATATATGGGTGAAATAATAAAGAAACTATTATGAAAAAAGTAATTTTAAAAAAGCTTATTCTTCAAAATTGGAGAAAACAAAACAAGGAAATATCTTTTAATGAAGATATTACTAAAGTATATGGTCAAAATAAAGCAGGAAAGTCCTCTCTACGTCATGCATTCCTATGGCTTATTACAGGATATGATGGGGAAAATAGAATGAACTATAATTTGTTCGATAATACTAAAACATATACACCAGAAGATTCTCCTGCTGCTGTCGTTGAGGCTATCATCGAGGCAAATGGATATGAATATTCATTGAAAAAAGCAGCCGAAGTAGGATGGATTAGACGTAGAGGAAGCAATTCTTATGAAAGAAAAGGAACAGATGATTATAAGTTCTTTATTGATGGAGTAGAGTTAAGTGCCGGGAAGTATAAAGAAAAGGTTGCAGATTTATTTTGTGATTTGGAAGTTCTTCGCTCTATTTTGGATATTAATTACTTTTTATATTTAGATTGGAAAGAACAACGTAAATATCTTGCTGTAATGGCAGG
>OHAU01002304.1_pt1 | contig 18574 bp, 18 predicted proteins | sample 1577181 | NCBI WGS metagenome assembly OHAU01 (sample SAMEA3541472, study PRJEB24748) | human gut metagenome | biome: human gut; feature: human-associated habitat; material: faeces | place: China | collected 2012 | reverse complement strand
ATACGAAACCGTTTTCATTTTGACTCCCGTTTTGTCTGATGAACAGATGAAGGAAGCGGTCGCTAAATTCAAGAAACTGCTCACCGACAAAGGTGCTGAAATCTTGAACGAAGAGATTTGGGGTCTCAAGAAGTTGGCTTACAACATTCAGAAGAAGTCTTCAGGCTTCTACGCTATGTTGGAGTTCAATGCAGAACCATCAGTTATTAAAACTCTCGAAACAGGCTTCCGCCGCGACGAGAAAATTATTCGTTTCATTACCGTTAAGCAGGATAAGTACTCAGCAGCATACGCTGAGAAGCGTCGCGCTAAATGGGCAGCTAAAAAGGAGGCTTAATCATGGCAGAGCAGAAAAAGACAGAAATTCGTTATTTGACCGCACCATCTATCGACACTAAGAAGAAAAAGTATTGTCGTTTCAAGAAGAGCGGTATTAAGTACATCGACTATAAGGACGGCGAATTCCTTAAGAAGTTCTTGAACGAACAAGGAAAGATTCTTCCACGTCGCATTACTGGAACATCTTTGAAGTATCAGCGTCGTGTAGCACAAGCTGTTAAGCGTGCTCGTCAGATAGCTTTGCTTCCATACGTAACCGATTTGATGAAATAAAAGAGGAGGCTAAAGATATGGAAATTATACTGAAAGAAGATATTATTGGACTTGGTTACAAGAACGATATTGTAAATGTAAAAAGTGGATATGGTCGTAACTACCTTATTCCAACAGGTAAAGGTGTAATCGCATCTCCTTCTGCAAAGAAGCAATTGGCTGAAGACTTGAGACAGCAAGCTGCAAAGATTGCTGCTAAGAAAGCTGATGCTGAAAAGCGTGCTGCACAACTTGATGGTGTAGAATTGGTAATTGCAGCAAAGGTATCTGCAACTGGTGTAACTTACGGTTCAGTTAATACTGCCATCGTAGCTGAAGAATTGGCTAAGAAGGGTATCGAAATCGACCGCAAGATTATCACAATGCGCGATATTAAGAAGGTTGGAACATTCGAAGCTACTATTCACTTCTTCAAAGATGTTGAAGTTAAGCTACCTGTAACTGTTGTTGCAGAGAACCAACCAGAGCCTAAAGCTGAAGAAGTAAAAGAAACTGTTGAAGCTCCAGTAGAGGAAGTTGAAACAGTGGAAGAAGAAGCTCCAGCAGCTGAATAATATAAATTCTCGAAAGAGAGTTTGTGCAGATTGATTTTTAAAGCACTATAATAGAATTATCCCTTTCATCTTAACAGGTGTAAGGGATATTTGTGTTTATGAAGAAAATAGTACTTACAGGTGGACCGTGTGCAGGTAAAACGACCGCCTTGGTGAAAATTATGGAACACTTTTCGAGTATTGGCTACAAAGTGTTCATTATTCCAGAACTTCCTACATTATTTTTGCAGGCAGGTATGGACTATCTTACCGACAATAAAGACTTCTTTTATGAAGGCGAGAAGGCTACTTTAGAAATGCAAATAGCGTTGGAAGATAAGTTCCAACAAATGGCGAAAAGTATAAAACAGCCCGTTCTCATCGTATGCGACCGCGGAACGATGGATATTTCAGCCTACATGAAACCAACCCTTTGGGAAAGTATTACCTCTGCAGTTGATACGAACAATGAAGCATTGCGCTCTCGTTACGATGCCGTTTTACACTTGGTAAGTGCGGCAGATGGTGCAGAACAGTTTTATACGACAGCCACGAATAAGGAAAGAACGGAAGGTATTGAATTGGCACGCGAACTCGATAAGAAGGTTATCCATGCTTGGTCTGAGCACCCTCATTTGCGTGTTATCAATAATCATGAAAAGTTTGAGACCAAACTCGAAAGGGTTTTGCAGGAAATTTCTGATGTACTGGAAATCCCACGTCAAGCTATTCAAGAACGAAAGTATATTGTTCGTTTAAAAGGAGAGATACCTGAAGTAATAACAAGTAAGATTATACAGACCTATCTTACTTCAGACCCGCGCAGCGAAGTCCGTTTGCGTCGTCGCACGCTGAATGGTATTTCTGTCAATGTGCGCACTACGATAAAAACGTTGCCAAACAACGAACAGGTAGAAACCGAACGACAGATAGACAATAATCTTTATGAATCGTTGCTCAGACAAGCCGACCCATACCGTCAAACAATTCATAAGACACGTCAAACCTTTATTTGGAAAGGACAGTTCTTTGAATTGGATTCCTTTATTCAACCTTATAATGGTTTGCAGATATTAGAAACGAAAGGAGTTATCAAGCACGAAGACATTATTTTCCCTCCATTCATAGAAGTGGTTGAAGATATTACAGGCATAACAAAGTATTATAATTACAATTTAGCCTTAAAGAAATAAGACTTTAGGATAATATTGGTATAAAATATGGTGAAATAGCAAAAAGTGGCTTTCTATCAATGAATTGAAGATAAAAATAATACTAAAAATTTGGCTAATCATTGTAAAAGCCGTATCTTTGCAGCCGTTTAATAACAAAAAATAAAACTTTAATATAGTTGAATGAAGAATGACAAAATGAAGTTACAGTACCGTGTGAATGAACAAATCCATGCACGGGAAGTACGTGTGGTAAGCGAAGGTAATGCAGAAGTAATGCCTACTCGCAAAGCATTAGACATTGCTCGCAAAGAAGGCGTAGACCTTGTGGAAATATCTCCGAACGCACAACCTCCAGTTTGTCGTATCATCGACTATTCAAAGTTCCTTTACCAGCAGAAGAAACATCAAAAAGAGATGAAGCAGAAGCAGGTGAAGCAGGATATTAAAGAGATACGTTTCGGACCTCAAACTGATGAGCACGACTACCAGTTCAAGCTGAAACACGCACAAGAGTTCCTCAATGAGGGTAATAAAGTGCGTGCATACGTGTTCTTCCGTGGACGTTCAATTCTCTTTAAAGAGCAAGGAGAAGTACTGTTGCTGCGTTTTGCCAACGATTTGGAAGAACTTGCAAAGGTAGAACAGTTGCCAAAGCTCGAAGGTAAGAAGATGTTTCTTTACCTTTCCCCCAAGAAAGCAGGCATAACGAAAAAGAGCCAACAGCGTCGCGACCGCGAAGAAGCAGAAGGCGCAGCAAAGAATGCCGAAGTTGCCAAGGGCGAAAATAGTAATAATAGTAATGTAGACAATGGTCTTTTTGCAAATGCGAAGAACGGTTCTGCAGCACTTGACAAACTAAAGAATGAATAAGAAAGCTTGATGTATCTTTGAAGAGAAGACGCAGAAAAGCGCCTGTGCGTAACGTCCTGGTATATACGTTGCCACAGATGAATATCAATAATAATTTTAAAAATTAAGAAAAATGCCAAAACAAAAGACAAACTCTGGAGCAAAGAAAAGATTCAGCTTCACGGGAACAGGTAAGGTAAAGCGTAATCGTGCTTACCACAGTCACATCTTGACTAAGAAGACAAAGAAACAGAAGAGAAATCTCGTTCACAGTGCAATCGTGGACAGTAGCAACATGAAGCAGGTACGCGACCTGTTTAATCTTCGTTAATAAACATTAGTCAAACAAATTAAAAGGAAAGAAAACTATGCCAAGATCAGTAAATCATGTTGCTTCTAAAGCAAAGAGAACAAGAATTCTTAAGAAGACTAAGGGTTACTTTGGTGCCCGTAAGAATGTTTGGACAGTAGCTAAGAACACCTATGAGAAAGGTTTGACTTATGCTTACCGCGACCGTCGTAACAAGAAGCGCACATTCCGTGCACTTTGGATTCAGCGTATCAATGCTGCTGCTCGTCTTTACGATATGAGCTACAGCCAATTGATGGGTGCATTGCACAAGTCAGGTATCGAAATCAACCGTAAGGTGCTTGCTGACCTTGCTGCAAATAACCCTGAAGCATTCAAGGCTATTGTAGAAAAGGTTAAGTAATTAATAGCTTAAAAGCATAAAATAAAGGTTGTAAATCGCAAGATTTGCAACCTTTTTTTATTTACTAATCTGATGCCGTAAACGCTTGTTTATTGCTTTACATTCTTCATACTCAATCCTATTCGGTTACGTTTATAGTCTATTTGTGTAACCCTAACACGCACGTGCTGATGCAAATGTACAACAGAATTAGGGTCGGAAACAAACTTATTGCTTAGTTGTGAAACGTGAACAAGTCCGTCTTGATGGACACCAATGTCTACAAATGCGCCGAAATTCGTAATGTTCGTTACGATTCCAGGCAGTTCCATACCTTCTTTAAGGTCGTCGATGGAGTGTACAGAAGTGTCAAACTCAAATTCTTCCAATTGTTCGCGTGGATCGCGTCCAGGCTTTTCCAACTCTTGCAGAATATCGTTCAGTGTTGGCAGTCCAACTTCGTTTGATATATAATGCTTTAAGTCGATACGCTTAATAAGTTCTTTATTGCTGATTAGTTCACTAACACTGCATTTTTGCTCTTCTGCCATTGCCTCAACAATGTGGTAACTCTCAGGGTGTACTGCCGAATTGTCGAGCGGATTCTTTGCGTTTGGTATGCGAAGGAAGCCTGCACATTGTTGGAAAGCCACTGCGCCAAGTCGTGGCACCTTCTTCAGTTGTGCGCGCGAAGTAAATGCTCCGTGTTCTTTTCGATAATCGACAATATTCTGTGCCAATGCAGAACCTAACCCACTGACATACATTAATAGGTGTTTTGAAGCTGTATTAAGGTTCACTCCCACCTGGTTTACGCAACTTTCCACCGTTTGGTCTAACGAATGCCTTAGTTTTGCTTGGTCTACATCGTGCTGATATTGTCCCACGCCGATATTCTTAGGGTCGATTTTCACTAATTCTGCTAATGGATCCATCAGTCTTCGCCCAATAGAAACAGCTCCACGCGTCGTTACGTCCTCATCGGGAAACTCTTCCCGTGCCGTCAAAGAGGCAGAATAGATAGATGCACCGTCTTCGCTGACTACAAACACTTTCGGTGTTTCCTTTCCTTCTTCATCTAAATGCGACAGACAATCGGTTATGAACTCCTTCGATTCGCGACTTGCCGTTCCGTTTCCTATTGCAATTGCCTCGATATTGTATTGGCGAATCATTCGCAATACAGCCACAGTAGCTTGTGCGTAGAGTCGTTTTGGTGGGTGCGGATAAATAATTTCGTGGTGCAAAAGGTTGCCCTGTGCGTCTAAACACGCTATTTTGCAACCATTGGCAAAGCCTGGGTCGAGAGCCAAAACACGCTTTTGTCCGAGTGGGGCAGACAGCAACAGCTGGCGCAGGTTCTCGGTAAACACCTTAATGGCTTCCTCGTCGGCTCTTTCTTTGCTCAATCCTGCAAACTCGTTTTCAATGCTTGGGTTGATTAAACGTTTAAAACTATCTTCAACAGCTTCCGCCACCAAAGTCTGGCAAGCACCTCTTCCGTGTACGAACTGGCGGTTCAGACGGTCGATACATTCCTCTCCGTCAATCGAAATACTTACCCGCAAAATACCTGCAGCCTCGCCTCGCCGCATTGCTAACAGACGATGGCTGTTGCAACGACGCAATGGTTCGAAGAAATCAAAGTAGTCTGAAAACTTTTGTGCTTCGTCCGTATCTTCTACTTTCTTAATCACCCTTGACGAAATCATCGCTTCACGCTTGTAAGCATTGCGCACCGTGTTGCGGGCTTGTTGGTCTTCGCTCACCATCTCGGCAATAATGTCCTTTGCGCCTTGCAGTGCTGCCTCCTCGTCATGCACGTCTCCCTTTACAAAACGCCTACTGGCAGCCATTGGGTTCTGCTCTCTTTGCATCAACAGCAGTGTAGCAAGTGGCTCAAGTCCTTGTTCGCGTGCTATCTGTGCCTTTGTTCTGCGTTTTGGCTTAAAAGGCAAATACAAATCTTCCAACACGGAATTGTCCCAACAATTCACGATTTTATTTTCTAACTCTTCCGTTAGTTTTCCTTGTTCGCTTATTGTTTTCAGAATGGTTTCTTTGCGCTTGTCGGTTTCCGTCAAGCGGTCGTTCATTTCTGCGATACGTGTAATCTGCACTTCGTCAAGGTTTCCTGTGCGTTCCTTTCGGTATCTTGCAATGAAAGGTATGGTGCACCCATCATTCAGCAATGTTAGTGTTGCATCGACATTTTTCTCCGATAGATTAAGCGTTTGCGCTATATGCTTTGTATATGCATTCATCTTATGCGATTTTTGGTTTCATACAAAGATACTGTTTTTCTTTTTATATCGCATTATGTTCGTCGATATTTTAAGAAAAATAAGTGAAAGCGTCGTTGTTCTTTTAGTTCAATAGAAAGATATCGGTGAAGTAGAGATTCCTTTTTTCGTTTAAGGAAGATTCTGAAAACCACCTTGTTTTTGTAAAGATAATTCTCTTAATAAGTGATAACTTCGTTTTGGTATTGCGAAAGCGGCTGTTTTGCGCTGCAAAACCTACGCTTTTACCGTGCAAAACAGCCGCTTTTGGAACGCAAAACAATAGGTTTTGCAACGCATTGACAAAGAGATAGTTACACGATAGGTTTCCTTATAAAAAATATTTACACTTTTTTCCTCTTTCTTTTCTCCATAGAACAGGTTATTGAAACCGATTTCCTATTGTTTCATTCTTTTTCCTTGATTTTACCGCAACGCATCTGCGCACTAATAAAAGTAAGGTCGGTTGCGGTCAGTTACAAAAATATTACGTATCTTTGCAATTGCAAATTAAGAAGAAAAGAGAATAGGATAAGATGCTGTCAATCGAAGGTTTAAAAGTTGAGTTTGGTGTAAAACCACTCTTCCATAATGTTTCTTTTGTAGTAAACGACCGCGACCGCATAGCGTTGGTGGGTAAGAATGGTGCAGGAAAATCTACAATGCTTAAAATTCTTTGTGGTTTACAACGCCCCACAGCAGGCGTTGTGGCTGTTCCGAACGATACAACCATTGGCTATTTGCCACAGGTTATGAAACTGTCGGACGATACTACGGTAAAGGAAGAAACCCACAAGGCATTTGCAGATGCTACCAAAATGAAGGAAAAGTTGGAACGTATGCAGCAAGAAATGGCTGAACGTACCGACTATGAAAGCGAAAGCTATGCCGAATTGGTAGAGAAGTTTACGCAGGAACACGAACGTTTTATGCTGCTTGGCGGTGAAAACTACGAAGCAGAAATAGAGCGTACACTTGTCGGTTTAGGCTTTGAGCGTACCGATTTCGACCGTCCTACATCTGAATTTTCGGGTGGTTGGCGTATGCGTATCGAATTGGCTAAGATACTTTTACGCCGTCCCGATGTACTGTTACTTGATGAGCCTACCAACCATTTGGACATTGAGTCAATACAATGGTTGGAGCAGTTTCTTGCTCAAAGTGCCAAAGCGGTGGTGTTGGTATCTCACGACCGTGCCTTCATAAATAATGTAACGAACCGTACATTGGAAATAACTTGCGGCAGGGTAGAGGATTACAAGGTGAAATACGACGAGTATCTTGTCTTGCGCAAAGAGCGCAGAGAGCAGCAACTGCGCGCATACGAAAACCAACAAAAGGAAATAGCCGATATAAAAGCCTTTGTAGACAGGTTTCGCTATCAGGCCACGAAAGCCGTTCAGGTGCAACAGCGCATAAAGCAATTAGAGAAAATCGTTCCGATAGAGGTAGACGAGGTGGACAATTCGGCTATGCGCTTAAAGTTTCCTCCGTGTTTGCGAAGTGGCGATTATCCTATTATCTGCGACAATGTGCGCAAGGAGTATCCGCCACGTCTTGTATTCGACAAGGTAGACATGACCATTAAGCGAGGCGAGAAAGTAGCTTTTGTAGGTAAGAATGGCGAAGGCAAATCTACTCTTGTAAAGTGTATTATGGGCGAAATACCTTTCGATGGCAACTTAAAGATAGGGCACAACGTGCAGATTGGTTATTTTGCACAGAATCAAGCCCAGCTTTTAGACGAGAGCATAACTATTTTTGAAACCATCGACCAAGTAGCGAAAGGCGATATGCGCTTGAAGATAAACGACCTTTTAGGTGCGTTTATGTTTGGTGGCGAAACGTCTGAGAAAAAAGTCAAAGTGCTTTCGGGTGGCGAACGTTCGCGTTTGGCAATGATAAAACTGCTGCTGGAACCTGTTAATCTCTTAATTCTCGACGAACCTACCAACCACTTGGACATAACTTCAAAGGAGGTTTTGAAAGAAGCGATAAAGGCTTTCGACGGAACAGCCATTATCGTTTCGCACGACAGAGAGTTCCTTGATGGTTTGGTAAGCAAGGTGTATGAATTTGGCGGAGGCAAGGTGCGCGAGCATTTAGGTGGTATTTACGACTATTTGCGTGCCCACAATGCCGAAACAATACAAGAAAGTTTAAGCAAGGCAAGTACGAATACCGTTGCTTCCGTAGCAGAAAACGCTGCCAATGCGAAGCCAGAAACCACTGTTCAATCAACATCGGGTGCAGCATCGTACGCCGAACACAAGGAGCAACAAAAGAGAATAAGAAAGACGCAGCGTGCCGTAGAAGATTCGGAAAAGAAGATTGCCAAGATGGAAGAGCGTAAAGCCGAACTCGACGAACTGCTGATGGCGGCAGAGAATGCATCGAATATGGAACTCGTTACCGAATACACCGACCTGCAACGCCATTTAGACAAGGAAAACGAACAATGGCTCGAACTTTCCGAAGCGTTGGAGGCATTGCTGAATGAATAGATTAGAGTAAACAAAATCAATAAATAATTCAACAAACTTTCTTCGCTTATATGAAACTTTTAAAACACATACAGGTTTAAAAAGGGAAATATAACGAGAAGTTTAAAACTAAAAACATTTAAAATGAACATTAAAACAATCTTACCGATGATGATGATTGCTGTTGTTCCAATGACTGGTTTTGCACAAAAACAAGCTGGAATAAAGGAAAGCAATCTCGACAGAACGGCACGTCCTGCTGATGATTTCTATCAGTTTGCGACAGGTGGCTGGCAGAAAAACAATCCATTGCCCGCAGCTTATTCACGTTATGGCGCGTTCGACCAGTTGGGCGAGGACAACAACAAGCGTATCAACACCATTCTAACAGGTCTGCTCAAGACGAAAGCAAAGGTTGGAAGCGTGGAACAAAAGCTGAGCGATTTCTACAAGCTCGCCATGGACTCTGTGCGCCGAAACAAAGAAGGCGTTGCACCCGTAATGCCATTGCTCAACGAAATGGAAGCTGCCAAGACGTTGGACGACCTTCGTGCCATTCAGCTGAAGTATGCAAGTCGCAGCTATGGTGTGCCCGTGAGCTACGGATTTGGTGCTGACGAGAAGAACGCAAAGATGAATATCCTGAATATCCGACAGAGCGGACTCACGTTAGGACAGAAGGATTACTATCTTGACAACGACAAGTCTACCACCGAAATACGCAATGCGTTCAAGCAGCACATTGTAAATATGTTCAAGCTTTTCGGCTTCTCACAGGCTCAGGCAGAGATGAAGAGCAAAGCCATTATGCGTTATGAAACTGCCATTGCGTTGATTTCAAAGAGCAGAACTGAACTTCGCGATTCGAAAGCCAACTACAACAAGATGACTTTGGCAGATTTCAAGGCTAAATATCCTAATATCCGTTTGGAACAATTGGTAAATGCCGACGGTGTAAAATCTGAATATATACAGGAAATGATAGTTGGTCAGCCAACCTTCTTGGCTGGTGTAGACAAGCTGACAGAAACCGAAACAGCCGACGAACTCCGCGCTCGTATGGAGTGGGAGGTAATGCTCGAAGCGGTAAATTATCTCAGCGACGATGTTCGTGCCGAATACTTCAACTTCTTCAGCAAGACAATGCGTGGCACAAAGCAAGATTACCCACGTTGGAAGCGTGCCACACAGCAGGTTGAAAGCCAGATGGGCGAAGCACTTGGCAGAATCTATTGCGAACGCTACTTCCCAGCAAGCAGCAAGCAACGCATGGAAGAACTCATCAAGAATCTTCAAGTAAGCTTGGCTGAACGCATCAAGGCACAAAGCTGGATGAGCGAGGAAACAAAGCAAGCAGCACTCGAAAAGTTGTCTACTTTCTACGTTAAGGTGGGTTACCCTAACAAATGGCAAGATTTAAGCCGCCTTGGCATAGGCCCAACAAAGTCGTACTACGAGAACGTAATGAACTGCCGCAAGTTCTGGCACGAAGTGCATATTGAGGAAACGGCAGGCAAAGCGGTAGACAAAGACAAGTGGTATATGAACCCACAAACGGTAAATGCGTATTACAACCCTACCACCAACGAGATATGCTTCCCTGCTGGTATTCTTCAATACCCATTCTTCGACCCTAAGGCAGACGACGCCTTCAACTACGGAGCTATCGGTGTTGTGATTGGACACGAGATGACACACGGCTTCGACGACAACGGCCGCAACTACGACAAGGACGGAAACATGAAAGATTGGTGGGCAAAGGGCGATGGCGACAAGTTCAAGGCACGCACAACACCATTCGGTCAGTTCTTCAGCAACATCAGCGTACTGCCCGACCTCAAGGCAAACGGAAACCTTACAATGGGCGAAAACCTTGCCGACCACGGTGGATTGATGGTTTCTTTCAACGCATTGAAGAATGCAATGAAAGGCAAGAAAGCGCAAAACATCTACGGCTTCACACCCGAGCAACGCTTCTTCCTTGCCTATTCAGGCGTATGGGCGGCTAATATAACAGAGGCTGAAATCCGCAATCGCACCAAGAGCGACCCTCACTCGTTAGGGGAATGGCGCGTGAATGGTGCTTTGCCACACATCGATGCTTGGTACGATGCTTTCAACGTGCAGCCAAACGACAAACTCTACTTGCCAAAAGAACAGCGTCTCGACCTTTGGTAATTCGCAAACCCAAACATATTGCTTTCATTAAACACTGACAAAGAAGCAATATTAATCCTATAAGCCCTAATAAGAATGCTTACTAACAAGTACTTATTAGGGCTTTTTGTTGTTTTTTATTGCTGTCTGGTAAAACTTAAATAACATATAAATCCTTGCGGAATTACCTATATAAAGGCAATTCCGCAAGGATTTATATGTTATTATTGCTGTCCGGTAAAAATAAACTGAAAGCTCTGTATCTCTTTATCCATCGGTATTGCAGCCGTTTTACTCATCCAGGGGCTTGGTTTTCAGTTTCAAACTGTAAGTATTATAAAATGCACTTATTTTGACAAGAAAAGATCTATAATAACCGATAATTCTAAGAAATAATAAGTTTAAGTCTATTTTAACTAACACAGATAGCCCAAAAAAGGTTTACCGGACAGCACGTTAATATTCGTTCTTGTCGTCTTTCAAAGTCCACATCTTGAAGGCGTTGATGGCCTCGTTGCGGAGCAATATTTCGGAAGGCTTTTTGCGATATTGTGGCTCAAGGGCTATTTCTTCGTAGATGAAATCGTCGTCGAAACCAATTTTTCCTGCATCTTTACGGTCGTTAGCGTAGTAGATTTTATCAAGGTGCGCCCAATAAATAGCCCCGAAACACATTGGACAAGGTTCGCATGAGGTGTAGATTACACAACCTGAAAGGTCGAATGTGCCCAACTTTTGGCATGCGTTGCGTATGGTGCAAACTTCCGCATGGGCAGTAGGGTCGTTGTCAATAGTTACTTTGTTGCTTCCTTCCGCTACGATTTCGCCGTCTTTAGCAATTACGGCTCCGAAAGGACCGCCGCCATTTCGCACGCTGTTCTCTGACAGCTCAATGGCTCTGCGCATTAGTTCTTCGCTTGTCATTGTTTCTTTTTTCTTTATAAATTCAGGTCGGTCAGATTATTGTCTATACTTCTTTCTGTTCCGACTTTCTAAATATTTCGTTATATAATTCATCGAAAATCTTCCTTAATTTGGCTTGTTGCCCCAAGAGTTCACGTATGTATTCTAACTTTTTAGCATTGGGCGAGTTTGCAATCCATAAACGTATGTAGCCCATTCTGCCATACTTTTCGTTGATGTGATTGTAGAAACGCTTCCATTGTTCTTCTTTATTCTTCTCTGGATAGTTCTCCAATCCGTACAGAACAATGCGCGAAAAAACAATCTCGGGGTCTAATTCTCGGTCGGCTTCGGCAACAATCTTTCCATAAATGCTGCGTGGAACACGCGAACTGCTGGCACGATGGTCTTCTACGGCTTCTTTCATGATGCGTATTTGTTCTGGCGAAAACCATTTTTTCAGCCTTGCGTCGGCTGTCAGGATTTTGCCGCTCGTTATGTGGTGAACAGCGCGAGGCCCTTCCATACCAAGGTCGTGATAAGCTGCCGACACATACACCATATTGGAATCAGCACCTGTTGCAGGCACAAGAGCAAGTGCGTTCTTAATTACCCGCTGCACATGCCCAATCCCATGCGACTTTCCGAAGGCGTTGTATCGTGGCAGAATTTGTTGTTCAACAAATTCCATAAGGTCTAAATCAACTCTGTTTTCCATCGTTTTAAATCACTTTGTCAGAAGTATTCCTATTGTTGTTAAGAGTCCGTAAACGAACATATTGCGAGCTGTCAGCCCCAAAACCTTGTTCAACTCTTTGCCATACTTTATTCTTTTCATTTCTTTCCACGTCCTTGTGTGGAGTAAAAGATAGAAGAATAGCAAGGCAATGCTGAGTATGTTCATTGTGTTGTTGGCAAAAAAGAAGACTATTGCCATAAGTAATACGCCCAGTATGCCTAACCAAAGATACAGTTGCTCGGCTTTCTTCTCGCCAATGCGCACGATGAGTGTGTATTTGTTGGCTTGCTTATCGTTATCACGGTCGCGATAATTGTTCACAACGAGTAAGGTGTCTATGATTAAGCCGCAGGCAACAGAAGCTGTAAAAACTTGCCAAGTAATGGTTTGAACACCTTTTGGCAATATCACGTAATAGGTTAGACAAACAGGTACGATGCCAAAGAAAACAAGTACGAGCAGGTCGCCTAAGCCTAAATACGATAGTTTTGTTGTGTAAAGAAAGCAAAATGCAACACAAAGCAGTCCGATGATAATCATTTCCCAACCGCCATAGTATATAAGTGGCAACCCAACAAGGCAAGCCAAAAGGGCAGTAACAATAAGTCCTTTTCGCATTGCAGGCAGCGTTATCCAACCTTCGCTGCAAGCACGTCGAGGTCCAAGGCGTGTTTCGCTATCGTCGTTTCCTTTCAAACAGTCGAAATAATCGTTTACGAAGTTGGCATCTATTTGCATAATAAACGCAAACAAGACGCATAGAATAGCGGGGAGAGCCTGAAAATGCTGCCAACCAACATCAGTAAAAGCAAAAGCTATACCTATCATAATGGGAACACTGGCTCCTGTAAGTGTCTTGGGACGTGCAGCAAGAATCCAAGCGTTAAGCGAATTTACCTTGACGTCTGTTTCAATTCTTGATAGTATATCTTTCTTTTCCGACATATATCCAACTTGTTAATTGAAGAAGTCCCAACTTATTCCTAATCGTAAAACTCGCTGATTGAGCGGATAGTGGGGAGTAAAGAAGTAGTTGCCACCATCGCCACTATTGATATGCGACATCATTATGAAGAAGCGTGTGCGTTGTAACTTAAAGTTGGCATAGGCATTGATAATGGGGTAGTTGCCTACTTCTGTTCTGCTTGCTTCAGTTTCTTGTATGCCAAATGAGCCCATTCCAGGAATGTATTCGGGTGCATAATACTTCGTAAAGTATCTGCCATCGACACCAAAGTCGCAGTCTAACACCTTAGCAATTTTGAATCTGATGAACAGATTGCTGTAAATGTTGAGCGTTGGAGTAGGGAGGACAGTTTCGTTGCTCGACTTTTGGAACGTAATTAGATTTTGCCAATTCATTATTCCTAATTTAAAGTCTTGCTGCAATTGAAGTGTAAGCAAACTAATGCCACCGCTATGTTGCCTTACGTTTACTTGATTGTTTTTTACAAGATAATCATTGCCATTTGCCACACGTTCGTTTTGGAAGCCAAAGTAAGTGTAGTTCTTTAACACATCGTATCCCACACGCAACTTTGTCCTTGTCTTTTTCAACGTAAATGCACCTAACAACCGAGAGTGAATTTGCTGGTCAAGGTTGTTGTCCCACCAGAAATGGCGCGAACGGAATGTGTTCATATAGAACGTGGGAGCTGTGCGATGAAGGAATGCCGTAGCAGCAAACTGCACGGTGTCGCCCAATAGTGGGAAGTTAAGGTCTGCATTTCCGTCTATATGTAGTTGTCCTGCTCTGTCCCCTGCTACCCACGCTTCAGCATTTATATTGTAATGTAAGGTTTTTCCGTTTGCTTTTAGTAGCTGTCCACCCACGGAAATATCGTTTTTATTTATTTTCTCATACCCTCCAAACAACGGATTGGCCGCTGGAGTTGTGGTTGTTGTAAGCAGCATGGGTAGCTCGTAGTGGCGCAGTTCATGAGAAACAAACGCCTTTAATCCTGCCTTTGCCCACTTGTTAAATCCTTCCAACAGTGCAATGGCAAAGGTATTCTTCAACGCCCAATGTTTGGTTTGGTCGTAAATAGAATCGCTTGTCGTTGCATTGTTATAGTAATAGTTGTTTGCATAGAATGAATTTGGCGTATCGTAGGCTTGATAAATTCTTCTGAAATTATCGAAACGAGCCGTGTGGATAAAACTTGTTACGGGCACATACTCGTCTTTTATCCATTCATTGGCAGCATCGTTCGCAGCTATTTGCTTTTCTTCCAAGCGGTCAATATTGATGGAATCGCGTTGTTCGCCATTCGTTGCCAAAGCGTTTGAAGTTGGATTTTTGTCGATTACTTTTGCATTATCGGGTCTGCCTTTCGCCTTTTGGCGTTTGTTAAACTCTTCTTCGTCAAACTCTTCACCATTTTGCTTGGCTTCTTCCATAGCCTTCCTGCGTGCCTTATCTTCTTCCTGGCTTTGCATAGACTTTATGGCAAACTTCTTAGCCTCTATTTCTTCCTTTGTCATAGGCACTTTTCTATAAAACCCCAAGCTGTATCTGTGGTTGAAGAAGATGTGCTGATTGTCGTTTCTATTCCAGTTTTTCGAAAGAATTGTCGGTATTTCGTTTGTATTAAACGATTCGTTGAATATTTCGGGGTGGGTGATATATGCATCGTTGGCTATACCTCCATTTTCCGAAACCTTTTGATGGTTGAGCGAAGAAAGAAAGTTTGCTTGATACTTTTCGCCTGTATAAGTGCCCCAAAACGAGTAATTAATGTGCGAAGTGTTTTGATTGCTATAATACCCACGGCCATAAAGATAGTCGAACTTGAATCCAAATCCCCACTTCTTGCCTGCATTAATCGCAAACAATGCCTTGAACTGGTCTTCTCCGTCTGTTCTGTCGCCCGCCGTACTGTATGATAAGTTGGTTATAGGAGATAGGGTAGATGTGAAATGGAACTTGGACGGTTGTACGATAAACTTGTCGTATGGTGCGAGAAAGATAAATTCTGAAGGTTCAGCTCTGTCTATGAAAATACGGTTTTGGCGAGGTGAACCTAAATTTCCCAATGAATTATATTCTCCCCGTAAGCCCGTATTAAAGAAAGTATTCATAAACAGTTCAGACACCGTGTCGGGCTGTGCTGCTGTTCTATCGCCAAAACGTTCATCAATTGTCCATACTTTCAAGCCACGTGGTATTTCTTTGTGTTGGCTCTGTATGGAATCTGATACTCCAAGACTTCTGTTACCTTGAAAACCATTAGACGTAGATGTGCCATCTCTTGAAACTCTATTAAAGCTTTGTGCATTAGCAAGTAAAGAGATGATTAACAAATTTATAATCAGATATATGTGTCGCTTCATTGATGGAATAATCGAAGTGCTGCTTCGGTGAATTTAAATACCATTGAAATTAATATAATGATAATTCCAACAGTCTGGTCTGCTAAAGCAAAATATAAAATCACACCAATTACAGCCCCTACCATAAAAATGATGTTGAGCCATTGGCGGAGTGCTGAAACTTTGTTTTTATTTTCTCTTAGTGGGCGTCTACGATGGGGTGGACGTGCCAAGCTATTTCCGTTTTCCTCTGTCATAATACCTATATTTATACTATATCCTTGCCACTAACTTCTGTCTTGCTTGTTGTGCACGAAGAAATGATAGACGCAAAGAATGTCTATTTAAAAGAGTATCTATTTAATTGTTATAACAAATAATTTATAAAGCAAAGTTATAAAAAAATACTTGATTGCAGCTTGCTTATAAAATATTTAACGTTCATTTTGAGTTTCACTTGCTCGCTCTGTTTTTTGAAACCGTAAGAATAAGGTGGTGACAACTTGTTTTATAGGCGAAGAAAGGTATCAATACTGTAAAAACTTTTCACAAGAATATCTATCGTTTAACTTGCTCTTTATCAATGCTTTACAAAGCCTATTGTTTTGCGTTCTAAAAGCGTAGGTTTTGCAAGGTAAAAGCGGCTCTTTTGCATCGCAAAACAGCCGCTTTTGGAAAACAGAAGAAAAACCCTTGATTTTCTGTAAAGATAATTCGCAGTCGTGGATAGGCATCAGAAACAGAGGGAAATTCACGCCCCAACGTTCTCGCTCAGCGGATTTCGGCGCACACGGGCACGCTTTATGTCTAACCGCATAGGGTGCAGAATGTGCTGCTGATGGTGCAACAGCAGGTACCGCTCGGCTACGGGGCGCACCCGAATGTTCTTTCGGGCACGTATCTTCTCCAACGTTCCCGACGGATTGTGCGGCGGAACAACATTCAGCACCGCGCAAACCCGATTCACAATGCTGCGGAAACTAAGCGGCATGCCACGCTCGTCGAGCAGCAAACCCGATTCCCACACAAGGTGCGAAAGCTCTACGAGGTCGGTTTTCGTGCTCACCCACTGCAGTCCCTCAGTGGGTTGGCGGTTCAACAGCTCGGAAAAATCGGCTACAATCATTGCCTTAATCCTGTCTACATCTTCGCGCGACCAACGGCGGTTGCCAACTTGCGTCTTTTTAAATAGCGTCATAATGTTTAATAAATAGTTTAGTGGAAGCGGAGCAAACGCACCAAGCGTTCCCCCGCTCGCCTGAAAAATAATTAAGGTTAATAAGCAAATCGCACACGAAACATTCGTCAAGTAAACCGAAACGCAACGGCACGACCGCAACAAAAAACTGAAAAAACAAGTCTGACGATACGTGTTCTGCTTGTTTCGAGGGCAAAGATACTATCCCGATGTGCAGTATATGTGCAATCACAGAAAAATATTCGTTAAAGATAACTAACACCACTGCATCGCCGTCGCAGAAATTCGACTCTACAGACGACGAAAAAACGAAAAGCGAACGGCACATTTCCTGTTTTCAAAAAAAGTTCGTACATTTGCAGATATATAAGTCTAACAATTTAATCAAACTAAAATTATGAAAGTAATAAACACAAGCAAGGCTCCAAAAGCCATTGGCCCATACAGCCAAGCCATCGAAGCAAACGGACTCGTGATAACATCTGGACAGCTGCCCATAGACCCTGCAACAGGCGAATTTGCACCTGGCGGCATCAAGGAACAGACACGCCAGTCGCTCACAAATGCGAAAGCAATTCTCGAAGAAGCAGGCATCAGCCTTGCCAACGTAATGAAAACCACCGTTTTCCTTTCGGATATGAACGACTTCGCAGCCATGAACGAGGTGTACGCAGAGTTCTTCAACGAACCATTCCCAGCACGCTCGGCTATCGCAGTGAAGACTTTGCCAAAGAATGCGCTCGTAGAAGTGGAGTGCATCGCAGCAAAATAAGCTGACGGACAGCAAGACTGTACAAGATAAAACCCCTGAAGGCAGGTTCTAAAAATTCCATGTCGGAGCAGACTTATCTGCAAAAACGGTTTTTAGAATCTGCCATTTAATGATGACAAAGAATGAAAGATAACTTCTCTCGCAGCTCGAATACTCGGCTTTCAGCTGCCGATGAACTTCAACAAAAAGCAAAAGACAAAAGTTTTTGGATAAACGCAGGCTGCTTGTTCTTCTTTTTATTATACGCCCTCAAGCCCATCATCGGTTCGTCCGATACGTACTGGTGGGTCGTGTCGGCTTTAGAAGTAATAGGCTTTGCAGTATTGCTGGTTTCCATAATAGCAGGATTTAAACGTAAACTACGAGTACATAGCAATTCTAAAAGCTTTGGAAAAACGATATATGCCTACCTTTTTATTTGTCTTTTAGGCATAACCGTGAACTACATATACCTATCAACGGTATCTCTGTTTTGGATTTCTATGACGCTTTTAGCTTTCGCCTTGATGTTTCTTGAAAAGCCCAGAAAACGCAGATAGAACATTTCAATAAAAGAATAAACCCCGAAGGCAGGTGCTAAAAACTTCGCATCAGAGCAGACTTATCTGCAAAAACGGTTTTTAGAATCTGCCTTCTAACTACTATTAAGAATGAAAAACACTTCTCGCAAGCAATGCGCAAATTAATTTTATCCAACCCTCTAACTACAATTAAGAGTGAAAAATAAACTCTTTTGGATAAACGTAGGATATATACTGTTCCTTTTGTTATTCGCCTTTGAACCCATCATACCTTCTTCCGATGTATATTTCTACGCCAGTTCGGGTTAAGAAAGTCCTTGTAAAAGTTGGTAATCTCGCTTATTTT
>OHAU01002299.1_pt1 | contig 18610 bp, 10 predicted proteins | sample 1577181 | NCBI WGS metagenome assembly OHAU01 (sample SAMEA3541472, study PRJEB24748) | human gut metagenome | biome: human gut; feature: human-associated habitat; material: faeces | place: China | collected 2012 | reverse complement strand
CGAAAAATCTGACTACGCATCTTACGCACAAGCTTTATTCAGTGTTTCCTTAAAACAACAAAAATCCGCCTGAAGAAAACACTTCAGGCGGATTTTTTTATATAGGGCAATGCTTCGGTCAGTTTTTCAGAACATCGCTCCATGTTGCCTTGATTCCGGCTCCATGCATTGCGATGTACAGCAGCAAATAGTAGAGATCCTGCGAATCCAGTTTGTTGTCATTGTTGATGTCCATCATCAGGATCAGCCAGCGGTTGACAGTCGAATCCTCGTGGAAAACCACGTCCTTTTCGCCCACAGCTGTTCTCGCAATATACAGCAGCAGTTCGAAAACGTCCTGCGAATCCACCTCGCCGTCCATGTTGGCATCACCACGGGTACGCGGCAAAATAATTGGCTTGGTCGTCGTCGCAGTGGCAGTTGTCGTGGTGGCTGCGGTGGTGTTGGTGGTAGTTCCGGAACTGGTGGCAGTACTGGTTTCCGACGTGGTTTCCGCAGTCGTCGTTGCTTCCGTCGTCAGAATGGGAATCGTAGACGTTGCGGTAGTTTCCGTGGTACTGCTCTCTGTTGTAGTCGTCGTGGTTGTTTCTGTCGTAGTAGTTGTTGTGGTGGTCGTGGTGGTCGTTTCTTCCGTAGTTGTAAAAGTCGTAGTTGTGGTGGTCGTCGTTGTCGTGGTTTCTGTCGTGGTTGTAGTAGTCGTCGTCGTTGTCGTAGTAGTCGTTGTGGTAGTTGTCGTTGTCGTTGTGGCAGAAGTCGTAGTGGTTGTTGTGGTGGTAGTGGTAGTAGTCGTCGTCGTTGTTGTTGTCGTGGTTGTCGTTGTCTTTTTAGTGAATGCTTCCTCTGTGGTAGTTGTCGCAGTCGTGGTAGTCGTGACCGGCTTCTTGGTGAACGTTTCTTCGGTAGTAGTCGTCATAGTCGTTGTCGTGGTGATCGGCTTTTTCGTAAACGTTTCATCGGTGGTTGTCGTTGCCGTAGTCGACTCCGTGGTTTTCGCAGTGGTGCTTTCTGTAGTCGTCAGCGAGGTAGTCGTTTCTGTAGTAGTAGTGGTAGTAGTTACAGTCGTTTCTGCGGTGGTGGTTGTCATTTCCGTCGTAGTTTCGGTGGTTGTTTCTGTGGTAGTCGCAGTGGTTTCTGTCGTGGTCGTTTCTGTGGTAGTAGTTTCGGTGGTGGTTTCCGTTGTAGTGGTGGTTGTTGTTGTCGTAGTCGTCGTCGTTGTGGTTTCCGTTGTTGTGACCGGCTTTTCCTTGGCAGAAACGACAATGGTGCCGATCGCGGTTTCATAGTTGGAACTGTCCGCGGGAACGAACTTCCATTGCAGCTGGTTTCTGCCGGCTTTGAAAGTGCTCGGTGTGTCTGCCGTCCACATCAGAATGCCCTCGGTATTGGCAGTGTCCAGCCGTATCGGCGGCACGTCATCACCTTCGGTATATTCCGCGGAATCGTCCCATATCACAGTCACCTTGGGCACCGCTTTTTCAATGACAAATTCCAGCGATACGCTGCCCGACCAGAGAGAGCCCTCTGCCCCGCTGACCACAATCGTTCCTCTGCCGGCGTTGAGATTGTTCTCATAGGAAAGCGTGTAATCCGTGCCCTGTTTCAGCTCGTTGCCTCCTGCAACTACGATCACGTCCGGTGTCAGCGGTTCGCCGGTATAGAAAATGTTCTTCTCATTTTCCAGCGTCACATCGACGATGTTCATGGGAATGTCTTGCAGCTGCACAGTGAAAGATGCAGTCACATTGGGATTTCCTGTGTTATAAGTATAAGTGATATTTTGCAGCGGATCTGTTATATAAACCTTTGTGCCGCTGCATTCGGCGTTGTTCCACGTCTGTACAAGGTCTAACCGGAACCCGCTCCACTGCGTCGGTTCCAGATACAGATCTTTTCTGTTGCAGGACGGCTTTTTCAGAACCACACAATTTTGCAGATCGCAGACAGTCATCGGTGCCTGCTCCGACAGGTTCAGTGCCAGCAGCGGATTGCTGCCGGCGTAAAGCATATCCAGCTGATGCAGATTGGTCAGCATCAGCCAGCCCAGCTGGTTGCCGCTGCAATCCAGTTCTTCCAGAGCCTGCTGATTGTTGATGTTCAGAGAATTCAGCTGATTTTCCGCACAGTTCAGCACCCGCAGTGAAACCGTTCCCCACGTGAAGCCTGTCAGCTGATTCTTGCGGCAGTCCACTTCTTTCAGTGCCGTACAGCGGGACAGATCCAAGGTTGTCAGCTGGTTGTTGTCACAAATCAGCTTTTCCAGCTGTAGGTTGGACAGATACAGAGAAGTCAGCTCGTTCTCCCCGCAGTCCAGCAATTGCAGTTCCGGCAGAACATTGACGCTCAGGCTTTGCAGATGCAAGCCGCGGCAGTGCAGCTCTGTCAGCCGATAGAAGTCCGTCAGGTTCAGTTCCCGCAGTGCGGTATTGCTACAGTCCAGCACCTCCAATTTCTCGGAAATTCCGGACAGATCGGAGATCGAATTCCCTGCACAGTTCAGCTGCACCAGATTCGGGAAGTAAGAAATCCCCGTCAGGTCGGCAATGCCGCAGTTCGAAATGTCCAGCTGTGTTACCGCTTTCTGCTCGGAAATTTGCAGCATGCCGTCCCCGTTTTTGTCCAGAGATTGCAGCACATAGGAACGAAGCACATCGTCCGGAAAATGCTCTGTATCAATAGCAACGGCATCTTCTTCCATGACTGTGGGGATCCATGTGAACGATACCGTCCGGCTGGCATCACCGGCATCGATCTGGTACGCATAGCGTACCTCCTGCGAACGGTCGTTCACTGTCAGCACATTCTCCGTACAGGTGGCATTCTGCCACATATCCGGCTGCACCTTTGACGGCTGGAAACCGTCTGCAAGGGCAGACAGATCTACCTGTCCCATGGCGTTGAACGGTATGCTTCGGGTGTTATCGATCACTTCCACCCGCTGTAATTTTGACAGACCAGTCACGTCCAGTGCGATCAGGTGATTCTCCGTGCACCGCAGTGTTTCCAGCTGTTTCTGTGCCGAAACGTCCAGTGTGGTCAGCTGGTTGCCGGAGCAGTCCAGCGTTTGCAGCTGTGTCAGTGTGCCCAGTTCCAGCACAGTCAGCTGATTGCCCTCGCACGCCAGTTTCGTCAGTTCCGTCAATTTGGAGAGTTCCAACGCCGTCAGCTGGTTCGATGCACAGCTGAGTTCCTTCAGCAATGTATTGGCAGAGCAATCCAGCGTGGTCAGCTGGTTATTGTTGCAGTTCAGCTTTTCCAGCTGCCCCAGCGTCCGCAGGGGAATTGTTGTCAGCTTATTATTGGAGCAGTTCAGCGTTTGCAGTGCTGTAAAGTATTCCACGCCGGTCAGGTCGGCGATCTCGTTGACCGAAACGTCCAGTTCTGTGACTTGTTTCAGTTCCGACCGGGAAAGCAGTCCGTCACTGTCGGTGTCATACCGGACAACGATACGGCGGAAATTTTCGTCCGGAAAATGCTCTGCATCAATGGGCACACCCGTTTCCTCTGCTGCCTGCGGCACCAGTGTAAATGTGATCACACTGTCCGGATCATCTGCCTGCGCCTGATACTGATATGACACACTCCAGCCGGGGTCTGTGACATAGATACCGCCTGCACCTGCCTCACCATTGGTAATGCTGCCCTGTACCACGCGGGACGGCTGAAAGTTCTCCGCCAGATCTGCAAAGCGGATCCGGTTCAGGCTGTCCATTGCAACAGTACATTTGTTGCGTGCCGCACTCAGCTTTTGCAGTGTCACGCAATCAGCTGCTTGCAATGCAGTCAGCTGATTGTTGATGCACACCAGCGATTCCAGATTCGGCAGCGACTCGGTTTTCAGCACGGTCAGCTGGTTGTTGGAACAATTCAGTGTAGCCAGTTCCGGACACTGTTCCACCGCCAGTGCCGGAATCTGGTTGCTGGCACAGTTCAGGGATCTCAGTACGGAAAGAGCTGATAAGTCTAAAGCAGTCAGCTTATTCATGGAACAATTCAGCGTGGTCAGTTGGGACAGTCCGCCCAGTTCCAGCGAAGTCAGCTGATTCAGCGAACAGTTCAATGTCGTCAGTTCCGGCGAATTCGTCAGATCCAGCGTTTTTAGGCGGCACTGGGCACAGTAGAGCACTTGCAGATGAGAAAGAGAAGCAACAGAGAGTTCCTGCAATGTGCTGTTGCTGGAGCAGCGGAGTTCCTCCAGAAGGCTGTTCTCCGGCAGTACCAGCGAGGAGAGATTATTACTGGAACAGTTCAGCGTTTTCAGTTGAGAAAGCGTTGTCAGATCCAGCTTCCGCAGATTGTTGGCGGAGCAGTCCAGCGTTTCCAGCCGGACAAAATACTGGATTCCGGTCAGATCCCAGATAGACTTCCCGCCGATGAGCATTTCTGTTACGGCAAACAGTTCCCCGCGGGAAAGGCTGCCGTCGGCATTGGTGTCCAGTCCCTGTACATAGCTGCGGAATGCACTGTCCGGAAAATGTACTGCATCAACAGGCAGCAGCAGTTCCTCTGGCTGTAAGGTAAACTGCACCGTCTGGGTTCTGGCGGCATCGAGATAATAGGTATAGGTCACCGGCTGGCTAAGGTCTGCCACCGTCAGAACACCGTCCTGCACCGTGCCGTTTGTCCAGTTCTCTGCCTGCTCTGCGGAGAAGCCGGACAGTTGGGACAAGTCCAGCTGTCCCAGAATATCCGGCGAGATCGCAGCCACGTTTCCATCAGCAGACACTGTGCCGTCTGCCAGTTTCGTGCCGTCGATTTGCAGGGCACAGAGTTGGTTGTCCGCACAGAACAGCTCTTGCAGGTTGCTCTGCCTGCTCAGTTCCAGAGAGGTCAGCTGGTTTTGTTTGCAGGAGAGCACCTCCAGCGAGGATTCTTCCGGCAGCAGCAGTTCTTTCAGCCCGCAGCCGTCACAGGACAGCATCTTCAAAGCGGAAAATCCGGAAACGTCCAGTCGTTCTAAAGAAATTCCGCTGCACTGCAAATTCTCCAGCCAGCACAGCTGTTCCATTCCGGTAAGGTCTGTGATGCCGCTGTCTGCGGAAATCGTCAGGATTTTGGCTGCCTGTAGTTCCGCCAGCGAGAGCCAGCTGTTTCCGTCAGTGTCAAAGCTGTCGCGAACAAGGCTCCGGAATGCTGCGTCCGGAAAATGCTCCTCGTTCAGCTGCAAATAACACGCTTCGTCCGGCTGCAATGTCAGGGTGAACGTTGCCACCGGCACTGCCTGCTGGCTGTCCAGCCGGTAGCCATAAGCCACATGTTCGGTGTCTGCCGGAATTTGCAGTACATTGGCGGCATCTTCCTTCACAGAAGCGTTCTCCCAGCCGGTGATGCGGTCTTGTTCCAGTTCCGGCAGATTGTTCAGGTCATAGCTGTACGCTCCCGCCCGTTCCGGCTGCGGCACAATGGCACGCTGATTGCCGGCAGTTTCCAGTATTTCCAGCGTCAGTCCGGTGGTGTCCAGTTCCACCAGCTGGTTCTGGGAACAGTCCAGTTCGCGGAGAGCAGAACACTCCGACAGGAACAGGGACGACAGGGCATTTTCCGAGCAGTCCAGTTTCTGAAGAAGGGCATTGTATACGTCCAGTTCTGTCAGCTGGTTGCCGGAGCAGTCCACTTCCTCCAGCTTGGCATTCTGGGAAAAGTTCAGCGTAGTCAGCTGATTGTTGGAACAGTTTACAGTCTGCAAATTGGAATTCGCAGAAACGTCCAGTGCTGCCAGCTGATTGCCGGAGCAGTCCACAGTCTGCAAATTGGAATTCGCAGAAACGTCCAGTGCTGCCAGCTGGTTGTTGGAACAGTTTACAGTCTGCAAATTGGAATTTGCAGAAACGTCCAGTGCTGCCAGCTGATTATTGGAACAGTTTACAGTCTGCAAATTGGAATTCGCAGAAACGTCCAGTGCTGCCAGCTGGTTGCCGGAGCAGTCCAGCGTTCCCAAAAGGGCGTAGGAATCCAGCGACAACTCTGTCAGAGCACAGTCACTACAGTCCAACATCACCAAAAAGGAAAACGCACCGTTTTTCTCCGGCAGTTTCAGTGCAGACAAATCCGGATTCGCAGAGCAATTCAGCTGCAACAGTTGTGCAGCACCGGAAATATCCAATGCCGACAACGTGTTTCCGGAACAATCCAGCTGCTGCAATTTGGAAAAGACATCGATCCCCGTCAGATCGGCAATGCCCTGCTGGGATACATTCAGGTCAACGACTTCGCTGCATTCCGCCGCGGACAGCATGTTGTCACCGTCGCTGTCCAGCTGTTCGGAAATGTAGTTCCGGAACTGCTCGTCCGGAAATCGTTCTGCCGAAATGGCGATCTCCTCCCCCGCCGCCGCATCTGCTGCAAATGCCGGCAGCGGCAGGCTGGTCACAGCCATCATGCCCGCCAGTAAAAAGCTAAGGCAACGGTATCGATTCGTGTTTGGGTTCTGCACAAACATCGCTTCCTCTCTATGCAGGCAGCCTCACGCCGAACCTACCTGACAGACTGACATGACGCTGCTTTCAGAGCCTCCGGAAAGCACTTCCGGAGGCGTTTTTTATCTAAGGCAATACCGCACAAAGAGCGTCTGGCGACTTTGCACGCCATCTGCTTGCAAATTTCCCGTCATATGTCACAAAAATGCTCGTGAATACATCCAGTATTCACTCCGCTTTTTGTTTCATCTGACGAGAAATTTGACGACGCATCTGTCGCACAATCTTTGTGCGGTATTGCCCTAAAGTCATACATTAATATTATAGCACAAATGCCACAAAAAGTCAAACATATTTTTCCATTTTTCGGTTTTCAAATCTAATTTCTATTTCGTTGCAAAATTGCCAAAGAAGCAAGAACTTGTGGAAAAATTCTGTAAGGCAGCCGGTGTTTCCGTCATTCCTCACAAAAACAGCGTTGTCAAATTCTACAAAAAAGCTATTGACAAAAGGGATAAAATCGATTATAATGTAAGAAATATCGTATGTATACTCATGCACTGAAAGGGGCTTATTCTTATGAGATCAAATTGGAGAAAAACTATTGCAGGCATCGTTGCCATTGCGGCACTGATTCCCTGCTGTCTGGGCACGACCGCTTATGCAGCACCTCAGAGTGCCGCCGACACGGTGATCTCGGCAGTGATGCCGGAACTGGAAGAACCGATGCCGTCCAGTCAGGTCGATGCACAGATCGCAGCAGATGTGAAAGCAGCGATCAGCGGCACTGCCGGCGGTCTGGAAACCATTCCCACACCGAATTATGCGGAAGATCCCGACGTTGTGATTCCGGACGGCAAACCGACACAGGACGGCAAGCTGTACTACAAGATCGTATCGAAAAAGGCACAGATCACCGGCTGTGCGCCGGGCACCACTGATCTGGTGATTCCGGATACCATTTATGACGAAGAGGACGAAGAAGATTATCCGGTAACCTTTATTGCTGCGGCTGCATTCTACGGCAACAAGGAATTGCAGACCGTCACCATGCCGGACGGTATGGTGGGCATCGGTGCAAACGCATTTCTGGGCTGTACCAATCTGACCAGCGTCAGCATGCCGGACAGCGTGGCTTCCATTAACGGCGGTGCGTTCTGCTCCTGCTCCAACCTGACAGACATCAAGCTGCCGGCAAGCCTGTACTTTGTCGGTGACGATGCATTCTCCTACTGTGCATCTCTGGAATCCATCACGATCCCCGGAAATCTGACTTCCATCGGCTCTACCATGTTTGCAAACTGTGCAAAGCTGAAAACTGTCGTTCTGGAAGAAGGCGTACAGAGCATCGGTTCCAATGCATTCTATGGCTGTTCAAGTCTGGACACTGTGCAGTTCCCCGAAAGCTCCTGCACCAGAATCAACGCAAATGCCTTTACTTATTCCGGTCTGTCTTCTATCGAACTGCCGGACAGTGTGACTAATGTTGCAACAGCAGCATTCAGCCACTGCCAGAATCTGAAAACTGTCAAGCTGTCCTCCGGCATGACTTCCCTGCGGAAGGACACCTTTGCATACAGCGGTCTGGAAAGCATTGAAATTCCGGACAGCATCACCACGATCAAATCCGGCGTATTCGCTTATTGCAGCAACTTGAAATCCGTAACACTGCCGCAGACACTGAAGCAGGTGGACGAGATCGTATTCTACAGCTGCGGTTCTCTGGAAAGCATTGTCCTGCCGGATTCTCTGACCAAGATCAGTGACAACCTGTTCTATCGCTGCACCAGCCTGAATGATGTCAAGTTCGGGGCAAATGTTAACTCGATCGGTGCTTCTGCATTCTACGGCTGCACCAGTCTGACAGAAGTCAACATTCCGGATACCGTCACCAAGCTGGGACAGAGTGCCTTTGCAGAGTGCACCAATGTTACCAAAATCACTGTTCCGGACTCTGTGACCGATCTCGGCAAGTGGACATTCTACAACAATGCCAACCTGACCGATGTCACCATCGGCAACGGCGTTACCAATCTGGATAACTACCTGTTCTACCGCTGCAATAAACTGGACAATGTTACCGTTCCGGAAAGCGTTAAAAAGGTGGGACAGTACGCCTTCGGCGGCTGCACTTCTATGAGCAACATTCAGCTTCCGGATTCTCTGGAATCGATCGACAAGTGTGCATTCGTAGACTGCGATTCTCTCACAAATATCACCATTCCGAAAAACGTTTCCTCTATCGGCAGCAATGCATTCGGCTACAAAGTGGAAAAGGATACGCTTGTAAAGGGCAATGATATGACCATTACCGGCAATGAGAGCACTGCCGCAAAGGACTACGCAAACGCAAACGACATCACATTTGATTCGCTGGATCCGATCACGACTACAAATACCACCGTTCCGGTAGCAACAGACACCACCGTTCCGGTAGCAACGGATACCACCAAGACGACAGAAGGCAGCAACAGCGGTACAACTGAAACGGTTCCTGCCGGTGTCGTTCTGTACGGCGATGTCAATCTGGACGGCCGTGTAGATGTTACCGACTGTGTTCTGCTGAACAAGGCAGTTGCCGGTTCGGTACAGCTGGACACCGCAGCGAACAAGAATGCAGACTGCAACGGCAACGGCGAAATCAGCTCTGATGACGCAACTGTTCTGATGCAGTTCATTGTAAACCTCGTCAAGACGCTGCCGTACAACGGCTGATCTCAGAACCTGTCTTCACAATCATTTGCAAACCATTTCATGATATGACAAAAGGCACAGCTTTTTCGGAAGCTGTGCCTTTTCATTATATCCGTTGTTATGCCGGCAGCCGTGGGATCAGCTGCATGAGGAACATCGCCAGCAGCTGGCTGTCCCTGCTGTCCACTGTGCCGTCTGCGTTACAGTCCATCGCGGGTCGCTGCACTTCGCTGCCCTGTACGCTGCCCAACAGGTACTGATTCAGCAGCACCAGATCATCTACCCTGCACACGCCGTCATTGTTACAGTCCCCCACCTCCGGCAGCAGAATCTCTCCGGCAGTGACAGTTGTTGCTGTCGTGGTTGCAGTGGTGCTGTCAGAAGTAGTCTGTGTTGTCGCTCGGGTCGTGGTTGTCGTCTGTGTGGTGGTCGTTGTCGTTTCAGTTGCAGCTGTGGTTGCGGCAGTCGTCACAGTCCCGAACGACAGAAATGTCCGGTCATACTTTTTCGCGTAAGCCTGTGCGGTAGAACCCGCATAGCCGTAAAGCACCGTTTCCGCAGGAACTACCGATGCTGCCCCAAAGGTGCAGTCACTGGAATAAACACGCAGCGTGTTCAAACTGGTACACGCCGCAAAAGCACCTGCTCCCACAAGGGTAACTGTCTGCGGCAGCGTGGCAGTCTGCAACGCAGAACAGTTCCGGAACGAGTGGTATTCCACGCGGGAAGTCAAAATCATGGAAACCGCCTGCAAAGCGGTACAGTTTTCAAACGCCCCGATGCCGCCGGTGCCGTAGGAAACCGCAGTCACGGTTTTCGGCAGGTCCACCAGTTGTACGGCAGTGTTTCCGGCAAATGCTCCTTTGATCGCTGTAACCGGCAGCCCGTCTGCCTCCTCCGGCACGGAAACAAATACGTCCTCGCCAGTGTACGCCGTCAGAACCGCGTGGTCTGTGTACAGCTGGTAAGTGAAATCTTCCTCTGTCAGAACAGTACCCGTTTCATCAGTGCCGTCGTCCTCCGACACGTCCGGCAGGTCATAGAGATAGTCCCATCTCTCGCCGTCTGCCGTGTTGGGCGTGTGATTCTTGGAAAAACTCGTTTCTCCCGCGGCAAAATATTTGTCTGAACTGGTGGAGTCGTTCCACGTCACATCAAAATAATAATAGTAGCCGTCGTCCATTTGAGCCATGTTCCACGCATGCCCGCCGCCGTTTCCCAGCCCGATAATGTAGGCATTCGCCACGCCGGCAGCGTTCATCAGCAGCTGGAACGCCTTGGCATAGCCCTCGCACACTGCCGCACAATAGCGTTCATCAAACGCCCCTACAATGCTGTGTGATGCCATAGAATCGTCCGGATTACCGTTGGCATCATAGGCGTAAGTCAGGCTGTTGCAGAGCCAGTCATTGGCGGCTCTGGCTTTTGCCCATGCAGTATCCTGTGCTTCCACCTGTTCCCGTGCCGCAGTGATCTGTGTTTCCAGTGCACGGCGTTCCGCCTGTCGTGCCGTCCCGCTGGTGTATTCCTCGACGCAGGCGATATAAACCGCACCAACATAGTTTTCTTCCGTTTCAAAATCGTAGTCCATGCTGTACAAGTAGTTGTTCCCCACAAAAAAATACATGGGATTGTCATTGCGGAACATGGAAATGACCTTGACGGTATCCTCGTTGGAGAGAGAAGAATCCGTATTGCTGACTATGGCAAAGCAGGGTAACTTTTCCTCATCAGAACCGTAAGACACTCCTTCTGCCGCCGCAGTTCCGGTATAAAATGCATGTGCCGCCGCCTTGATCTTGCGGTATAGACTTTTTTGTGCATCGTTCAGAACGTCATAGCCCATTGTGGAACTGTAAATGTCCTCCGGATACGCTGCCTGTTCGTCCGGGGACGTGTTCCCTGCCCCGTAAAGGGCAATTTCCGGCGTGTGTTCCACCGGAATTCCCTGCACCGAAAGCAGATCATCCGTCATGGCAGTTTCCGCCGCAGACACCGGCGGCAATGCCGAAAGCGATGGCATCAGCATTGCCGCCGCCAAAAAAAGCCCCATCCTGGGGGTGATCCAATTGTGCCGCATTTGCCGACACCTCCTTTTTCTGCAATTGCAGAATTTTCAACTGCTTTTATTATATCATATTTATAGTTTTCTGTCAATTCAGAGATGCATCTTTGTGCAAATTTACATCACTCACAAAAATTTCCTCCGATTCCAAAAATCCGGTGAGGAATTCGTGCTGTGCAATTGGAAATCCACTAATTTTTTCAAACTGTTACATCTGGTTTTGTGCTTTTTCCCAGTCAATCGACACTTTTAGGTTGGAAAATCATTGGAAACGTACAATTTTCAGAAAATCGTTCGGCATTATTGACAAAAAAACTGAAATCAGTTATAATAGTAAAGTATGTTGTGTTCCGCTTGTTTTTATACGGCACACAGGTGTTTATCGCGGAGAAACCGGCATCCCAACGAGAGCCTGTCGGTTTCTCCCAGCTTCATGTATAAGGAGAGAGGTTTTTTCATGAGTCTAAAACTGTTCGAAGTGGCAGGCACGCATATTTTCAGCATGTCCGCCATTGTCATGGTCCTGTTCTTTGTCTTTGCGATCATCGTCGTAGGCTATCTGCTGGGCAAGATCAACATCAAGGGCGTTTCGCTGGGAACCGCTGCCATCTTTCTGGTGGCTCTGGCCGTTGGCCACTTCAAGGGCGTGGCATTCGGCGACAACGGCATTGCCGCATGGATCGCTGACGTAGAGGCACAGGACGCTGTCAACTTTTACTTCAAGTTGATCCAGAGCTTTGGTCTGATCCTGTTCGTCACTTCCGTTGGTCTGATCGCCGGTCCGACATTCTTCAAGAATCTGAAGAAAAACGCCAAGTCCTACGTTCTGCTGGGTGCGATCATCATTGCTGCCGGTGCAGGTGTCTGTGCTCTGATCACACTGCTGGTGCCGGATATGAATTCTGCCATGAGCGTTGGTCTGCTGTCCGGTGCACTGACCAGTACGCCGGCATTTGCCGCAGCACAGGAAGCGATCGGGGAAAGTTCTCCGGTGTTCAAGGAAATCGCCGTAGGGCATGCCGTGGCATATCCGTTCGGCGTTATCGGCGTTGTTCTGTTCGTGCAGATCGTACCGAAGGTACTGAAAGCCAACATGGACGAAGAACGTGCCAAGCTGACTTCTGTAGACACTGGCGAAGAAAGCCCGCTGAAGCAGAAAAAACTGTTTGAAATGGACAAATTCGGTCTGGGTGCATTTGCCCTGACCGTTCTGACTGGTGCCATTCTGGGCTGCATCAACATTCCGCTGGGTGCAGGTTCCTTCAATCTGGGCACCACCGGCGGCCCGCTGATCATGGGTCTGATTTTCGGACACTTCGGCAGAATCGGCAAGCTGAGCATGAAAGTCAACAAACATCTGCTGGAAGTCTTTCAGGAATGGGGACTGGTTCTGTTCCTCATCGGTGCCGGCGTAGACGGCGGTGCCGGATTCGTACAGACACTGGAAAAGTACGGTCCGCTGCTGTTCCTGTGGGGTGCACTGATGACGATCATTCCGCTGTTTATCGGCTTCTTCCTCGCGAAGAAGGTGCTGAAGCTGAGCCTGTTCAACAACCTCGGTTCTATCACCGGCGGTATGACCAGCACACCGGCTCTGGGTGCTCTCATCAATACCAGCGGCACACCGAACGTTGCAAGTGCTTACGCTGCAACCTATCCGATCGCACTGGTACTGGTGGTTCTGGCATCGCAGTTCCTCACATATCTCTAAATTTGTTTTTACTATCTAAATTTATTTGAAACTAAAAACCCGTCCGCACCATGGCTCTCCGGTGCGGACGGGTTTTTATGATTTCACAGCTTGTACAATATGATGCCTTACAGTCCTGCCTGCCAGTCCCAGTTGTACAGTTCCAGTGCAGTCAGGTCGTAAGGCGTCTGCTGGTAGACGCAGTAATTCAGCCAGTTGGAGAACAGCAGGTTCGCACTGCACCCCCAGCTGAAATGGGGTTCCTTGGTGGGATCATCATCTGGAAAATAGCCATAGGGAACCGCGATCTCCGCTCCCTTTTCCTTGTCCCGAAAATACTCCCCTTTCAGCGTGTCCCGATCATACTCGGAATGACCGGTGATGAAGTACTGTCTGCCGTTTTTGTTGGCGACGATGTGCACGCCGGAGAGTTCCGACTCCGTCAGAATTTTCAGCTGCGGCACCTTTTCAATGTCCTCCCGATGCACTTCCGCGTGGCGGGAATGGGGTGCGTGGAACACGTCGTTGAAGCCGCGGAGCAGCTGACAGTGAGGCTCCAGCACATGCTGCGGGAAAACGCCGAACATCTTCTGCGGCAGGTCATACTTGGGCACATCAAAATGATAATACAGCCCCGCAAGAGCCGCCCAGCAGATGTGCAGCGTGGAAAAGACGTGGGACTTTGTCCACTCCATGATCGTGCAAATCTCCTGCCAGTAGTCCACATCTTCAAATGCCAGATGCTCTACAGGAGCACCTGTAATAATGCAGCCATCGTAATACTGATCCTGAATTTCGGAAAAAGTCCGATAAAATGTGGCAAGGTGATTCTGCGACGTGTTCTTGCTGATATGACTGGACACATGCAGAAATTCAACATTCACCTGCAACGGCGTGTTGCTGAGCAGCCGCAGGAACTGACATTCCGTTTCAATTTTTTTTGGCATCAGATTCAGCACCAGCACTCGCAGCGGGCGAATGTCCTGATGAGCCGCACGGTCGCTGTCCATGACAAAAATATTCTCCTCGGACAGAATGTGATACGCCGGCAGCTCCGGTGAAATACAAATTGGCATTGCCTGTTCCTCCTCCCAGAACGTTTTTTGATAGAACTATGAATACTCCGATTATCTCCGTCTGCCCTTGTTCTTTGCCGGAGCAGCGGTTTCGCCGGTCCCCATGGCATTTCGAATGGCACGGAGTTCCTCAGCGGTGAGGTCACGGTAAGTACCCGGCTTCAGCATACCCAGCTTCAGCGGTCCGATGCTGATTCGCCGCAGACGGGCAACTTCCAGCCCGACGGATTCGCACATACGGCGGATCTGTCGGTTCTTGCCCTCATGAATGGTCATCAGCAGGACGACACGCCCCGGTTCCTTGGTCTTGACAACCACGGTTGCCGGCTGAGTCATTTTGCCGTCCAGTTCCATGCTGCCGGACAGGGCGATCAGCTGTTCCTCGGTCACGTCCGGACGAACGGTAACACGATAGGTCTTGCTGATATGGCGGCTGGGGTGCATGATGCCGTTGGCGAAGCTGCCGTCATTGGTCAGCAGCAGCAAGCCCTCGGAATCCTTGTCCAGTCTGCCCACGGGGTAAACGCGTTCCTCCACGTCCTCCAGCAGATCCATGACACAGCGGCGGTTCAGCTCGTCAGAGGTGGTGGTCACATAGCCCCGCGGCTTATACAGCATCAGATAACGGTACTGTTTCTTTCGCGGCAGATATACCCGTTCGCCGCCTACGGTAATCAGATCTGCCAGTGTTGCCTTATCGCCCAGCTTGACAGGGTGTCCGTTCACCTTGACTTTTCCGTCAGAGATCAGCTTTTCCGCCTGTCGTCTGGAACAATATCCGGCATCTGCCAGCAGTTTTTGAATTCGTATTTTTTCCACTTCCTGTTTGACTCCTTTTTTGCTCTATTTTTGCAGTAGCCGTTTCCACCAGCTTTGGGGTTCCGGCTCTGTCGTTTTTTCCTGATAAGTTACCGCAGACTGCACCAGCAGCCTGCCCTGTGCGGCAACTCTGCCGTCCAGCAGAAGCTTCCACGTGCCGGCTTCCTGTCCGGCGGTCAGCGGGGCATAGAGGAACGGCGGCGTGTTCAGCTGATACGACCACGCCGGCATGTTCCCGTCTTTCACGCCTACTGTCAGCGTTTCCGCAGGAGCCACCGCAGCAGTTCCTGTGGTGCCGCCGGTCACGGGCAGCATCCAGTCGGCGGGAAATGTCACCTCCTGCGGGGAAAGCTGCCCGAAGCCGTAATCGTACAGGACTTCATGATCCTGCCAGTCGTTCCGGTCGTTCAAGGTCACGCAAATCAGCGTGATGCCGTTCCGCACACTGGCGGACACCAGACAGCGGCCGGCTTCGTCTGTGAAACCGGTCTTGACACCGATCACCGTTTCGTCCATGGTCAGCAGCTTGTTGGAATTGGTCAGCCACCGTTCATAGGGCGGATTGCCGAAGCACACCTTGGCAGAAGCCTGCCCACAAATCTCCCGAAAGGTTTCGTTCTGCAAAGCCGCCGCTGTCAGCAGTGCCATATCACGGGCAGTTGAGTAATGCTCCGCATCGTGCAGACCGGAGGGCGTGACAAAATGACTCTGGGTCATGCCCAGTTCCTGAGCCTTCCGGTTCATCTGCTCTGCAAAAGCGGCATAGCTGCCGGCAAGCTTCACAGCAGTTGCTCCGGCAGCATCATTGCCGGAGGGCAGCAGCATGCCATAGCAGAGGGCACGCTTGGTCACAATGTCCCCGTCTACCAGCCCCATGGAAGAGCCCTCTACATGGATCGCATCGTTGTCCACCGAAAAGGGCGTATCCAGATCGCCGCTTTCCAGACAGAGCAGCGTGGTCATGATCTTGGTCGTGCTTGCCATAGGTCGCTGCTGATCTGCCGCCTTTTCATAGAGCACCTCACCGGTCACCGCTTCCATCAGAATGCAGGACTCCGCCGAAACCGACAGAGCCTCGCCCTGTACATGCAGCACCGGCAGACCAGTCACCGCCAGACACACCGCCCATATCCCGCTGAGCCACCGCAGAAAATGTTGTTTTCGCATTTCAGATTCCTCCGCATACTTGTAAAATTACCACAATGTATGCGAAAGAAGCGGCAGTTTATTCTGCTTCGCCGGAATCCGTTTCCGCGGGTTTTTCCGGATTTTCAGTCTTTTTGTCGTTTTTCTTGTCGCCCTTCTTGAACATGCTGCCCAGACGGTCTACCACTTCCGGCACCGAGCGAATGGCACTGGACAGAGCATCGCTGCCCTCGTCCATTTGCAGCAGCCGCACGCCGTCCTCCTGTACCACCAGAAAGGCGACCGGCTGAATGGACACGCCGGCACCGGCACCGCCGCCGAACAGGTCTTTCGGATTGGTTTTCACCGGCAGGTCAGAGCCGCCGGAGGCAAATCCGTATGACACTTTTGACACGGGCACAATAGTCACCTTGTCAGAAACCACGATCGGATCTCCGATAATGGTCTGCACATCTACCATTTCCCGCATTTTTTCCATTGTAACTCCCATGAGATCCTGAATCGGACGCTTTTCTGCCATTACATTTACCTCCTGTTATCTCACCGCAGCGTGTTCTTTTTCTGCGGTATCTTCTTTCTCTTTCCCGTCAGTTTCCTGCCGGTTTTTCTGCATCGCATAGCCTACGGCAAAGCTGCACAGTGCCGCCAGAGCTGCCAGGAAACAAAGGTGCAGCTTTCCGCGGACGACCCAGCGGGAGCACTCCTGCCCGAACGCACACTGCACCTGTATCTGCTGCACCTGTACCCGCATGGCACTGCCCAGCAGCCCCACGGCGGTGTACACTGCCGCATTGGCTGCTCCGTAGGCGAGGGCACATTCCTGTGCATCGAACCGTCCCACCTGCACGCCCACTGTCAGCTGCTTCAGAGAGATGCCTTTCCACAGCAGCCGCAGCGGTTTCGGAAGCACGGACAGGCTGCCCTTGATGAGAGCCCAGCCGTGTTCCAGCTTTTGCTTTTCGGTCTTTTCCGAAGATTCCGGCGACTTCTTTTTTGCCGGTCGGCGGGACTTTTTCGGCTTCTTCCGCTTCTTTTTCTTCTGCTTTTCCGGTTCTTTTTCCGGCTTCTGGGATTCCTCTTTTTCCCGCTGAAACAATCCCTTTCCGGCACTGTCAGCAAAGGAGATCCCCAGCCACGAAAGCTTCCAGAAGAAGCGGTCTTTCGGGGCATCGTAGTCCCACGCAAAGGAGAACGGCGACAACAGCAGTCCCAGCAGCAGTGCCAGAAGCCCCAGCACGATCAGCCAGCCAACCATAGACCACTCGCCTCCTCTGCATCATTCTGCCAGATCGTCAGATTCCTCCGACTCCGGTACCATTTCCTGCGGCACAGCCGACACCGGCAGCGGCGGCAGCTCGTCCAGCGACTGCAAGCCGAAGCACCGGAGAAAATGGGGCGTTGTCGCATAGGCGACCGGCTTGCCCGGCACGTCCAGCCGTCCGGCTTCTGTGAGCAGTTCCTTTTCCACAAGGGTGTTCACCACGGAACTGCTGTCCACGCCGCGGACATGCTCCACAAAGCTTTTGCTGACCGGCTGGTTATATGCCACGATCGTCAGCACCTCCATGGCAGCCGCTGACAGCGGAGCCGCCTTTTTGGTTTCCACTGCCCGCTGGATCACAGTCGCATAGGCAGGGTGGGTGCACATCTGCCAGCTGTCCCCCAGCTGCTGCACGCAGATCGCACTTTTTTGTTTTTCATACCACGCCGACAGCTGCTGTAAGGCAGTCTGCACCGCGGATTCTGATACTTCACATGCCTGTGCCAGACGGGACACCGGCACCGGCTCTCCGCTGGCAAACAGCACCGCCTCCAGCATCAGGCAAAGCGGCGATCTGGTGTTTCTTTCCATTATCATTCCCCGATTCTTCGGATTCATACTTGAACGGCTGCATAAATGAAGTTCTCTCAACCCTTTGCAGAATGTTTCACATAGTCTGTCCGGCGATAGAGATAAGTGCTGTCCTCGCTGATGCCGATCCTGCCATGCTTGGTCAGTTCCAGCACCGCCAGAAACAGTGCCACCCGTGCAGAACGCTCCCGCACATCGGCGTACAGTGCCCCGAAATACACGTGTTCATCGTGATACACCTTTCGCATCACGTAGACCACCTTGGACATCACCGACACCACCGGACGCGTCACTACACGCTGTAACCGTTCGCGGGCGTTTTCCTGCGGGGCAAAGCGTTTCTGCCCCATGGTGTTCCATGTTTCCAGCAGCACACAGGGCAGGTGGGTTCTGGCGTATGCCGGAGAAACTTCCACCTGCATCGGCGGACGGGTAAAGATCTGTCCGCCCACAAAACGCTGTGCCAGAGCCTGTGCCGCCTGCTTACAGAGGGCATACTCGATCAGTGCCCCCTGTAATGCCTGCTTTTCCTTTTGGGCATCTTCCGGACGGGGCAGCAGCGAAGCCGTTTTGATGTAGATCAGCCGTGCCGCCATTTCCAGAAATTCCCCTGCCAGCTCCAGGTCCTGTTCCCGACACTGATCCAGATACGCCAGATACTGTTCCAGCAGGCTGGAGATCTCAATGTCATAGATGTTCAGCTTGTGCTTGGAAATCAGGTTCAGCAGCAGATCCATGGGGCCTTCAAAGACTTCCAGCTTAAACGAAATCGTCTGCATGAACTCACATCACCATCTGCACCAGCGTGCCGATCCACTGGGTCGCCCAGACGAAGAAGTGCATGATCCAGTTGGA
>OHAU01002293.1_pt1 | contig 18634 bp, 19 predicted proteins | sample 1577181 | NCBI WGS metagenome assembly OHAU01 (sample SAMEA3541472, study PRJEB24748) | human gut metagenome | biome: human gut; feature: human-associated habitat; material: faeces | place: China | collected 2012 | reverse complement strand
CTTCTGACATCCGGGGCGGGCGAGGCAGAAGAAACCGCCGCGCCCAGCCTGTGGCAGCGCCTTGTGCGCGGCATGACACGGCAAAACGACGCCTGGAGCTACACCTTCACCGGCCTGCCGCAGTATGATGCAAACGGCAGCTTTATCACCTATACCGTGGAGGAAGTGGCTCTGCCGGACGGCTATGGCGAGGTGATTTACGGCGGAAACGCCGGGGCAGGCTTCACGGTGGAAAACGTGGCCCTGGGCGGGCTGCGTGTGGAAAAGAAGGTGGAGGGCGCCCAGGGCGATAAAAGCCGTGCGTTCCACTTCACCGTCACCCTCAGCGACACCTCTGTCAACGGCACTTATGGAGGCATGACCTTCCACAACGGCGTGGCCGGTTTTGCACTGAAACACGGCGAAAGCGTGCAGGCACAGGGCCTGCCCGGCGGCGTGCGCTATACCGTGCCATGTACCGTGAATCCACAACGCATGGAGGATACCCAGGTGGTCAGGTTCCGTGTGGGGAATGTTTATAAAAACTGCTATATCGGCGTATACTTTGATGATGAGCAGGTTATGCACAGGAAACGTCCGGTTATGGCGCCCGGAGAGATGGAGGAGATAAAGCTCCAGAAGGAAAAATTGATGTTGCATCCCGGTCTTAAGAAGATTACAATAAAGGTAGAGGAGGCATAAACCATGGAAAAGAGAGAACTTATCTGTATCGGTTGTCCAATGGGATGTCCTCTGACCGTTCAACTGGATGATGGGGAAATCCTCAGCATTACAGGCCAGACCTGTAAGCGGGGGGATCCTTTTTCTTATGATCTATTCATGTTTTGGGTTTGCCTTGCGGTAGGCAGATGGTGAGGTTCCCACGACGGATTTAAAGGTCCGGTTAAAATGTGTCAGGGAAGAAAATCCGGTCTGCTCGGCAATCTTGGTAAAATTCAGGTCACTTTCTGTGATCAGGCGCTGGGCGTGCAGGATGCGCAGGGCATTGGTGTACTGGACGATGGTGCGGTTGGTGTACTTCTTGAATTCATGGCAGAGATAATACTCGCTCACATAAAATTCAGCCGCGATATCTTGTAAACGCAATTCGTGTTGATAGTTTTTCTCAATATAAGAGATCACCTTTGCCATACGGCTCTGGGTCTCCGGCTTTGGCGATGCCTGGGTGCTGCGCATGATGGTAAGCAGCAGAGTATTGAGCAGATTTTCCATAACTGTTTCATGCAAAGGATCATCCCTTTCCTGTTCCTGCTCTTTTTGCAGTTCATTTAATAAAAAATGAATGGAGGAGGAGATCTTCTGCTCCGGTTCATACAAGCCGCTTCCGTTTTTTAAAAGATCCAGAAGCACCGGGGATGCGACTGCCTCATCTTTAAAATAGAGGACTGTCCGCTTGAAAGATACATCATGATCGGAAAAAGAATAATGCATGATATAAGGTGCAAAGATCATAAAAGAGCCGACCTTGGTTTCATACTGTTGATCCTGCATGACGTGGTGACGCTCGCCTCCCTCTAAAAAATAGAGTTCAAAGTAAGTATGGTAATGGGAATGTGACATATTGTCATTCATGCCCTCCACGCGATGACAGGCAATGGAGGCACCCTGTTCCATTAAGATAGCGGCACGATCGATCATTTTTGACCTCCTTTTTACCCAAATTTTTACCCAAAAACTTGGCATCATCATAAGAAAAATTGTTAGTTTTATCTACAGATCTGTCGCGAAACAACAAGATTTGTAAAAAAATGTCACGCACAAAACAAAAATGGTGTAGTTTTGCTATTGCCATTTTGCTACCATTTTCCCAGAAACGCAAGAGACAAATTCTGAAAGGGAACTTGTTAAAAACGAGGAGGTGAAGATGAGATGGCATTGATGGAGACACATTATTACAGTTTCTCTCTGGGAAGCAACATCACTTTAAATGTGTTCGTGCCAACGCCGGGAAGCAGTGAGGAGATCACCCAGATCAACCATACCCAAAAGTATGATTATGAGGCGGGACTTCCGGTACTCTATCTGTTGCATGGTGCCTATGGGGATGCGTTTTCCTGGGTGCGTTACAGTAATATCGATCGCTACGCGCAGGAGCGTGGCATGGTTGTCGTCATGGCATCCGCAGAAAATTCTTTTTATCAGGATCTAAAGAGCGGTAAAAAGTATAAGACATTCTTTACAGAGGAATTACCGGTTTTCATACAGAGTGTATTCCCGGTCACAAAGGATCGTGAAAAGACCTATATTGCCGGATTTTCCATGGGAGGTTATGGGGCATGGTATCTGGGACTCAGCCGCCCGGATCTTTATGCCAAGGCGGCGAGCATGTCGGGACCCTTAGACATCGCAGGACTTTATGAGAGTGCGACTATTCAGGAAAATGAGAACAATCCTTTTTCCTGGGAGGATTCTTTCGGAGATCCGAAGAAATTGTCCGGAAGCAAATACGATCTCTTTGCCCTTTATGATCAGGATGTGAAAGGTGGCTGTGTGCCCAAGTTGTATCAGGCAGTCGGCACGGAGGACTTTTTATACCAGTCCAATCTGCATGTAAAAGAAGTCCTGGAGGCAAAACACGCAGATCTGATCTACAAAGAGGACAAGGGCGGTCATGATTGGAATTTCTGGGATAAGTACATTCAGGATATTTTAGACTGGCTTTTACAGTAATTGGGAGGAAAAGGAAGATGAGCAAAAATAATGTAGATGCGCTTGCGGCACGCAATGAAAACTAAAAACTACCATAAATCAATGAGATAGCAAGATATGTAAAGAAATGTTTGAAAAGACAGCAGAATTCGTGTGGATTTGCTGTCTTTTCTTTGCTAGTATGAAAATATAGAAAAACTATGGGAAAGGGGATTTACCATGAAGGTTATCGAGAAATTATTGGGAATAGAAAAAAGGGGAGAGGCTTTTATCCTGTCTACCAATGCAGTGGAAATGCGCATCCTCTTTTTGACAGATGATATTGTGCGTATCCGCGCAGGCTTCGACGGGGATTTCACGGAGGAATCCTATTCACTTGTCATGACGGCTTGGGAGGACCGCATGGATGGCATCTTAAAGGACTATCGCCACAGGATCACACCGGCAGACGCTGCCATGTCAGAGGATGGAGATAAAGTTATTTTGCAGGGCAAAAAATTAAGGATCGTCGTACAGAAAGATCCTTTTATCTTACAGATCTTTGATGCAGAGGGCAGTCTTTTGCATGAGGATATCCCATATCGCGGTTGGCTCTGTGACAGCAACGGACGGCGTATCCATACCTGTGTCATGGAAGCAGAAGATGATTACTATGGCTTTGGCGAGCGTACGGGGCAGATCAACAAGAGAGAAGCATTTATGCAGACGGCACCGGGAGACTGCATGGGCTATAACCCGGAAAAGACAGATGCCCTTTATAAGCACATCCCATTCTATCTGAAACTGAATGAAAAGACGAAAAAGGCAGTCGGTTATTTTTATCATACGACCTGGGAATGTGATTTTAACATGGGAAGATCCCACAGCAATTATACCAAGCACCACAGCACCGTTCGCATAGATGGCGGTGACATTGATCTTTTCTTTATTGCGGGGCCGACGATGAAAGAAATTGTTTCGCGCTATACGGATTTGACAGGAAAATCGGTTATGCTGCCAAAGACGGCACTGGGATATCTCGGATCTTCCATGTATTATCCGGAATTGCCGAAAGATGCGGATGATGCGATCGTTGGATTTATCGACACTGCAAAGGCAGAAGAAATCCCGATCGATGGATTCCAGTTGTCCTCCGGCTATTGCGAGATTGATGCCGGGGAGGGTATGAAACGTTATACCTTCACCTGGAATAAGGACAAGTTCAAGGATCCGGCAGACCATTTCAAAAAAATGACAGAACGTGGGATTACGGTTTCGCCAAATGTGAAGCCGGGAATGCTTTTATCCCATCCTTATAAAAAAGATATGGAAGAAAAGGGCATGTTTGTCAAAGACCCTCAGGAAGATAAGCCGGCAGTCGGACTCTGGTGGGGCGGTATGGGAAATTATATCGACTATACCAAGGAGAGCGTGCGTCAGGACTGGAAGCAATATTTAAAGGAAAATCTCTTGTCTTACGGTGTGACTTCCGTCTGGAATGACAACTGCGAATACGAAGGGCTTGTGGATAAGGATGCCCGCGTGTTCTTTGAGGGAAAAGGGGCTACGATCGGGCAGGTCAAGCCGGTCATGAGCAATCTTATGTGTCAGTTGACGCAGGAGGCAGTACATGAAGTATTTCCTAATACCAGAGCCTTTGCTGTGTGCCGTTCCGGTCATGCCGGTATCCAGCGCTATGCCCAGACCTGGGCAGGGGACAATCTGACCTGTTGGGAGAGCCTGAAATACAACATTGCGACCATCCTTGGCATGGGACTTTCCGGTGTGGCAAATCAGGGCTTTGACATTGGCGGATTTTACGGCACGGCACCGGAGGAAGAACTTTTTGTGCGCTGGGTACAAAATGGCATTTTCCAGCCGCGTTTTTCCATCCATTCGACCAATACGGACAACACGGTAACGGAGCCTTGGATGTATAGCGGCACCAAGCATCTGATCCGCGATGCTATCCAGTTCCGCTATCGCCTGTCTCCTTATATGTATGCGCTCATGGCAAGAGCGGCAAAGACGGGCGCGCCGATCATGGAGCCGCTGGTCTATGCATTTCAGCGGGATGAGAATTGCTATAACGAAGGAGTGGAATTTATGTTGGGCGATTCGCTTCTGGTGGCAAATGTGGTAGAAAAAGGTGTCACAGAGCGTGAGATTTATCTGCCAAAGGGCACGGTCTTTTATGATTACAAGACAAGGGAAGCCTACGAGGGCGGGCAGACCATCAGCATTCCGGTTACACTGGAAAGTATTCCAATGTTTTTAAAGAGCGGATCCATCCTGCCAATGGCAGAAAATCAGATCTATAATCTGGCGACGGAAAAGGTGACAGGCTTAAAGATCCTCTGCGTGCCGGATCAGGATGCAGCCTTTGATCTCTATGATGATGACGGCGCAAGCATGGACTATGAGCAGGGCGTCTACGCTAATATACATATTGAGATGAAAGCGGGAGAGCAGACCATACTTAACTTTGTAAAGACAGGAAGTTATGAAAGTCCGGTCGAGCGTATGCATATTGATATGGTGCATCGTGAAAAGTCGCCTTACTGGGTTAGGGTCGATGGTATGGAGGTGCCACATTTTCTCAATCGTTCGGACTATGAGGCGGCAGAGAGTGGCTGGTACTATAGCCAGACCTTAAAATCTGTCCAGATCAAGTATCCGAATATCCACAGGGATTATCAGGTTGTAGTTTCCTTTGAAGCATTTGATCTGATTGGCATGTGAAAAGTTGGAAAAGTTGAAAAAAATCGCAAAATCCGGTTGGAAAAGTTGAAAAAAACAATGTATTATTAAGGTGGAAATGTCCATTTTAAATAAGGATAAAGCCATCAACAATGGCGCTTTGTTTGAGAATGTAGTGGCGCAGGAGTTGTTGGCAAAAGGATTTAAGGAGCATTACTTTAATAGCAAAGAGCAGGGAAAAAGGTGTATTTGCCTATCTATATGATTATGTTTCTGGAAGAGGAAACACTGGAACAGACCATATATCGTTTGGATTTGCATGGATTGGAGGATCACTCATGAATACAAATTATGAACACATCGTACATCCCTTTCCGCCCTTATATGACAAAGCATCAAAGATTTTGATTTTGGGAAGTCTTCCCTCAGTGAAATCCAGAGAGCAGATGTTTTTCTATGGGCATCCGCAGAACCGTTTCTGGAAAGTGATGGCTGCGGTATTACAGGTGGAAGTCCCAATCAGCATAGACGAAAAAAAGAAAATGCTGCATGAAAATCATATTGCACTTTGGGATACCATCTATAGTTGCGATATCATTGGATCGAGCGACAGCAGTATCCGCAATGTCACGCCGACAGACCTGCAGCCCATCATTGAGCAATCGCAGATCAAAAGGGTTTACTGTAATGGTGCAATCTCGGGAAAATATTTTAAGAAGTACCAGCAGAATGTGCTTGGTATGGAGGCGGTTACGCTTCCCTCCACCAGCCCGGCAAATGCGGCATACTCCGTGGAACGACTGGTTTCTATCTGGAAGCAGGTGCTGGAATGATCAGACCTGTTTTTTTAGTATGCGCGATGCATGGAGGATCATATAAAATGCCATGCCAAGTACGATAAGACTGATAACGCTACCACTAAGAGAAAGCATAAGATGGCAAAAAGCAGGCCTCCGAGTGTTCCCAACAGCATAGTTATAAATGTACTTTTTTCATTATCATAAACCTTCCTTTCCGTATTTCAACAATTTTTGTGTGGGATTACACGGTTGTTTGATGATGAAAGAATACACACTTCCTGTTTCGCAAATATTTTTCTGATGTTAAAGTTTTGTTAAAGCGTATGGATCATAAACACAGGGCAATAGCGGAAAAAATTGCACTCAGGATGATTTTGTGGTATCTTCCTATTCAGAAGAATGAAAGATAATGAAGGAGGACGACATGGGAGAGATTCATAGTGTTGATGTAGAGGATGATCAGTTTGCCTATCGTTATGATACGCAGCTTCTGATCGACCGCAGAGATGAGGATCTGGATGAAGATGAGATCGCAGATTATATAACTGATCATTTTGAAGGAAATTGTTTGATCGCAGCAGGAGACGAAGATCTGATCAAGATACATTTTCACACAAATGAGCCGTGGAAGGTTTTGGAATACTGTAATAGTATCGGGGAAATCTACGATATCGTAGTCGAGGATATGATCCGTCAGTCCGCAGGATTGCACGGATAAACATTTGTAAAAAATATTCATTTCAAGAGGAAAATACTTACAATAGTAATTGACATATGCCATAAATGAGAGAAGAGTAAGAATGGAAATATTAACTGGCATATGCCAATAACAAAGGAGCCGTAGCATGCCAAGACCGAGAAAGTGCAGAAAAGTATGCCACATGCCAAAGGTATGTAACTTTGTGCCTGTAGGACAGGATGAAAATCAGGCAACAGTCGTTTTGACGGTTGATGAGTTTGAAGCAATCCGCTTGATTGATGAGCAGGGTTTTTCACAGGAAGAATGCAGTAGTTATATGCAGGTGGCAAGGACAACAGCGCAGGCGATTTACAATACTGCCAGAGCAAAAATTGCGACAGCACTCGTAGAAGGCATGCCCCTTCGTATTGAGGGAGGAGACTACCGCCTTTGTGAAGGCAAGGAAGACGTATGTCATTGTGGCGGTTGCCAGAGACATAAGTATGGTGCCCGGTTTCAAGAGAAGGGAGAAAAGCAAATGAGAATCGCAGTTACATATGAGGATGGAAATATTTTTCAGCATTTTGGACATTCCGAGCAGTTTAAACTTTACGATGTAGAAGATGGTAAGATTGTAAATACCCAGGTTGTGGATACAAACGGACAGGGACATGGAGCACTTGCAGGATTTCTTACAGGTGCAAAGGTAGATGTGCTTATCTGTGGAGGTATTGGTGGCGGTGCACAGAATGCATTGGCACAGGCTGGTATCCAGTTGTACGGTGGAGTGGCAGGATCTTGTGATGCAGCAGTAGAGGCACTTTTGGCAAATAATCTGGGATACAACCCAAATGTAGAGTGCTCACATCATGGTCATGGAGAAGGTCATTCTTGTGGTGGTCATTCTTGTGGCGAAGATAAGCACGGATGTAGTGGAAATTAACGGAAATTAAGGAAGAAATTCCTAGGCACAACAGAATATTCTTGCTATAATATAACCACTGTGTATTTTTACGCAGTGGTTATTTTCTATTTCGGAAAAATACAAAATAACGATAAAAACAGGAGAAATTAAAAAGATGAAAAAGAAGAGTAGTTTTAGCGGCCAGATTGGATTTGTTCTGGCGGCAGCAGGAAGTGCCGTAGGCGTAGGAAACTTATGGCGCTTTCCTTATTTAGTGGCAAAAGACGGTGGCGGTCTGTTTCTGATCATCTATATCGTTTTGGTGCTGACCTTTGGATTTACCCTGCTGACGACAGATATTGCGATCGGACGAAAGACAGGACAGTCCGCCATAGCGGCTTATGAGACTATGCGGCCGGGATGGAAAAAACTGGGTATTCTGACTTTCTGCGTCCCAATGCTCATTATGACTTATTATGCCGTGATCGGAGGATGGATCCTCAAATATTTTACGGTCTATCTGACAGGCGATTTTGCGGCTGCAGCAAAGGATGATTATTTTACAGATTTTATCACGGACCCATCATCGGTCTGGTTTGGCTTGATCTTCATGCTGCTTACTGGCTTTATCGTTTATAATGGTGTTGAGGGCGGCATTGAACGATGCTCCAAATTTGTTATGCCGATCTTGCTTGTGCTGGTCGTTGGTATTGCCATCTTCTCCCTGACTTTAAGATCAGGGGATGAGAGTGGAGCCGTGCGGACAGGTCTGGATGGACTCAAAGTCTATCTGATGCCGGATATGTCTGGGTTGACGCTATCGCGTTTCCTGCAGATCACCTTGGATGCTATGAGCCAGTTGTTCTTTTCCCTTAGCGTTTCCATGGGCATCATGATCACCTATGGTTCCTATGTGCAAAAGGAAGTGGATCTCAATAAATCGGTTGCACAGATCGAGATCGTGGATACCGGCGTTGCTATTCTTGCCGGTATGATGATCATTCCTGCCATCTTTGTCTTTTCCGGTATTGATGGCATGTCTGCCGGACCTAGCCTTATGTTCGTGGCACTGCCAAAGACCTTTTACGCCATGGGAAAAGCGGGCTATGTGATCGGATTGGTATTTTTCCTTTTGACCGCATTTGCGGCGCTGACTTCCTGCATTTCCGTTTTGGAAGCCATCACGGCAAACTGCATGGAAGTATTTCACACTGAGAGAAAGAAAACGACAGGCGTCCTTACCATCATTTACCTGATTGCAACAGCAGTGATCGCACTGGGCTACAGTGTATTTTATGTCGAAGTCAAATTGCCGAATGGCTCGACCGGACAGTTACTTGATATTATGGATTACATCAGCAACAGTTTCCTAATGCCGCTCATTTCGGTATTTTCTACCATATTGGTCGGCTGGATCGTCGGTCCAAAATGGATCGCAGAGGAGATGGAGCACCCGAACGGCAAGTTTTCCAGAAAGCATTTATACAACATTATGATCAAGTATGTGGCACCGGTCATCATGGTAATTCTCTTCCTACAGTCAACCGGGCTTTTGGATCGCCTACTTGCTGTGGTTGCTTAAACGAAGCATAGGAGAAAGTGGGTATGGCGAAGATTATCTATTTTGATATTGATGGGACGACCGGTTTCTCTGGCAACAAAAGACCGGGATCTGGTAGATTATTATGCCATTGCCAATATGGAAGTGGAGGTTGCCCAAGATTTTGCGGAAGTGCAGAAGCAGGAGATCTATCACTATTGCAAAGAAAAGCATTTCATATAAAATCTGTTCATTTGGAAAATACAGGTGTACAATTATTTGCAGATAGTAAGAAACTGAAAGGCAAGTAAGAGGAGATGATTTTTGTGTGGGCAGTATTTGCAGTTCTTTCGGCAGTGTTCGCAGCTTTGACGTCTATTTTGGCTAAGATCGGTATTGATGGAGTCAATTCCAATCTGGCGACGGCAATCCGTACCATGGTGGTTGTTGCTATGGCATGGGGGATGGTATTTTTGACCCATACACAGAGTGGGATCACGGAGATCAGCAAGAAGTCCTGGCTGTTTTTGATCTTATCCGGTCTGGCAACCGGTGCATCCTGGCTGTGCTATTACAGGGCTTTGCAGATGGGAGAGGCATCTAAGGTTGTACCGATCGATAAGTTGAGCGTCGTTATCACCTTGGTACTGGCATTTGTATTCCTGCACGAGGAATTTACAGCCAAATCTTTGATCGGTTGTATCCTGATCGGCGTGGGCACACTGGTTATGGTCTTATAGTCTGGACTGAAAAGTGATGGCAGATGTCCTGCTTTAGAAACATTCTAAGGTGTCATCCTCATCAATGTGTGTCGCCACATGTTTGATGTAGTAGATGGCATCTGCTACTTTTGGGACACATAAGAGGAGCAGGGAAAAACTGCCCTCGATCAAAAGATAACTGCTATCATAGACGATATTGTAAAATAAGTTGCTGAAAAATCCATCGCGGTAAGGCGGATAGAAAAGTTCTGCGGAAATGACATAGCAGGCGAGCATGGCGGCTACGCCGATGACATATCCCATGCGTAATTTATATGGTTCCGCCTGGATCCGTTCGTGATCGTCAATCGTATAATCGTTCTTTTGCCCTCGTTCCTGTAGAAATCCACCCAGACAGAAAACACCATGTGCGATCGGGTATTCTAATAGGATAGACCAGATGTTGGGATTGATATATTCTCCGGTCAGATGGGTGATGCCCAAGCGGACAAAGCCAAATAAAACGGAGGCGATCAGACCATAGCGTGGTCCGTAGATAAAGGTCATAAGCCAAAGGATCATGAGGCTGAAATAGGTCAGACTTCCGCCCTGTGGCAGGACCAAAACTTTGATACTGGAACAAAGGACAGCCAGTCCGAATAAGAGGATGCACCAGAAGGGCTTATTGTTCCAAATTCCTTTTTCTTTAGATGTCATAGTCTTTTAACTCCTTTATATGCATGCTGCCTTTACGCATCTTGCTGCGCATACGGTTGATGATGATGAGTACCAGAACAAAGGAAAAGGTACCGCAGATGATCAGGGTAGAAAAGGTGCTGCCGGCGTATGTAACGTCAATTCCGGCTTTTTTGTAAAAACTTTCCAAGAGTTCTACAACAAAATCCTGTACCTGGATTACGGCAAGGATGGTGGCAACGATGTTTAAGATGGTGCCGTTACGTTCTTCTGTCTGCGCACCCTTTAACTCAACGATATGTTCCAAAAATTCCTGATGTTCGTAGTAGGTTTCTTTTAGTTCTTTATTGCCAAAGGCTTCCACGATACACTGGGCTTCCTGTTGTGTCCCCCAATACTTATAGTTGTTCTTTTCCCAGAAACGGACAGTCTTTCCGAAATTGCGGTAGAGTCCCAGGATCTCCTGGTGGGAAATGTCGCCGTCATTGGCCAGAGCATTGGAAATCTGCATATTGACCTTTTCGATCGAAGTATTCTGGAACATGGCGAGGATTACGATAAAGGCATAAGTTGCCGTGATATCAATTCTTTCTTCCATATTTTCAGAAAAGTTTTCCATGATACAGGCGACGACCATTTCTGACATATAGACCTGATAATAGTCATACTGTGCATGATTGGTCTGACAGATCTGGGAAATATTGTCGCTGGCGATATGGAAATCCTGATGCTGGCTGTCGTAGGTTTCGCCCGCCATCATACAGCGAAATTCGTCTTCCTTTTCCGGGCGATCGGAAAGCAGGAGAAAAGCCTTGCCGGAACCGCATTTGAGCAGTCCGTATTTATACTTGAGGTAGTCGTATAGATCGACGTAGTCCGGGATGGCTGTATATTTTTTTGTGTTGATGCCTAAATATTGCCCGGCATCCTTGGGACAGGCGATCCACAGGCTTTCGTGGCTCAACTGATCCAGCACCTGTGTGGTGGAAAAATCTTTGACAGTATCTTTTGGCAGAACCACAGTAAGAATATACATATGGGTTGGCTGGTGTGCCGTCAGTATCAACTGGCAAGTAGATGTCCCGACCACATCTGGATCTTCCCCGTGCTTGGGATAGTCATCCGTAGAATGTAAAAATTCGTACTGTCCCAGATATGCCATTCGCAACTCATCCACAACCACGTTGTTGCATTCATATTCCAGATAAGATTGTAAATTGTTTAAAAGGCTTCGGGAGAAGTCATCAGCCACGCTTGCATATGCTGTCTGCTTATCTAAGGATGCCTGTTTTAAGACCCCGAGTTCGTCCAAACGCCAGTTTTTCTGATTGTCCGCCAGCGGGAGCATCAGATAAATATCATTTTCGTAATTGGCCATGTAATCGTAATTCCTTTTTCTTTAGTTTTTGGAGGTTTTGTTCCTCACAGACGTAAACAATGTTGCCATCCTCTCTTAAGATGCGCTCCTGTTCAAACTGCATGCGGTGCAGCGCCTTGCGCCCATCGGGCGATACGGCGGTTGCGGTGATGCTTGTGATCGGATAGCCGGAAGTTTCCAAGCGGTTCAGATAGTCGATCCAGCCGTTGGACAGATCCTTGATGGCATCGGTATCCTTGAAATCCGGGTGCAGGGCAATGGATATGATAAAAAGATCATTGCCGGTCTGTTTCAGGGGTTCTAACTCCTGCGGTCTGATATCGTCATCGCGGATATGCTCGCTTTGGTAGCGGATATCTTCGTAGAGCGCCTTGGTACAGGGGATAAAATTGATATATCCCGCCAGACGTCCGCTCTCGGTATCTTCGATACATACAAACTGTCGGGGATCGACCAGATAACGGGCAACCATGTTTTTCAGTTCGCCGACATAACCATCTTCTGCATAGACGATCTCGTCGATCTCCATGATGCGTTTCAGGTAATTTTCGTCAAAATCTTCGCCATATTGTAATTTAAAATTCATAAGGTCATAACCTTTCTGTTATTTTCTATTCATATCATAGCATATATTCTCATTTTTTCCACATACTAACGCAAAAGTGATAACACAGAAAATTTGGATGTTGGAGGAAGATGTTGATGAAAGCCACAGGTATTGTTCGGCGTATAGATGAACTGGGGAGAATTGTTGTGCCAAAAGAGATCAGAAGAACGCTGCGGATCCGGGAAGGCGACCCGCTGGAAGTTTATACGGACCGTGAGGGTGAGATCATTTTGAAAAAGTATTCTCCGGTGGGAGAGCTGGCAAATTTTGCAGCCCAGTATGCAAAGGTGCTGGCGGAGACGACCGGCAAACTGGTCTGCATCACGGACATGGATCATGTGATCGCGGCTGCTGGCAATGGCAAGAAGGCATATGAGAACCAGCCCATCACGGGAGAGTTGGAAAGCCTGATCGCAGGACGGCAGGATTATCATGCAAAAAAAGCAGAGGATGTCATTCCGCTGGTTGACAAAGCCCAGACGGAATATGCCGAGCAGGCGATTGCCGTTGTCAATGTGCACGGGGATATCATGGGTGCCGTTGTCCTTTTGGGGCAGGATGAGATTTCTTCCCTGGAAATCACTCTGGTACGCACGACTGCCGAATTTTTGGGCAGTATTATGGAAGATTAAGACGGACATATAGAAAAATTCGTAGCCTTGTTATCCTATAGTTGTGGTATAGTATAAAGTGCTGACAAAATAGCAGGCAAACCTATATAGGTAAGGAACAGAGGAGGTTTACGATGAAGTACGATTTTGATCAAGTGGTAGACAGACGAAATACCAATAGTTATAAATGGAATGTAAAAGAAAATGAACTGCCGATGTGGGTCGCAGATATGGACTTTCCGGCAGCACCGGAGATCCGCAAGGCTTTGCAGGAACGCCTGGATCATGGAGTGTTTGGCTATGCTGATCTGCCGGAGGAGTGGTATGATGCTTATATCAACTGGTGGGGCAGACGCCATGGCTTTACGATCGAAAAGGACTGGCTGCTTTTTTCTACAGGAGTCCTGCCATCCCTTTCGTCCATTGTGCGCAAATTGACGACACCGGCGGAGAATGTTCTCGTCATGACACCGGTTTATAATCATTTCTTTTCTTCTATATTAAATAATGGAAGAAATGCGCTGGAGAGCCTTCTGGTTTATGAAGATGGAGCCTATCATATTGACTTTGCAGATCTGGAGGCAAAACTTGCAGATCCGCAGACGTCCATGATGATCCTTTGCAATCCGCAAAATCCGGCAGGCATCATCTGGGATCGTGCGACCTTGGCGCGTATCGGAGAACTTTGTGCCAAGCACGGTGTGCTTGTGGTTTCCGATGAGATCCACTGCGATCTGACCGATCCGGGCAAGGAATACATTCCTTTTGCGTCCGTAAATGAGACATGCCGGGATAATAGCATTACCTGTATCGCACCGACCAAGACCTTCAATCTGGCAGGCTTGCAGACATCTGCTATCGTCGTGCCAAATCCTTGGATCCGTCATAAGGTATGGCGTGGCATCAATACGGATGAAGTCGCTGAGCCAAATGTATTTGCGGTGACAGGGGCTGTAGCAGCATTTGACCAGGGGGCAGACTGGTTGGATCAGTTGCGGAATTACATTTATGAAAATAAGAAAACAGTCGCAGAATTTGTGGAAAATCAGATACCGGATCTGTATCTGCTGCCATCGGAGGCAACCTATCTTTTGTGGCTGGATTGCAGTAAGATCGCGGCAGACAGTCAGGAATTTGCAGATTATCTGCGCGAGGAGACCGGACTTTTTGTTTCCCACGGTGTCCAGTACCGCGGGGACGGAAGATCCTTCCTGCGTCTTAATATCGCCTGCCCGAAAGCGACGCTTCTGGATGGACTGGCACGTTTAAAAGCAGGTGTCCTATCCTATAAAGAGCAAAGATAAGAAAGATAGAAATAAGAAGATAGAAAAGACAAAAGAGGTAGAAAGAATGAGTGATGTAAAAGAGATCAGACAGGCATATTATGAGGGCGAACGTTCTTTATTCGGTTCCCATCATGTCAACATATACGATACGGTATTCGGTGAAGGTGAATCGCCGCTCAAGGAGAGTTCCGACCTGTATTTAGAGCATGTATTGTTCCAGTGGAAATACCCGCTCTGGTATTGTAAAAATGTCGAAGTCAAGGACTGTACCTGGTATGACATGGCAAGAGCAGGCATCTGGTATACCGATCATATCAGCATGACCAATACGACCATTGAGGCACCGAAGAATTTGCGCCGCGCCAATGACGTGACCTTAAATAATGTATTTTTCCCACATGCGGAGGAGACACTTTGGAACTGCGATCATGTTGTCATGAACCAGGTCAGCGCCAAAGGCGATTATTTTGCCATGGGAACCGACAATATGGAGATCGATGGCTTGCATCTGGTCGGAAATTATAGTTTTGACGGCTGTCACAATGTGACTATCCGTAATTCTAATATCCTGTCTAAGGATGCTTTTTGGAACAGTGAAAATATCACGGTCTATGACTCCTTTATCTCAGGAGAATATCTGGGCTGGAATGCCAAAAATCTGACACTGATCAACTGTACGATCGAGAGCTTACAGGGTATGTGTTATATTGACAATCTGGTCATGAAGAACTGCAAACTTCTGCATACGACGCTTGCTTTTGAATATTCTACGGTGGACGCAGAGATCACCAGCAAGATCGACAGTGTGATCAACCCGACATCAGGGCAGATCACAGCAGAATCCATCGACGAACTGATTCTGGAAAGAGATAAGGTCGACCCATCAAAGACAAAGATCATCTGTAAAAAAGACTAATTTTAATGCCTTGTGTCGTTTGGGGCTAACGTGTAAAATAAGAGCATGAAAAAACGCAGGAAAAAAACACGTTCCCAAAAGATATGGGGCTTTTTAAAATTTCAAATGATATTGATGCTGCTGGTGGTAGCGGCAGTGGCTTATTATTATGCGGGAGGCTATGCTGCCAAGGTCAGTGCCATGAAAACGGAGGCGGTCAGCCTGGTTTCCCATTCCTCCAAGGATACTTTCCGCAAGAACCAGACCAGTATTGCCTACGATGTCAATGGTACTACCCTGTCGGTGCTCAAAGGGGAAAAGGATGTCTACTACATAGAATACGAAGACATTCCTGTCTACATCAAGCAGGAAATCATCAGTACCGAGGATAAGCGCTTTTACAAGCACAAGGGAATTGATTACCGGGGCATTATGCGTGCCATTATCGCCATGATCCAGGACGGTGAGGTGACCCAGGGCGGAAGTACCATTACCCAGCAGTTGGCGCGTACGGTCTTTCTTTCCAACGAAAAGACCTGGGAACGAAAGATCGAGGAAATGTATATTGCGGTAGAACTGGAAAAGAAATATACCAAAGAGGATCTTTTGGAGTTCTACCTCAATAATGTGTATTTTGCCAATGGTTACTATGGGATCGAGGCGGCGGCGCAGGGCTATTTTGGCACAGATGTCAGCCATCTGTCCCTTTCACAGATGATCTATCTGTGCGCCATTCCCAACAATCCGACCTTATACAATCCTTTGACCAACCCGGATAAGACGGAAGCAAGACGGGATCGTATCTTAAAATCCATGCTGGAAGACAAGGTCATCTCGGAAAATTCCTACGAGACGGCAAAGGCGGAAAAGATCGAGACGGTGCAAAAGGATGAGATCAAGAATAACTACGCGGAGACCTTTACCTATTATTGTGCGACCCGCGCGCTGATGGAACTGGAGGGCTTTGAGTTTCAGACGGTATTTTCGGATGATGCGGAAAAAGAAGCCTACGACCGCGAGTATCAGACGCTCTATGATGAATGTAATGCCAAATTATTTACCGGAGGCTACCGCATTTATACCTCACTGGATCTGGAGGCGCAGAGCCGGTTGCAGGCATCGATCGACTATATTTTAGGTGGCTTTGATGAAAAAAATGATGAGGGTATCTATACCTTGCAGGGGGCATCGGTCTGCATTGACAATACGACCGGCATGGTGCGTGCCATTGTGGGCGGGCGCAGTCAGGATGATGTCGAGGGCTATACATTAAACCGCGCTTTTCAGAGTTTCCGACAGCCGGGAAGTGCGATCAAGCCTTTGATTGTTTATACACCGGCATTGGAGCGGGGCTATACACCGGATACCATTGTGGTCGACGAACCGATCGAGAATGGACCGGTCAATGGCGATGGTACTTATTCCGGGGCAATGACCCTCCGGCAGGCGGTTGCCCTTTCCAAGAATACGATTGCCTGGAAGATCTTTGAAGAGATCACACCGGAAGTGGGGATCTCCTATCTGGAATCCATGCAGTTTTCCAATCTGGATGCCAATGACAAGCGTCTGCCGGCATCTGTGGGCGGTTTTACCAATGGGGTATCCGCGCTGGAAATGGCAAAGGGATATGCAACGATCAAAAATGATGGCGGCTACCGCAATCCGACCTGTATCATCAAGATCACGGATGCGGATGGACAGGTGCTCTATCAGGCAGACCAGACCGCCAGTGTCGTTTATAAAGAAAACGCCTGCCGTCAGATGACGGATATGCTGCAGACGGTCATCACTTCCGGCACCGGACGGGGCTATTCACTTGGCAATATGCCATGCGCCGGTAAGACGGGAACGACCAACGATAACAAGGATGGCTGGTTCGTCGGCTACACGCCATACTATACGACCAGTGTTTGGGTGGGCTATGACATCCCAAAAGAAGTGCCGGGACTGGGCGGAGGCACCTATCCGGGCAAGATCTGGTACGCCTTTATGTCCTGGCTGCATGAGGGATTGGAGCCGATCGACTTTGTGCATCCGCTGGATCAGACCCTGACCGATCTGGGACAGACGAATACAACAGAAAATGCCTTGCCAGAGACGGGCGAATGACATACAATGAAAGGCATGAGTGAGAAAGACGGAGGAAGATAGCATGAAAAAATACGGATTTGGCGCAGACGTAGGCGGAACTACGATCAAAATGGGACTTTTCGAGATGGATGGCACCTTAGTGGAAAAGTGGGAGATCCCGACAGATACGACAGAAAAAGGCGCACACATCTTACAGGATATCGCAGCCACAGTACATGGCAAGATGGTAGAAAATGATCTGACAAAGGATATGGTTGAGGGTATCGGTATCGGTGTACCGGGAGCCGTAGACAAGGATGGCGTGGTCAACCGTGCCGTTAATCTTGGCTGGGATATCGTACCGCTGGCTGAGGAACTGGGCAGGTTGTCCGGTATGAAAGTAAAAGTTGGAAATGATGCCAATGTGGCAGCCCTGGGTGAAAACTGGATGGGCAGTGGAAAAGGCTACAACAGCATTGTTATGGTAACACTGGGAACCGGTATTGGCGGTGGTATCATCATCGACGGCAATATCCTTACCGGAGCAAACGGAGCCGCAGGAGAGATCGGTCATATCGTTGTCAATGAGCAGGAGATCGAGGCGTGCAACTGCGGTCATTACGGTTGTATTGAGCAGTATGCATCTGCAACCGGTATCGTACGTATGGCAAAGCGTGCCCTTGCCGGAACGTCAGAAGACAGTAAACTTCGCACTTTTGGGGATGCTGTTTCCGCAAAGGATGTTTTTGACTGTGCAAGAGCAGGAGATAAGGTGGCTTGCGACGTGGTTGACCAGGTCTGCGGTATGCTTGGCGCAACGCTGGCAAAGATCGGTTGCGTTGTCAACCCGGATGCCTTTATCATCGGAGGCGGTGTATCCCGCGCAGGACAGATTCTGATCGACGCTTTGCAGGAGCCGTTTAAGGCACAGGTTTTCCATGCCTGCAAGGACACACCGATCGTACTTGCAACGCTTGGAAATGACGCCGGTATCTATGGAGCCGTTCGTATGCTTTTATCTTAATGAAAAAAATTAGGAAAAAGGCTGGAAATTTATTTTTAGATGTATTATAATAGCAAGGCAGTTCGCGATAAGGAGCTGCCTTGTTATCATATTGACGGCGCGTGGCTCAGTTTGG
>OHAU01002292.1_pt1 | contig 18654 bp, 16 predicted proteins | sample 1577181 | NCBI WGS metagenome assembly OHAU01 (sample SAMEA3541472, study PRJEB24748) | human gut metagenome | biome: human gut; feature: human-associated habitat; material: faeces | place: China | collected 2012 | reverse complement strand
CAGAGGCATGGACGTGGGCTTTACCGTACCCGCCGACACCATCCTCTCCACACTCATCATTCTTTTCACAGGCGAGTTTCTTCCCAAGACGCTCTTCAAGAACAACGCCAACCGCTTGTTGGCCATCTTTGCGCCGTTGGCTTATGTCTTCTATGTGGTATTGTGGCCTATCAGCCGCTTCTCCACGCTCATATCGAAGTGTATGTTGCGCTTGGCAGGTATAAAGATGGACAAGGAAAGCGACGATGAGGGCTTCTCAAAGGTTGATCTCGACTATCTTGTTCAGTCGAGCATAGACAACGCGGAGAACGATGAGATTGATGATGAGGTGAAGATGTTTCAGAACGCTCTCGACTTTTCTGAGACCAAGGTGCGCGACTGCATGGTGCCCAGAACGGAGATAAACGCTGTCGACATAAACGACTGCACCACGCAGCAGCTCATGCAGAAGTTTATAGAGAGCGGAAACTCGAAGATTGTTGTCTATAACGACGACATAGACCACATCGTGGGCTACATACACAGTTCGGAGATGTTCCGAAACCCTGACGACTGGAAGGAGCATCTCTGTACCATGCCATTCGTGCCTGAAACCATGATGGCTCAGAAGCTCATGCACATCTTCCTCCAGCAGAAGAAAAGCTTGGGCGTGGTCGTTGACGAGTTTGGCGGAACGAGCGGACTGGTGTCGCTTGAGGACATTGTGGAGGAGATCCTTGGCGACATTGAGGACGAGCACGACAGCACCACCTACATAGCGACAAAGGTGGGAGAGGACGAATATATGCTTTCTGCACGTCTTGAAATAGACAAGGTGAACGACATGTTTGGGCTCGATTTGCCCGAGAGCGACGAGTATATGACCGTTGGCGGACTGATCTTGCACGAGTATCAGAGCTTCCCAAAGCTTAACGAGGTGGTCAAGATTGGACGCTTCGAGTTCCGGATAATCAAGAATACTATGACTAAAATTGAGGTCGTTAAGCTAAAAGTTAACGCATAAGTCGAATTTTTAGAAGAAACATTCCCTCGTTTGCCAATAAATTAGTATTTTTGTACGCATTTTGTGAACCTGTGCTTCTGTGGCGCATAAACAACGTTGGCGTCATGTGACAGGCATCACACCTAACTAAAAAATAAAAACAATAAAAATAAAACAAAAAAGTAATGGCAGCATTAGGAAAAATCAGAAGCAAAGGTGCCGTCCTGATTGGTATAATCGGATTGGGCCTGTTTGCTTTTATCGCTGAAGAAGCTTTCCGTTCTTGCGATTATACACGCAACGAACAGCGTCAGCAGGTAGGCGAAGTGTTGGGAGAGAAAATCAATTTCAACGATTTTCAGAAGCTTGTTGACGAGTACACAGAGGTCATCAAGATGCAGCAGGGTCAGGAGAACCTTGACGAGAACCAGCTCAATCGCGTTCGCGACATGGTGTGGAACACATTTGTTCAGAACCAGCTCATCGCCCACGAGGCAGAGAAGCTCGGTCTTACTGTTACAGACCAGGAGATGGCAAACATTCTTAACGAGGGCACAAACCCCATGCTCATGCAGACCCCGTTTGTTAACCAGCAGACAGGTCGCTTTGATGTCAACTCGCTGAAGAAGTTCCTTGCCGACTACAAGGCTCAGCAGACAAGCAACCCTCAGATGGCAAAGCAGTATGAGACCGTCTACAAATATTGGACCTTCATGGAGAAGAACCTGCGTCAGCAGCTTCTCGCACAGAAGTATCAGTCGCTCTTCGCTCATTGCTTCCTCTCAAACAAGGTAGAGGCAAAGATGGCGTTCAACGACCAGAACCAGGAGAGCATGATTCAGCTCGCTGCTCTGCCTTACTCAAGCATTGCAGACAACAAGGTTACTGTTACCGAGTCTGACCTCAAGGCTAAATATGACGAGATGAAGCCCCGCTTCCGTCAGTATGTAGAGACACGCGACATCAAGTATGTTGACATCCAGGTGCAGGCTTCGCCCAAGGACGTGGCTGCTCTTCAGACACAGTTTGCCGCCTATGCCAAGGAGCTGGCAGCAGTTGCTGATCCCGCTACTGTTGTGTCAAAGAGCGCTTCGCTCGTTCCTTACCTCGGCGTGCCCGTGAGCAAGGATGCTTATCCTTATGACGTGGCTGGCCGTCTCGACTCTATGGCTGTGGGCAGCACAACAGCTGTTGTGGCCAACAAGATGGACAACACTCTTAACGTCATTAAGCTCGTGTCGAAGCAGCAACTGCCCGACTCGGTACAGTATCGCATGATCCAGGTTGCCGGTGTTGATGCCGCTGCTGCCAAGAAGACAGCCGACTCGGTTTACACAGCTCTTAAGGGTGGTGCCGACTTTGAGGTTGTTGCAAAGAAATATGGTCAGACTGGCCAGAAGACATGGATGACAACACGCCAGTATCAGTCGGCTCCTTCTATGGACAAGGACACAAAGAACTATATTGAGGCTCTCAACACCATGGGTGTTAACGAGATCAAGCAGATCGACCTCGCTCAGGGTAGCCTTATTGTTCAGGTGCTTGACCGCAAGAACATGATCAACAAGTATGTGGCTGCTGTCGTGAAGAAGAACATCGATTTCTCTCGCGATACCTATTCGGCTGCTTACAACAAGTTTAGTGCTTTCGTGAGCGCCAACCAGACAGCTGAGGACATCGTGAAGAACGCCAAGAAGGACGGCTATAACGTTCAGGAGCGCAAGGATGTGTCTAACACAGAACATTACCTTGCTGGCATCCACTCTACTCGTGACGCCATGAAGTGGCTCTTCGACGCCAAGAAGGGTGCTGTTTCGCCAATGTACGAGTGTGGCGACAACGACCATCTGCTCGTTGTTATCTGCGAAAACATCAACAAGGAAGGCTACCGCTCTCTCGACGACGAGCAGGTTAAGGACCTTGTTAAGGCTGAGGTGCTGAAGGACAAGAAGGCTGAGATGCTTATGGCCAAGCTTAACGGCGTAAAGAGCATTGCTGCTGCAAAGGGCAAGGGCGCTGTGGTTTCTACCGTTGACCAGATCACATTTGCTGCTCCCGTGTTCCTTCCCGCAACAGGTGCAAGCGAGCCCGCTCTTAGTGGTGCTGTTGCTGCAACTGCAAAGGGCAAGTTCAGCGCTCATCCCGTGAAGGGTAACGCTGGCGTTTATGTGTTCTCTGTTCTTAACAAGACTAACCGTCCTGGCAAGTTCGACGAGAAGACAGAGGAGCAGAAGCTTCGCCAGAAGGCCATGCAGATGGCTGGCAACTTCATGAACGAGCTTTACATCAAGGCTCATGTTGTTGACAACCGTTACCTCTTCTTCTAATTCCTGATTAAGAGTTAGACAAACAGAATAGAAAGTCCTTAAATTTCTATACTTATCCCCGGCAACCTTTGGGTCTTGCCGGGGATTTTGTTTGTTTCCCGAATTTTGTTTTGTTTCCCGAATCTTGTTTGGTTTCTGAATCTTGTTTTGGTTCCCGAATCTTGTCCTGGTCTTTCCCTCTTTTTCTGTTCTTCGTTCCTTTTCCTGTTCTTTGTCCTTTTTTTCTGTTGTCTGTTTCTTTTCCCTTTTTTCATTCCTTTCCCTTTATTCATTCTTTTCCCTTTATTTGTTTCCTGTCTCTGTTTTTTATTTTTTAAAATTAAAACGAGTAAGAGGCTTCTTCTCATTTATTTTATTTACTTTTGCATTAAAGTAGGAATTTTTTAAACGACATTTATGCTCGAGATAAAGGATGCCACGTTTGCTGTGGCTACAGATAGAAAAATGAGGAGCCTCTCGTTTGTGGCAAACAACGGCGAGGTGACTGCCATAACAGGGCGGTCGGGGAGCGGCAAGACACGATTGCTTGCAGCCATGCTGGGCTTCTTTCCTTTAGACAGCGGCTTCGTGACAATAAACGGCGAGCTGCTTGTGCCTGCTACAGCCAACTTCTTCCGGTCAAAGATTGCTTATGTGCCACAGGCGTTGCGCCTGCCGTCGAGGTTTACAGCTTCCGACATGTACAAACAGCTCGTGACGTGTTGCGGTGTGAAAGGCAACGTGCCGACAAAAGAACAGATTGTGGCTCTGTGGAACACGCTTCATCTTAATGCTGACCTGTGGGATGCAGACCTCGCCAAGCAACCTCTTTCCGTGCTGAAACGTCTCATGCTTGTCTTTGCCTTGTTGTCGTGCCGCAACATTATTGTTGTAGACGATCCTACCGCGTTTCAGACTGATGAATACGTGAAGGTCATGTTGCGCCTGTTGCGGGCTGCTGCCGAGCGTGGGGCCGTTGTTGTGGTTGCGTCAAAGGATGAGCGTGTGGAGCAGATGGCTGATAAGAGTGTGGTTGTGTGAGAACTGACGGATCGCGTTTATCGCGGTCTCGTTCATTCCTGCACATGTGAAACGAAAAATAAGTCAGATTACATTATTCTTTTTCTAATATGCAAATAACAGTTATAGGGCTGCTTTTGGGTGTTGCCCTCCTTCTTGTGCCTATCTATTTTTTTCAGGCCTATGGTCTACGCTTGTTAGGGCGCACTCTTTCGGCATGTGCCATGATGGTGGCCAAGTTTGCTGTCGTAGGAGCAGTTCTTTATTTCCTCTTTCTGTGGAACAACATTGTGGCAAACATCTTGTTCGCCATCGTTGCTGTGGTGCTTACCGCAGCAGCCGTTGTCGTGAAGGCGCGTTTGTCGTTGCGTCATAGCTTTGTGCCGTTGTTGGCGGGTGTGGCAGTTGCGGTTGTTACGGTAGGCGCATGGATGCTCTTTGCTGTAATGACGGGCAACGGAGCGTTTACCTCTCCACGTCTCATACCTGTAGTAGGTTTGCTCTGTGGAGCCATTTTTGAGATTCTTGGCAAGGCTCTCACCTATTATTATATGGGTCTCCGAAACCATAACGACATGTATTATTTCATGCTTGGCAATGGTGCCACGCGCCAACAGGCGTTGTTCTATTTCCGCAAACGCGCAATGGAACGTACCGTAACCCATTTCTTACGCCTCATTTCAAGCTCCATGTTTGGGTGTGTGCCGTTCATCATGTGGGGCATGTTGCTTTCAGGAACCGAGGTCGTAACGGCTGTGGCCATGCAGATTGTTGCCTTGGCTGCCATGTTCACGACCGCTCTTGTGGCTTTGGCTGTGGTCCTGGCCGTTGCTTCGCGTTATTCTATGGACGAGTATGGCCGGCTGAAGGAAGGAGCTGACAGCAATTCTTCTACAAATGACGATTCGGTTCCACATGCCCCTGCTTCAGCGTCCGGATCTGCTGCATCAGCTTCTTCTGTATCTTCAGCCCCTGTATCTTCTGCCTCTTCTCAAACATCTTCTGCCTCTTATTCAGCCTCTGGCTCATCAGTTTCTGAAGAGAGCGGTAGAGAGGAAAACGATGCAAACCCTGTGGTTTGAAAACAAAAGGGATAAAGAAATAAAACGTGTTGTAAAAAAAAACATTTTATGAGAAAAATAATTATTGCAGCCCTTGTGTTTGCATTGCCTTTGTTGGCTGCATCGTGTGACAATGCCACAAGAGGCAAACTGCATAGCGTGGCTAAGGTCGTTAACGAGGTCTCTTCGTCAGATGCCGCATCTTTAGGTTCACGTTCTTCTGAGAATGTCGAAGCTGCAGATGGATTGGAAATTCCTGCACCGATAAAAGGCAGCAACGAGATTGTGCTGAAGCGTGTGGGCTACACCGTGTCCTACAACGTGCAGACAAGACAGCCCAACTGGGTGGCGTGGAAGTTGACGGCTCAGCGCACAAAGGGCAACGCAGAACGCAAAGACTATAAGTTTACAGACGATGAGGACGTGCCGGCACTCCGTGCAGAGGATAGCGACTATCGCTCGTCGGGCTATGACCGCGGCCACATGTGTCCTGCTGGCGACAACAAATGGAGGGCTGAAGCCATGCGCCAATCGTTCCTCTTCTCTAATATCTGTCCACAGGCGCCGAGCCTTAACCGTGGCGACTGGAACGAGATGGAGCTCGCGTGTCGTCGTTGGGCTAAGCGCTACGGTTCTGTTTATGTGGTCTGTGGCCCCGTGTTCTACAAGAAGACGCGACGTAAGACCATCGGACGAAACAAGGTGGCGGTGCCCGATGCGTTCTTCAAGGTGCTGCTCTGCATGAAAGACACACCTAAGGCCATCGGCTTCTTGTATAAGAACACAGACGGTAACCGCCCAATGGGCGATTATGTGAACACGGTCGATGAAGTGGAGCGCATAACAGGCTACGATTTCTTCCCGTCGCTAACAGACGAGGTGGAGAAGAGGGTAGAGGCAGAATGTAATCTTGACGATTGGCAATAATCTTGACGGTTGGCAATAATCTTGACGATTGGCAATAATCTTGACGGTTGGCAATAATCTTGACGGTTGGCAATAATCGTGTCTTGAAGATGTTGCAAGAGAAAGATGTCTATAGCGGGAAAGCATCAACAGAACCCCTCTTTTGAGGACAATATTTATGTTGTTTAGCTTCCTTTTCAGCTAAAGAAAGTAAAAAATGTGTTGTCGGTTAAAAAGATTTCGATGTTTTTGCCGATAACACATTTTTTATTGCTAACTTTGCAGTCTGATAGAAACATATAAAGCTGAAAAGCGTGAAAATAAAGGAAGTGATTGCTGCCCTTGAACAGTTCGCGCCTCTGCCCTTGCAAGAAGGATGGGATAATGCCGGCTTGCAGGTTGGATTGACAGAGGCGGACGTATCAGGGGCATTATTGTGTCTGGACGTTACACCTCAGATCGTGGACGAAGCCATAGCGTCGAAGTGTAACGTCATCGTGTCGCACCACCCTCTGATCTTTCACAAGCTCTCTTGTGTCTCTGATGGCGACGATGTGCAACGTGTGGTTATGAAAGCCATACAGCACGGCATAACCATCGTGTCGATGCACACCAACATGGATAACGCCATGGGAGGAGTGAACTTCAAGATTGCAGAGAAGATGGGGCTGAAAGACGCACGTCTGTTTGCCACGAAGGTGGTTGACGGCATAGAGTGTGGCTCGGGAGTGGTTGGCGAGTTTGAAGAACCGCTGGCTGCCGACGATTTCATCATTATGCTTAAGCGCACGTTTGACGTGGAATGTGTGCAGGCAAACCAGCTGCTGCGTCGCCCAATCAGACGCGTGGCCATCTGTGGCGGAGCAGGAGCATTCCTCCTGCCGCAAGCCTTGCAGCTGGGGGCCGACGCTTTCGTGACGGGAGAGATGCACTATCATGAGTTCTTCGGACGTGAGCAGCAGCTGCAGATTGCCGTCATAGGCCATTATCAGAGCGAACAGTTTACAAGCGAAATATTTAAGTCAATAATTGAGGAGAAGTGTCCTGGCGTGCGTTGCTTTATTGCCGCCACAAACACCAATCCTATAATCTATTTTTAACAAGCATATTTATGGCAAAGAAAGATCCTACAGATTTGTCAGTGGAAGAGAAGCTGAAGACTCTTTATCAGCTCCAGACCACTTTGTCGGCTATCGACGAGAAACGCGCGCTGCGCGGTGAACTTCCTCTTGAAGTGCAGGACTTGGAGGACGAGATTGAAGGTCTTAACATCCGTGTGGAGAAAATCGGCAACGAGATAACCGAGTTTGAGGATGCCGTGGCTCAGAAGCGTTCGGAGATTGACCAGGCACAGGCAAGCGTGGAGCGTTACAAGATGCAGCTCGATGACGTGAAGAACAACCGCGAGTATGACACGCTCACAAAGGAAATAGAGTTTCAGAGCCTGGAGATAGAGCTTTGCAACAAGAAAATTCGTGAGGCGCTGGCTAAGGTAGAGGACAAGAGAAAGGAACTCAACCACACACACGACCTCATTGAGGACCGCCAGACTGCTCTCGCTGAGAAGAAGAACGAGCTCGATGAGATTATGCAGGAAACACGCGAGGAGGAGGAGAAGCTCAAGGAGCGTGCCAAGGAGCTGGAGACAAAAATTGAGCCTCGTCTGCTCACAAGCTTCAAGCGCATTCGTAAGAACGCACGCAACGGTCTCGGAATTGTTTATGTGCAGCGCGATGCTTGCGGTGGTTGCTTCAACAAGATTCCGCCACAGCGTCAGCTCGACATCAAGATGCACAAGAAGGTTATCGTGTGCGAGTATTGTGGACGTATCATGATCGATCCTGAGCTCGCCGGCGTTAAGATGGTGGTGGCTGAGCCCGAGGAGAAGCCCAAGCGCAAGCGTGCTATCCGCAAGACCAAGGCTGCTGAGGAAGATTAATATTCTTCGCACATCCATTCTTTTTAAAAGATAATAGAGACAATAGAGACAATTTTTTTGTGACGTTAGCTCTTTGATGTAAAACGTCGGCACAAAGGTTGTCTCTGTTGTCTTTATTGGCTTAAAGAAGAATGGTGGAAGGAAAAACTGACTAAAAACGAATTTGAAACATGGAATATATGTCACAAGAAGGCTACGACAAGATTGTGGCCGAGCTGCGTGAGATGGAACTCGTGGAGCTGCCGCGTGTGCGTGAGGCTATTGCTGAAGCACGCGACAAGGGCGACTTGAGCGAGAACTTTGAGTATCATGCTGCAAAACGTGAGCAAGGAAGACTGCTCGGAAGAATAAGATTCAAGCAGAAGGTGCTTGAAAACGCGCGCGTCATAGACAAATCGCGTCTTAAGGAGGACACCGTGGGGTTGCTGAGCAAGATTGGGCTAACCAATGTGGCTAACAACGCACACATGACCTATACCGTCGTGAGCCCACACGAAGCAAACCTGAGAGAGGGGAAAATATCAATAAAGTCGCCCATAGCAAACGCTCTTCTCGGAAAGAAAGCGGGCGATGAGGTTGAGGTGCGGGTGCCTGCGGGAACGCTGAAACTGCGTATCGATAGCGTGGAGCTATAACGCTTTTAAGATTTACATCAATTGCTCTCACTAACCATGGCTCCTAAGCGACGTAACTGCCATACTTAGGCTGCCTAACTGCGATACTTAGGCTGCTTAACTGCGGTACTTATGGAGCCAAACCATGCAGTTTAGATTGCCAGACTGTGTTTGATTTGATTTCATGGGGTTGTGGAGAAATTAAAATTGCCTTGAGGCTTTGGCTTCTTCGGCCTTTTAGCAAGATCCTCATGTTGTCATGCTTTGGCTTCGTGGCCTCGTAGCAAGATCCTCGTGTTATCATGTTTTGGCTTCGTGGCCTCGTAGCAAGATCCTCATGCTATCATGCTTTGGCTTCGTGGCCTCGTAGAAGGAGAACCTTTTTTCTTATTTATTGATAACTTCCAAATCTTCCAATATTCCAGTTCTTCCAATTCCAAAAATGGGTATGTTCATGCAAACCTTCTTTATATAGACTATATAATTAATTGATTATTAAGTAGTTATATATATAAGGGTGGTTTTTGTCATGCGTAAAAAAATAATTGGAAGATTTGGAATATTGGAAGATTTATTGGTTTTGTACAATCTAAAAAGCTTATAATCAGATGCTTAGCAAGTTTTGACGGTTAGACAGTAGAAGGTGGAATTTTCTCTAAAAGGCATAAAAAGCCTCTCACAACATGTGCGAGAGGCTTGCATGGGTCTATTTGATGGCTTGACGACCATCTTAAACTGGTTTTCTGTATGATTTTACAAACACTCTTGTTTTTTTCTTCTGCGTTATAAAATGTCTGTTTGGGAGCTTTTGAACATGAAAAGCTGTTGCTAATATCGCAAAAAGGGGCTTTTCGTGCATTATTTTGCAACTATTCTGTCTCAATATTTGTCGATGGACTGTCAAACGAGTAATCGAGTTCTGATCTCCAACGAGTGTCGATAGTGATGCCGGGAGCGACGCGACCGCCGCTGGGATCCTCGCCAAAGAAGTTGCCGTGACAACGTGTGATGTAGTTGAGAGTGATGGGAATGTCGCTGAATTTGCGATAATACAACTTTGTGTCGTTGTTGTCCATGGCTGTCACATCTAAGTTTATGCTGTTGCTGTCGCTGCGCGGAAAGGTGTAGATAGAGTAGGTTGACGATCCTTCGTGTGCGGATGCTATAACAGGGCGGTCTTCGGTCTGCTTTGAGTTGACGCAACCATATCCGCTTACAGCATTGAACGTGCTGCTGCCGCCTGTATAATAGAACCTCATCTTGGTTATCTTCGATGGCGTCTTGTCATCGGGTGAGAAGCACACCTTGGCAACGGCGCGTTTCAAGTTGAGGTTAAGGTTTGTGGTGCCACCATCGCTCACGCTAAACTGCTGCGTGCAGAAGAAGGTGTCGGTGGTCTTGTTGTTGGGAAAGGTTATTTTCTCAGGATTGGTCATGGTGGGTTTGGCCGTGCCGTTGTGGGCTATGACCACTAACAGATGTGTGCCTGTAGTGACAGACAGATCGGCGGTACCGAAGGCGGTGTCGCTGTTGGTTTGTGATACCTCGCCAACCTTGGTATAACTTCCATCGTCGTTTATGTCGTAAACGGCGAATGAAAGACGTGTACACACTTCGCCTACAGGAGTGCTCTCGCTTGCTGAACGATAGATGCCGTCTTTGGTGGAGGCCTCGTTGCCAAAAGCCTCGTTTCTAGAAGCTTCGTTGTTAGAAGCTTCGTTGTAGTCCACTTGTTCCAGGTTTGCCACGCGCAACGTTACGTTGCAGTCTTTCTTTGATGTGCCTGTTGTCGTGCCTGTTGTCGTGCCTGTACCTCCATCGTCGCTGTCTGGACTATATGGGTTGTCGCATGCGGCGCAAAGAGCTAAGATGAGAAATGTTACAATGTAAAGAGTTTTTGGCATAGTGTCGTTTTTTTAGGTTGTTGTTTTTGTTATAAAGGCCTGCGCAAAGGTGCTTTCATTGCTTGAGCTTTACAGCATAATGCCCAATGCAAAGATAGTTCATTATTTTCATTTTGACAGGGTTATGGCGATTTTTCTTTAAAATAACGCCTAAAAAAGCTAAAATATGAATGATGTTACATACACAAAAGTGTAATTCTTAAGCCGCACTCTTGAGAAATACACTTTTGTGTCAAAGGCTTTTTCCTATAAAGCTATACTTTTGCAGCAGAAAAATAAAGGAATCAGGCAAAGCTGTAGCAATATGAAGGAAAAAGTAATTTTTACCACAGCGTTGTGCCTCTCGGTTATGACTCCGATGATGGCGCAGAATATCACCGGCAAGGTGATGGATACGAAGGGCGAGCCTTTGGCGTTTGCCAATGTAGTATTATTGAATAGAACAGACTCGGCTTTCGTCAAGGGCGCGGTGAGTGGAGAGAATGGCAGCTTTGTCATCGACTCTTCCTGTAACGGCGGAATCATCAAGGTGACATCCGTAGGCTATAAGACTATTTGCAAGGATTGCGAGGGCGAGAACATAGGCATCATCAAGATGGAAGAAGACAGCAAGATGCTCGGCGAAGTAGTCGTGAAATCATCCCTGCCTAAGACTATCCTGAAGAATGGCGGAATGACAACAACAGTTGTCGGATCCGTACTTGAGAAGGCAGGAACCATGGAGCATCTGCTCGACCGCATCCCTAACGTGTCTGCCCAGAATGGCAGCATCAAGGTATTCGGTCGCGGTGAGCCTGTTATCTATATCAATGGACGACAGATGAGAGACAAGAGCGAGCTGGACCGTTTACATTCCGATAACATCAAGTCGGTGGAAGTCATCACTAACCCTGGTGCCCGTTACGCAGCCAGCACCAAGGCGGTCATCCGTATTACAACGAAGAAGATACAGGGCGAGGGATTCGGGTTTGACGCTACAACAGAAGGATCGTACGACGAGAAAAAGAACATTGGAGGATATGGCAGGCTGAATATGAGCTATCGCAAGAATGGATTAGAGCTGGGCGCATACGCCTTTGGAGCAAGACAATACCAGCCAGACAATAAAGACTTACAGCAGAAGACTTATCTTGACAAGACTTGGAACCAGAAAAGTGAGATAAGACAAGTGGGTATTATCGAAGCCATGAACTTTCGATTGGATGCCAGCTACCAGTTGGATGCCAACAATTCAATAGGTGCCAACTTTGGTTTTCTAAGAAATCCAAAACAAACATGGAACGGCGATATGAGTTCTTCTATATTGCAAGACGAAGATTTGTCTGAAAGTTCTGATAGTCATGCTGATTTCTTTTGGCAGAAGAATAATCTTTCAAGCAATATTTACTATGTAGGAAAGATTGGTAAGCTCTGCATCGACTTCAATACAGATTGGCTATGGTCGAAGGAATACCAGAACGATGCTACCAAAGAGCAATACCAGGAAGTGGGGATGAATGCACAAAGCCAAACGGCTCATAGCTTGACTAACAAGGACTATCATCTGCTCGCTTCCAAACTGGTGCTTTCTTACCCATTATTAGGAGGTGATTTGTCTTTGGGTGGTGAATATTCCAATACCCATCGTACCTCAAAGTATCAAGTGGTGCCAACCAACTTGGTATCGGATGACGACAGCCGTATTACAGAAAGCATGACATCTTCATTCTTGACCTATTCAAGAGATTTCGGAAACGTAAGCATGGAGGCAGGACTGAGATACGAGTACATCGACTTCAATTACTATGAATACGGCAAGTATATGCCAGGACAAAGCAAGTCGTATGGCAATTGGTTCCCATCGCTCAGCTTATCGATGCCTGTGGGCAAGGTACAGATGCAGCTGAGCTATGCAGCCGACATTAATCGTCCTTCCTATCATAATTTGCGCAGCGGTATTCAGTATGACAACCGCTACACATATGAAACAGGAAATCCATTCCTGGTATCTCAGATAAGCAGGAATCTCAACTACGAGTTGGCTTACAAATGGTTGACATTCGATATGACCTACAGTCATACTTCACATCCAATTATGTCAACAGTGGAAACTTATAAGGATAATCCAGCAATAGGCTTGATGAAGCCTGTGAATGGGAATTCGTATAATGACGTAGCTGCATCCATTAATTTGCGCCCTTCGTTTGGCATCTGGTATCCTTCGCTTACTGCATCCATTGACAAACAATGGTTTGATATGGAGACGCACGATGGGAAATCGCTCAATAAGCCAATGGCTTCATTCCGTTTAGACAACACCCTCAACACCAAATTAGGAATGTTAACGTTGATGATGTCGTATAGCACGAAAGGCCATGAGAAGAACCTGTATCTGTACAAGCCAATGTTTTGCACGAATGTTTCCGCATATAAGGCTTTCTTGAAGGATTGTTTGTCGTTTCAGCTCTTCATCTATGATTTGTTCGGGACAAACGATAGCCACATGATTGCTCATTATGGCAAAATGAAGGACTTGATTGTTGATGGACTGTCAACAAGCAAAGTGTCGCTTACTGTACGGTATAAGTTCAACACAACAAGAAGCAAGTATAAGGGTACGGGTGCTGGAGAAAGCCAGAAGAACAGAATGTAATCTGTCTATCAGCAGCATTCAGTAATGGTATCCAGTAATGGTGTAATAAAAAAATCTCTCTATAAATGAACAACCCAATAAAATTGTTGATTAGTGGCGCAGACATGGGAAGCTTGATAGCTTCCTGTGCCTTGCGCCATGACTTCCATGAAAGCTCTCGGCAGGAAGATAGATTTCATATCTATCGCATAGAAAAGGATACGCTGACGATGGAAGATGTGGATGCATGCGACTTGTCGGGCATCCGGTATGCGGTGAATGCAACCTTGCATGACAACGAAGCCTCGTTTGCTTTCGATGAAAAATGTAAGGAACGGGGCATCACCGTTATCCATGCTGTCAATCTTGGCAAGGCTGCCTTTCTCGCTGTAGAGAAACCGAAAGGCTATCCATTCAGCGAAGTAGTGAAAAGAGGTTCGGATGATTTCCGTTGCTCATTAGGCAAGTATATCTCGCAGTACGGCATGTTCTGGCAGATGCCTGTGCCTTGGATAGATGAAGCCATCATGCATTATTCTGAGGAGTCTTTCCCGCAACTGGGCATCGGGGCATACATTGCCGCCGGCTATTGTGCCAACATTCTCGCAAACCTTACGGAAGGCAAGGAGGTGAAATACTTCCCCAAGTTCTATCTCTCGCCATTGTTGGAAGAGATATGATTGCGATTATATCATCTGATAGTTCGTGGCATGAAACAGCGCTTCGGCAATGTTCTTCACGCCAAGCTTAGCGAAAAGGTTGCGCTTGCAAGCCTTTATCGTATCCACCGACTTGCATAGTCGGTCGGCAATATCATTCATCGTGTAACCTTGGGCAGACAATCTCAATACATCTCTCTCTGTCTCGCTCAAGGTTATGCCTTCTTTCTTTTCCCACTTGTGGCGCAATGTGGAATATTCAAAATAGCTACGCTCACCATTCTTCTGCATGATGATATGTCCCGGTTCATCGGTAGCTGCCAACGATACGGTGCAGAGGGCAAGCCATATTCTTCCATCATCAGAAAGATGTATCGGGGTAAGGTGATGATGAATCAATCGGCTATGTCTGCCATTGGTGAGATGAAAGTCGTACGAGATGGTATAGTCGAGGCGGTCACCCACAGGCAATTCGTTGAAAAGGTCAAACCCTTTCTTGTTCACTTCGAGCAGCATCTGCAGGTCAGCATCCGGAACATGGTCGATATACATCTGATAGCCTGCGTCCATCAACTGCTCCGGTTCCAATCCGCAGAGATAAGCGAGGTTATCTGATGCATAGATGAAATCCTGATGAAAATAGTCGATGATATAGACACCCTGGTAGGTGCTGCGGGCAAAGGCCTTTGCCGCATTAACCAACAGTTCTATCTTGTCGTAATCTTCTCTGTTGATATGATTCACCTCGTTGGAATGAAGGAAGAAATGTTCCATCTTATGTAAATCTTTTCCTACCATGGCAGAACCCGAGCAAGCTTTGTTCTGCTCATCTGGCTTAACGAAAACGTCTTCTTCTTTATTCATATATGCGATTGATTATGAATACCTTCTTCTTGTTCTATCACAAACCGCGCGATTTGTATATCACCTCTTTAGCCTCGTTAATTTCTTGGAATTTCTTTTCTGCTGCCTTGCGCACGTCTTCACCAAGGGTCGCTACGCGGTCGGGGTGATGCTTAAGGGCCATCTTGCGGTAAGCAGCCTTGACCTCATCATCTGAAGCTGTGCTCGCTATGCCCAACACCTTATAGGCTGCATCAAGGTTGCTGCAACCGTTGTTGAGGTTAAGCATGGAGTTGAGATCGTCGGCGGCGATGCCAAGATAAGAGGCCATGTCGTGAAGGGCGTTCACCTCTTCGGTCACAACAATGCCATCAGCCTGCGCTATCTGCACAAGGAAACTGAGCAACTGAAGGCGTTGAGAATAGTCCATGTTGGCTTCAATCTGTGAGCACGACTGCATGATGAGGGCGCGGAAACGGGGCATACCCATCTTTTTCTGCTGCTCAAAGAGGCGCAGAAGAATATCTTCACCTTGTGACACGGCAATCTCGTCAAAGTTTTGACGAAGAAAACGACGCATCAGTTCCATCTCCGAATGCATGACCTTGCCGTCGGCTCTTATAATATAAGACGACAGGGCGAGCATGGAAAAGAGAAACGAGTTGCGTTGTCCTTCATATTGCTGATGCGCTTGGCGTTGACGCATGGTGTCGTTGTCATATTCGCGGTTGTTGTATGCTCCCTCGTCTTTGCCTGAGTTAAGACTCTCGTCAAAAATCCATCCCAAGGCCATTCCGGCGAGGGCACCAAGTGGGCCACCGGCTATCATGCCGAGTACGCCGCCTATCCATTTTGCTGCTCCCATTGTGTTTCGTTATTTTTGTTTCTATTTATTTTTTTTCTTTTATGTGTTAGTAAGCAAAAGCTATGCCATGCAGAATTGCAGGCTTTTTATATGTCTTTATAGTCGGGAATAGACGTAAGTAACGTGTAACTGTTATTCTCATAGTTCATCTTACAACAGTAGTGGGTTAGCCCATTGCTCACGATGAGATAGTCGACGTGTAGCAAGAAGTTGTAAGCGGTAACTTGCTCAAACACTCGTTTGGTGATCTTTATTGTGGGGGCTTTATATTCGATAATCATCCTTGCGTTCAAGTCGCGGTCGTAAAGTACGGTGTCTGCACGGAGCTGTTTGTTGCCGCATGACAATGCCACCTCGTTGGCCATTAGGGCTGATGGGTAACCTTTGTGTTCTATCAGGAAATGGATGAAATGTTGGCGCACCCATTCTTCTGGCGTGAGTGCTACAAATTTGCGACGCAAGATGTCAAGAATCTTGGGTCTCTCCTGCGTGCCTGACAGCTTCATCTGGAATGGGGGTATGTTGAGCTTGAGCATTTCTTATTATATAAAAAGGTGTAATTGTTTTGTGAGAAGGGGCTTCCCTTTATCTGCAAAGTTACAACAAAAAAGTGTGTCTTTGAATAATGACTGTTATAAAGATATTTAAAATGCGCGACAGAAGAGTAGGTTTTCATGAATTCTTGTTGTATGTTCATTCTGTTCGCCTTTTTTCATTAACTTTGCACTTGCAACTATGTGGTGAAGACAATTTCCATTATATGGCGCAGATATTTGCAATTCTTGATTGCTTTAATTTGTAATTCTTGCTTGCTTGTATTTGTGATTGTTAGATTGCAAACAGATGAAAAATCTTATGAAACCAAAAATAATATTTAATATATGGCAGAAAAAAAAGCAATGGTGACGTACGACTCTGTCATGCGTGAGCTGAAAGCAGGAAAATATAGACCTGTTTATCTGCTCATGGGTGACGAGTCTTATTTCATTGACAAAATTGCAGATTTTATTACAGACAACGTGTTGACACCTGAAGAGCAGTTCTTTAATCAAAATGTGGTCTTCGGAGCTGATGTGACTGCTGCACAAGTCATGGATCTTGCTACGGGATATCCTGTAATGCCTGCTACACATAGGGTAGTGGTGGTGAAAGAGGCTCAAGCGATGAAGCAACTTGACTTGCTTGAGAAATATCTTAACAAGCCTGTGGCATAAACAATTCTTGTTATTTGTTACAAGAACGGAACGGTGGATAAGAGAAAGAAGGTGGTGGCCAAGGCTGCTGCTGTGGGGGTCGTTCTCGAAAGTAAGAAGAAGAAGGATAGCGAACTGCCCGGGTTTGTGGAAGGATATTTGAAATTGCACAAGACCGCAATTGATCCAAAGGCTGCTGCTATGGTTGCTGAGCATGTTGGATCTGACCTGAACAGGTTGGTGTCGGAGCTTGACAAGGTTCTCATTTCTTTGCCTGAAGACAATAGGGTAGTGACACCTGAAATCGTGGAACATCAGATAGGGGTAAGTAAAGACTTTAATGCGTTTGAGCTGAATAGGGCTATCGTAGAGAAGAATGTTTTTAAGGCTAATCAAATAGTAAATTATTTGGACAAAAATCCAAAGGCTGGAAGCATCTATTCTTTCCTGCCTCTGATCTTCTCTTTCTTCCAAAAACTGATGGTTGCTTATTATGCTCCTGACAGACGAAGTGAGGTGTCGGTTGCGCAACACTTGGAACTGAAGTCGACATGGCTTGCTCGCGACTATATGACAGGTATGAGAAACTACTCGGCAACCAAGACTCTCCAGATTATTTCTAAAATAAGAGAGATTGATGCCAAAAGTAAGGGCTTAGACAACCCAAACACTCCTCCAGGAGAGCTAATGAAGGAGCTTTTGTTCTTCATTTTGCACTAAAATAGGACGTTTTTAGTTCTATTTTCAGCTGGTTTGTGCTTCGGCACAAACCTCTTTTTTTGCCTTAATTTCTTCGTTATTCGACAGTTAGACGATTCTTAAGTCGTTTTTTTGAGCCCTTTTTTCATTCTCCTATCCATGAATTTAGAATCTGAAAAAAATGCCGATTTTTGAGGTTTTGACGATTTCAAAATTTAGTATTCTATTTTATTAACATATAAAACTCTGAATTTAATAATGTAAACGAGTATTCGAATGTAAATTTTTAAACTGCAATTCATTCATATTTACAATCATGTACAATTGCTATTGTAGTTTGTAAATGTAAATGTTTTGAAGAAAGCAGAATTTGTAAATGTAGATGAATTAATATAAATCATTAGATGTGTAATTATAATTTACTAAAACCCAATAGCTTATATTAATTACTTAATGTGCTTCTTCATTGTTTTGGGCCGTTTTTATTTGTTAATATCGTAATAAAGTAATAATAAAACGCTCTTTTTGATATTTAAATTATTGATAACCAAACTAATATGAAAAAATGGTGAAGCTTCTAAATAATATTGTTCTTGTCTGAATGCTTATACTTGTGTAAATTGTTTGAAGTTTTGCATAGTCTTTCATTCGTAATTCGAAATTGTAAATACAAAATCTAAATATTTACATTGTTAAAAACATTTACATATGTTGCGTATATCAAAAAAATGATTTATCTTTGTAAAATGTAAATCCTGAGCGCTATAATGGCTCTAAAACAGTTAAGTTATGAAAGATCGTATAAGAAAAGTAATGGAAAGTCAGCAGATGACACAGCAAGAGTTTGCTGATTTTATACATATCTCACCTGCTTCGTTGAGTAGTATCTTTACAGGCCGCACTCGTCCGACAATCGCCACCGTGGAAGCTATAAAGAAAAGTCTGCCAGACGTGTCTACTGAATGGCTGCTCTTTGGTGTTGGAGACATGTATATAAATAAGGAGAAGGATTCTATAAATGAGGGTTCGGATCATTGTGGTCAAGCGTCTAA
>OHAU01002284.1_pt1 | contig 18692 bp, 17 predicted proteins | sample 1577181 | NCBI WGS metagenome assembly OHAU01 (sample SAMEA3541472, study PRJEB24748) | human gut metagenome | biome: human gut; feature: human-associated habitat; material: faeces | place: China | collected 2012 | reverse complement strand
ATACGATTAAATTAATTAAAACCCCACAAATAAATTAAACATAAGATTTTACTCATTGTGTTTTATTTCTCACATTGATGACGGTCGCATGAAAAAATGATATTTTAATGAGCATTCTGAAAAAATATCGATGCATTTCGAGCGAAGATGGTGGGGATCCCTGAATGCGTTTTTCTCACCGACTGTTCTTACTGCTGATTCTCCTGCTGACGGGAGCACCAATACTCGCTCAGGAACCTTCTGACGTTGCGAAAAACGTGCGTATGATGGTTTCCGGTATTGTCAGTTACACCCGCTGGCCTGCGCTATCAGGGCCACCAAAGTTATGTATCTTTTCATCTTCACGTTTTAGTACCGCCCTACAAGAGAATGCCGCGACATCTTTGCCTTATCTGCCTGTCATCATTCATACTCAACAAGAGGCGATAATTTCAGGCTGCAATGGTTTTTATTTTGGCAACGAGTCACCGACATTCCAGATGGAATTAACCGAACAATATCCGTCAAAGGCGTTATTATTAATTGCCGAACAAAATACCGAGTGCATTATTGGTAGCGCCTTTTGTCTGATCATCCACAATAATGACGTCAGATTTGCCGTAAACCTGGATGCCTTATCGCGTAGCGGTGTAAAGGTCAACCCGGATGTCTTAATGCTCGCACGGAAGAAAAATGATGGATAACGATAATTCTCTTAATAAGCGCCCCACGTTTAAAAGAGCATTACGCAACATCAGCATGACCAGCATATTTATCACTATGATGCTGATCTGGTTGCTGCTTTCCGTGACCTCGGTGCTGACCCTGAAACAGTACGCGCAAAAAAACCTGGCACTGACAGCAGCAACAATGACTTACAGTCTGGAAGCAGCTGTCGTTTTTGCCGATGGCCCTGCAGCAACTGAAACACTGGCAGCGCTGGGCCAGCAAGGGCAATTTTCAACTGCAGAAGTACGTGATAAGCAGCAAAATATTCTGGCATCCTGGCATTACACCCGTAAGGATCCAGGCGATACTTTCAGCAATTTCATAAGCCACTGGCTCTTCCCTGCCCCCATCATTCAGCCGATTCGTCACAATAGTGAAACCATTGGCGAAGTACGCTTAACTGCTCGCGACAGTTCAATCAGCCATTTTATCTGGTTTTCGCTCGCCGTACTGACCGGCTGTATTCTGCTGGCATCAGGCATCGCAATTACCCTCACCCGCCATTTGCACAATGGCCTGGTGGAAGCGCTGAAAAATATCACCGATGTCGTACATGATGTGCGTTCCAACCGCAATTTTTCCCGACGAGTTTCGGAAGAACGTATCGCTGAGTTTCACCGCTTCGCTCTCGACTTCAACAGTCTGCTGGATGAATTGGAAGAGTGGCAGCTTCGTTTACAGGCCAAAAATGCGCAGCTTCTACGTACCGCGCTACATGACCCATTAACCGGGCTGGCTAACCGCGCAGCGTTTCGTAGCGGCATCAATACGTTGATGAACAATTCCGATGCCCGAAAAACGTCGGCGTTACTATTTCTTGATGGCGATAATTTCAAATATATCAATGATACCTGGGGTCATGCGACGGGCGATAGAGTCTTGATTGAAATAGCAAAACGGTTAGCTGAATTTGGCGGGCTGCGACATAAAGCATACCGCCTGGGCGGCGATGAATTCGCTATGGTGCTCTATGATGTACAGTCGGAATCTGAAGTGCAGCAGATATGCTCAGCACTGACACAAATTTTTAATCTCCCGTTTGATCTTCATAATGGCCATCAAACTACCATGACATTAAGCATTGGTTACGCGATGACCATTGAGCACGCCTCTGCGGAAAATTTACAAGAGCTTGCCGATCACAATATGTATCAGGCCAAACACCAGCGTGCCGAAAAACTGGTGAGATAACAAGGATATATCGATATGATAAAGCACCTGCTAGCCCCCCTGATTTTCACCTCGCTAATACTTACTGGCTGCCAGTCCCCTCAGGGAAAGTTTTCTCCTGAGCAAGTCGCCGCTATGCAATCTTATGGATTTACTGAATCCGCCGGCGACTGGTCGCTGGGCTTATCAGATGCCATTCTGTTCGCAAAAAATGACTACAAATTGCTCCCGGAAAGCCAGCAACAGATCCAAACCATGGCAGCCAAATTGGCCTCGACAGGGCTAACACATGCCCGTATGGATGGACACACCGACAACTATGGTGAAGACAGTTACAACGAAGTCTTATCATTAAAACGGGCGAATGTCGTGGCCGATGCATGGGCTATGGGTGGACAAATTCCGCGCAGCAATCTCATCACACAGGGTTTAGGAAAAAAATATCCCATAGCCAGTAACAAGACCGCCCAGGGCCGCGCCGAGAACCGCCGCGTCGCAGTGGTGATTACAACCCCTTAAAACACGAGCAAACAGACAAAAAAAGGGCCAGCCAATTGGCCAGCCCTTCTTAACAGGATGTCGCTTAAGCGAAATCTTAGTTAAGACGCTCTTTGATACGAGCAGCCTTACCAGTACGCTCACGCAGGTAGTACAGTTTAGCTTTACGAACAGCACCACGACGTTTGACAGAAATGCTGTCAACTACCGGAGAGTGAGTCTGGAAGACACGCTCAACGCCTTCGCCGTTGGAAATTTTACGAACAGTGAATGCAGAGTGCAGACCGCGGTTACGAATTGCGATAACCACGCCCTCGAATGCCTGCAGACGTTTTTTGGAACCTTCAACAACCCATACTTTCACTTCCACGGTATCACCCGGACGGAAGGAAGGTACGTCCTGCTTCATCTGCTCTTGTTCAAGTTGCTTAATAATGTTGCTCATAATTTAATCTCTTATCCTGGGTAAACTGATATCTCGGGGGCTTACGCCATCCCATCATGTTTATGTTGCTGTTGTGCGTGTTCCGTTTTGAACTCCGCCAGCAACCTTGCTTGCTCTTCAGTCAGAGCCAGGTTTTCCAGAAGTTCAGGTCTTCTAAGCCAGGTACGGCCCAGCGACTGTTTCAAACGCCAGCGACGTATCTCGGCATGGTTGCCCGACAGTAACACTGGCGGAACTTCCATCCCTTCTAACACCTCAGGCCGCGTATAGTGCGGGCAATCCAGCAATCCTTCAGCAAAGGAATCTTCCGTTGCTGAGGCTTCATGTCCCAGTACTCCCGGAATAAACCGGGAAACGGAGTCAATCAGCGTCATTGCTGGTAACTCACCACCACTGAGAACGTAATCGCCGATTGACCATTCTTCGTCAATTTCGGTTTGGATCACGCGCTCATCTATACCTTCGTAGCGACCGCACACCAGAATCAATTTTTGATTCGTTGCCAGCTCGCTGACGCCCGCTTGATCAAGCTTGCGTCCCTGTGGTGACAGATAAATCACCTTTGCGCCTTCACCCGCCGCGGCTTTTGCTGCATGAATGGCGTCCCGCAAGGGTTGCACCATCATTAACATCCCCGGTCCGCCGCCGTAAGGACGATCGTCCACGGTACGGTGCCGGTCATGCGTGAAGTCGCGAGGACTCCAGCTCTGGATGCTCAGCAGGCCATTTTTAACTGCCCGGCCAGTTACCCCGTAATCGGTAATTGCGCGGAACATTTCAGGAAACAGGCTAATTATGCCAATCCACATAGCGCCGTCTTTTACCGTTTATCCGGTGGTTTAAAAACCAGGATCCCAATCTACTTCGATTGAACGAGTAGTGAGATCGACTTTCTTGATAACCTGCCCATCGAGGAACGGTACGAGACGTTCCTTGATACCAAACGCATCTTTCAGGTTTGCCTTAATGACGAGAACGTCATTAGATCCGGTTTCCATCATATCGACGACTTTACCGAGATCGTAGCCTTCAGTGGTTACTACCTGGCAGCCCATCAGGTCTTTCCAGTAGTAGTCACCCTCTTCAAGCTGAGGCAGCTGCGATGAATCCACGACAATTTCACAATTCGTCAGCAGGTTCGCCGCATCACGATCGTCAACGCCTTTCAGCTTGATGATCATGTCCTGATTGTGGTGCTTCCAGCTTTCCAGCTGGACTTGCTGCCACTGACCCGCCTTCTGGATAAACCAGGGCTGATAGTCAAAAATGCTTTCGGCGTCTTCGGTGGAAGAAAACACTCTGAGCCACCCACGAATACCGTAAGACGAACCCATTTTTCCCAAAACGATGGGATCAACAGGTGCTTGCGCGGTGAGTTGTTTGCTCATCATGACCACCGTGACAGATTAAGCTGCTTTGTTTACTTCTTTGATCAGCGCAGCAACGCGATCAGAAATAGTTGCGCCCTGGCCAACCCAGTGAGCGATGCGATCCAGATCCAGGCGAGTGCCTTCTTTTTCGCTAGCGATTGGGTTGAAGAAACCAACGCGCTCGATGAAGCGACCGTTGCGTGCATTACGGCTGTCAGCGACAACAACCTGGTAGAACGGACGCTTTTTAGCGCCGTGACGTGCTAAACGAATAGTTACCATAACATCCTCTTGTGTGAATAAAACAACCGGACCCCATCGAGGAACGGAGTCCGGTGTCATATTAAAAGCCCGAAAATTTTACTGATTTCTGGAGAAAATGCAATCAGCAGTTAATAACTCTGTCGCATAAGGTCATTTAGCGACCAGGAAATCCCGGCGGCATCATCCCTTTCATGCTTCTCATCATCTTCGCCATCCCGCCCTTCTTCATTTTCTTCATCATGCGCTGCATGTCGTCGAACTGTTTCAGAAGACGGTTAACGTCCTGCACCTGCATACCGCAACCGGCAGCGATACGGCGCTTACGCGAACCTTTGATGATTTCTGGCTTAGCGCGCTCTTTCATCGTCATCGAGTTGATGATGGCTTCCATACGCACCAGCACTTTATCGTCCATCTGCGACTTGACGTTATCCGGGATCTGCCCCATGCCCGGCAGCTTGCCCATCAGGCTAGCCATGCCGCCCATATTTTTCATCTGGCGCAGCTGCTCAAGAAAGTCGTTGAGATCGAAGCCGTCGCCTTTTTTCAGCTTGCTGGCTAATTTCTCAGCTTGCGCGCGGTCAACTTTGCTTTCGATATCTTCGATCAGCGACAGTACGTCGCCCATGCCGAGAATACGGGAGGCAATACGGTCCGGATGGAATGGCTCCAGCGCCTCGGTTTTCTCGCCAACACCGAGGAACTTGATCGGTTTGCCAGTGATGTGACGAATAGAGAGCGCCGCACCGCCGCGGGCATCGCCGTCCACTTTGGTCAACACTACACCGGTAAGCGGTAACGCTTCATTGAATGCTTTTGCCGTATTGGCCGCATCCTGACCGGTCATGGCGTCAACCACAAACAGGGTTTCAACCGGGTTAATCGACGCATGGACTTGTTTGATCTCGTCCATCATCGCTTCGTCAACGTGCAGACGACCAGCGGTATCCACCAGCAGCACGTCGTAGAATTTCAGTTTGGCTTCTTTCAGCGCCGCGTTAACGATATCTACCGGCTTCTGACCAACATCAGAAGGGAAGAAATCAACGCCCACCTGCTCTGCCAGCGTCTCAAGCTGTTTGATTGCCGCCGGGCGATAAACGTCGGCAGAAACCACCAGCACTTTCTTCTTGTGCTTCTCGCGCAGGAACTTACCGAGTTTACCAACGCTGGTTGTTTTACCGGCACCTTGCAGGCCCGCCATCAGCACGACCGCAGGCGGTTGCGCAGCCAGGTTCAGGGTCTGGTTCTCTTCGCCCATCGCCGCAACCAGTTCGTTACGGACGATTTTGACGAACTCCTGCCCCGGCGTCAGGCTCTTATTAACTTCATGACCAACCGCTTTCTCTTTTACGCGATTGATAAACTCACGCACTACCGGCAGAGCGACGTCAGCCTCCAGCAGCGCCATGCGCACTTCGCGCAGCGTATCTTTTACGTTGTCTTCAGTGAGGCGTCCACGGCCACTGATATTGCGCAGCGTGCGCGACAAACGATCGGTTAAATTATCAAACATTGTCTCTCGCCTGGGGTGGAAACGGTTGGCCGCAATCGCGACACATCATCAGTATTTTGCCGCAGTATAACATGAAGGCGTCTTTGTTGTTATGCAACGGTTGGAGCAGCGTTCACCTGACGCTATACTGCTTCTCTTTCTTATTGCTCAAACTGTCGACATCACTATGCCCGTTTTTGCTCTGCTCGCGCTTGTCGCCTACTCCGTCAGTCTTGCGCTGATTGTTCCCGGTCTGCTGCAAAAAAACGGCGGCTGGCGGCGCATGGCTATTATTTCTGCGGTCATTGCGCTGGTCTGCCACGCAATCGCTCTGGAAGCCCGCATCCTGCCCGACGGTGATAGCGGACAAAACCTCAGCCTGCTGAACGTTGGTTCATTGGTCAGTTTGATGATCTGTACGGTAATGACCATTGTGGCTTCTCGCAATCGTGGCTGGTTGCTGCTACCCATTGTCTATGCCTTTGCGCTTATCAACCTGGCGCTGGCGACCTTCATGCCCAATGAATACATCACCCATCTGGAAGCAACGCCTGGGATGCTGGTGCACATTGGCTTATCGCTTTTTTCCTATGCCACGCTAATTATCGCCGCCCTGTACGCGCTGCAACTGGCGTGGATTGATTACCAACTGAAGAACAAGAAGCTGGCGTTTAACCAGGAAATGCCGCCATTGATGAGTATCGAGCGTAAAATGTTCCATATCACGCAGATTGGCGTGGTGCTGCTAACGCTCACTCTTTGCACTGGCCTGTTCTACATGCACAACTTATTTAGCATGGAAAATATCGACAAGGCCGTGCTCTCTATCGTGGCGTGGTTTGTCTATATTGTGCTGCTGTGGGGACATTATCATGAAGGATGGCGTGGACGCCGCGTCGTCTGGTTTAACGTTGCGGGTGCAGTCATTCTGACACTGGCCTACTTCGGCAGCCGAATTTTTCAGCAGTTAATCAGCTAAACCCAGAAAAGGAGTTTCCCCTGGAACACATTTCTACTACTACGTTGATCATTATTCTGATCATCATGGTGGTCATTTCAGCCTATTTTTCCGGGTCCGAAACCGGAATGATGACCCTCAACCGCTATCGTCTGCGACATATGGCGAAACAGGGTAATCGCTCGGCCAAACGCGTCGAAAAATTGCTGCGTAAGCCAGACCGCCTGATAAGCCTGGTGTTAATCGGCAATAACCTGGTCAATATTCTTGCCTCCGCGCTCGGCACTATTGTTGGAATGCGTTTGTACGGCGATGCGGGCGTGGCAATTGCGACTGGTGTGCTGACTTTTGTCGTACTGGTATTCGCTGAGGTATTGCCGAAAACCATTGCCGCGCTGTACCCGGAAAAAGTCGCTTATCCGAGTAGTTTTCTGCTGGCTCCGCTGCAAATTTTGATGATGCCGCTGGTCTGGTTGCTGAATGCTATCACCCGTATGCTGATGCGCATGATGGGTATCAAAACCGATATCGTGGTTAGCGGCTCTTTGAGCAAAGAAGAGTTGCGCACTATCGTGCACGAATCACGCTCACAAATTTCCCGTCGCAATCAGGATATGCTGCTGTCGGTGCTCGATCTGGAAAAAATGACCGTTGATGACATCATGGTGCCGCGCAGTGAAATTATCGGTATTGATATCAACGATGACTGGAAATCGATTCTGCGCCAACTCTCCCACTCACCTCACGGGCGCATCGTGCTCTACCGTGATTCGCTGGACGACGCCATCAGTATGCTGCGAGTACGTGAAGCCTGGCGGTTGATGTCGGAGAAAAAAGAGTTCACCAAAGAAACCATGCTGCGCGCCGCGGACGAGATCTATTTTGTGCCGGAAGGTACGCCGCTCAGCACGCAGTTGGTAAAGTTTCAGCGCAACAAAAAGAAAGTCGGCCTGGTCGTCAACGAGTATGGAGACATTCAGGGGCTGGTGACGGTCGAAGATATTCTCGAAGAGATTGTCGGCGATTTCACCACGTCGATGTCGCCAACACTTGCCGAAGAGGTCACGCCGCAAAACGACGGGTCGGTGATTATCGATGGCACCGCCAACGTGCGAGAAATTAACAAAGCCTTTAACTGGCATCTACCGGAAGATGATGCCCGCACGGTTAATGGCGTCATTCTTGAGGCACTGGAAGAGATCCCTGTCGCAGGCACCCGCGTGCGTATTAGCGAGTACGATATAGATATTCTCGACGTACAGGACAATATGATTAAGCAGGTAAAAGTTTTTCCTGTAAAACCGCTGCGCGAGAGTGTGGCGGAGTAAAAAAACGGCCCGGCATTCGCATGCTGGACCGTGATTTATTACGAAAACAGAAATTACGCTTTTGCTTTCGCTACAGTTACCATCGCCGCACGAATCGTACGACCATTCAGCGTATAACCCTTCTGCATAATGCCCAGTACGTTACCTGGCGCAACGTCATCAGATTCCACCATTGCGATAGCCTGATGCACATTCGGGTCCAGCGGCACGTTAGTTTCGGCGATCACTTCAACACCAAACTTACGCACAACATCCAGCATCGACTTCAGCGTCAGCTCAATACCTTCAACCATCGCGGACATATCCGGGTTAGCTTTATCAGCCACTTCCAGCGCACGATCCAGGCTATCAATCACCGGCAGCAATTCGTTGATGAATTTCTCCAGCGCGAATTTGTGGGCTTTTTCAATATCCAGTTCAGTACGTCGACGCAGGTTTTCCATTTCGGCTTTTACACGCAAAATGCCGTCACGTTCACGGGTCTGGGCTTCAGCCAGCTGAGCTTCGAGATTCGCAATTTTTTCATCGCGCGGATCCACCTGCTCAGCAGAAGCTTCTGGCTCAACTGCCTCAATCTCTTCGTGCTGATCCATGATAATTTCTTCCGGGGCTTGCCCCTCAGGCGTTTTCTGTTCTTTACTACTCATGAATTTCTCCGCGTTTTTTTCGCATTCATCTCGCTAACTTCGCTTATTATGGGGATCAGTTTCAGGGTTTCAAGGGAAGCACTCACATTGTCATCAATCTTCGCAACAAGGACCTCGGAAAAATGAATAATCATTTCAAGTGTATTGGCATTGTGGGACACCCACGGCACCCCACTGCACTGACAACACATGAAATGCTCTACCGCTGGCTGTGCACAAAAGGTTACGAGGTCATCGTTGAGCAACAAATCGCTCACGAACTGCAACTGAAGAATGTGAAAACTGGCACGCTCGCGGAGATTGGGCAACAGGCTGATCTCGCGGTTGTCGTTGGCGGCGACGGTAATATGCTGGGCGCGGCGCGCACGCTCGCCCGCTACGATATTAAAGTTATTGGAATCAACCGTGGCAACCTGGGTTTCCTGACTGACCTTGATCCCGATAACGCCCAGCAACAATTAGCCGATGTGCTGGAAGGCCACTACATCAGCGAGAAACGTTTTTTGCTGGAAGCGCAAGTCTGTCAGCAAGATTGCCAGAAACGCATCAGCACGGCGATTAACGAAGTGGTACTTCATCCTGGCAAAGTAGCGCATATGATTGAGTTCGAAGTGTATATCGACGAGATCTTTGCGTTTTCGCAGCGTTCCGATGGACTGATTATTTCGACGCCAACAGGCTCCACCGCCTATTCCCTCTCTGCAGGCGGTCCTATTCTGACACCCTCTCTGGATGCGATTACCCTGGTGCCCATGTTCCCGCATACGTTGTCAGCACGACCACTGGTCATAAACAGCAGCAGCACGATCCGTCTGCGTTTTTCGCATCGCCGTAACGACCTGGAAATCAGTTGCGACAGCCAGATAGCACTTCCGATTCAGGAAGGTGAAGATGTCCTGATTCGTCGCTGTGATTACCATCTGAATCTGATTCATCCGAAAGATTACAGTTATTTCAACACATTAAGCACCAAGCTCGGCTGGTCAAAAAAATTATTCTAATTTTACGCCAGCCTCTTTACTGTATATAAAACCAGTTTATACTGTACACAATAACAGTAATGGTTTTTCATACAGGAAAACGACTATGTTGGCACAACTGACCATCAGCAACTTTGCTATCGTTCGTGAGCTTGAGATTGATTTTCATAGCGGCATGACCGTAATAACTGGCGAGACCGGCGCGGGTAAATCTATTGCAATAGATGCCCTCGGTCTTTGTCTCGGTGGTCGCGCTGAAGCCGACATGGTGCGTACCGGCGCTGCTCGCGCTGACCTGTGCGCCCGTTTTTCTCTGAAAGATACGCCAGCGGCCCTGCGTTGGCTGGAAGAAAACCAGCTTGAAGACGGGCATGAATGTTTGCTTCGTCGCGTAATCAGCAGCGATGGTCGCTCCCGTGGTTTCATCAACGGTACAGCTGTTCCTCTGTCACAACTGCGCGAACTGGGTCAGTTGCTGATTCAGATCCATGGTCAGCACGCTCATCAGTTACTCACCAAACCCGAGCACCAAAAATTCCTGCTTGATGGCTATGCCAATGAAACCTCTCAGCTCCAGGAAATGACCGCACGTTATCAGTTGTGGCATCAAAGCTGCCGTGACCTCGCGCATCATCAGCAGTTAAGTCAGGAACGCGCCGCCCGTGCGGAGCTGCTGCAATACCAATTAAAAGAACTTAACGAATTTAATCCGCAGCCTGGAGAGTTTGAGCAAATCGACGAAGAGTACAAACGTCTGGCGAACAGCGGTCAATTGCTGACCACCAGCCAGAATGCATTGGCATTAATGGCTGACGGTGAAGACGCAAATCTGCAAAGTCAACTTTAGACGGCTAAACAACTGGTGAGCGAATTGATTGGCATGGACAGCAAACTGTCCGGCGTACTTGATATGCTGGAAGAGGCTACCATCCAGATTGCTGAAGCCAGTGATGAACTACGCCACTACTGCGATCGTCTGGATCTCGATCCCAACCGACTGTTTGAACTTGAACAGCGCATCTCAAAACAGATTTCGCTGGCACGTAAACATCACGTCAGCCCTGAGGCATTGCCACAGTATTACCAGTCGCTACTGGAAGAACAGCAGCAACTGGACGATCAGGCCGACTCACAAGAAACGCTCGCGCTGGCGGTAACGAAACATCATCAGCAGGCACTGGAAACGGCGCGCGCGTTACACCAGCAACGCCAGCATTATGCAAATGAGTTGGCACAGCTGATCACCGATAGTATGCATGCACTCTCTATGCCACATGGGCAGTTTACGATCGATGTTAAATTTGACGAGCATCACCTGGGCGCTGACGGCGCTGATCGTATTGAGTTTCGGGTAACCACCAACCCAGGTCAGCCAATGCAGCCTATTGCCAAAGTCGCATCCGGTGGTGAGTTGTCCCGCATCGCATTGGCAATCCAGGTCATTACCGCGCGTAAAATGGAAACCCCAGCACTGATTTTTGATGAAGTGGATGTAGGGATTAGCGGCCCAACAGCGGCAGTTGTCGGCAAACTGCTACGTCAACTTGGCGAATCAACTCAGGTGATGTGTGTTACCCACCTGCCACAAGTCGCGGGATATGGTCATCAACACTATTTTGTCAGCAAAGAAACCGATGGTGCGATGACAGAAACGCATATGCAATCCCTGGATAAAAAAGCGCGGTTACAAGAGTTGGCGCGCCTGCTTGGTGGCAGTGAAGTCACACGTAACACACTGGCGAATGCGAAAGAACTGCTTGCAGCGTAAACTTTTTTCCTGCTTCACGGTCAGAGTAAACAGCAAAACGCCGTAAGACCGGAAAGCAAAAGGTTTTAAAGTGATGAAAGGTCTATTATCATCGGCATATTACAGATGAGCCACGTACTGCTCGGGCCCGAAAAGGAATCAAATCACTATGCGCTGTAAAACGCTGACTGCTGCAGCAGCAGTACTATTGATGTTGACCGCAGGCTGTTCCACTCTGGAGCGAGTGGTTTACCGTCCTGACATCAACCAGGGGAACTATCTGACCGCTAACGACGTATCCAAAATACGTGTTGGCATGACGCAACAACAAGTTGCGTACGCATTGGGTACACCGCTGATGTCCGATCCATTTGGTACAAATACCTGGTTCTATGTCTTCCGCCAGCAACCTGGTCATGAAGGTGTAACGCAGCAAACGCTGACGCTGACCTTTAACAGTAGCGGTGTGTTGACCAACATTGATAACAAACCTGCGCTGAGTGGTAACTAATAATAAAGTTGCTCTCAAAGACGTTAAAAAAGGTGCTCAATGAGCACCTTTTTTCTGTCTGTTATTTATTCGCTGATTTTTCTGCTCGTTGCCTGCGAAGCTCTTTCGGATCGGCAATGAGAGGGCGATAAATCTCCACCCGATCGCCATCATGCACACTATCGCTTAGTTTTGCCGGACGGCTGTAAATGCCGACTTTGTTTTTAGTTAAATCGGTACGCAATTCCAGCAAGCCACTGGCGCGAATAGCTTCTTCAACCGTCGCGCCCTCCTGCAGCGTCACTCGCTGCAGGTACTGCTTCTCAGGTAGCGCATAAGCCACCTCAACGGCAATTTTACCTGGCACTGTAAACCTCTTTCGCACGAACCGTAAAAGCCTGGACCATATTAGACGCCAGCTCTTTAAACACGCGACCAAAGGCGAGTTCAATCAACTTATTGGTAAACTCAAAGTCGAGATGAAACTCAATACGGCACGCGTCCTGGCTCAACGGCGTAAACTTCCAACCGCCTATCAATTTCTTAAACGGTCCATCAACCAGACTCATGAGAATACTTTGATTACTGGTCAACTGGTTGCGGGTTGTAAACGTTTTGCTGATCCCAGCCTTAGACACATCTACCGCAGCGGTCATCTGCCCAGGAGTGGACTCCAGAATCCGGCTTCCAGTGCACCCTGGTAAAAACTGAGGATAAGACTGAACGTCATTCACTAACTGATACATTTGCTCCGCGCTGTAGGGTACCAGTGCGGTCCGGCTAATCTGAGGCATAACAATTTCCATCAACAAAAATCCAACAAATAATATCATTTATCCTGCTGTAAAAAAAACGCTATCCCGGCGCTGGGTAACATCGGGATCATGCTAAGATAGAGCCTTGTCCCCCGCAGGATTGATATGGGGTGTTTTCGATTTCAGATTACCGATGATTCACGACGCTTATGACGAAGAAAAAAGCACATAAACCTGGTTCAGCGACCATCGCGCTTAACAAGCGCGCCCGTCACGAATACTTTATCGAAGAAGAGTTCGAAGCGGGACTTGCCCTGCAAGGCTGGGAGGTTAAATCCCTGCGTGCAGGAAAAGCCAATATCAGCGACAGCTACGTCCTTCTGCGTGACGGAGAGGCATTTCTGTTTGGCGCTAACATCACGCCAATGGCTGTGGCCTCCACGCATGTGGTGTGCGATCCTACCCGTACCCGCAAGTTACTTCTCAACCAGCGCGAACTGGACTCATTGTACGGTCGCGTAAATCGAGAAGGCTATACCGTAGTGGCGCTCTCCCTGTACTGGAAAAATGCCTGGTGCAAAGTGAAAATCGGCGTCGCCAAAGGTAAAAAACAGCACGATAAACGTTCAGATATCAAAGAACGCGAATGGCAGGTGGATAAAGCGCGTATCATGAAAAACGCCCATCGTTAAACCTATATAAGCGATACTAATCAAATCCTCACCGCGCCTCCCTATCCGGTGGCGCGAATGAACATCTTGTCGACTGTCAAATCTGACACAGATGTAGCCATCCCATTGCTTAATCGAAAAAAAATCATACTATGCAGGCGCTAATTCCAGGATGATAACGCCTTTTGGGCTAGTCATGCTGCTCATAAATCTGGTATACTTACCGTTACACATTGGGGCTGATTCTGGATTCGACGGGATTTGCGAAACCCAAGGTGCATGCCGAGGGGCGGTTGGCCTCGTAAAAAGCCGCAAAAAATAGTCGCAAACGACGAAAACTACGCTTTAGCAGCTTAATAACCTGCTTAGAGCCCTCTCTCCCTAGCCTCCGCTCTTAGGACGGGGATCAAGAGAGGTCAAACCCAAAAGAGATCGCGTGGAAGCCCTGCCTGGGGTTGAAGCGTTAAAACTTAATCAGGCTAGTTTGTTAGTGGCGTGTCCGTCCGCAGCTGGCAAGCGAATGTAAAGACTGACTAAGCATGTAGTACCGAGGATGTAGGAATTTCGGACGCGGGTTCAACTCCCGCCAGCTCCACCAACTAATGATTGGACGGTGTAAGGACTACACCAACAAAAACAGGAAGTTATAAGTCTCAGCAGGACACCGACCAGACGGTGAGGAGACAAAAAAGGATACGCAACGGAGTCGCGACTCCCTATGACATTAAAGCCCGCTGATGCGGGCTTTTTTATTGGTCCTGACCCGCCCTGAATAGAATTCATCCAATTACAGTCCAGACATATACAGTATCCCTCAGCTCAGTATCAGCTTCTCGACAAATGGTCACTGTTATTTACCCGTTTCCAGAAAGAGAATAATTTGCCCCCATAGCCAGCCTTCCCGGAATCTGTATGTTCATTAATATTGTTATCGATGCCATCAAGTAACATAGGTTGGATGCGATTGATCTTACTCACATTAGTCGACACGGAACTCAGTAAGTTGAACTCTGAAAAAGCAGTTTAAATAGCATTTAAACAAATGCCACCAGTTCGAAAAAGAGTATAAGCACACTTAATATATTGTTTTAATTATTCATTTCCTTTCAACCCAATTCTTATCCCTCACATTACTTGTTATTAATTTGCTGTTTTTGATCACAATAAGAAAACAATATGTAACTTTTATGCGCATTTTTCAGAAATGTAGATATTTTTAGATTATGGCTACGAAATGAGCATCGCCATGTCACCCTACATCTCATAAGAGGATCGCTTCTGATGAATGCACTGACCGCCGTACAAAATAACGCTGTCGATTCAGGCCAGGACTATCGCGGATTCACTCTCATCCCGTCGGCGCAATCCCCGCGTCTGCTGGAACTCACCTTCACCGAACAGACGACCAAACAGTTTCTCGAACAGGTTGCCGAATGGCCCGTGCAGGCGCTGGAGTACAAATCGTTTCTGCGTTTTCAGGTAGGCAAAATTCTCGACGATCTGTGTGCGAATCAGCTGCAACCGCTGCTGTTGAAGACCCTGTTAAACCGCGCTGAAGGTGCGCTGTTGATCAATGCGGTGGGTATCGATGATGTCGCGCAGGCGGATGAGATGGTGAAGCTGGCGACGGCGGTGGCGCATCTGATTGGCCGTTCCAATTTCGATGCCATGAGCGGTCAGTATTACGCGCGTTTCGTGGTGAAAAATGTTGATAACTCAGACAGCTATCTTCGTCAGCCGCACCGCGTAATGGAGCTGCACAACGACGGCACTTACGTCGAAGAGATCACTGATTACGTGCTGATGATGAAAATCGACGAGCAAAACATACAGGGCGGTAACTCGCTGCTGCTGCATCTCGATGACTGGGAACATCTGGACCTCTTTTTCCGCCATCCGCTGGCGCGCCGTCCGATGCGCTTTGCCGCGCCGCCGAGCAAAAACGTCAGCAAAGATGTCTTCCATCCGGTGTTCGATGTCGATCAGCAGGGCCGCCCAGTGATGCGCTATATCGACCAGTTTGTCCAGCCGAAAGACTTCGAAGAAGGCGTGTGGTTGAGCGAGCTTTCGGACGCCATTGAAACCAGCAAAGGCATTCTTTCTGTACCCGTTCCCGTTGGCAAATTCCTGTTGATTAACAACCTGTTCTGGCTGCACGGTCGCGACCGCTTTACTCCGCACCCGGATCTGCGCCGTGAACTGATGCGTCAGCGTGGCTATTTCGCTTACGCCACTCACCACTACCAGACGCATCAGTAAGCGCAAAGGAATTGAGCGGATGTATGATTTTGTGATTATTGGCGGCGGCATCATCGGCATGTCGACCGCCATGCAACTGATTGATGTTTATCCGGATGCCCGCATTGCGTTGCTGGAAAAAGAGTCCGGCCCTGCCTGTCACCAGACGGGCCACAACAGCGGCGTGATCCATGCCGGAGTCTATTACACGCCCGGTAGCCTGAAGACGCAGTTTTGCCTGGCGGGGAACCGCGCCACTAAAGTCTTTTGCGATCAAAACGGCATTCGCTATGACAACTGCGGCAAGATGCTGGTCGCCACCTCTGAACTCGAAATGGAACGGATGAATGCGTTATGGAAACGCACGGCGGCAAACGGGATCGAGCGCGAGTGGTTAAACGCCGAGGAGCTGCGCGAGCGTGAACCGAATATCACCGGGCTCGGCGGCATTTTTGTGCCGTCCAGCGGCATTGTCAGCTACCGCGAAGTGACGGCGGCGATGGCAAAAATCTTCCAGGCCAGAGGTGGTGAGATTATTTATAACGCCGAAGACAGCGCCCTCAGTGAGCATAAAAACGGCGTGGTGATACGTACCCGTCAGGGCGGTGAATATGAAGCATCGACGCTGATTAGTTGTTCCGGGCTGATGGCTGACCGGCTGGTGAAAATGCTCGGCCTCGAACCGGGCTTTATCATCTGCCCGTTCCGCGGCGAGTATTTCCGCCTTGCGCCAGAGCATAACCAGATTGTTAACCACCTGATTTACCCCATTCCCGACCCGGCAATGCCGTTTTTGGGCGTGCATCTCACCCGCATGATCGACGGCAGCGTGACCGTCGGGCCAAACGCGGTGCTGGCTTTCAAACGCGAAGGCTACCGCAAGCGCGACTTCTCATTTAGCGACACGCTGGAAATTTTGGGCTCGTCGGGGATTCGCCGGGTGCTGCAAAACCATCTACGCTCAGGACTGGGCGAGATGAAAAACTCGCTGTGCAAAAGCGGCTATCTGCGGCTGGTGCAAAAGTATTGTCCCCGGCTTTCGTTAAGCGATCTCCAGCCCTGGCCCGCCGGTGTGCGGGCGCAGGCGGTATCGCCGGACGGCAAGCTGATTGACGATTTTCTGTTTGTCACCACCCCGCGCACGATCCACACCTGTAATGCGCCCTCCCCGGCAGCGACATCAGCAATTCCTATTGGTGCGCATATTGTCAGCAAGGTACAAACGCTGTTGGCAAGCCAGAGTAACCCCGGACGCACGCTGCGAGCGGCACGTAGTGTGGATGCCTTACACGCCGCATTTAATTAATAACCTTTGAAAACAGGATGTAGCGATGAAACTTAACGACAGTAACTTATTCCGCCAGCAGGCGTTGATTAACGGGGAATGGCTGGACGCCAACAATGGCGAGGTCATCGACGTCACCAATCCGGCGAACGGCGACAAGCTGGGTAGCGTGCCGAAAATGGGCGCTGATGAAACCCGCGCCGCTATCGACGCCGCCAGCCGCGCCCTGCCCGCCTGGCGTGCGCTCACTGCCAAAGAACGCGCCAACATTCTGCGCAACTGGTTCAATTTAATGATGGAGCATCAGGACGATTTAGCGCGCCTGATGACCCTCGAACAGGGCAAACCACTGGCTGAAGCGAAAGGCGAAATCAGCTACGCCGCCTCATTTATTGAGTGGTTTGCTGAAGAAGGCAAACGTATTTATGGCGACACCATTCCCGGTCATCAGGCCGATAAACGCCTGATTGTGATCAAGCAGCCGATTGGCGTCACCGCGGCTATCACGCCATGGAACTTCCCGGCGGCGATGATTACCCGTAAAGCTGGTCCGGCGCTGGCGGCTGGCTGCACCATGGTGCTGAAGCCCGCCAGTCAGACGCCGTTCTCTGCGCTGGCGCTGGCAGAACTGGCGATTCGCGCGGGCGTTCCGGCTGGCGTGTTTAACGTGGTCACCGGTTCGGCGGGCGCGGTCGGTAACGAACTGACCAGCAACCCGCTGGTGCGCAAGCTGTCGTTTACCGGCTCGACCGAAATTGGCCGCCAGTTAATGGAACAGTGCGCGAAAGACATCAAAAAAGTGTCGCTGGAGCTGGGCGGCAACGCACCGTTTATTGTCTTTGACGATGCCGATCTCGATAAAGCCGTGGAAGGCGCGCTGGCCTCGAAATTCCGTAACGCCGGGCAAACCTGCGTCTGCGCCAACCGCCTGTATGTGCAGGACAGCGTGTATGACCGCTTTGCCGAAAAATTGCAGCAGGCGGTGAGCAAACTGCACATCGGCGACGGGCTGGAGAAAGGCGTCACCATCGGGCCGTTGATCGATGAAAAAGCGGTAGCAAAAGTGGAAGAGCATATTGCTGATGCGCTGGAGAAAGGCGCGCGCGTGGTTTGCGGCGGTAAAGCACATGAACGCGGCGGTAACTTCTTCCAGCCGACCATTCTGGTAGACGTTCCGGCTAACGCCAAAGTGTCGAAAGAAGAGACGTTTGGCCCCCTCGCCCCGCTGTTCCGTTTTAAAGATGAAGCCGATGTGATTGCGCAAGCCAATGACACCGAATTTGGACTTGCAGCCTATTTCTACGCCCGTGATTTAAGCCGCGTCTTCCGCGTGGGCGAAGCACTGGAGTACGGCATCATCGGCATCAACACCGGCATTATTTCCAATGAAGTGGCCCCGTTCGGCGGCATTAAAGCCTCGGGTCTGGGTCGTGAAGGTTCGAAGTATGGCATCGAAGATTACTTAGAAATCAAATATATGTGCATCGGTCTTTAACTGGAGAATGCGAATGATCAGCAATAAAGAGTTAATGCAGCGCCGCAGTCAGGCGATTCCCCGTGGCGTTGGGCAAATTCACCCGATTTTCGCTGACCGCGCGGAAAACTGCCGGGTGTGGGACGTTGAAGGCCGTGAGTATCTTGAT
>OHAU01002280.1_pt1 | contig 18722 bp, 16 predicted proteins | sample 1577181 | NCBI WGS metagenome assembly OHAU01 (sample SAMEA3541472, study PRJEB24748) | human gut metagenome | biome: human gut; feature: human-associated habitat; material: faeces | place: China | collected 2012 | reverse complement strand
CTCGTCGAGTATGACGATAGTACCACGACGTATTGCATCGTGCAGTTCCTCTTCGCCAAAGGCTTTGCCTGGTTGGTTGAAATCGGAGATATTGAACTCGTAATCCACACGCAAGTCGTGGCGCACGAGCTTCTGTTGGTGGCGGTTGCCCGCATTTTTAAGTCGTAAGAGCTTTGCTATTTCCTTTATTTCGCTTTCCGAAAACTTGTTTCTTCCCATCGGTTACTGTTTAAATAATGCTTATTGGTGTTTGCGTTTCTACTGCAAATATATCACTTTTCGTTCACAACACCAAATATCCAGCGCAGTTTCGCCTTCCCCAACACAGCAATTATCCGCACGAAAACAAGGGGTTTTCGGAATTAAATTCATATATTTGCAGTGTTGAAACAACTACGATAAATAAACAAAAAATGCTTCGGAAAACATGGAAATAACAACCCAAGAACAGTACCAGACCACGATGTGGAAGGGCGGAACTACACGACAGATATTCATCAGCCCTGCTGACGGCGACTTGGCAGCACGCCGCTTCGACCTGCGCATATCGTCTGCCATCATCGAACTGACGGAAAGCGACTTCTCCGACTTCACGGGCTTCACACGCTACATACTCCCCTTGGAGGGCGAAATAACGTTGTTGAAAGACGGACGCCGCATACCGCTATCGCACAACGAGTTATACAATTTTGAAGGCGACGAGGTTGTAAGCTCTGAAAACACAAAGGGGGCTATCGACTTCAACATTATCGTGCGACACGGCATAGACGTTCAAGTGGGCATCATGCAGGACGAATGCTTCAGCGACAGCCGAAAAACGGTGGTGTTTGCTCTCGAAGACATCTTCGTAGACGGCGAACGCATCGGCAAACACGACACTGCCACCCTCGCAAAACCATTCTGCTTGAAGGGCAAAGCCGCTATCGCAAGATTCTCCGAATAGGCTTCCGTGCAGCAGCGAACAAACTTTCGAGCGGTTTTGCGCAGACTTCCACACGGTCTTGCGTAAGTTTTTATGTTGCGCAACGGCTTCTGCACTTTCAGTGTAATGCCTTTGCAACAACGATGCAACGCCTTTGCAGCGTCAGTGCAGCATAGTCTGCACCAGTGCTGCAAAGGCGTTGAACTGTCTGACAGCATCGTTAATGTATCTTAATTATAGCAGAAACATTTGGCAAATTCAAAATTAAAAGCATATCTTTGTGCTATCAAAATGATATTACTTTTAAGATAACATTCAAAAACAATAGAACTATGGAAAAGAAAGAATTTGCATTTAAAGGAAGTGTAATAAACGGTTTTGTTATGCTCGCTCTCGTTCTTGCAGCCTTTATAGGTGGTGTGGCAAGTGCGATTTATGGTTTTATATTGCTCGACGACGACCAAAACGGCGGAATCTGGCTTGCTCTTGCTGCGGTGCTGCTGCTGAGTTTCCTCTTTTGTGCCTGCGGTTTCGTAAAGATAGAACCCAACGAGGCGCGCGTTATGATGTTCTTCGGACAATACAAGGGTACTTTCACCGAGGTGGGTTTCCACTGGGTAAACCCTTTCATCAACACCAAAAAGCTGTCGTTCCGTGCACGCAACATCGACGCTGCGCCTATCAAAGTAAACGACAAGACGGGCAACCCCGTTATGATTGGTATGATGTTGGTGTGGCGACTCAAAGATACATACAAGGCAATCTTCGAGATTGACTCTGAAACAATGGCTGGTTCAAGCGAAGAGATAAGCACAAAAGCAGCTGTAGGCAACATTATGGAGGCTTTCGAACGCTTCGTACGCATACAGGGCGATGCTGCCTTGCGCCACGTGGCAGGTCAATACGCCTACGACAACCTCGACGACGACGGCGAAGCACAGACCCTCCGCGACAACAGCGAAGAGATAAACAAACTGTTGGAACAAACTCTCGACGAGCGTTTAGAGATGGCTGGCATCGAGATTATAGAGGCTCGCATCAACTATCTTGCATACGCTCCAGAGATTGCCGCTGTGATGTTGCGCCGCCAACAGGCAAGTGCTATCATCTCTGCACGCGAGAAAATCGTAGAAGGAGCAGTGTCAATGGTGGATATGGCACTGAAAAAGCTCGACAAGGAAAGCATTGTAGAGCTTGACGAAGACAAGAAAGCAGCCATGGTGAGCAACCTTATGGTGGTGTTGTGCAGCGAAAGTGCAACCCAACCTGTTGTAAACTCAGGCACACTGAATATGTAAAAACAAACTCGTTGGGGCGGAATTGCCCCAACGATACATTCTGTATATAGGGCGTTTTCATCAAGCCAAACGAGCAATGTGCTACTTCTTTAGGCATTGCCATGGCAAGAAAACGACGCTTTGACGAACAGAAAAAGAACCAATGGCTTTGTAGCCGTAAGCGAAAAAGTACATGGCAAAGAAAGACAACAACACCAAAAGCTTCATTCTTCGGGTCGATGCGGACACGATGAGTGCCATAGAGAAGTGGGCAGCCGACGAGTTTCGGTCTACCAACGGACAGCTGCAGTGGATTATAACCGAAGCACTGCGCAAGGCACGCCGCCTTCCGAAGCAGGAAACGAAGGGCGAAGCTACAATAAAAACAAACAATAAAGATGGCAACAACACCGATTGAAAAACTCCGACTACGCCGTACGCAGCAATCTACTATCTACGAAGCCGTGTCGGCAGCTATCCTCCTCGTTATGTGGACAATAGGCATCGTGGCTATTGCAAGGCACAAAGCCGAAACCGATATACTCATAGCACTGACCATTATCAGTATTGGCGTTGTGGTATTGCACCTCGTTTCCTATCGTCCCACACAGCGTTGGGCACGCAACGACTTTGAAATAAAGACTGTACGTCAAGCCGTTGTGGCAAGCAAGTTCTACCGCATCTTAGCTATAGAAGTTGCCATGCTTGGCTTGTTCATTGCCATCAACGGTTTAATACACTTCAAAGACAAGGTGCCCGAGGCAATAAAGGGCGGTACAATTGTTTCCATCGTATCCGTAACGCACATCGCTGCAAACAGAAAGCTAAAGAAGGTGCGCGAAGCAGAGAAGTTGGAACAACAGCAGAAAAACGCAAAGGTATAACTCGCCAAACTCCGTTTATCCGTCTGATGTTCAATACTATACAACGCAAGATGCGAAAAAGACGAGAAACAACACCTTTACAAGCAGAAAAAAGAATGGGAAGCCCAACACGGCTTCCCATTTTTTGTTATCGTTTCGTTATCTTTTTACTGTTGCGACACCTTCACTATCTTCGTAGGGTCTTGCTCCTTGTTGCGTCGGTTCACCACCGTAACCACGGCTTGTGCAAGGTTTATGAATGCCTGACCCGTTACGCTGTCGATGTCTACTGCCGATGGCTCGCCCTTGTCGCCGTTCTCGCAGATGCTCTGTACCAACGGAATCTGTGCCAAAAGCGGACAGTTCATTTCCTTTGCGAGGTTCTTTGCGCCGTCTTTGCCGAAGATGTAGTACTTGTTGTTGGGCAGTTCGGCAGGCGTGAAGTATGCCATATTCTCCACCAAACCAAGAATTGGCACATTCACTTTTTCGTTTCGGTACATATCTATGCCCTTACGCGCATCGGCAAGTGCCACGTTTTGTGGGGTGCTGACGATGACTGCGCCCGTGATAGCCAAAGTTTGGAGCAGTGTAAGATGAATGTCGCTCGTGCCTGGAGGCGTATCGAGAATGAAATAGTCCAACTCGCCCCAATCGGCATCGGCAATAAGCTGCTTCAAAGCGTTGCAAGCCATACTGCCACGCCACAGCGTTGCGGTGTCGGGGTTTACGAAAAAGCCGATGGAAAGCAACTTCACGCCATACTTTTCGATGGGTTCGATGAGCTGCCTACCGTCTTTCTCTACGGCGAAAGGGCGTTCCTGCTCTACGCCAAACATCTTTGGCATACTCGGACCGAACACGTCGGTGTCCAACAAGCCCACCTTGTAGCCCAAGCGAGCCAAGGCAATGGCGAGGTTGGCAGATACGGTGCTCTTGCCCACGCCGCCTTTTCCCGAACTGACAGCAATGACATTCTTCACCTGCGGCAGCATTTTGCCCACCTCAGGGCGTGGCGCAGACTTGAATTCGGTGTTTATTTCTACTTCCACATCTTTACCCACCGAGTAGTGTATCTGCGCTTCGGCAGCCTTGATGGTAGACTTCATAAAGGGGTCGGTCTCGCGCGGAAACACCAAAGTGAAGCTCACTTTGTTTCCATCGATGCGTATATCGTCGGCAAGCATTTCGCTTTCTATGAGGTTTTTCTTTGTTCCGGGATACATTACCTGCTCCAATGCATCGGTAATGAGTTTTGGATATAGTGCCATATTTACCTTGTTTATATTGTATAGTGCTTGCAAAGTTACTGAAAAAACTCGAAGTTGCAAAGGAATAAGGTAGCCGATATTTTCGGGGAGTGGTTTTTCTGTGCGCCGTTGAAAGTAGATTTATATAGAAATTATAGGAAAACTAGAAATTCTAGAACCTCCTATTGCATAGCCTAAAAATATCTTTGGCTTTGTAAAAATAATTCGTAGAGAAAACAGCAATTTCGATTTGGCATTGCGAAAGCGGCTCTTTTACAACGCAAAACCTACGCTTTTACCGTGCAAAACAGCCGCTTTTAGAACGCAAAACAATAGGTTTTACAAAGCGTTGATAACAAGAGAGTTACGCAATAGATGCACTTGCGAAAAATATTTACAGCTTTACGACGTTCCTTTCGTTCCTAAAGAAGGCTGTTCCCATTAAGTTTCTGCAGTGTCAAAAAAGGGGACTGCCCTTGCGGACAGTCCCCTAAAAACAAAAAATTGCTTATGATAGCCTTGCTTATTCGCGCTCGCCAACCTTGCGGTCGATGTGTGCGAGTGTGTGCAATGGCATTTGCTTGAAGAGCAAGAGAATGTCTCGTACGTTCTTCTCTTCCTCTACCTGTTCGTCGATATACTTCGCTACGAAGTTCTGCGATGCACGGTCTTTCTCCTCGTCGGCAACATCTGCCAGCTTGTTAATAAGGTCGGTAACGTGCTGTTCGTGCTTCAACACAGCCTCGAACACTTCCTTGGCATCATTCCAATCGTTCTTTACAGCAGGAATTGCGCTCATTGTAGGCGCACCACCACGAGTTACCAGATAGTTTGCCATATCGAGTGCGTGCCCTCTTTCTTCGTCTGCCTGCTTGAACAACCAGTTTGCAAAACCGTTCCAGCCCTCTTTCTTGAACCAAAAAGCCATACCTAAATAGAGATTAGACGACCAAAGTTCGGCTTCAATCTGCTTGTTGAATGCATCTTGCATTGTTTTGTTAATGTCCATAATTACAAATCTTGTTTATTATTGCCGACGTTATTGTCGGATTTTCATATTGCAAATATAGTTATTTATTGCGAACACGCCAAACAAAAAAATAGAATTTTTACAACTTTTTCTGTCTACCCCACTGTTTCCTTTACAATTCTTTTGGTTAAATAAAATGAAGAAATAACGGCAGAACGAATGTTTTTTGCTAATTTAGCGAACTAAAACAATAAAACTAATAGAATTATGATGAAGAAACATCTTAACACAACCACTGCATTTTCGCCATTCATCAGTTCGTTAATGGCGCACCGAAATATAACAGGAACATTTCGTTTGCTGCTGCCTCTACTGGCTTTGCTCTTCACTGCCGTAGGCGCATCGTGCAGCAATAACACCAAGTCGGCCACCCAAGAAAGTGGCGACTCTATCATCAATAAAAGCAATATGACAACAAGAACATTCACACGACCCGACGACGCAACGCTGCGCCGCCAACTCACAGCCGAACAGTATGCCGTTACACAGCAAGCGGCTACGGAGCGACCGTTTACCAACCAGTACGACAACGAGTTTCGCCCAGGCATCTATGTAGACATTACTACGGGCGAGCCGCTGTTCTCGTCTACCGACAAATACGACTCTGGCTGTGGCTGGCCTGCATTCTCGAAGCCCATCGACAAACGCCTCGTGGTAGAGAAAGCCGACAATTCGCACGGTATGCAGCGCACCGAAGTGAAGAGCCGAACGGGCAATGCCCACCTCGGACACGTGTTCGACGACGGTCCTGCCGACAAGGGCGGACTGCGCTACTGCATCAACAGTGCGTCGCTGCGTTTCGTTCCGCTTGCCGAAATGGAGAAAGAAGGCTACGGAGAGTACACCAAATTGGTGCGCCGAGAGAAGGAAATATACGTGGCAGGCGGCTGTTTCTGGGGCACAGAACACTACATTAAGCAGGTGAAAGGCGTGCTGTCTACCGAAGTGGGCTATGCCAACGGCAACACAAAGAACCCCACCTACAAGGAAGTATGCACCGATGCCACAGGCTTTGCTGAAGCTGTACACATAAAATACGACCCCGACGTGGTTTCGTTAGACTTCCTTGTGAAGCTCTACTTCGTTTCTATCGACCCTACAAGCCACAACCAGCAAGGCAACGACCGCGGCTCGCAATACCGCACAGGGGTCTACTACACCGACCCTGCCGACCGTGCTGTTATTAAAAAGGTGTTCGATGCCGAAGAGCGCAAGCACTCTGTACCCCTCGAAGTGGAACTCCTTCCGCTCAAGAACTTCTACCCTGCCGAGGAATACCACCAAGACTATCTCGAGAAAAATCCCACGGGGGATTGCCACCTGCCCTCTTCGCTCTTTGAATATGCAAGGAAGGCAAAGCAGCGGTAAATGTTTTAAGGCTTCTATCAATTTCTAAGGGCTCTAGGAAATCTAGGTTTCCTAGAGCCCCTAACACTCTTAAGCAACCTCCCCCTACCGCTTTGCCAACTCTGCCTTCAGCCTTTCCACTTCCGCTTTCAGCTGCACATTCTCTGCCTGCAGCCTTTTCAGCAGTTCCTCTTGCGCTTTCCTATACCCCGTGCGGGCAGCATACATACGCTCCTTAATGCCTCCCTGCTCCACAAACTGCTTCTCTAAACGAGCAAGATAGCTGCACATCATCTTGTCTGTTATGTGGCAGAGCGTAAGCAACGTGTTGCAAAACTCCTCGGCTGTCCACTTATTGGCGTACAACAGATAATCTCCCGCCTTGTTGTGCCGCTTGCAGAAACCGAGCATAGCATTGTAGCGCGAATGTTCAGGCGTCCATCGTATAAGGCAACGCGTGTGCAGATAGTCGTCATAGTCTTCGCGCAACTCCTGCAGCGAACTGCGAGCCACGTTGAGCAACTTAAGCTCCATCTCTGTCGAAGTGCTGCCGTCTTCTATTCCTTCCACAATGTTTTGCTTGCCCGAACGTGCGGCCTGCACCATTTGGTCTACCGTACGGTCGCCATATTTGGGCAGAAAACGCTGACAAAATACGTACGTCAGCTGATATATGGCATCTGCCTTTTGATAGAAAAATAGTTCGTTGTAGGGCACACTCTGCCGCAAAACGCCTTTCTGTACCCCCTGTTTATCATCTTGTTGTTCTTTCATAGTAATTGCAAAGTATGGCTTTACTTTCCTTTTCAGCCCACTCCTGCAAAGATAAGCATTAAAGTTTACATGGCAAAAACATAAGCGAAAAGTTTTAACAAACACCTTACAATGAGCCTTTCAATAAAGAAGAAAAAAGGGAAAAGCGTGTAAACATTTTTCACAAGCATTCCTATTGTGTAACTCATTTATTATCAACGCTTTCCGAAACCTATTGTTTTGCGTTCCAAAAGCGTAGGTTTTGCAAGGTAAAAGCGGCTGTTTTGCATCGCAAAACCTACGCTTTCGCAATGCCAAATCGAAATTACTATTTTTCTTATGAACTATCTTTACAAAACCGAAGCGTTTTTCAAGTTCTGTGTTAGAGTTTCTAGAAAATTCTAGTTCTCCTAGAATTTCTAGACGAATCTACTTTTTCTTCGGTATCAGCAGCGTAAGAAACCACGCCCATACACATATAGAAAGCTATTTTATAAATGTGCGCCAATATAGGCTTTATGCTGTAAACGGCATTCTGTTTTTACTCTCATCGGTGGCATTACAAATAAAAACGCGGAACGTATAGATATTCTATCGTTCCGCGTTCTTTATTTTAAAGAGTTTATTATGTCCTCACTTGGTTGTGTGAACTACCTCTGTGAGAAGTACAAAATATTTCTCTTTTATAGCTTCCTCATATTTTACTTGATGATAACCTTGCGTCCGCCCTTAATGAAGACACCACGCTGAGGATTTGTAACACGCTGACCATTGAGGTTGTAGTAAGCGTTATCAGCGTTCTTCTCTTCTGCGTCAATCGTTACAATGGCATTTGTAGTGTTATCGTCAGAGAAAGAGAACTCTACCTTAGAGCTTGCAGGCATTCCTTCTATCTTGGCATAAGCCTTGTGTACAGGGATAGAAACAGCGCTAGCCATAGCCTTTTTAAAGATACCTTTCTGCATTACATAGATAACCTCGTCGATTGTTAATCCCCCTACATTGCGAGGATTTACAGTAACACCATGCATAATGTTGTTGGTAATCTTGTAATCCTTGTCATCGTCCTCACCGATAGCGTAGTAGAAGTCGCTTGGTGTGGTTTCGCTGTCAAGAGCCTTCAACAATACGCCTGTATAAGCTGGTACATAACCATAGTTATGGTTGCCAACGCCGTTCACATCTACACTTGACATTCTGATGTGGTAAGTAGAGGTTCCATAGTCACCATTGCCTGGCTTCACTTCGCCCAACTTAGCAACGAAAGCACCTATTTTGGCAGTGTTCTTTTCTCTGCTGTAAATGTTGAGGTCTACATCAAACTCACGAGCAAATGTACCGTACTTGTGGGTGATTTTCACATCCTTGATTTGATAATCAATCTGCGAGGTGAAGTTGAATTGACTCGTTTCCTCCTTATCGGTATTCTTGTTGTAGACAGTCTTAGTCCACTTTTCCTTATAGTTGTTGAGAGCCGACTGCTTTACATATACCTTGGTTGTCGGTGCAAACTCGCTGTAGTTAGTTCCTGTTTCGTCCAACTCGAAGCGAGTGGTACTCAACATCTCCTTGGTAGGTTTGCTCTCAATGAAGAACACGCTCTTCACAGTGCTCTCAAGCTTATCTTTTTCCTTGTTGGTAATGAAAGCCTTGGCACCGATATATTCTACGTTCTTTTTCACCACAACTTCCTTCACGTCATTGGTAACATTTTGGAAAGCGTAATCACCTATCAGACTCACTTTGTAAGTCTTACCTTTATGCTCAATGCTTGTAGGCAACACAAAGGTATAGTCTTTGCGAGTTGTGCTGAGCATGTCTACAGCCTTGTCTGACACTGCAATATACTCTTCTTCTCCTTTTTTGAACGACTGTTCAATACCTTTGAACTTTTTATAGAACTCTTGGGCATTATAGTCGTTAAAACGCTCTGTGCGAACGTTGATGGTAATATTATTAAACACGCTGTAAGGAGTCTGAGTTCCATCGTCGAACGACATCTCATTCTCCGCTCTGTTTATGTTTTCTACAGGAATCATCTTGTCGCAGAGGAAAGTAACAGTATTCAAGTTCTTGCAAAGACCGAAAGCACGTTTACCAATGGTAGTTACCTTGTTAGGAATTGTAACATTGGTAAGTTTGGTACAATCATAGAAAGCGTAATCCCCTATCTTCACTATAGATGGAGGAAGCAATGTAAAGTTCTCATTCGCTTTTCCCGGAGGGAAGATAAGAAGTTCCTCCTTGTTTTTTGATAACAAGTAACCGTCTACGCTTGAGTAGACTTCATTCTTCTTGCTTACATTGATATCTGTCAGGTTGTCGCAATACTTAAAGGCTTCAGGGTCTATCTTGGTTGTGAACTCGGTTACATCAATCTTGTTGAGAACCTTACAGCTACGGAAAGCTTCGCGTTCAATGGTCTTCACCTTTTTAGGTATGCTGATACTTTTCAATCCGCAGTCGGCAAAGGCACCTTCGCCAATTATTTCAATATCTGCATCTTTGTCGAACGTCGCAGTAGCCATATTAGTACAGCCAGTGAAAGCATTACGTCCGATTTCCGTTACCGTCTTGGGGAAGTTGAATGACTCAAGACTCTCGGCATTGGCAAAGGCATTGGCTTTAATAGCTTCCAAATTGCAGTTACCTTGGAAATTGAATTTCTTAAGATTCTTATTTGTTGCAAATGCATCTTCTTTAATAGTCTTAAGTTTCGCATCAGCAGGAACATTTACTGTTTCCAGGTTCTCACACTGGAGAAAGACTTTGCCAATCTCTGTGATAGAAGAAGGCAAGGTTACCTCCGTCAGACTTGGGCATTGCCAAAACGCATATGCACTAAGGTTTGTAATCTTAGAAGGTTCGCAGAACTTAACAGAGGCAAGTTTGTAATTTTGACGGAAAGCCTGTTCTTGGATTTTCTCAACGCTAGTAGGAATCACCAAAGAGGTCAACTTGGCTGCACCCTGAAACGCCTTTGCAGCGATTTCCTTAACAGTAGAAGGGATAGTATAAGAAGTATTAGGCTTTGCAAGCGGATAGAAATAGAGTATTTCTTTATTTTCAGAGAAGAGAACACCTTCTACAGCAGAAAAGTCTGTATTGCCTTCTGCCACCTCGTAAGCTTCAAGTGCATTACAGCGCTCAAAAGCACCTTGTCTCAATCCGTCCTTTTTGAGGTCCTTTGGAAGTTTGATTGTCTTAAGCTTAGCAATATCAACAATAGCAGAGGTCTCTACTTTTGTTACTTCATTCAAATTAATAGAAGTCATGTTTCCGTTACCGGCAATACCATAAGATGCCATTTCTTTCACGCCTGCGGGTACCGTATAATTTGCCACATTCTTTGCGTGTGGATAAAGAACCAACTTATTAAGTCCCTTGGTGAAGAGAACTCCATCTTTGACTTCATATTTTGCCGTACTGCTGGGAGTCATCGCAAACTCCTCTAAATCTTTTGTCGCAGCAATAGAAGGCCAGCCTTCTTCTACCTTCTCCAAATTGGGAGGCAATATTACTTTCTTCAGACCAGGATTAGAGGAAAAAGCACTTAAAGCAATCGACGTTACGGCTGAGTTTACCGTATAGGTACTGTTGCCTGTCTTAGTCGCTATGTTTGACGGAACAGAACGCAACTCTGCCTTACCTTCCGTGTAAAGCACTCCATTGTCATCTGAGTCAAAATAAGTATTTTCAGTAACAACTTTGCACTCGGGCACTGCATCTAAACCTGCCCATGCGGTATGGCTTATTTCTGCTACATTTTTAGGAATATTGATTTCCGTAAGTTTGGCACCATAAAAACATACATTTCCTAATTTCTCGATTGTTTCCGGCAATTTAACCGATGTAACATCTTTACATGGATAGCGAGTATCGCCAGCCACCTCTGTTACGGTGAAAGTTGTTCCCTGATTATCGTTTATCTTATCAGGAATTTCCAACGCTCCCATTTTCGTTGTGCCTAAAAACATCAAGGTAGGTTTGTTACCGTTTGGTACAAGAACCTTGTAGGTCATGTCGCCAAAGGGAACAATCTGATCCTTTGTGTAAGCCCAAAGGCTTTTTGGTATTGCCACGAGCAGCAATGCCAACAATAAAAATCTAATTTTCTTCATATTAATATTTGATGTGATTAATCTTACTTCCAAGCTAAATTTTGCACTAACTTACCGTTAGACTACTCTTAAAGCCCAAAAAAGATGAATTTCTCCAAACTATGGTTTACCCATATTATCCTTAGTCATTGATTACATAATTGGTTGCAAAGTTAAACATTTTATTTAAAACAAGCAAACTTTTATTGAAAAATTTACATTATTACTATGTAAATCAGTACTATTCGTTGCACTAACAATAAGTTCATATTTCATAGTCCCCACGGCTTTCCCTTTCTGTCTCTGTAAAAATAATTCTCTTAAAAAGTGATAACTGCGCTTTGACGTTCTAAAAGCGGCTGTTTTGCGCTGCAAAACCTACGCTTTTACCGTGCAAAACAGCCGCTTTTAGAACGCAAAACAACAGGTTTTGCAATTCGCTGATAAACAAATAGTTAAACAACAGTTACGATTGCGAAAAACATTTACAGTATTATGGCATTACTTTTTATTTACGATGTGTAATTTCTTATTAAACTTCTACACTCCTTTCGATATTCTTCATCTTCGCCTCCTTTCAAAACAAATGACAAGAAAGCACACCAACATAGAGCTTGTATCCAACTCAGGTTTCTTTACTTTGGTCGCCTACTCGCTCAAAGACAAATACGAGTTGTTGAGCAAAGGGAAAAAAGAAGCCACGCAAATTGTCGGTTTGCGTGGCTTTTGCAATTATTCTGTATGCTAATTCTGCACTTTCGTTATTCTATCTATCCTTTTATCGGAATAAATATCAAAAGCCCGATTTAGTTCGTCATCGAGCAAAGTGCTGTGAATATTTCTCTGTCAGTTCCAGTGCATAAGATAGTTGGGATTCTTCCCTGATAAGAAATCATTGCCCCGCATCGGTACAAGATAATCGGGAACTACCTCTGGGGTTAGGTTTGCCTTCGAGCTATGATGAGTCTCGGTTTAGGCCTTGAACGACTTCAGAATGCGCTCTACGGCTAGCTCTGCACTGATAATCGCCATAGGAAGCCCTGCTCCTGGGATAGTAGAAGCGCCAACGTAGAAGAGATTTTCGAATTCTTCGTCGAAGTTTGCTGGTCTGAATCCTCCGATCTGCATCATCTTGTGTGATAACCCCAGTCCACTACCCTTGTAGAGGTTAAACTGTGCCTCCCACTCCTGTGGCGTATATATGGTTCGGGAGAGTATCTTGGAGCGTATATCTACCCCAATACGCTCAGAGAAGTCGGCTAGGATACTATCGACAATCTCGTCCCTATCACTCCAGTCGGTTTTGTACTGTCGGTTTGGGACGGGGCATACGAAGAATAGACTCTCGCATCCCTCGGGGGCACAATTGGGGTTACATTTAGAGAGGGCATTGACGTAGTAGTATGGCTTCTGTAGCGTGTCGGGACTCTTGAGCACATTGAGGGCATACTCCTCGTAGTTTGTGCCTAGGTAGTAGTTGTGCAGATTCAGCTGAGGGAGCTTCTCGCCGACCCCGATGTAGCAGGTGAGGTAACCCATAGTCCACTCCATGCGGTCGAGATGCTCCTCATCGTACTTCTTCCTTCGTAGGACGCGTCCTCTGAATAGTGCTGCATCGGCATTTGAGAGGAAAATCTCCCCTGCATATTTCCGTCCTTGCTGGTCAATTACTGCCGAGACTTTTTGTCCCTCTCGTACTACGTCTACGATCTCTGCATTGTAGTGAAATTTTGCTCCACATCGCACAAGCTCCTCCACAATACTCTCGACGATGGTGTACATACCCCCTGCTACATTGTAGTAACCATCGTGTTGGAACTCTGTGTACGAGAGCAGGCTATACACAGCCATCGTATCGAAGGGTGTGCGGCCGAGGAAGAAGGCCACCAGAGAGATAATCTGTCGCACTTCGGAGGAAGAGAAGTAACCATGCACATGCTCCCAAAAGCTTTTGAAGAGGACGGGCAGATGCCTAGGATTGACCCGAATAAGTGCAGATAGATAGTCGAAGATATTGTCGAAATTGTTTCTAATCACAATGTTGAAGGTATCCTCGAAGAGTCTTTTGGACTTTGCCAGATACACCCTCATCTTGTGTTCAAAGTCAGGCTCTAAGTCCTGAAATTGCTCGGCGAGACGCCCGAGATTCTTATACAGGTGGTAGGTCTTGGTGCTACCCTTGAAGTTTACGGAGTAGAGGGGGTCGAGGGGAACGAATTCGAATGGTAGCTCGATGCCACAGCGTTGCATAAATTCCTCGAAGACATAGGACATACTGAAAAAGCTAGGCCCTGTATCGAAGGTAAAGCCATCTTTTTTGATCTGATTGAGCCTTCCTCCTGGTCGATCATTTTTTTCGATAAACTCGACTTCATACCCCTTCTTGATGAGGAGTAGTCCACTGGCTAGGCCTCCGAGGCCTGTACCGATGATCGTAACTTTCTTTTTCATCGTAGCTTCTTTTTCTTGAGGTTCATATATAGTTCGTCTCTTACCCATTTGAACTGTGGTTCGGCATTCAAGGCCTTTCGATAATAGAACTCAGCCTTTTGTGGGTTATTGAGTGCTTCATAGGTTAGCCCTATCTGCGCCCAGAGCGATAAGAGATTCCAATCTTGGTCTATCCCTTCTTTGAGCAAGATTTGCTCAGCTTTGAGGTAGTACTTGAGGGCATCTTCTTTTGAGCCTCCAAATAGAGAGGGCTTGTAGAAGTCGATATTGCCCAGTTGTACATAGCCCAACCAACCTTTTGGATCCAGTTTGACAGATTGCTTTGCCTCTCTAATGCTCTTGGGACCAAGAAATGGAGCTTTAACCTTGTTGAGTCCGATTTCGAAGCCATAGTAGGCAGATCGGTATGCTGAGCGTAGGCCTCGGACTTGGTCGCTTGTGAGCCTCGAGAGTCGAGCATCGTATCGCTTGAGATACGTTCCTACGACCTGTTTCTTCTTCTGGCTAAGACACCAGCCGATGTAGCCATACTCGTAGTTGAGGAGCTCAAGCTCTTGTTCTATAGTCTTATTCGCCTTGGCATGTAGCCTGTCTATGACTGTACGCCAAAGTTGCATGTCTGCACTGATATAGGCCTTATAAATAATTTGCTTGGAAGTCATGCCCCAAGACGACAAGCTCGTTAGGAGCAAGGTGAGGCTTACTAAAAGAATTTTTTTTTTGATTTTAATCATATCATTGTTTTTAAATTGATCGCCCCTTCCAAGTTAAGCCCTGCCTGCGCTGGCTATTTACCCAAGACTTGATGATGAATAGCCCGAGGAGGAGTTGCTGTGCTGGGGCGAGTACGATGTTGTAGACGATGATCTGGTTAGAGCAGAACGAGACGAAGACCCTGATTGCAAGCTCCGTCAGGAGGTAGAGTAGCAGTAACTCTGCTCTGCCGAGCCAAACGGCTAACCACCCCATAGAGGTCAGGCTCCAGTAGAGTAAGGCTAGGATATAGGACCCCCCAAGCATCAAGGTTATGTTTTTGGCGAAACCCTCGATGGCTGCGCTTAGGCTGTCGTACATCCTGCATTCGATCAGCTTGGTCGAGCTCATGCAAGAGATACTATACCCCTGCCCCTTGAGTTCTCTGGCGATTGCTATATCCTCTGCCCTGCTGTGCCTAAACCGTTCGTGAGGCTGGAGGAGTCGATAGACAGCTCCATCGAAGAGCATACATTGACCATTGGCTGCCGAGAGAGAGGAGAAACCAACCCGCCTGACCAAGGGGAGGAGGAGGAGCGAGAGCAGGATCAGGTGCATATTGGGTACAGAAACCCGCTCTGCCCAAGTTTGCATCCTCTGTCTCGGGAAGAGAGAGAGGAGGCTCAACCGATGGGTCGTAGCATAGCTGAGTGCGCGCTCTATGAATGCAGGACTAAGTCTAACATCGGCATCAAGGAAAAGCAGGTACTCTCCCCGTGCTTCTCTAGAGAGTAGGTGGCAGGCGTGGTTCTTGCCCAACCTACCCGAGGGTGGTCCAGAGGAGTAGATGAGGCGGATACGGCTATCACGTTGCATCCAAGTATCGATTCGCTCGACGGTAGAGTCTTCAGAGGCATCGTCACAAACGATGATCTCTATGAGCGAATAGCTCTCAACGTGAGTCAGGTCAGAGAGTAGAGCCTCGATATTGTGCGCTTCATTGCGAGCTGGGATTAGGACAGAGAGGCTAGGCAAGGATTCTCCGCTCTTGGGTCGAGGTAGTTTCTCCTGTAAAAGGAGATTTAGAGTGGCTATCACAAGTCTCAAGACCCCGAAGCCTACCACAATGTATGCCAGAGTAGTCATCATCATATCTGCATCCTATTTATCTGTTTGGAAAGACAGGACCGATAGAAGACGTTGTAGCCCTCCTCTAAAATCTCTAGCTTCATAGCGCCTTGATATTCCTTGATGTAGGTACTTAGACTAGGGCGAGGATTCTCACCGTAGTCGATCATATTTGCAGAGAGTATGAGGTGTAGCTTTCCTTCTCTGCCCTCAATGAGTCGCCCAAGACCTCTCTGGAAGTGGAAGTCTGAGTTGTAGAGCGAATGGAGTTGCCCTTGGGGGTATATCAAGACCATATTTGATGAATCCTCCAGCAGGCTCGAGGCATAGGAGAGGCTTTGCAAGGCCTCTCGACTACTCTTCCGCACAGAAAAAGCCCCTGTTTGGTTGAAGAAGCGGTACTTGAGGAGTTGGTCCTCCTGCATCATGAAGTAGAACTTCCGATGCAATACCTTCAGCATAAGATGCATTGCCCAAAAGCCATCCCACCAGCCGATATGGTTGGCTATCAGAAGGACAGGCAGACCTCGATCCTCAAAGTCACCAATGATCTGTACTGAGTGAAACCGCCTTTTGAGCTGGTACTCCGTATAGTATTGGAAAAATGGATAGATGAATCTATGGTGATTGGCAGTGAGCATGGGGCTATAGAGCAAGTATGATTGAGAAAAATAAAATCTGTATAAAGAAGATGAAAGGGGCTATCCTATTGCGGAAATCGATTCGTAACCAATACTTCACAGTATGGAATAGGCCTGCGAGAGCTCCCCAAACAAGATAGTTTTGCAAGGGAACACTTCCCCCCTCCCACGACCACATTTGCATCATCGGGGCAACCTGCTCCATGATGGCATCATATCCCAGCATTAGTAATGTAGGCATGACGATCGTCGTGATTACACCTCGACCTAAGGGAGCCTGTATCGCTGCTGTTGCATAGACTAGGAATATCCAGTTGATGCCGATGAGTAGGGGTGTTCCAGCGATTTTCGGTCCTAAACTTGTGCCATAGCCGTATTCTCCGAAAATGACCCCAGTGGCGACCCCGAGGAGTTCGACACAAAAACTTACGATGACCACCGAGAGAATGTATATCAGAGCCTTGATGTGCTTGGGGCTACGGTCGTAGATGCAGAGGATGAATAGAGAAGATAAAAGTACCAGAGGCGTTAGAGAGGTGTAGAGCTCTTTGGTCTCCTCTCGGGCAAGGCCGAATGCCCCATAAGTATAGAAGGCCATCACTAGGACAACAACTACCCAGTCTATCCATTTAAACCGATACTCCTTCATATTTTTAAAGATGCTGTTTTGCTTGTTCGAAAATTATTCTAAACCATGGTGTGTAGCTCTCGGGCTGTGCTGCAAGGTCTTCCTCTAGTACCCTCATATCGATATACCTCCAGTCCATGACCTCCTCTGGGTTGGGAACTGGTTTTATGGGAGTAGTGTAGACGAATACGCTGTCGTACTCGTGCTCGATAAGCCCGTTGTCTAACTCGGCTCTGTAGGTGAAATCGAAGAGATGTCTTAGGCCATCATAGGTAATGTTCATACCCATCTCCTCAAACAGCCGTCGGCGTACAGCCTCTCGAGGCTCTTCGTTTACGAAAGGGTGGGTGCAACAGGCATTGGTCCAGAGCCCCCCTGCGTGATATTTGCCTAGAGCCCTTCGGTGCAGAAGCCACCGCCCCTCGGGGTCGAAGACGAGTACCGATACAGCCCGGTGCATAATCCCTCTGCGGTGCGCCTCAAGCTTCTCCATCTCTCCAATGGGGTTATTGTCTGCATCGACCAACAGGACGATGTTCTCTTTGAGGTGCATAGGCTATAGTCGATTAAATTTGTTTTTGAGTACTGCCGTCAGCAAGATGAGCATCTTTTGGACATCTCCTACTCGTACCCGTTTCGAAATCAAGCTGGGGGCGGGTGTCTCTTGGATGATGTGTAGCAACTGCTGATAGTAGCGATAGGCTACGTAGACCGGAAGGCGAGATTCTCGAGGGAGCTGTCGGATCCCCTCGTAGGCCTCGCAGAAGTCTTGGTGGATCTCTCGGATAAGGCTATTCTTGGCTTCTTCATCGAAGCTCTCCAGGGCGACCCCAGGGAAGTATAGCCTACCGAGCAGCACATAGTCCTCTCGGAGATCCCTCAAGAAATTAACCTTTTGGAATGCCGATCCGAGGCGCATGGCAGGCTGTTTGAGTCGCTCGAATAGGGACTCGTCTGCTCGACAGAACACCTTCAGACACATCAGACCCACGACATCGGCAGAGCCGTAGATATAGCTGGCGATCTCTTCCTCTGTCTCGTAGGACTTTTTCTCGAGGTCACGCCTCATACTCGCCAAGAAGGAGCGTATGTATTCGTCTGGAATGTTGTACTGTTTGACCGTCCACTGGAAGGAGTATAGAATCGGATTGGTGCTGATGTCCATTCGGTAGGCCTCGTCATAGTCTCGCTCAAAGTCTCTTAGGAGCTTCTCCCGATCGTGTTCGTGAAACGAGTCAACGATCTCATCGGCAATACGGACGAAGCCGTAGATGCTGTGAATCGCATCACGCATATCCGCGGGGAACATATCTGTAGCCGCATAGAACGAGGTGCTGTACTCTTGGGTGAACGTCTTGCTTGTTTTGAACGAGCAGTATCGGTATAGCTTGTATCTCTCACTAGTATTGGACATACTCTACTATATTTATTGTTTGTTGTATACCGTTCAATTTCTAGGCTCGTTTGTGGACTCACCTGAATATTGCTTACATAAGCAAAGATATGAAATTTTATTAGAACTACGTGAGTTTGGAATAAAAAAAACATTAAAAAATATTGCTGTCTGGTAAAACTTAAATAGCCTATAAATCCTTGCGGAATTGCCTTTATATAGGTAATTCCGCATTCTTTTTTGAAA
>OHAU01002277.1_pt1 | contig 18735 bp, 17 predicted proteins | sample 1577181 | NCBI WGS metagenome assembly OHAU01 (sample SAMEA3541472, study PRJEB24748) | human gut metagenome | biome: human gut; feature: human-associated habitat; material: faeces | place: China | collected 2012 | reverse complement strand
GACAAAACTATGATAGAATAAGAAACAGGAGAAGAACTAGGCTATATTAAAAAAAAGCCCACACTCGTTAGAGTGTGTTAGTTCAATTGGACTAAGAAAAACATAGGATGTGGGTTATGATTGTAATATCAAATAATTCTAAATTGATTAAATATAACTTTATTCATAACACGACTGTGTACGCGTCTTATTTTTAAAATGAGGAGGCATGATTATGATGAAAGAACTATATGAAGCATTATGTAGTGACTTCACTGCCATTTTTCAGTGTGATTTAATCAAAGATACACTTGAAATTATAAAATACGACACTGGAACTCATACGGATGCAGCCATCCAAAAACTGGATTCTAAAACTTTATCTAAATATACAGAAATGATCAATTATTTTCATACCCTTTATATACAGGATTCATCCATTGATTTTTGGAATGAGCTTCAACCAAATCATTTAATGCACTTGCTGAAGCATCAAAGTATTGTGAAATATCGCTTTAAGACAAAGCCAAACCCAAAAGGAAATACGACTTCAAGAATTGGTAGAAGAAAAGAATCTTCAAAAGGAAAAGCTTGAGGCTGCCTATAAAAAAACTTCAGAAATTGAGTCAACACTTTTAGCTTTATGTAATGATTATAATATAGTTTACCTATGCGACTTAGAAAATGATTCCATAAGGGTAATCAAAGATACCTATTCCCTTATAAATGCAAATTTAGAACATTCATATTCCTCTGTTTTTTCTACATTCCAATCTATTGAATCTCTTAAGAAAGATAATGAGAATTACTTAGATTGTTTAAAAAGAGAAAATCTTATGGAAACCATGCAAAATCAGGATGAGCTTTCTTTGCAGTTTCGCTTTAAAGAAATTTATATGGAAACAAGGATTGTCAAGGTTCCTTCCGATCATGGTGTTAAAGTGATTTTGGGATCTCGTAATATTAATGATATTGTCAAAAAGCGTGAGGAACAAAATAAACAGCTGCAGGATGCTCTAATTGTTGAAAGAACCTTCAATAACATTATTCGTGCCATTGGTTCTATTTATAATGGTATCGCAACCATTAATCTAGTTGATAAAACTTATATGATTTTATCTAATAAAAATCTTGATAAAGATATTTTTAAACCCCATTCAACAGGAAGCATAGAACAGCTTAAAGATATTTTTGTGAATGTGAATGCTGCCCCTAAATATAAAGATGATATATTAGAATTCATTAACTTTACTACCCTACCAAACCGAATGAAAAATAAACAAATGATTTCTATGGAATTAGAGGGTATAAGTGGAAGATGGTATACATGCTCCTTCATTGTTGAAAAGAAGGATAAGGATGGAAATATCACTGATGTTTTAATGACAATTTCAGATATTGATGAAATTAAGCATAAAGAATTAGAGGTCAAAGAAAAACTAAAGGAAGCTGCAGAAAAAGCTAACCAAGCTAATGTCGCAAAGACAAACTTTCTAAGAAGAATGAGTCACGATATAAGAACGCCATTGAATGGAATTGTGGGTATGATCAATCTAGCCCAACGCTATGGAAATGACAAAGAAAAGCTTTGTGAATGTAAGGAAAAGGTCCTTACCTCTCTAGATTATCTTCTATCTTTAATTAATGACATTCTCGATATGAGTAAAGTAGAATCCAACGCATTGGTGTTAGAATCCAAACCATTTGATTTAATTGAAACACTCAATTCCATCATAGCCATCATTGAAACAAGTGCCAATGAACACAATATACAATTTATTGGTGGTAAATCCTTGAGCTATATTCCTCACCGTTATTTTATTGGCAGTCAAGAATACTTAAACCGATTGTTAATGAACATCGCTTCAAATGCCATCAAATACAATAAGGAGAATGGATCCATTACTTTGTATTGTAAAGAAATATCAAGCAATGAAAATATGGCTCTTATGCAGTTTGTATGTAGCGACACAGGACTAGGTATGAGTGAAGAGTTCCAAAAACATGCCTTTGAACCCTTTGCGTGCGAAGGCAAAGCAACCATTACAGGATATAGTGGAACCGGTCTAGGCCTATCGATTGTCAAAGACATTGTCGATATCATGGATGGATCGATTGAAATGGACAGCAAAGAAAATGTAGGTACTACATTTGTTGTCACCATTCCACTTCAGATGGATTCAAATCCAAAAGTGAAAGTTCAAACAAATGAAAAAGAACTCAATCTATCTGGCAAGAAAGCACTTCTTGTTGAAGATAACGAAATCAATCTAGAAATCGCAACAATCATGCTCCAAGATTTAGGCTTGATTGTAACTCCTGCCCAAAATGGCAAGGAAGCTCTAGATATTTTTGAACAATCCGATACTCATACATTTGACTATATCTTTATGGATGTAATGATGCCTGTTATGGATGGATTAGAAGCTACAAGAAGAATTCGTTCACTTAATCGAGAGGATGCGAAGACTACGCCAATCATTGCCCTTAGTGCCAATGCCTTTGAGGATGACATCAAAGAATGCTTGGATGCCGGTATGAATGCACATGTTGCAAAACCAATCGATGTGAACGCATTAAAGGAAGAATTATCTCTTCTTTCGTGAAATTTTTTGAATATATAACAATAGAATGATATATTTTACATTGTTGGATAATTGTTGAAACATGTAATTTGCATATCCAGTTTCCTATGAATTGAGCTGAACTTCTTACCACATTACTAAGTTCAGCTCTTTTTGATTGAAACAAAAAAAGATGATGCATAAAGCACACCATCACACTAGGAATATTGCTTAAGATAATCAACATTCTTAATCAATATCTTATTATTTACAATTTGAATAACTTTCTCATCTCTTAATCCACGCAAAATACGATTTACACTATTACGCGTGGAAATACCACAAAAGCCTGCAATATCATCATTTGTCACAAACAAATCAATAAGAATTCCTTTCGAAGTTGTTTTTCCAAACAAAGGAATTAAACGATAAATAAAAGTACAAACCGCACCTGTTTTACTATTCATTGTCATAAACTGCTGTCGATAGATCGCCTTCTTTAATTTTTCTCGATAATACGTATCTATGCAATTTTTGACATTCTCATCATCTTCTACTAAATCCTCAAACATTTCCTTTGATATGCAATAAAAACCAGCCTCTTCACTTTCAATACGCACACGCAAAGAATGTATTGTAACCTGATTCAATTCGTTTAGAAAGAGTGAAATTACATCGGGCGCCTTTAGATACGTAACATTAAACTCTCTTCCATCCTCTAAAATCATACTTACCTTAACAACACCTTCTTTTAAGATATATATACATTCATCATCATACATCAAATGATCATGTTTTTTCTTAGTAAGAACAGGCATATTATTTCTTTCAAGAAACTTTTAAAACACATTCACAACCCATATAATTTCACCTTCTCCATTCGTTAACATTATATTCCAAGCTCTTAAATTATCATTTATAATATACAGAAAATGAAGCTCAAATGAAAGAACTTCCTTTTAAATATATTTTTTTAAATATTCCGTATATTCCCTTAACTTTGCCTAATCCACAAAAGATACTCTTGAGACGCGATAGAAAATGGCATCCACACTTTCAATACAGATGCGAACGTGATTCTTAAAAAGCGTTATCATATTAGGACCTTTTAAATACATAATATTATGTTCACGACCATTCTTTAAAAAAATACTTCAATATATAAGTATCTTCAACGAATTCATTCAAAAAATCGTTCTTCATTTTTTGGGCAACAACAGCCCCATGCTTTCAAAAAAAATTAAAATATACTCATAATCCATAATCCCATACCATATACGGATGTTGTCATTTGTTAATATATATTAATATTTCAAACAAATGATCATAAAAAAAGAATCACACGGATTCCCAATCATTACTTATAAGAGGAGAGAACTAGCATGTTAGTGTTTTTAGGAGACTAGTTCTCAGTGACTGTTAGATGAGTATTCATTTAATGACATGTTGGCGTATTTATCATTATGTTGGCTAGAATTCATCTAACTTCTATAAATATAGCATATTTTCAATTCTTTCGCATTAACATATGACGAAAATGAAAATATTTTACTTACTTTCATTCTTTACAAACTCAAAACGATACCTCTGCTTTACATCAGGATACTTTTCATGATCCACCTCAGATACAAACATTGAATAAGGACGTACAAAATATCCATAGTCTCCATATAATGCTTGATAGACCACCATATTCTCTTCTGTCTCCGTATTCTTGGCAATCAACAAAACCTTATACTTCTTCCCTTTGAAATGTTGATATATCCCATTCATCACAAGTGTTCTCATATTTTTCCTTTCATTTTATGCTTCTTTTTAACATCCCCAAGAATCAATATTAAACTAAATGATAGTATAAATCAAAAGCAGAAAATCATTAAACCAAAACATAAAATATTGTTACAGATTTAGTCGTAAATATTTGCTCGGCGTAAATATGTGGGTGGAAAAGCATAACCGTGGAATTACTTCCTGTACATACTGCAAAGGTCTGAGAATGCGTGAAACCCATGTCCTGTTGTAAGCAAAAAAAAGAGTATGAATTCTTCTTGAACTCATACTTTTTTTGGGTTTTGTTCATTTTAACAAATTTTGCCTGAATTTTAGATTTAAGTTATCATGGGGGTTTTGTTCATTTTTTTCAAAATTCCCCATTTTTTTGATTTAAGTTTACATGGGGTACAAAACCGCTTAAAAATTTTTTTCAGTTACTTTTTGCGTTATTCTTTCCTGTAATGTTGTTTGTCGCATGCGCTTCTGCTTAAGCTTTACCTGCGTTTCAAACAAGCTTTTATTTCCAATGATATATAGCTTCTTTTTAGCACGTGATATTGCTGTATACAAAAGACGCTTCTCTAACATATTCTTCGCATTCACATCCACAATGCAGAATACTGTTTGATATTCATTACCCTGTGATTTATGTACACTAATGCACCATGCATGTTTTAAGTAATAGAGAAAATCGGTTGAAAAATCAATAATCGTATTCGTGAAATCCACCGAAATTACGTTCTGCTTTGTATCAATCTCTACAATTGTACCAATATCTCCATTAAACACATCATCATCCGGTAAATTCTTTAGTAACATAACCTTATCATTCTCTCTAAAGATTGTTGTTCCTACCTTGATTTGATTCTTTTGCGGACTCTTCGGATTGAATAAGACCTGCATCTGTCGATTGATCTCATCAATGCCTGCAGCCCCCTTGTACATAGGCGCTAAGATTTGCATGCTATCTAGATCCATATCTTTTACATAATCAATCAGTGCATCCATGATTTTTGGTGTTGTTCGCTCAACAAACTCTACCCCATCCTCATAATGACAAGGTGTTTCTTCACGAATCTCTTTAGCCAAAGTCACTATTCCAGATCCATTGGACTGTCTAAAAATCTTCTTTAAATGTACTGTATCAATTGTATCTGATTGAATGAGATCTTGCAAGACTTTACCAGGACCCACACTCTCCAACTGGTCTTCATCTCCAATGAGTAGAATACGACAATGGTTTGGTAAAGCCTTTAGCAGTTGCGCAAACAAATGGGTATCCACCATACTAAACTCATCCACAATAATAAAATCCACATCCAACGGTTCTTCTTCATTCTTCCCAAATGAATTATCGTCTAGATTCCATTGCAACAAAGAATGAATGGTTCTCGAATCACAATTGGATAGTTGAGCCAAACGCTTACTTGCCCTTCCTGTTGGAGCACATAGCTGAATATTCACATCTGGAAACATATCCTTGGCAATTTCTAAGATTCCCTTTACTGTGGTTGTTTTACCAGTACCTGGACCACCCGTCAAAATCATGAATGAACGATCAAAGAACAATTGAATCGCATCCTTTTGTTCCTGATCATACGTTATCGCAAGACTAAATTCGACTTGTTTAATTTTATCTACGACATCAATCTGTTCCACATTAAATAAATGCTTCTTTAATTCCTTGGCAATCGTAACCTCATCCTCATATAGCGTAAAAGGATAAATACGCATATTTTCTACATACAAGTACTGCATTGAAACCAAGCGATCAATACTTTCCTGAATGGTTGTTTCATCTACACCACGAACATTTTGAAACATGGTCGCAAAAGTAATATATGTATTTCCTGTGGCCATAGAAAGCTGTCTGGCTAATTCATAGATATACGCATCTAACCTTCTTGGATCATCATTCGATATACCTATGGCCTGTGCCATTTTGCATGCTGTTTTATAGCCAAAGCCATACACTTCATAATATGGCCTAAAACAATCCTCTTCAATCACATCCAAAACATTATCATATGTATCCAACAACATCTGAATCTGTCTAGGACTTAAGCCATACTTTAATAGCTTGGCATATGCCTCATTAAACCCCGTAAATTCCTGGATTCCCTTTTGGATGATCAAAATCTTTTTAGCAGAAAGATTAGGTACTTCATGTAAAAGCTTAGGATTATCATGAATTTGTTCTAAACAATTCTCGCCCAACGTTTCATAAATACTTTCCGCCGTTTTCTTTCCAATCGTAGGAAAGTTTTCACCACACAAAAAATGAATAATCGCATCTGCATGACTCGGCAATTTTTTCTTAGCCATATCCACACGAAATTGCTCCCCATATTTGGGATGCTTTACATATTCACCTTCAAGTACATACTCCTGATCTTCAATCGGATCTTCAATTCTTCCTGCAGCTGTAAATGTATGATATGTTTTTAATTCTGAAAAACCTGCAACGACATAATGATTGGCTTTATTTTCAAATATGATATATTCAAGCCTAGCCTCGATGTCCATTTGCCGTCTCCATGATCAATTGATTTAAGTTTTTACCATCCTTAAACACTTCTTCAATTACACCGCCACCAATGCATTTGTCACCATCATAGAATACAGCTTCCTGACCCTCAGTTACAGACGCAATGGTCTGAGGATATTTAACTAAGACACTTGTATCATCAATTCTTTCAATTTCAATATCCTGATCCTTTTGACGATACCTAAACTTACAAGTACATTTTGAAGGAATCTCATCTAAGCTTGGCAAGATCCAGTTGATTCCTTTGACAATACAAGAATCTGAATATAATAAGTCTCTTTGATCCGTACGACATACATAAAGAATATTCTTTACTACATCTTTTCCAACTACAAACCAAGGACCCTTTTCATGATCAATATTCAATCCCTTTCTTTGTCCAATCGTGTAATACAATACGCCCACATGACGCGCAATAACTTTCCCTGTATTTACATCCACTATATCTCCATCCTTGCTAGGAAGATAATTGGATAAGAATTGTCTAAAATTTCTTTCTCCAATGAAGCAAATTCCCGTACTATCCTTCTTTGTCGCAACCGACTCTAAATTCAATTCCGAAGCAATTTGACGAATCTCTGGCTTTTCTAAGTTTGCCAATGGAAAAATGGTTTTGGCAATCTTACTCTTCTCTACCTGACACAAGAAATACGTTTGATCCTTATTCTGATCCTTTGCACGAGTCAAATATGTAAAGCCATTCTCTTCCTCTTTGTTTGAAGCATAATGTCCTGTTGCCACCTTATCGAAGCCTTGTTTCATGGCATATTCAAAAAAAGAATCAAACTTAATATACTTATTACATAGAATATCTGGATTTGGCGTACGCCCCTTCTCATATTCACTCAAGAAAGTTTTAAATACGTTATCCCAATATTCCTCAATAAAATCCACACGTTGTAAAGGCAAATCTAAATGATTCGCAACCGCAAGCGCATCTAAATAATCCTGTTCCTGAGGACAAGTATCATCCTTGATTGTAGGATTACCTGCAATATCATTATTCGCAAAGCTATCCCAGTTACGCATAAAACAACATGTTACATCATATCCCTGTTTTTTTAATAAATAAGCCGCAACCGCAGAATCTACGCCACCACTTAATCCAACTAATACTTTCATACATTGCCTCCATAGTTAAAAAAATTATATCATAAAAAAAGATCAAGCCCGAATAACTTGATCAACAATTCAAAATGGTGCCCAGGGCCGGACTCGAACCGGCACGGTATCGCTACCGGTGGATTTTGAGTCCACTGCGTCTACCAATTTCACCACCCGGGCAAAAGTAATATTCAATTTTAAAAATGGTGCCCAGGGCCGGACTCGAACCGGCACGGTATCGCTACCGGTGGATTTTGAGTCCACTGCGTCTACCAATTTCACCACCCGGGCATTGCTTGGATATTATACCAAAAGATAGAAGGTCATGCAAGGATTTTTTAAAAAAAGCCACTAATAAGTGGCTATTTCAATAAATCTAAAATTTCATCCTCACTCTTAGACAATGACTTAGAAACAAATTCTAAACTCATACCATTAGAAAGCATAATCTGAATCATCTTTTTTATTTCTTGATTCATCTGATTAACTTTCTTATCCGATTCATCTAATATTCTTGCCGTTTCTTGTTACACCTTTCTTACTTCTTCTTGTGCTTTTCGAGCCTCTTCTTTTGCTTTTTGAAGCTCTTCAAGTTCAAGTTGTCGTTCCATTCGTTCTTCATTTTCATGTAGTTTTCTAAAATCTTCTATTATTTTCTTCCAACCATCATCCGATATGGTTTCGACACGCTTTTCTATCATTATCAATCAAATTCACATTGAAGAACACCAAGACAATCGTTTCCTTTAATTCCCCATAATATTTTCCTTCTAATTGTTGCGAACCATGCAGTCTGGCCAAATAATAACTAAAACGAATTGGTAGATTGTTTTTGGTTTGTCTTAGCTGCATCTCTAAATCCACTGTTGTACAATCATCAAATTCAACCAACAGATCCAAACGAGGACTTTTCATTTTACTAAAGTCTTTTACCATTTCTGAATTTTTTACAACAACACGATTCACATTCCTTTCTAAAAATACGGTAAGTAACGATTTTAAGGCATCATTGGCCTCTTTACAATCTTCTCCAAAAATATATTTAAAGGCAAAGTCATCTAATAAATTTGCACTACGCATGAGCACACCTTTCTAGTAGTTTTTTTTCTACATACTCTTATACAAAATTTATTAAACATTTTTTAAAGAAAATGAAAAAAAATGCATCCATTAAACAGATGCATTATAGTAAGCATTAATATCACTTTCTGAAATATAGCCACATTCAGCCATGGCCCTTAAAACAGAAAGCTGCTTTTGTTTGGCCGCCTCAAAATGATACACCAAATCATAATTACTTGGAGACTGTGGAATTCCCGCTAATAAAGAAGCTTGTGCCACTGTTAAATCCTCTGGATACGTATCTAGATAGCCAATACTAGCTTCATAGATACCCGTATAGTTATTTCCATAATTAATCACATTGACATAAAGCGTAATAATTTCATTTTTTGAATAATGCTTCTCTAAGTACTTAGCAACAAAAAATTCCGTACTTTTACGATTCCATGTACTATCAAACATTTCATACAAATTCTTCGCTAACTGCTGCGTAATCGTAGAACCTCCACTTTTTAATAGATCGTCATCAAGCTGCGATACAGCCGCACGTACAAGGCCAATATAATCAACACCACCATGATCATAAAATCTACGATCCTCAATTGCGATTGTTGCACGAATCAGCTCTGGCGATATATCCTCATAGCTTACATAGTTCGGTGAAGACATCACATTACTAACGACTTGATCAACTGATTCTTGTTGTGTCAGCTCTAAATAACCCCAGTAGCCCTTACCAAAAAAGATGCCCACAAAGGCAATAATTAAGATCAATAATAACTTAAATATAAACTTAACAAACTTTTTCATACCTAAACATTAACACAAAGAAAAAGACTTGTAAAATTACAAGTCCGTAAGATTAGTCTTTTAAAGTAACATGTGTATCATCCTTGAAGATTGAATTTGCCGCAATCTGACCTCGTACACGAGATAGTGGATACACATTTGTATGAGGACCAATGATTGTTCCTGGACACAACACAGAATTACATCCAACTTCTACATAATCTCCCATAAAGGCACCAATTTTTCTTAATCCCGTTTCAACTTCTTCAACCACATTATAATTTTCATCTTTTCTACGCAAAATGATATTGTTTCTTGCACTCTTCAAATTACTTGTGATACCACCAGCACCTAAATGTGAATGATATCCCAAAATACTATCCCCAACATAGTTATAATGTGGTGTTTCTACATTATCAAACAAAATGCAGTTCTTTAATTCAACACTATTTCCAACTACACAATTTGCACCTACCAAAGCACTTCCACGAACAAAGGCACAATGACGAACCTCTGTTTCCGGGCCAATAATGCATGGAGCTCCTAAATAGGCACTTTCAAATACATGTGCACTTTTATGTACCCATACATGCTCCTTAACTTCAACATAGTCTTCACCTAGATTTTTTCCTAATTCTAAAATCAATTCCTTGATTCCAGCTAAGGCTTGCCAAGGATACTCAAACTGTGCTAAGTAATCACTTGCCAAAGTGTGGTTTAAATCATATAACTCACTAATTTTATACATACAACTTCCTTCTTTCTTACCATTCAGGCTCATACTTAAATTCAACCTGAATCTGATCTTCATCTATATTCAAAATCGCATAGCTACAAGGCTTTCCATCTCTTGCGTGCGATAAAGATCCTGGATTTAATAATAACACACCATCCACCTTTTCTACATACGATACATGTGTATGTCCAAAACAGACGATATCACAATTAAGCTCTTTAGCTCTTCGAGCCAGTTGTTCACTTCTTGAATAATATGAAAAACGATGCGAATGCGTTACATAAATACGATGCTTGCCAATGGGAATTTGTCTTTCATTTTCGAATCGACCAAAATAATCATTGTTCCCACGAACGATGATATAGCCAGGAAAATACATTGGATCCCCTTCTAAATCCCCACAATGAATAAACAAACCTGCATCCGGATGTTTTTCTTGAATCGTTTTTAATATATCATTTCTTCCATGTGAATCACTCACAACTACTATTTTCATAAAAACTCCTACTCTAGCTCATCAGGAAAAGACACTTGTTCCATGACCTTATAGCTGTCATGCATATATTTTGCCATCTTCTTTCCTACGTAGCGAAGTACAAAAGGTTGATACCAATGCCCCGTCTTTTTTTCCTGTTCCTTTTCATAACGAATCACAAATCCATAGCGATATGCATTTTCCTCAAGCCACTCCATTCGATTTTTAACTTCATCTGACAACTCTTCGTCTAGTAGCGCATAATCCATATCTTCATTTAAGCGTTCTTTACAAAGATGAATCCACTCATCTTGCCCTTCAAAGACTACCGTATATCCAAGCTGCTGCTCATTTTTACCTGCATTGTACATATACTTATCTACGCCATCATATTCTTTTGATGCGTTGACATATTGGTCCATGATTTGTTCATAGCTTAGATACCCACTAGTCAATGTCAAACGATCCTGCTCATTCATAACAGATGCATAGGCATCCATCATATTCTGTAAATCCTCCACAAGAACACTTTGAATCATTATCCCATTAAAGGAAGTGATTTTTTCCGGTGCAAATTTATAGACCGTATTTTCCTGATTCAAAACAACATACGGATTGGTAGGATCCGCAACCAATCTTAAATCCGAATACAAGACAGCCTCATTTTCATAGAAGGTTGTCAAATCTAAATAAGAATAGTGTGACAACAACTCCTTCAAAGACTCATATGAAAAGTTTTTTCGAAAACGATTCACAAAATTGACAATGTATTCATTATCTGCATCCTGTGTTTCTTTAGCTTCTTTATAATATAACGTGTTCTTTAAATTAAAGTCTTTTAACTCGACAAAATCCATAAATTTATCAGGCGATATATGCTGATTCACCAAATAATCAATATCGTCACTATCAAAATACTTTAATAAGATTTCTCGATTCTCATCTGTTGTATATGGATATCGCGCTAACGGATCATACGACTTATCCATTGTATATAGGCAATACAATCCAACAGCTAAACAAACCACAATTAAAAGGACACGTGCTCTTAATTCTTTTTTAGTAATCAAAATAAGCACCTCACGCAAAACATTATACTAAACTATCAATTCTCATGCAAACGAGCATAGAGAATCTTAGCCACATCCTCTGGAATCACTTCACTTAACTCTTCTACGCTTGCCTGACGCATTTGTTTCATACTCTTAAATCGTTTTAATAATTCCTTTTTACGTTTAGGACCAATACCGGATACCGTATCCAATACCGATTTTGTCATCGATTGATCACGAAGCTTTCTATGATAAGTAATCGCAAAGCGATGCACCTCATCCTGCATGCGCGTTAAAAGGAAGAATAAGCTCGATTTCGAATCAATTGGAATCTCATTCAGATTAGCATCCATTAAAGCTCGAGTAGCATGCTTATCATCCTTTACTAAACCTGCCACACGAAGATTTAATTGAAGCATATCTATAATTTCTTTGGCCGCATTGATTTGCAGGGCACCTCCATCTACTAATAATAAATCAGGCATGGGCTGATGCTCCTTCAACAAACGAAAATATCTACGATAGATAACCTCTTTCATACTGTCCACATCACTGCGATAGCCATCTAATTTATAATGACGATACGAATTCTTATCTGGAACCCCATCCTTAAACACAACTAAACCACTCACATTAAACGTACCCTGAATGTGTGAGTTATCAAACATCTCTACCGTATGAATATCGGCATTAAAAATTTTTGACAACATCTCATTCGCCTTTTTCAACTCATTATCCTTACGGAATACCAATTGAAACTTTTGTTCATGCGCTTCCTTCGCATTCTTATACACCAAATCAACTAGCTTTTTCTTTTCTCCACGAATTGGAATATGCACATTGGTATCTAAAGCTTCCTTTAAAACATCCACAGGCGTACCTTGTGGAACTAAAATCTCTCTAGGAATCACATTCTTTTCATAATACTGCATTATAAAGCTTGTAAAGGCATCCATCTCATCTTCATATAAAGGCGTAATCGACATATTTCGTTCCAACAATTTTCCTTGTCGAATGAAGAAACCTTGAAAAGAGATATAACCAGAATCCACATAATATCCAAACACATCACGATTGGCACGATCTTTAAAGTCAATCGTCTGTTTTTCAATGACATGCTCCAACGCTTGAATCGTATTATAGATTTCCTGTGCCTTTTCAAACTGCAAATTCTCACTCGCCTCTAGCATCCTTGCCTGCAAAGAATCCATGACTTCCTTAGTATCTCCCTGTAAGAATTTCTTGATCTTCTTACGTGTTTTTTCATTTTCCTTTGGATCAATCTCATGAATACATGGACCTAAACACTGATGCATATGATAGTACAAACATGGCGTATCTGGTATATGACGACATTTACGTACGCAAAAAATTTGATTGATCAACCTCACAATTTCATAGGCCGACTGACTACTTGGATATGGTCCAAAATATTCACTCTTTTTACTTTTAATGTTACGCGTTGTACGAACCACAAAATTATTTTCCTTTGTGATTTCAATATATGGATAGGTCTTATCATCCATAAACATGATATTGTAAGGCGGCATATGCTTCTTAATTAAATTGATTTCTAATAATAAAGCTTCCTTTTCACTGCCTGTCACAATAAATTCAAAATCACGAATATGCGAAACCAAACGCGTCGTTTTATTATTGTGCGTACCATGAAAATAAGATCGAACACGATTCTTTAGCACCTTTGCCTTACCCACATATAAAATATTCTGATTCTCATCTTTCATGATATAACAACCAGGAGAATCTGGAAGTAAGGCTAATTTATCTTGTAAATGTTTAGAAATACTCATTTTATCCCCTACTTTAACAACACAATGGTTGCACCAAGTCCACCTTCACTTGGTCCAGCACTTGTAAATTTCGAAACATTTGGTTGTTTCTTTAAATCCTTCCATACAGCCGTACGCAATGCACCTGTACCCATACCATGTATAATACGTACTTGTTTAATATGTTTCACAACCGCTTGATCTAAATATTTATCTAAAGCGGCAATGCCTTCTTCTACGCGCATTCCGATTAAATTCAATTCTAATGGGAAACGGCTTGAAACCGATTCTACATGTGCCTTATAACTAGTCTTTTTTATTTGCGGTTTATGCATAGGCTCTAGCTTAGAAAGCTTAACCTTCATCTTCATTCCATTTGTTAAAACCGTCGCTTCATTTCTTCGGATATCTACAATTTCACCATGCGAATTCAAACCCGTGATTTTTACATAATCACCCACCTTGAATTCCTTTTTCTCTTCGACTTCTTCTACCACACTCTCATTTAAAAGATCCAATTCATGCATTTTCTCAATCTGTTTATGTTGCTTACCTGTCTTTTCCTTACGAAGAACCGTTAGAATTTCTTTGGCCTCTGCCTTTTTCTTTTCTAACATCTCATTCAATTGTTCTTGATACGATGCATCCAGTTCAGCCTTACGCTTTTCGATTTCCTTTTCCTTTTCATACGCCTCTTTTTGTACACGATGCGCATCTTCAATCAATGCGTTAAAACGCTCTTTTTGTTTCAAAACATCATTTTGTAGTTTTTCCAGCTTCTCTAATTCTTTTTCTGTCTGCTTTTCATTTTCATTCTTTAGAAAATCAGCTCTCTCTAAAATGGATTCATCCAAGTGATATTCTCTGGCAATATGAAATGCATAACTAGCACCAGATACACCAGGAATATATTTATAGGTAGGTTTCAATGTTTCAGGATTAAACTCCACACTCGAAACCAATACAGAATCATTAGCTTTTCCATAGGTTTTTACCTGTGAATAGTGCGTTGAAGTAATAATCGTGCTTTTCTTAGAAATCAAATATTCTAAAATAGCCACCGCAAGACTAGCTCCTTCCAAAGGATCTGTACCATTTCCAATTTCATCCAGTAAGATAAAGCTATTTTCATTACTCTTATGACAAATCATAGAAAGTCTTGAGATATGGCTTGAGAATGTCGATAAATTATTTTCAATCGACTGATGATCTCCAATGTCAAAATACATCGATTGATAAAAAGGTAAAATAGCTTTGTGACATAGCACAGGAAAAGCTGCATGTGCAAGGGCAACAAATAATCCAATCGTCTTTAACGTAACGGTTTTACCACCCATATTCGGGCCTGAAATCATAAGGCAGGCTTGTCTATCATTTAGTTCATATGTATTCGGTACTACTTTCTTTTCATCAATCAACGGATGCTTGGCATGCTCTAAATATAAAGAATGATCTCTTGATTGTAGAGATGGAATACACCCATCATAGCGCACGGCCCATTTGGCCTTTGTGAAGGCAACATCAATAATGGTTAATGTTTCTAATGCCGAAGTTAAAGATAATGCATTTTTCTTAACCTGCACCGACAATTCCTTACAAATTCTTTTCTTCTCTTCTTCAATTCGAATCATTAAGGAAGAAATCTCATTATTATCTGATACAAAGCTAGATGGCTCTACATAATAAGCTAAACCAGAGCTAGATTGTCCATGAATCATGCCGCCAAAGGCATTCTTATCTTGGGCACGCACCAACACAACCACACGACCAGATACGGTTGTCGTCATATTTTCCATTAGTTTTGAGCTATTCTTCTTTAAAAACTGTCTAGATTTAGATTGTAACGCAAGACGCGTATCCACCAACGCCTTATGCATACTCTTTAAAGCTGGTGTCGCATCTTCCTTTACAGAACCTGTTAAATCAATTTTTGAAATAATTGAATCCATTAATCGCGAACACCCATCCATAGATTGAGCTAAGCCTGTTAATTCAGGATAGTCCGATGAATCTAAGCTTTGTTTGGCTTGCTTAACAGCTGTTAAAAAATGATAGATGGAAATCAATTCTTTACTTGTCAAAGTCATTTGTTTAGAAGCCTTTGAGACAGGCATAGAAATATCATTGGCTCCAGATAAAGATAAAAGTCCACCTGCTTGTTCAAATTGAATCGCTTCCTTAGCATAATTTAATTGTGCTTGTATTTCTAATTTATCAAAAAAAGGCAACGCATTTAAAATCTTTTCTTTTGCGCATGAAAAGCTAGAAAATGCTGATATCTGTGTTAATACACTTGAATAGTCAATTGCCTGGTTTAATTCATCTCTAAAATTTTGTTTCATAAAATACTCCATTCGAGAATATTCTAACACAAAATTTATGGTAAACTAAATAAGGTGATTAAAATGGCAACATTAACAAAGGAAATGTCAAAAGATGAAATCCTTCATTTAAAGGAACGTCTATCTAAATTTATATTAAAGGAAAGTACACCTCAATATACGTACTACCAAGTCAAAACGAAGGAGTGTACGATTACAGCCTATACAAGTGGCAAAGTTGTATTTCAGGGGGCTGACCTTTCTTGGTTAGAGCCTACAACCCCTCATAAAGAAGCGCAAGACCAGGCTGGAAGCGATGAAGTAGGTACTGGCGATTATTTTGGTCCTGTCGTTGTCGCAAGCTGCATTGTCACAAAAGAAGCTCGAGAAAAGCTAGCCCATCTAGGCATACAGGATTCTAAGCAGGTGGATGATGCAAAGATTCGTAAATTAGCTCCTATTATCAAAAAAGTGTGTCCACATAGTATTTTGATTGTCCCTAACACAAAATATAATGATATGCATGATACTTGTAACATGGTCGATATGAAGTGTCGCCTGCACAACCAGGCTTATGTAAACCTTGTTCATAAGGGATACACTCTACCTAAACAAATTGTTATTGATCAGTTTGTTCAGGAAAAAAGTTATTATCGCTATTTAAAAAACTTCCCTGAAGTGATTCATGGAATCACATTTGAGACAAAGGCCGAAAACAAATATCTAGCGGTAGCTTGTGCGAGCATCTTAGCTCGAAATGCTTTTCTTGAAACATGGGATTTAATGGAAGAAAAATATGATTTCAAATTTGAAAAAGGTGCTGGAAGTAGAGTAGATGCTTGTGGCAAGGCATTTGTAAGAAAATTTGGAAAAGAAAAGCTTTACCAAGTGGCAAAGCTTCATTTTAAAAACACACAGAAGATTGGAGCTTAATTTCCAATCTTTTTTATCGTTTTCTTCGATCATTTTCAACCAAAGAATAATAATGCTTTTTATCTTCATACATCTTTTGATCAGCTTCTTGTAGAATTTCAGATAGATTTATACAAGCTTCTTTCCATACACAACCTGTCGCAACACTAATTTCAAGTTCTTTCATGCGATTCAGTAATTTTGAATATTGATCAAAGAATAAAAGTTCAGATACATCTTGTTCAATGACCACAAATTCATCTCCACCCACACGATATGAATTGTCTAAGAAGATTTCCTGTAATACATACGATGCTGTAATAATCAATGTATCTCCTGCGATATGTCCCATCTTATCATTTACTTCTTTTAATCCATTTAAATCTAAATATATAACACCTAAAAAATGAAGTTCTTTGTTTCTATTCTGCTCTATATATTCATTGAAATGATTTCGATTTTGGGCATACGTTAAAGAATCCACATAACTTAAATTCTTTAGTTTTGCCTTCTCTTTTTCTCTTGCCATAGCCGTTTTGATAAAGAAGCATAAAGATTCTAAGAAATCTTTTTGATAGTAATTTTGTTTCGGATTATCTACCGCAAATACACCATTGATCTGTTTATCATCCATAAATGGCACAACAATAATGCTGTGAATTTTTTGTTGAATAAAACTCGAATAAATTGGACTCGTTACAGAAATTTCATTTGTGACATCATCAATATAATATGATTTTTGATTTTCAAAGAATTGATTCACTAAATCCATATGTTCTAAACATAATCGAACCATGTTCTCAACATGAATGTCATCATATTGTTTTCCATATTCATAGATACCATTTGTCTTTTTATTGTCCATATCTAAATCTAGTACGTAACATCTTTGTGCTTGATAGAATTCGCAAATAATTTGAAGAATCTCATCAATAGAACGTTTTTGATCAGCACTATTTGATAATATACGAACACATTGAATCAACGTATTGGATACATTTAAATCTTCAGACAATTCATGCGATTTTAAAGAAATTCTACGCACCTTTTTGATATAGAATCCACAATACAATAAGAGAATCACAATTTCACAAATAACCATAATCATATAATTCTGCTTCAACATTAATGTACTCGCAAAGGCAACATTTTCACTTACTGTAATCAATAATTCCCAATTATATATTTTGACAGGTTTATAAATCAGATATTGATTAATATTTCCCTTCTTAAAAGTCACAACACCTGATTTAAGTGAATTGATTGCCTTTACAACATTTTTCTTAGATGCTAACAATTTAAAATCCGTATCCGAAGCAATATTATCAATATTCATATTTTTATTATCCATCACAACCTGTCCATCGGTTGTATCAATAATTAAGTTATGTGTCTTCCCATTTAATATTGGTGTATAAAACTTCTCATCCAATGCATCGCATTGAATTACACCGACTAAATAAGCTACGACTGAATCATTTTGTAGAATTGGCACATAATAATTCACACTTCGCTCGTTTGTCAAAGTATCTGTATGAACTAGATCCATATATTCTGCCGTTGAATTTAATATCAAAAGTTACATTTAATAAAATGGGATATAGACATCATTAATGTCAAATAGGCTTGT
>OHAU01002276.1_pt1 | contig 18745 bp, 19 predicted proteins | sample 1577181 | NCBI WGS metagenome assembly OHAU01 (sample SAMEA3541472, study PRJEB24748) | human gut metagenome | biome: human gut; feature: human-associated habitat; material: faeces | place: China | collected 2012 | reverse complement strand
AATCAGGATTTTTCTCTATAAAATTCTTTACTAATTCATCAAAAACTACCGTTCTAGCAATTACCCCTTTTCCCATCGTAGAATCCTTGGCTGCTGTAGAAAAATCATAATCAATTTTGTCAACTAATTCTACTGCCTTTGCATCATAAAATTTATTATGTTTATTTTTGGAATATTGGGCTCTAGCATAAAAGCTCTGGAGCATTGTCTCTGCACTGCCACTGATAGTAGGTTTTATTCTTTCATTCATACATTTACCTTTTTGTAATATAATTAGTTTTGACTAACTTGATTGTAACACATTTTACGAAAATAAACAATTCAAATTGACGTGTCTTGAAGACAACCCCCATAAACTTTTCATTTGTTTTCTTTATTTTGTGCTTTTCTTCAAAGTTATATAAGAATTTGGAATTGCTTACTTCCTTATTGTATTAAGAATATTTAAGGCTTGTTCACCTTCATCTTTATTGGTACTCCATACGCTGATAGATAATAATTCATCCGCAGAATAATACCCCACATAAACAACATAAATAGTGCTGCTATCTTCTATTAATTCTTCATCGTATTCGCCTTGCCAGTTATCTGGCATAGAAATTTACCAATCAAAGAGTAATTTATAAGAATTCATGTTGCTCCTCCAACTCCCGATTTCTTAGTTTCAAAAATCATAAATTCATTTTACCAAATATTTTTCAAACGCTTTGTAAGTATCAAAGTGAACCTCTTTGAATAATAAGACGAGCCAAATGACAAAAGCTGGAACAGCCATATATGGACTAAAATAAGATGGCACTGCTCCAATCAGCATTATGCCAGCCCATGTAAAACACTGATTTCTTATATCACGAGAAATATAAGCTTTATCATACAACGCCTGTTCTTCTTTCGACAATAAAATGAATCCCGAAACAAATTGTGCTGCTTTTTCCTTTAAAACCGCAAATAACACACCTATAATCACAAACAGTATTAAAAAAATTATACATGACCAAAATCCTGTATTCATAATACACCTCATTAAATATCTATTTAACAACTTCTAAAAAGAATAGTATTAACCATGGTTATGGTATACAGAGTATTAATCAATTAGTGAAAAGAAATAATGGCGTAATTAATTTCATACAATCCAGAAATATTTTTTCATCTATAGTTATATTTCCAATATAGGAAAAGAAGCCTCCTGATTAATTAGATAATTAGGAGGCTTCTTTTTTAAACTATTAATATTTAATATCTACAATTTCAACATCATAAGGTTTTGCAACACCGACTGTTACAACATCACCAATCTTATGAGTCATTAATGCTTTTGCAAGTGGAGATTCATTAGAAATCTTACCATGTAATGGATCAGTTTCTGTAGAACCTAAGATTGTAAATGTATCAGGTTCAGGATTTTCTTCAGATAAATCAAGAACTGTTACAGTAGCACCTAAGTTAACTACATGAGTATCTACCTTAACATCAGAACCAATGATAACTGCATTCTGCATCATTACTTCTATTTCTTTGATTCTTTCTTCAATACGAGCCTGTTTATCTCTTGCTGCATCGTAGTCAGCGTTTTCTGATAAGTCACCCTGGCTTCTTGCAAGCTTAATTTCTTCAATGACAGCGGGTCTTTCAACGTTAATAAGGTTTTCTCTTTCAGCTTTTAGCTTTTCAAAACCTTCTCTACTAATTTGTACTTTTTTATCCATTTCTTTCACCTCGTATACGTAAATCTGACTACTCCCACGGGTGAGCCCGTGGGGTTCTTACTGTCAAGTTTAGCTTATAATCGTACATCATTTTCAGACTTTGGAATACAAGTTTAAATCCATTTAAGTAAGAACTTTTATTACCAAGCAGTCCAACGACCACATTAACGGTAAATTTCTATCTTATGATAAGGAAGTGTAATCAATCTTCCTAATGTTTATTTTATACTATTTTGATTCCACTATTCAATACTTTGATTCTATTAATCTTAATTCTTTTAATTATGTGGCTTTCATCCCATAGATAAGCCTATGGTTTTTTCGCCACTAATTAATAACATACTTATTTTAATTAGACAAGAACGATTTAATCGCCTAGAATACTACTTATTTTTGTAATCAATAAGTCAATCGCAACAGTATTAGTCCCACCTTCAGGAATAATAATATGTGCATATTTCTTAGATGGTTCAATGAACTGTTCATGCATTGGTCTTACAGTCTCTAAATACTGGTTACAGACTGAATCAACAGTTCTTGCTCGTTCTTCTACATCTCTTCTTAATCGTCTGATAAAGCAGATATCTGCATCTGTATCTACATAAATCAATATATCACAAAGATTTCTTACCTCTTCTTCTGCTAAGACAAAGATACCTTCTAGAATAATAACATCACGATCTTCAATAACTTCTGTAATATCACTTCTTGTATGCTTTGAATAATCATAAGTAGGTTTTTCAATTCTTTCTTTCTTTTTTAACTTCTTTAAATCTGATACTAGAAGATCATTATCAAAAGCAAATGGATGATCGTAGTTAGTTTTTACTCTTTCTTCCATTGTCTTATCACTTTGATCTTTGTAGTAATCATCTTGTTTAATGATTTTTACTCTATGACTGCCTTTAAAACGGTCATAGATAGATTGTGCGATAGAAGTCTTACCAGAAGCACTTCCACCTGCAATTCCAATAATGACAGCTTTATTTTCCATGGTTTACCTTCCTTCCCATATCATTTTCTAATACTGGATAATCAATTTCTACATAAAGTATTTCCATTGGATGGTTTGCTACTTCCACCAATTCATTATCTTCATTATAAATCTTATCAACAGTAAAATAAATATTTGAATGACTAGGAGAGAATATTTCTATCTTGTCTCCCACCTTGAAATAGTTACGCTGTTCAATTTTAGCTCGTTTAGAATCTTGATCATAACCTAAAACACGCATAACGAATTCCTGTGTAGGATGTTCATCTCTTAAGTTATAAAGCTGTTCATCTATACCTGGATTATCATAAAAGAATCCATGACAGAATGCTCTATTGGCTGCTTTTTGTAGTTCATCTTCATATTTCTTTGAATCTGTAAAGTGATCAGGATCAGCGCAGTATGTATCAATGAGTTTTCTATAAGTAGATACAACTGTCGCAATATAGTGGACAGATTTCATACGCCCTTCTATCTTGAATGAATCCACACCACATTCTATTAATTCACCAATATGATGAATGAGACACATATCCTTAGAAGACATAGTAAATGGAAAATCTTCATTAATAGATTGTCCATTCTCTTCTAAATCATAATACCATCTACAACTTTGTGAACAGCCACCTCTATTGGCATCTCGTCTAGAATAGTAGTTAGATAACATACAACGACCACTATAGGAAATACACATAGCACCATGTATGAAATATTCTAAATCAATATCAGGGGCATTTTTTCTAATGTCCTTCAAGTCTTCAAAAGTTGTTTCACGACCTAGTACTACTCTGTCCATTCCCATATCTTCAAAGAATTTAACGGCAGATGAGTTAGTGACTGACATCTGTGTAGAGACATGTACTTCTAGCTTTAAGTCCATACTTTTCGCAAGATTCATAATATATGGATCTGCGACAATAATGGCTGTAACACCTGCATCATCTAATGCCTGTAAGTACTCTTTAATACCTTCTAGGTTATCATGATGAAGGATGATATTACATGTAACATGGATTTTAGCACCATATTGATTCGCAAATTGTACTGCTTCTTTAATATCTTCGATAGAGAAGTTAGATGCCTGTGATCGTAAGGAGAATTCTTTACCACCAATAAATACTGCATCTGCACCATAAATAATAGCTGTTTTAAGCTTTTCTAGGTTTCCTGCAGGGGCAAGTAATTCTGGTTTTTTCACAATCACACGACGACCATCAACAATCTTACTTATTGGCTGCATCTTCTAGATCCCTCCTCTTTACATCTTCAAGACGATAAATTGTATCATCATATAAGAAACCACGATCAAGAGGTTTAGAAATCTTTCTTAATAAAGGAAGATATTCTTTTACTTCTTTATCATATAATCCTGTTTCTAATGCATGGAGACAAGCACAATACATACTAGTGACTTCTACTGCTTCTCTTGAATCCATAAACATTGTTTCAATATAAAGGTAATCAAAGTCCTTTAATGTATTGAATAAGTCCAATGTATATAATCTAGATTTGCTGAATACAGCCGTTCCACGACTTGTTTCATATATATGACAAGGGAAATCCTGTCCACGTGGATTTATTGTGAGAGCATCTTTATTATGGCTTAATGTTGTATTGCTTGCTTTTTCATAATTAGAGATCAAGTGTCTCTTACTCATCATCATATATTGTACACCATGACCTAATACAAATAATGGCATATCACAATTTTCACGTATTTCTAGCTGTTCCTTTAAAGAGATTTCTTTAGAAACAAAAGCACCAGAAATACCATAATGAGATAAAGTATTCAGTGTACTTGAATTGGTATTAAGAGTTAAAGGATGATAAATCATCTTAAAATCATAACCCTTTTGATTCACCATACGTAATACACCAAAATCCTGGAAAATTAATCCATTGATTCCAATATCATGTAACGCATCAATATGCTTTTCTAATCCTTCTAGATCATGTTCATCATACATAGCATTCACATAAACATAGAGTTCTTTTGCCTGTTCTTTGATTTCTTTCAGTTCCTCAATAGAAAACTTCACCGGTGTCAAAACACTATAATCTGAACCAGCCATAATCAAAGAAACACCCATATCAATATAATCATAAAGATATCCACGATCATTTAAATTAATTGCGATTTTCATTTTGATCCTTTCTAGTAATGATACATAGACCATCACCTACCTGCACATAATGTGCATCATATTCATCATTAGAGAAGATCCAGTCTTTAAAACGTTTGATTTTTCTTACAAGAGCACGTGTATTTCTATTTTTTATATTTGGTATATCAAAAATCATACCATGGAAATCTAGATTATCCACTAACACAAAACCATCTTCCTTTAAATAAGGAACATACTTCTCAAAGAAACGCTGATACTGCGCTTTAGCTGCATCAATAAAAAGACAATCATAAGGCGCATGATCCAACAATGTATTATCAAACTCTAATGCATCTTCATGATAGATTGTAATGTTGTCTTCCTGATTAAAATCGTGAATATTTACAACTGCTTCTTGATATCGTGTATCATCTCTTTCAATTGTATCAACATGAAGACCTTTGACATGAGTCGCCATCATTAAAGATGAATACCCAATGGCACTTCCAATTTCTAATACAGATTCTGCATTTCTCTTATTCAATTCATCAATAAGGTATTCAATACCTTCTTTTTGCATAATAGGCACATCTTTCACAAGTGCATATTCTTCTAATTCATAAAATGATTTCATTAATACCACTTATTCTCCTTTACTGCTTTTTGATGTTCTTCATATGTCTTTGAATAGATAACAGTCCCATCTTTCTTCGCAAAGAAGAATAAACAATCAGATGGTGTATAGTTTGCGACTGCATCCATAGTCTTTTGTGGGACACATGCAATAGGACCAATAGGAAGTCCTGCATATTTATATGTATTATAAGGAGAATCAGTCTTAGTCATCTTAGTAGTGACTTTGACACCTGTTCTATTTAATGCATAGTTGACAGTAATATCTGACTGTAATCTCATACCAGTCTTTAAACGATTGATAAATACACCCGCAATGGCTGGACGGTCTTTATCAAATAAAGATTCTCTTTCTACGACTGAGCATAATGTTAAGAATTGGTGAGGCGTATAGCCAAGCTTAGTCATTGAATCCTTATAAGGTGTTAATTGCTGATCCATATAATCCAGCATTTCTGTTGTGACTTTTTCTATTGTTGTAGATTTATCATAAAGTACATATGTTTCAGGATAGAGATAACCTTCTAATGGATATAAGATACCCTTTTGAAGAATGTCATCTGTCAAGAACCAATATTTAGAAATAAGCTCTTTTAAATAAGTCTGATCAGACCATTTATCTAATACTTCTTGTTCTGATTTACCAGTTACATTTGCAACCTTTTTAGCTACCTGAGGAATAGTAATTCCTTCAGGGATAGTTAAGGAAGACTTCACAACATAAGAGCTGTTCATCTTTGACATGATGCTATACATCTTTGAAAGAGACATGTTCTTATTCAAATTGTAAGTTTGAGAAACAACTGAAGGTTTATGAATCTTTAAGTAAACCTTAGCTACCAATTTATTTTTTATCAATCCTTTTGAATCTAATGTATTTAAAACTGTATAGGCATTTTCACCTTTCTTTACAGTGATCTGTACCACTTCACTTTTAGAAGAGACATGTCCTATACCACTTATATAAAATAAGCCTGTACCACCTATTAATAGTACAACTACAAGGACTGCCGCTATGATTTTTTTCTTCATACATACATCCTCCTTTTCCTTAACCATTATATAGAATTAACCCGATAATTACCATAAAAAAATAAGGCATGAAAATGCCTTATTTAACTACACGTAAGTTTTCTGTACCTTTTTCCATACATACTGGGGCATGGATTGTGAATTGATAATGTGTTTCATATAAAACAGCACGCTTTTCATCTTCTTTGATTTCAAAGCTTTCAAGTGATCCACCCTGTTTACACGCAACAAGTAAGTACTTATCTCTAAATAAGAGTAGAGACTTAGGTCCTTCATCTGTTTCCATACAATCCACTCTTGTAAGCTTTCCAGTTTCTTTATCTCTTTCAAAGGCAACAATTGTATCATCACCTTTATTGATCACAAAGATAAAACGTCCATTTTCAGTAATAACCATATCCATTGGTGTATTGACACCATCATATTCATCCTTAGAATAAGTCATCACTTCATCTACTAAAGTAAACTTATTATGCTTTACAGCATAACATGTAATAGTGCTTGAGATTTGATTGAGGATATAGGCAAATTTACGGTTACTAGAATAAACAAGTTTTAATGGTCCACTTCCAGGATTTAACTTAAATGATAATTCTTCATCCTTAGTAAGTTCACCCTTTTCACCTTCAGTAAAGAAGATGACTTCATCACCACCTAAATCAGTGACAATAAGTTTTGTATTATCTGGAGTGAATGTCATAAATGTAGGATGAGATTCAGTTTGTTTGACTGGATCAATACTATGACCATCTAACTTTACTGTTTTTGATACTCTAATGATTTTAGAAGTCTTAATTGGTATAGTGACTACTTCACCATTATAATAATCAATCGCATAAGCATAATTGCGTTCTTTATTTAAGATGGTCTGGATATATGTACGTCCTTCATTACCGATTCTTGCTGCAAGTCCTAACTGAGTTTCCATGCAGGCATACTGCCAGATACCACCATCCTGAGCACGTCCTGTCCCATTACGGTAAGTTAAATACATGAAACGTCCTTGTCTATTCATTGCGAGAGGGCTAGCTAGAGACTTAATGAATGATTTCTTGATGATTTCTCCATTATCTACATTAAGATAGAATGCATAAATACCACGATCAAGATCTGTTCCTTCGCTGCCTACAAAGAAAATATCTACTGTTTTTGTTTTACTAAAAAGTCCCATAATAATCTCCTTACTAAAACTAGGTAACGGTTGTTACCTAGTTCTTATCACATTCAGAACAATCTGTGACGCAGTTCCCATCTTCGCATACACAGCCATCACATTTATCATCTGTTTCTTCTTCATCATGCATATTGAAGTCTTCTAGAACTTCTTCTAGACGCTCCCATTCAGCTGGATCTTCAATATCATATAGATGATTATCATCATCATATCGAGATGCAAAGATCTGCTCATCATCTTCTTCACTATAATACATGACATATTTATTTCCATTCTCTTCATCTTCATAAGTGAAAAGAATTTTAAACACATTTTCTTCCCCGTTATTATCGGTAATCACAATTTTATTATCGTCCATTGCTTATCTCCTTATCTTATCAAGATACCCCTGAAGAATTTCAACTGCTGCCATCTTATCAACAACCTGTTTACGTTTCTTTCTTGAAACATCACCAAAAATAAGATTATTTGTCGCAATAACAGTTGTTAATCTTTCATCTTCAAGAATAACTTCAACATCCATCATCTTCTCTAAACGTTCTTTAAAATCAATAGAAATCTGTGCACGTTCACCAAGATCACCATTCATATGCTTAGGTAATCCTAAGACAATTGTATGAATATTATTCTCTTCTACGATATTCTTGATATGATAAGCACATTTCTTATATGCGTTTTCGCTGAAATGATAAGTTTCTACACCATGTGCAAGCATTCCTAATGTATCACTTATCGCAACACCGCAAGTACGTGATCCTAAATCAAGTCCTAATATCTTTTCCACTATTTAGACTCCAAATAGAACTTTACAAGTTCTTCAATAATTTCATCACGATCAGCTTGCTGAATAATAGATCTTGCACTCTTATGACTTGAAATATAAGCAGGATCATTAGAAATAAGATAACCTGCAATCTGGTGAACTGCATTATATCCTCTTTCTTCTAAAGCCTCAGCAACTGTCATTAAGTTGTTTCTAATTACTTCTCGTTTGAGATCTTCTGAGTTAAATACTCTTGTCTGTGTATAATCTTGTGCCATAATGAACCCTCCCTATATCACTTATTTTAGTATAAACGAAGATAAAATTCAAATTTTTTACAATTTAGATTTCACTGCAGCAACTGCTTCATCAATCTTATCTAGTGTTGGTGCACCACCCTGAGCGAAATCAGGTTTTCCTCCACCACGGCCATCAAGAACTTCATTCATAGCCTTTACTAAGACACCTGCTTTATATGTATTTGTAAGATCTTTAGTAATACCTACAAAGTAAGAATTCTTACCTTCAAAAGTACTAGTTACTACTACAACACCACTACCTAACTGGTCTCTAAAATCAAATGCCATCTGTTTAGCGGCTGCATTATCTTTTTCTACATGAGTATAAAGGAACTTCACACCATTCACTTCTTCAACCTGAGAAGCCTGGTTCTTTGCTTCTAAAGCATTTAACTTACTAGTCAATGTTTCGATTTCTTTTTTCATTGTATTAAGTGTAGTCATTGTGCTTTCAGCTTTTTCTACGATCTTATTGAAATCATTTGCCTTAAGTACTGTACCTACTTCTTCTAAAGTTTCTTCAGATTTTCTTAATGCTTTATAAGCAGCTACATTAGTGACTGCTTCAATTCTTCTTACACCAGAACCAACTGAAGTTTCCATTTCAATCTTGAATAAACCAATCTTTGCAGTATTAGAAACATGTGTACCACCACATAATTCTACTGAGAAGTCACCTACACGTACAACCCTTACAACATCACCATATTTTTCATCAAATAAAGCTGTTGCTCCTGCACTGATGGCTTCTTCCTTAGGCATTTCTTTAACATCTACATCAACACCCTTGAAGATATATTCATTGACCATATCTTCTACAGCTGTTAATTCTTCTTTTGTCATCTTTGATGGATGAGTGAAGTCAAAACGTAATCTGTTTTCATCTAAGTAAGAACCAGCCTGACCAACATGTGCGCCTAAGACATTCTTTAATGCAGCATCTAATAAATGTGTGGCTGTATGGTTATTTTCAATTAATGCACGACGTGCTGTATCCACTGTGAGTTCTACAGTATCACCTACATGTACGCTGCCACTCGTTAATTTAATATAATGTAAATGCTGACCATTAGGAGCCTTTAATACATTAGTAACTTCTGCATCAAACTGATCTGAATGAGCAGAACCTGTATCTGCACACTGACCACCCATTTCAGCATAGAAGTTAGTTGTTTCAACGATGATTTCACCTTCATCAGAAAGTTCATCCACCTTTTCTCCATCTTTGAATAAACCTATAACTGTAGTCTTACAAGGTGCTGTGTCATAAACAAAAGTAGAAGGTGTAGTGAAATCCATTAAATCAATCTTCTGAGAAGCCATTGATTCTCTTTCACCACGGGCTGCACGAGCACGATCCTGCTGTGCTTTCATTTCTACCTGGAATCCTTCACTATCAACAGTGAATCCAGATTCTTCTGCGATTTCAATAGTTAATTCTAGTGGGAAACCATATGTATCATATAACATGAAGGCAGTAGAACCATCAATCATCTTATTATCAGAGTGTGCAATAACATCTTTGATCTTCTTTTCACCCTGAGATAATGTCTTATGGAATGCCACTTCTTCTTTCTTAACAGCTTCCTTAACGAATTCTGCTTTTTCTGGAAGATAATCATAGAATTCTTTCATGTTATCTACTACAACATCTACTAAAGTATATAAGAAAGGCTTATCGATACCAATGTTTTTACCATAACGAACAGCTCTTCTTAAAATTCTTCTTAATACATAACCACGTCCAGCACGGTCAAACATAGCACCATCACTTAATGCGAATGTAACAGTACGGATATGGTCGGCAATAACTCTATAAGCCATTTTATCTTCTGCATACTTCACATCAGCTAGTTCTTCAGCTGCATGAATGATCGGTAAGAATAAGTCTGTATCGAAGTTTGTTTCACCTTCCTGGATGATTGAAGTAATTCTTTCAAGACCCATACCAGTATCAATATTCTTATGTGGTAATTCTTTATAATCTTTACGATCAATTGTAGGATCACAATCAAACTGAGAGAATACGATATTCCAGATTTCTACATAACGGTCATTTTCCATTTCTTCAAAGAATAGTCTTTCACCGATATGATCTGGGTCATATTTTTCTCCACGGTCATAGAAGATTTCACTATCTGGTCCACCAGGTCCTGCACCAATTTCCCAGAAGTTATCTGCAGTCTTTAAGATATGTGATGGATCTACACCACATTCTTTAGTCCATACATTGTATGCATCTGCATCATCTGTATAAACAGTGATATATAGTTTATCTTTATCAAAAGCAAGCCATTCTTCACCTGTTAAGAATTCCCATGCAAAATGAATTGCTTCTGTCTTAAAATAGTCGCCAATAGAGAAGTTACCTAACATTTCAAAGAATGTATGGTGACGTGCTGTCTTCCCTACATTTTCAATATCGTTTGTACGAATAGATTTCTGTGCATTTGTGATACGATTACATGCTGGTTTTTCTGTACCATCAAAATATTTCTTTAATGCCGCTACACCTGCATTGATCCATAATAATGTTGGGTCATCATGGGGAATCAATGAAGCACTTGGTTCAACCATATGTCCCTGTTTCTTGAAATATTCAAGGAATAATGCACGAGTCTGATTACCTGTTAACTTTTTCATAATATCCTCCTAAAATAAAAAAAGCCATTCCTTAAAAGGAACGACTTAAATCGCGGTACCATCCTTATTCATAGATAAATATATCTATGCCCTTTATGACTTTAACGCAGTCATACGTTGATGTTTACATCACTCTCGAAAGGAGCCTTCCTTCATACACCCAAGAACTCACACCACCCGTTCTCTCTCTTAAGACCTCTATGAAGTACTTGTCTTTCTCAACGATTATGCCCCTATTATACATAAAAAAAAGATAAGGCGCAAGCCTTATCTCTATTCTTCGATTAAAGAACCTTCTGCAAGCATTTCACCCTTGATTGGTAATAACTTGTAGATCAGTTTCATAAATACTGCATCAAATGGTAACATGATTACTGTAGTTACAATATTGAATACTGTATGGAAGTTAGCCACCTGATGTGCTGGAGTTCCAGAAAATTGTGCAATCCATGATAATAATGGTGTAGCAGAACATATAATCAAGAAGAAGATTGTACCTACTAAGTTAAATAGGACATGGAATGTCGCAATACGCTTAGAGTTTCTACATCCAGTCACTGATGCAAGAACGGCAGTAATACAAGTACCGATATTTAATCCACATACCATGAATGCTGCTGTACTAAATGGCACTAAGCCTTTAGTTGCAAGTGCAGATAGAATACCTACTGCAGCTCCAGAAGACTGGATCAAAGCAGTAAAGGCAGCTGCAAATAATACGGCAAGTATTGGATTAGAAAGAGTTGTCATTAATTTAATAAAGACAGGTTCCTTCTGAAGTGGCACAACGGCCGCGCTCATCATATTAAGCCCCATGAAGAGAATACCAAATCCAGTCATAACTGAACCAATACCTCTCACATTACGATTCTTAAAGAATAAGCACATGAAGACACCCACAACTGCAAAGACTGGTGCGACAACACCTACATTAATCGCAATCATCTGTGCTGTAATAGTTGTACCGATATTAGAACCCATTACAACCCAGATACATCTGTTTAATGTCATTAAGCTGGCATTCATGAAACCAATCAACATAACAGTCACTGCAGAAGAACTCTGTACAGCAGCTGTTACACCGATTCCGACAAGAACACCTTTGAATTTTGTATTTGTTAGTTTTTCTAAGATAGTTTTTAAGCGGTCACCTGCAGCATCTTCTAAGGAATCACTCAAAACCTGCATTCCATACAAAAAGAGTGCTAGCCCACCTAATAAGTCAAGCCAATTCGTTATTTTCATAATCTCGTTTTCCTTCTTTTACCACTACATTATAACGTGTCTCTACGTAAATGTCGTTAACTAAATGTTAAAATAATCTTAAGTTTATGTAAAGTACTTTACAAAAATAACTTAAATTTAATGTTTTTAACGAACTATTTACTTGATTATTCGAAGTCAGATATCGAAAAAGAAGAAGTTTTATGTCTCTCCTGAAAACGTTTGAGTAATGTTGTACGTCTTTGTTCATCCTGATTATTATGAAGGCCACGAATAAAGACATTATGATCTCCTAGGATAAATAAAGACTGCTTGGCTCTTGTGATACCTGTATATAATAAGTTTTTCTTCATCATAATGCTGTATTCTGGAAGTACTGACATAATAACAATCTTAAATTCATTACCCTGAGATTTATGAACAGACATACAATAAGCATGTCTTAACATATTGAATTCAGTCGTACGGTAGTTTACAAACTGCCCATCAAAATCAACAGTGAGAGTATCATAAGATAATCCAGTATCTTCTTTCTTTTCAATTTCTACTAAGATTCCTACATCCCCATTATAAACATCATCATCAGGACGATTTTTTAATTGAAGAAGCTTATCTCCTTCTCTAAAGATCTTACCACCCACTTTGATTTCAGCTTTATCACTTGTTGGCGGGTTAAACATAGCCTGTAAAGATTCATTTAAAGCATCTATACCTGCTACACCTCTATACATAGGTGCTAATACCTGTACATCGGATGCATCATATCCCTCTTCTACCGCTTTTTTCACAATAGTCTGCACACATTGTGCAACATCCTTGTTAGGACATACTGTAAAATGAATATCTCGATAATCTTCGAAAACACGAGAATCATAATGATCATTTCTGATATCATGAGATAATGCGACAATACCACTGCCTTCTTCTTGACGATAGATTGTCTGTAAGCAGATATGTGGAATACCACTCAATAACATATCCTTTAAGACATTACCTGGTGATACTGATGGAAGCTGCTGGTCATCACCAATAAGTAATATTTTATGTACATGAGCACAAGCATCTAATAATTTAGAAAACAAGAGTGAATCAACCATTGAGAACTCATCAATGACAAGCAAATCAATATCTAATGGATGATCCGAGTTCATAGAAAATGTATTGGTAGAAATATCCCATTTTAATAATCTATGAATAGTAGATGCTTCGAGTTTAGTCAATTCTGATAATCGTTTTGCTGCACGCCCTGTAGGAGCTACTAGTCCTATCTTTTCATCAGGATATAATGAACGATAAACCTTTAATATAGCCTGTACAATCGTTGTTTTACCAGTACCAGGACCACCTGTTAAAATAAGTGCTGATTCTTCTAAAAACTTCTTAATCGCATTCTTCTGTATTTCATCATAAGTAATACCCTGTAATTCTTCTGTTCTTTTAATCTTTTCATCAATGACGGAATCTTCAATAGACTGCGTTGATTGTTTAACATAACGTTCAAACTTTTCTGCAATCATTGTCTCACTTTCATATAAATCTCTTGGATAATAACGGTCTTCTTCCTGAATAACCTTTTCAGCTATGATTTTATCTAGATTCTTCGCAAATAAATCATCAGGACATTCAGGTAACATACGTCTAAAGTGATGATAAAAGGATTCATAATCACTATAGGTGCTTCCTGTCTGGAAACATAAATCCATTAAAGAAGCTAGTATACCTGCCTGGATACGTTTATCATCTAATGGTTCTACACCTGTTTTCATTGCAAGTTCATCAACACTTTTAAAACCAATACCTTCTATATCATCAATGAGGCGATATGGATCATTTTGTAATACATCAAGTGTCTTATCTTTATAGAAGTTTTGAATGAGTGGTAAATTACGAGTAGAAATACCATTTCCCATAAAGAAAGATAAAACCTGTTGATCATAATCCTGACTTGTCAATACACCTACAATATTCTTCTTAATTGTTTCTGTAACATTGGGAATATTATTTAAACAATCAGGATTATCCTTAATAAGAGTTAAGGCTTCCTCCCCTAACGCATCCACAATTCTTTCAGCCATCTTCTTACCTACTCCCTTAAAGAGTGATGAAGAAAGATAGCGGATAATCTCACTTCGATCATCCGCTAGAATTATTTCATAAGAAGACACTTTGAATTGTTTACCATAACGGGGATGTGTGATATAGCTTCCTTTAATACGATAACGATCATCATTATTTACATAGGACATATTTCCTATAATAGTGAATTTTTCATCATCTGTTTCAAAAGCTGCTACTATATATTTATTTTCTGGATTATAGAAAATAACTTTACTAATAATGCCTTCGTATTCTTCCATTATAAATAGTCAATCTCCTTGCCGTCTTTATAGACTTTATCAATTGTACCTCCACCTAGACATACATCTCCATCATAGAAGACAGCAGCCTGACCTGGAGTGACAGCCTTGATTGGTTTCTTAAATGTAACATAAAGTGTTGTTTCATCAATAAAGTGTAATGAAACATCATTATCCTTCTGACGATATCTAAACTTAGCAGTACAGTCATATTCACCTTCTGGCTTTGTTGCAGAGATCCAGTTGACATCAGTAATCAATGCACCATGAGATAATAACCATTTATTACTATCACCCTGAGCAATATAAAGAATATTCTTGTCATAATCTTTTCCTACGACAAACCAAGGTTCACCATTACCACCAATACCTAAACCTTTTCTCTGCCCGATTGTATAATACATAATACCCTGATGTTCACCAATAACCTTCTTAGAGACAATATCTACCATCTTGCCTGATTTAGCCGGAATATAGTTCTTTAAGAATTCTCTAAAATCTCTTTCACCAATGAAACAGATTCCTGTAGAGTCCTTTTTATGTGCTACAGGAAGATCAAGTTCTTCTGCAATTTGTCTTACTTCTGGTTTAGTGAGTTCACCAATTGGGAACAATGAGTTATTTAACTGATTCTGATTCAATTGACATAAGAAATAAGTCTGATCCTTATTATTATCTACACCACGAAGCATCACTGATTCTTTTCCTTCAGTATGTACAACACGGGCATAATGTCCTGTCGCAATATAATCAGCATCAATAGACTTAGCATAATCTAAGAAAGCTTTGAATTTAATATGTTTATTACATAGGATATCTGGATTAGGTGTGCGTCCTTTTGCATATTCTTCTAAGAAATATGTAAAAACCTGATCCCAGTATTCTTTAATAAAATCCACTCTACGGATTTCAAGTCCTAAATGTGATGCAACCGCCTGTGCATCTAAATAATCTTTTTCCTGTGGACATACATCATCATCATTTGTAGGGTTACCTAGAATATCATTATTTAATGAACTATCCCAGTTTCTCATAAATACACAGATTACTTCGTAACCTTGTTTCTTTAATAAATAAGCAGCAACGGCACTATCCACACCGCCACTTAATCCAAGTACAACTCTTTTCATGTTCTACCTCCCTTTGTCTAGTATTCTACCACACAAAAAAGGCTCTTGAAAGAGCCTCCTATTATTCTGCCTTCATTCTTGTCATTGGAAGCATTGCAGCACCGATAGCACCACAGTCTTCTAATTCTGTTTCAAGTAGTGGAATATGATTTCTCATACCTACATGAATCTTCTGATTGAATTCTTTTGTTAACTGGTCTAGGAAATACTTCTTAGACTTCATAACACCGCCACCTACTACAAAGCAATGTGGATCAACTGTATGTGCGATATTTGCGAATAATGTAGCAAGTTCACTAATGCATTCATCCGCAATACCCTGAGCTGTTTCATTACCTTCAGCAGCTAATCTAAATACATCACCTGCATGATGTACTAAATCTTTACCAAGAGCTTCCTGACCCTTTCTAGTGATTGCAGTACCAGAACATTCTCCTTCTGCAGCACCTGGGTTTAAAGCACCCTGCTTATAACCATTATTCTTAACGATGATATTACCGATTTCACCAGCATGTCCTCTACCACCAGAGATTAACTGTTTATTGACTGTGAAAGCGCCACCAATGCCAGTAGAAACTGTTACATAATAACAAGTTGGATAATTCTTACCAGCACCTAATACTGCTTCAGCAAGACCTGCAACATTTGCATCATTATCTAAGAATACAGGTTTATTGAATTTTGTAGATAACTTTTCAGCAATTGGGTAATTTTCAAAACCAGGAAGGTTGCTTGCCATAATCATAACACCCTTTACAACATCAACCGGTCCAGGTACACCAATACCAATACCTTCTACATTTTCAATACCACCACATACTGTATAATCGATTGCTTCAATCTGACGACAGATTTTTGCAGTAACAGCATCTGGACCTTTTTCTCTTTCAGTAGCATCCTTCACTTCACTATATGACTGACCATTTTCATCAACAAGTAAAGTTCTTACGTTTGTACCACCTAAATCAATTCCAATATAATACTTCATGTTCAATATACCTCCTTGAAATATTATATTACATATTACACTTCCACGCTATGAAAAAAGTTCTTTTTGTATCTTTTCTAACTGTTCTGGTAACTGTGATGTAACCGTTTTACCTTTTAAGTAGCTCATAGAGCCTATCGGATCCACAAAAGTTAATTGATAAGCATGGAGGAACTGATGATTGAGATGAAATTTTTTCTTTACTTCCTTATTCCATTCAAAATCTCCATATTTACTATCACCCATAACCGGATGTCCTGTCGCACTTAAATGAATACGAATCTGATGTGTACGACCAGTAATAAGCTGTACTTCTACTAAAGAACAGGTAGAACATCTTTTTAAGACATGTACTATTGTTTTCATAGATAAAGCCCCCGGTGTATCTTTCTTTACTAAATACATCTTTCCTTCATCTTCATTCTTTTTGACGTATCCTGATAATGTAGCATCCTTCATATGTCCCATCGCAATAGTAAGATACTTCTTTTCAATGCCTTGTCTTGTTTTCATCATTGTATTTAAATCCTGAAGTGCACGCATATCTTTACCAAAGATGACAAGTCCACTTGTATTACGGTCTAAGCGGTGCACCGGACCTGGTGTAAAGCTGATATTCTTTTCTGGATCATATTCACCCTTCTGATATAAATAAGTGAGTACCTGGTTAGATAATGTATTCACTGATTCATTGATATCTTCATGAACAAGCAATCCTGCAGGTTTATCTACAATAAGAATATGTGTATCTTCATAAACAACTTTAAAAGTAATAGGTAACTCATAAATTGTTAAAGGCTTTGTGTATTCCTTGAATTTATCTTCATATAAGAATAGTTCCACCTCATCTCCCGAATGAAGAATATAGTTTTCCTTTACTCTTTTACCATTTACTTTAACATCTTTTTTTCTTAACATTTTATATATAAGTGAAGAAGGTGCCTGGACTAACACTTTCTTTAAGTATTTATCTATTCTTTGATGATCATCATATTGATCGATTACTAATTTTTTCATAATATCTCCTTTACCCCCTCATTATAGCATACACCTCTTAGATTATGGTATAATAAAAGTCGAGGTGACAATCATGGAAAAACAAATAGATTCAACAACAATTTATGATGGAGCCATCATGAAGGTGACTAAGGAACACGTATTATTACAAGACGGTAATACCGCCGTACGTGAATGTGTGTATCATCATGGTGGTGTGTGTATACTTGCGATAGAGGATGATGAAATTATTCTTGTAAAGCAGTTCCGTTATCCAAATAGATGCGATACATTAGAAATACCTGCAGGTAAGCTAGAATTAGGAGAAGATCCTGATAAGGCCTGTTATCGTGAATTTGAAGAAGAAACAAACAGACGTGCTAAAAATATGCGTCCTATCTTAAAGATGCTTCCTACACCTGGTTATTCAAGTGAAATACTTAGAATTTATGAAGCAGAAGACTTTAAAGAAGTAGAAGATTCATTACAGTGTGATGCAGATGAATTCTTAAATATCATTAAAATGCCTATCGATGAAGCTTACAAAGCAATCTTTGATGGACGCATTATTGATGGTAAAACTGTCATTGCAGTTATGTACGCTTATAACAGAAAACATTGTAAATAGTAAAAGAGCTCTAGGTTTGAACCGCCCCTGTCAAGTAGACAGGTGAAATAATTAAAAACATGTACCTATG
>OHAU01002274.1_pt1 | contig 18762 bp, 18 predicted proteins | sample 1577181 | NCBI WGS metagenome assembly OHAU01 (sample SAMEA3541472, study PRJEB24748) | human gut metagenome | biome: human gut; feature: human-associated habitat; material: faeces | place: China | collected 2012 | reverse complement strand
TTTAACGGATAATTATTAATATTTGCAGCTTTTGCCGTATCTCCCAGCAATTCTTTGGTAACTGACCGTTCCGTTAAGAAAAATCAATAATTTATGAAAATCATGGTAATGATAGGTATACTCTCTGGCAGGCAGATCTTCCAGATAAAAAAGCCGGAAGGGGCCGTTGAGATAACCACTTTTCTGATAAATATCTGACATAAAATCCTCCCGAAAGATGGTAAAAAAATAACCAGTAGCAGAACAGATCGTTTCTGAGATAAACATAGTATACAGCACTATTTTGAATATATACAGCAGAAAAAGAAAATTTATTAAAAAAAATTCTGCTATAATAAAAGTAACAAAGGGCGATAAGAAAAAGGAGTAAAGATATGGCCAGACAGATTATTTTTCATAAATACCAGGGAAGAGAAAATGGTTTTCTGATCTATGATATCAGAAAAAATGAGGGCGAGATGGATGATAAGATGCTGCATATGATTCAGAGCCGCAACTTCGGGATGGATCTGGATGGTATTCTGGTTGGTCCATATCTGATCAATGGCAGTCTGCAGATGCGGTTGTATGACGGAAAGGGAAATGAGATCGCTATGAGAAAAGAAAACAGAGACATTCCGGCAACTTATATGGAAGAAGCAGGATATGTTACCGGAGACAATTCCGGGAACAGACAGCGGCCGGAAAAGATCTATTGCTGGTGTTAGAAAATGTTTGAAAAATGATTTTTGCAAACTGTGAAGACGGTTTTGCAGAAGTCATTTTTTAGTATAAACTGGAGTGTGCAGATTACATAACGATGCATGGACGAAAGCCCCTTTCTGTGTTATGATAAAGCATGAATGTAATCGCTTTGAAAGTTCGTGAAAAACTGGAAAAGGATTCTATATGACTTTAAGATAATAACAACAGAAAGGGGTATTTTCGATGGCAGATACATCAGAAAATAAACCGGAAAAACAGATTACCATGGGCATCCTGGCACACGTAGATGCGGGAAAGACCACGTTGTCGGAAGGCATCTTATACACCTGCAAAGCTATCCGGAAACTGGGACGTGTGGATCATCAGGATGCATTTTTAGATACCAATACACTGGAGAGAAACCGGGGAATCACGATATTTTCCAAACAGGCAGAGTGCAGCCTGGGAGAATATGGGATTACGCTGCTGGATACGCCTGGGCATGTGGATTTTTCCGCAGAGATGGAGCGGACGCTGCAGGTACTGGATTATGCGATCCTTGTGATCAGCGGTGCGGATGGTGTACAGGGACATACGGAGACTTTATGGAGACTGCTTTCCCGTTATGAGATTCCGGTCTTTTTATTTATCAACAAGATGGACCAGCCGGGAACGGACCGGGTGGCGCTGATGGGAGAATTAAAAGAAAAACTGCAGGAAAACTGTGTGGATTTTTCCGCCGATCAGACCACAGAAGAGTGGAAAGAACAGGTGGCGGTCTGTGACGAACAGGTGATGGAACAGTATCTGGACGGAAAGGAGATCACGCAGGAACAGATCCGGGAGATGATCCGGAAAAGAGAGATTTTCCCTTGTTATTTTGGTTCCGCACTGAAGATGAATGGAGTGGAAGAATTCCTGGAGGATCTGAAGATCCGGATGAAAGAGAACGATTATCCGGAAGAATTTGGTGCAAAGGTTTATAAGATTACCAGGGATCCGCAGGGAGAACGTCTGACCCACATGAAGATTACAGGAGGTTCTCTGAAAGTAAAATCCGTACTTTCCAATGGAAAACCGGGAGAAGAAAGGGAAGAAATCTGGCAGGAAAAGGCGAACCAGATCCGAATCTATTCCGGAGAAAAATATACGATGGTTTCCGAAGCAAAAGCAGGTACGATCTGCGCGGTAACCGGACTTACCGCCACATATCCCGGACAGGGGCTTGGCAGCGAGCAGGCATCGGATATGCCGGTGTTGGAACCGGTGCTTTCTTATCGTATTGGATTGCCGAAAGAAGTGAATGTGCATCAGGCACTGCTTAAGCTTCGACAGCTGGAAGAAGAGGAACCATTATTGCATATCCTGTGGAATGAGACACTGGGAGAAATCTATGCCCAGGTAATGGGTGAAGTGCAGATTGAGATTCTGAAAAGTCTGATCAAAGAGCGCTTCGGAATGGATGTAGTTTTTGATGAAGGAAATATTGTCTATAAAGAGACGATTCTGGAGCCGGTAGAAGGTGTGGGACACTTTGAACCGCTGCGTCATTATGCGGAAGTTCATCTGTTACTGGAACCTCAGAAAGTGGGAAGCGGTCTTACTTTCACAGCTGACTGCAGCGAAGATGTACTGGATCGTAACTGGCAGCGCCTGATACTGACCCATCTGGAAGAAAAGGAACATAAAGGAGTACTGATCGGCGCTCCGATCACAGATATGAAGATCACACTGCTGACCGGCCGAGCCCATCTGAAACATACCGAGGGAGGCGATTTTCGACAGGCCACCTACCGGGCGGTACGCCAGGGCCTTCGGAAAGCAAAAAGCCAGCTGCTGGAGCCTTACTATGAGTTTCGCCTGGAGGTTCCGTCAGAGCAGGTGGGCCGGTGTATGACAGATATCCAGAAGATGCTGGGAGAATTCGATCCACCGAAGGTGGATGGAGACATGACCATACTAACCGGATCTGCACCGGTGGTTACTATGCGGGATTACCAGAAAGAAGTGATCGCCTATACCAGTGGAAGAGGACGGCTGTTTTGTACGCTGAAAGGATACTACCCATGCCATAATCAGGAAGAAGTGGTGGAGGCAGCCGGATATGATCCGGAGGCAGATCTGGAGAACCCTACCGGGTCCGTCTTCTGTGCCCATGGAGCCGGTTTTGTGGTGAATTGGGATCAGGTGGAAGAATATATGCATGTGGAGAGCGGATGGCAGAATCCGCAAAGTCCGGAACTCCAGGCGGCAAAAAATGTGACAGCCAAAAGCTGGAAAGAGGAAAATGAAAAATACTGGGCCACAGAAAAAGAACTGGAAGAGATTTTTGAACGGACATACGGCCCGATCCGGAAGCTTGGAGAAGAACGGCCGGCAGGACCAAGTGTAAAGGGCTGGAAGAGGAGCCGGAGAGATCCGCTGGAAGGCTTTGGAAAGTCCACCGGAGATTACAAACAGAAAAAAACGCCGGATGGAGAGAAAGAATACCTTCTGGTGGATGGATATAATATTATTTTTGCCTGGGAAGATCTGAAAGAACTGGCAGCAGTCAATATCGACGGAGCCAGAGAAAAACTGATGGATATTCTGTGCAATTATCAGGGATTTAAAAAGTGTACACTGATCCTGGTATTTGATGCGTATAAAGTAAAGGGAAATCCAGGCAGCGTGGAAAAATATCACAATATCCATGTGGTATACACAAAAGAAGCAGAAACGGCCGATCAGTATATCGAAAAAACTGTGCATGAGATCGGAAGAAAATACCGGGTGACGGTAGCCACCTCCGATCAGCTGGAACAGGTGATCATCCTTGGACAGGGCGGCCGGCGGATGTCCGCAAGAGAGCTGTTAGAAGATGTGATCGAGGTAAGCCGCCAGATCCGTGAGACTGCGCGGGAAAAACGATCCTCCGAGAAAAATTATCTGTTTGATCATCTGGATGAAGAGACCGCCGCCCGTATGGAACGGATCCGTCTGGGGGAGGAAGAGACATGAGATACTATATGGCGCCTCTCGAAGAAGTGACAGGGTATGTGTACAGGAATGCCTATCACCGGCATTTTTATCCGTTTGATAAATATTTTGCACCGTTTATCGCCGCAAAGGAGCAGAAGGGGAGGCTGTTTAATTATAAAGAGAGAAATGATATCTTACCGGAAAATAACCGGGGATTGTATCTGGTTCCTCAGATCCTGACCAACAACAGCGAAGCCTTTATCCGTACGGCGAAAGGTATGCAGGAATATGGATATGAAGAGATCAATCTGAATTTGGGCTGTCCATCGAAGACTGTAGTAAACGGTGGACGGGGCTCCGGATTTTTAGCCGACCGAGAAGGATTACAGCGGTTTCTGGACGAGATCTTTGAAAGTCTTGGAGGAAAAATAAAGATTTCAATTAAAACAAGACTGGGAAGATATGAGCCGGAAGAGATTGGCCTGTTGATGGAGATTTTCAATCAGTACCCACTGGAAGAACTGATCATTCATCCAAGAGTGCGGGAAGATTTTTACCGGGGAACACCCAGAATGGATGCATTTGCCAGAGCTTATCAGATGCATCAGGCATCTCTTTGCTATAACGGAGATATTTTCACACCGGAGGATCTGGACAAGATTCAAAAAGAGTTTCCACAGGTAACTTCCGTGATGATCGGCAGAGGGGTTTTGCGTAATCCGGGACTGTTGGGGCAGATTCACGGGAAAAAACTGCCGGATCTGGAAGTATGGAATGACTTTGCAGCGGAACTGGAAGAGACATTCATAAGGATATCCGTCAACGAAGAAAAAGCGTTGTTTAAACTAAAGGAGATCTGGAGCTATCTGCACTGGTTCTTTCCGGACAGTCAGGTATGGGATAAGCAGATGAAAGTGGCCGGGGACCTGGAAAGTTTCGGCAGAGGTGTGAGAAATATTCTAACGTGTGTTTGAAAAAGAAGCTAATAGGATAAAAAATGCTCCAGGAAAAATGACCGGATTCGTTAAAAAGAGGAATCCATTGCAGAAAAAGAGAACGTATCGAAATGCTTTGGAAGATACATACCGGAAAATGTGAAAATAACAGAAATTCCAGGTTGCATAAATGCTGACAGAAAGCTAAAATGAAACTGTTTGAAGAACGGAAAGAAGTCCGGAGGGCAACAGATTCCGGCAGAAAAGCAAACGATATAAAATAAGAGTGGGGAAGGAACATGGAAGCAGAACTAGAACAAAGGAAACATTTATTTACCAACAAACAGCTGTGGGCACTTCTGGTACCGGTGGTGATCGAACAGATCCTGAATTCCCTGATGGGAACCGCAGATACCATGATGGTAAGCAATGTGGGATCGGCAGCGATATCAGCTGTATCACTGGTGGATTCGATCAATGTGCTGGTGATTCGGGTATTTGCCGCACTGGCAGCAGGCGGAACCATTATCTGCTCCCAGTATATGGGACAAAAAAATGTAAAAAATGCCACCGATGCGGCCAAACAGCTGATTTTTATTATCACGACAATCGCGGTAACACTGACGGTGATCTGTGTGGTATTTCAGATTCCACTGCTGCATCTGATCTTTGGAAAAGTAGAAGCGGAAGTTATGAGCAATTCGGAAGTGTATTTCCTGTATACAGCCCTTTCTTTCCCCTTTATCGCCTTATTTAATGCGGGTTCTTCGGTATTCCGTGCGCAGGAGAATACCAGACTGCCGATGACGATTTCTGTGATCTCCAACATTATGAATATCGTGGGAAATGCGATTTTGATCTTTGGATTTCAGATGGGTGTGGCAGGTGCAGCACTTTCCACACTGGTATCCAGAATCTTCTGTGCTGTTGTGGTGATGTATTTTCTGCGGAATCCGAAAGAAAAGATCTGTGTCAGAGATTATACAAAGATCCGGCCGGACGGTTATAAGATCAAGATGATCCTGTCACTGGGCATTCCTACCGGCATCGAAAACGGAATGTTCCAGTTTGGTAAACTGGCGATTCAGTCTACAGTATCTACTCTTGGTACAGCAGCCATTGCGGCCCAGGCCATGACGAATATTCTGGAGAATCTGAACGGTATTGCGGCGATCGGCATCGGCATCGGTCTGATGAATGTGATCGGTGAGTGTATCGGTGCCGGAAGAAGAGATGAGGCTGTGTATTATACAAAGAAAATGTGCTGGGTATCGGAAGTGGTTATTATTGTCAGTTGCCTGCTGGTGTTTGCACTGACAAAACCGATCATTCACCTGGGAGGCATGACGGCGGAGAGTGGTGCCATGTGCTTTTATATGGTTACCTGGATCACGATCATAAAACCAATTATCTGGGTACCGGCGTTTATGCCGGCATATTCTATGCGGGCAGCAGGTGATGTGAAGTTTTCCATGCTCCTGTCCTGTACGACCATGTGGCTTTGCAGGGTAACGCTGTGTGTGGTTCTCTGCCGGGTATTTGGATTTGGTCCGATCGCGGTATGGATCGGTATGTTCTCAGACTGGACACTGCGAGGCATCTTTTATACTCTGCGGTTCCACAGCAGAAAGTGGCTGGAACATCAGGTGATTGATTAGAAAATGGAATAATAATGAGATCCTGAGGCAAGCGTTTGCGGCTGCTTCGGGAAAAGAGGAGACAGATTATGGGAGAACGGTTGACCAAACATGATGTGGAAAAAATAGAAAAAGAGATCGAGCACCGGAAACTGGTGGTGCGCAAAGAAGCGATCGAAGCTGTGAAGGAAGCGAGAGCCCAGGGAGATCTCAGTGAAAACTTTGAATATTATGCGGCGAAAAAAGAAAAGAACCAGAATGAGAGCAGGATTCGCTATCTGGAAAGAATGTTAAAGAATGCGGTTGTGATCTCTGAAGATTCCAAGGACGATGAAGTGGGACTGAATAATACGGTGACACTTTACATGGAAGATGATGACGAAGAAGAGACCTACCGTCTGGTGACTTCCATCCGCGGGAATTCTTTAAGCGGACTGATCAGTACAGAATCACCTATCGGGAAAGCGATTCTCGGCCATAAAGTAGGAGATCGTGTGGAAATCAAGGTGAGTGATGATTTTTCTTATTATGTAGTGATTCGCAAGATTGACAAGACAGAAAGTGAAGAGGACGATAAGATCCGGAGCTTTTGATAAAGAAGAGGAGGACAAAAGATGCATTTAGAGGACCGTATTAAAAATGGCATGACCTTTTATGAACATGGTCATACAGATCCTGTTGATATCGAACAGGAAAAGAAACTGGAAGCGCAGAGACGTCACTGCAAAGAAGTGATGTTTGACTATAACAACACCCGTCCGAGCGAGGATGTGAAGAAAAAAGAAATTCTGAAAGGGATTCTCGGGCATTGTACGGACCGTGTGTTTATTGAAAGTCCGGTACATATGTCTTACGGTAATCATGTTCATCTGGGGGATCAGTTTTATGCCAATTTTAATCTGGTCATCATAGATGATATGGATGTGTATATTGGCAATCAGGTCATGATCGGTCCCAATGTAACCATCTGTACCACCGGTCATCCGGTCTATCCGCTGTATCGAGAGATGGGTGCACATTATTCACTGCCTATCCACATTGGCAATAAGGTCTGGATCGGAGCAAATTCTGTTGTGCTCCCTGGGGTAACGATAGGAGATAATTCGGTGATCGGTGCGGGAAGTATCGTTACGAGAGATATTCCTGCCAATGTGGTTGCCGTGGGCAACCCATGCCGTGTGCTACGCGAGATTACAGAAACAGACCGGGAATATTATTTCCGGGATATGAAAGTAGATTTTCCATATACCTTACGAGAAGAAGGATGAGAGAAATGATCACGATTAAGGAAATTGCAGATCAGCTGGGGGTCAGTGCAACAACTGTTTCCAATGTGTTAAATGGACGCGCCGGAAAAATGTCACAGGAGACCAGACAACGTGTCGAAGAAGCATTGCTCCGTAATCATTATGTGAAAGAAAAGAAAAACAACAGAGGGGAACCGCAGCATCATCTGGTAGCGGTCTATATTTGCCTTGGAAAGAAAAAACATGTGCTGACGGATCCCTTTTGTGGGAGTCTGTTGGAGGGAATTGATCGGGAACTGCGCAAATACAATCGCGCCATGGTTTGCGGAACGGTAGACGATAACGAGAGTTTTGCAAAAGTACTGCAGAATTCCAGTCTGGAAGGTGCGATCCTGCTTGGATGTGAAGCAGAGTTTTGTACCGCTCTGGTACATCAGATCCCCATTCCCATTGTTTTTGTGGATTCCTATGGAGAAGGATTTGACAATATCGGATTAGAGGACTATGAGGGTGGGTATGAGATGACCTCTTATCTGATCGGTCAGGGACATCGAAAGATTGCCTTTTTTGGGGATCAGCAACATCCAATGGGAAGTAGTCTGTATAGATTTCGCGGACTGCAGAAAGCGATGGAAGAACATAAGCTGGAGTTTGACAAAGATGATTATTTTTATCTTCCCCAACATGATAATTACCGGCACGAAGTGCTGCGGCAGTTTGCACAAAACGTGAAGAAAACAGGGTATACGGCGGCGTTTTTTATCTCGGATTTTCTGGCAAATGAAGCTATCAGCATCTTTTATTCGAAAGGGATCTCCGTTCCGGAAGACCTGTCGGTCACCGGTTTCGATGATAATATTTATGCAAGACTTTCCAGGCCGATGCTTACGACCATGCGGCAGAAGCCGGAAGAAAAGGGAAAAGAAGCAGTTGGGCTTCTGATGCGGCGCATCTATGGAGAAGAGGTTCCGGTGGGTAGGATGAGACTGCCCACGGAATTAATTGTACGGGAAAGTGTTCGCAATTTGGCTGACAGATAGCAGTTGTGGACAGGGTGAGAAAAATGAAAAAGAGTGAATTTTTACAGGGAATTCGTCACGGAATTCCCATTTGTTTGGGATATTTTTCGGTATCGGCGGCATTTGGAATTACAGCGGTTCGTTCCGGCCTGCCGCTATGGACAGCTGTGTTGATATCCCTGACTAATGTAACCAGTGCAGGTCAGTTTGCAGGGGTGAATCTGATGGTAGCCGGAGGTTCTATGATTGAGATTGCCATGACCACGCTGATCATTAATATCCGTTATTTCCTGATGTCTCTGTCTGTTTCTCAGAAAATGGAAAGCAAGATGTCCATGAAGAAGAGACTGGGGATCGCTTATGGAATTACAGATGAGATTTTTGCAGTTTCCATGCAGCAGCCCAGGGAATTAACAGCCTCCTATATGGCAGGACTGATCCTGACGCCGGTTGTTGGCTGGACTCTTGGGACTTTTGTGGGTGGTGCTGCCACCCGGCTGATGCCGCAGAAATTATCCAGTGCCATGGGAATTGCTTTGTATGGTATGTTTATTGCCATTATCATTCCTCCGGCCAGAGAACAAAAAAATGTGCTGTTCACGGTGATTTTGGCAATCGCAGCAAGTGTTGCCTTTTCCAGTCTTCCTGTGCTGAAACATCTGTCCGGTGGCTGGGCGATCATTTTGATCACGATTCTGGTCAGTGGAATTGCGGCATGGTTATTTCCGAGAAATGAGGAGGAGAATGCAGGGTGAGTACAAAGTATATTATTGTCAGTATGTTTGTGATGGCATTGACAACTTATGTGATCCGTATGCTTCCAATGGCAATTTTCCGAAAAAAGATCAATGACAAACGAGTACAGTCGTTTCTGTATTACGTGCCCTATGCGGTGCTTTCGGCGATGACCTTTCCGGCGATTTTTTCCAGTACGGGATCTGAGGTGAGTGCAGTTGTCGGCTGTGTGGTGGCGATTGTGCTGGCGTATATGAAACGGGGATTGCTTACTGTGGCTGTCGGAGCCGCGGGGGCGGTTTTTCTTGTACAGATGATTGGATTTTAAAAACTTCCGGGATGGATTTCAGTGAAAATAACGGAGAAATCTATCACGGAAGTTTTATGTTTAAAAGCTGAAAGAATGGTTTTAAGAGGGTTCCGGAAGCCGGGTGCCAGGTTACAACCGGATCGTGAAGGAACAGCAGGCGAACCAGGTAGGTGAGTACAAAGAGGGCAGCTACAGATCCGAGAAGAAGGTAGTGACGGCTCCAATTAATCCAGGGATCGAGGTAATACCCTAGCAGAAAAAACGGCAGCAGGAAAAACAACGGATGGTAGGAAAATGCGGCGGCAAAGTCCAGGCGCAGAGCGGCGAGAAGCGCGCGGGTCATTCCACAGCCGGGGCAGGAGATGCCGAAAAAGAAGCGGAACGGACAGCCGGTAAACCAGGTCAGCAGATGGTAAGAAAGGATGACCGCGCATAACGTTTTTGTTTTGGATAAAAATATTTTTTTCCGGTTGGGATCTTTGAAAATGATTTCCAGATGCATAGATAAAATATCCTTTACTGTTCAGATTTTGCGACTGAAATCAGCCTATTTGTAATTATAGATGTAAAATAAGAAACGGACAAGAAAAAATTAAGAGAAGCTTCATTTTCTGAGGGGGTTGTGCCATTGTGAGAGATTTTCATTGATGGTATAATAAGTGCATCAAATAACAGAACATGACAGAGGAGACGAACGTATATGAGAATAAAAAGAAGAAATGGTCTGGTCAGTGCACTGCTAGGGCTCGTGACCTGCGGTCTGTATCATATCTTTTTCTGGTATCAGTATGGGGAAGATACCAACTGGGTTTGCAGAGATGACCGGAAAATGACGCAGAATTATATCCTGGCATGGATCCTTTCCTGGATCACCTGTGGCATCTACGGACTGTACTGGACGTATCAGCTGGCATCCCGGCTGGATCAGGCAGGTGACCGCTACAACGTGCATATCGAATCACCGGTGATCTTTACGATCGTGATGCATATTCCGTTTTTATCGTACTTTTATGCCTGTGATGTGATGAACAATTTCGCAGACGCCTATGAAAAGACCGCACCACAGCAGACCGAAAGCCAGCGGGATTATTACTACTATACCGGGAATACCACAGCCCAGACACCGCCGCCGGTATGGCCGACTTCCGGTTCCAATCCGAATGGCACATCGGTGAATCCAAACGGTTTTGATTTCAAATCCACAATGGAAGATGTGGGAAATAATCTGAAAGATAAGGCAAAAGAGCTTTTTGGAGAGAATCATCCGTCAAACAGCAGTCAGAATCAGCAGCCGGTCAGAACGGCAGGTACCTGCCCGAACTGTGGAGCGGAACTTGAACCCGGAGCAGAGTACTGTAAAAAATGCGGATATCCGGTGGAAAAATAAAGAGAATATACAATGCAACAAAAATCCAGGCAACGGTGAAAAACGGCTGCCTGGATTTTTATGTATAAGCTTTATTTATTCTTTTCCGTCAAAGCAGTAGGTACAAACCTTGCATGGCTCGAGTCCGATGGAAGCAACCATATCGTCGAGACGATGATAGCGAAGAGAAGTAAAGTTCAGCTGTTTGCCGATCTCGTCGAGCATCTCATGGTAGTTATGGGAATCCGGGTTTGCGTAGTCTTCCAGGACTGCTTCCGTCACGGTTCCTTCCCGCTTCTGGATCACACGGCGGGTGATCAGATCCATCTCGGATTTGGAACGGGAGAAGTTCAGGTATTTGCAGCCGTATAATAGTGGCGGACATGCCGGACGGATATGTACTTCTTTTGCTCCGCTCTCGTACAGGAACTGGGTTGTCTGTCCAAGCTGTGTACCACGCACGATAGAGTCGTCGATCAGCACCATGCTCTTGTCTTTGATCAGTTCACGAACCGGGATCAGTTTCATGTGAGCAATCTGCTCTCTCTGACTCTGATGTGCCGGCATAAAGGAACGCGGCCAGGTTGGAGTATATTTGATAAATGGGCGGGCAAACGGAATACCGGAACGGTTGGCATAACCGATGGCATGTGCGGTACCTGAGTCCGGAACACCTGCAACAATATCCGCAGATACATTATCACGCTTTGCAAGCATATCGCCGCAGTTATAACGCATCTGTTCTACGTTGATTCCTTCATAGGAAGAGGTAGGATAACCATAGTAAACCCATAAGAAGGAGCAGATTTTCATTTCATTTTTTGCCGGAGAAACAGTTTCCACACCATCCGGTGTAAAGAAGACAATCTCAGATGGTCCCAGTTCTTTGTAGTCGTGGTAACCGAGATTAAAATAAGCAAAGTTCTCAAAAGAAGCGCAGATCGCATCCTCTTTCTTTCCGAGGATCAGTGGAGTACGGCCTAATCGATCTCTGGCCGCATAGATACCTTCAGGAGTCATAACCAGCATGGTCATAGATCCTTCAATAACATCCTGCGCGTAGCGAATGCCTTCGATCAGAGAAGATTTCTGATTGATGAGAGATGCCACCATCTCTGTAGCGTTAATATCTCCGCCGCTCATTTCGAGAAAATGTGTGCAGCCGTTGGCGAAAGAACGTTTTACCAGTTCGTCCATATTATTAATCTTACCAACAGTTGTGATCGCAAAACTTCCCAGATGAGACTGAACTAAAAGCGGTTGCGGTTCTGTATCAGAGATACAGCCGATACCGAGAGTACCCTCTAATTCCTGCACGTCCCGTTCAAATTTTGTACGGAAGGGAGCATTCTGGATATTGTGGATCGCTCGGTTGAATCCGCCTTCTTTGCCGTAGACTGTCATGCCACCCCGGCGTGTACCAAGATGGGAATGATAGTCAGTTCCAAAAAATAAATCAGACACACAATTGCTTTTTGATGCAACTCCAAAAATTCCACCCATATTTGTTCTCCTTTGTTCTATGAATGTTTGGTTGGCTGTAGCTTCCGAAAACAACAGCTTCCGGAAACCGCATTTCAAATCACGTACCCCATTATATAATGGCGATTCCTGTTTCGCAAGACAAAATTTTGCACAATTTTCCTCCGGTGTTTTGGAAAAATACTGAAAATGGAAGAAAAAGCGGAGAGATGGTCTTGTATTTTTTTACGGGAAATCTATAATAAAAGCGTAACTGTTCAGTATTTTCACTGTTACATAACACCGGAAAAAATACAGGTATCGAAACCAGATAAACAGTGAAAAGAAGATTATGAAGAAAAGCAGATGGGAACAGACATACAGGGAAGGAGGATCTATCATGCGAAATATGGAGTTTAAGATGGAACGTCAGGGACTTCTGACAGTGGGGCAGGAAGTGGATGTGACAGAAAGTGCTCTGCCAACGTCATATTATTATACGATACAGCCAATGATCGCCATGAGTAAAAACTATCCCGGTTATGAGAGACTGCAGTCACGAAAAGGGATTGTAAAAGATATTAAAGAAACAGACCGGGGATATTATACGGTGGTGGAATTTGATGAGGAGGATATCGGGAACTGATACCGGTGATTCATCAAAAGACACAGAAAATAAAAAGCACGTAACTGTTCAGTTCCTTCACAGTTACGTGCCAAAATGCATTTAAACGATAAAAACACGCTTTGCGAGTTTTTATCGTTATCGCGGCACTCCTCAAGGTTCCGTGCAAGCACGGACTTTGACTCGTTGCTCGCGTAAATCACCTTCGGTGATGGCATTTTGGCTTGTATGTCTCGGGATTTTGGCATATTCATGCCAAAACACCTCGCGGTACAGTGGCTACTGAATAGTTACAAAAGAACATTCCAAATAAAACGGAATGTTCTTTTTTTAAAAACCTCAAGATATAATGGTTGCCCGGGTGATTCAGAGGATCCGGGACTGATTAATTATTCGGACGGAAAGTGAGTGAATCGTCGGTCATGGACTCTACGATAGCCAGAGACTCCAGGCGAACACCCATCTCACGGATTTTCTTTCCACCTTCCTGGAAGCCCTTTTCGATAACTATACCAGCACCTTCCAGAGTGGCTCCTGATTTGTTTACGATATCGATCAGACCCATCAGTGCGCAGCCGTTTGCCAGAAAATCGTCAATCAAGAGTACATGATCTTCCGGTCCAAGGAACTTCTTGGAAAGGATGACATCATATACTTTCTTGTGTGTAAAGGATTCTACTTTGGAGGTAAACATCTCTCCGTCCAGATTCAGGCTCTGTGCTTTCTTTGCGAAAACAACCGGAACATGGAAATACTGGGCTACCAGACAGGCAATACCGATACCGGAAGCTTCGATAGTAAGAATCTTTGTGATCGGTGCATCAGCGAACCGGCGTTGGAATTCTTTTCCCAGTTCATTGATGAATGCAATGTCCATCTGGTGATTTAAGAAACTGTCTACCTTTAAAACATTTCCCGGTTTGACAATTCCGTCTTTTAAGATACGTTCTTCTAAAAGCTGCATGTGCTTTTTCCTCCTGCTGTTTATCACTCATTTATTTTTCTTTCGTAAATGTTCAGTACCTTCACAGTTACGAGTCAAAATGCATTTAAAATCACCTTAAATGTATTTTAATTTCTTGTATGCTATGATACAACCTTACGGTTGGAAAGGCAACAGTTTTCTCACTTTTTCTTCTTCCTTTTTCTTCCGGATGTGTTGTCCTTTTTGCAAAAGATTGTTATAATAAAAACGATGTGGGAGGGACGATAGATGAAACAATATGAAGTCATCAGAGAAATTATAAACCAGTGTCCGCTGAATCATTCCAGAGATCAGTTTTTTGAGGAAATCCAGTGTGAAGATCCGGAAAGCTATATCAGGGAACGATGCGGAGGCCGGAAAGAAACTTACGAAAAAAGCATTCAGAAAGATGGCAGTATAGTATTTGACGTCTATTTTTCCGGGATGCATCAGCGATATACATTTTCCGAGATCTGATCCGGGAATGTATGGATGGGAGGAAAAAGATGGGAGAGCATGTACATGTACTGGAAGATGGAACGGTTGTCAAGCACAGTCATACCCATACCCATGAAAACACAAAAGCGGTAATTAACCGGTTGTCAAGAGCTATCGGTCATCTGGAATCGATCCGTCGGATGGTGGAAGAAGGCAGAGACTGCTCGGAAGTGCTGATCCAGCTTTCGGCAGTCAAATCGGCAATTAATAATACCGGAAAAGTGATTTTACAGGATCACATACAGCATTGTATTGTGGATGCAGTTAAGGATGGGGATATGGAAGCTCTGGAAGAACTGAACAAAGCAATCGATCGCTTTATGAAATAAAAAGAGAAAAGAGGACAGACAATGGCAAAAGAATGTAGCAACACATCCTGCAGCAAAGAAAGCTGTGAAGGATGTCCAAGCAAACAGCCCAAGAGTATGCTGGAAGAGATGAACAGCCAGTCCAACGTAAAACATGTGATTGGCATCGTCAGCGGAAAAGGCGGCGTTGGTAAATCCTTCGTTACCGCATCTCTGGCAAATAGAATGGCACAGAAAGGTTACAAAGTAGGTATCCTGGATGCGGATATCACAGGACCCTCCATCCCGAAGATGTATGGTGTCAAGGGTCCGGCACAGGCAGTAGATGCCGGTATCTATCCGATCGAGGCAAAAAACGGCATTAAGGTAATGTCTGTAAACCTGCTGCTTCCGAGAGAAGACGAACCGGTCATCTGGAGAGGACCGATTCTGGCAAATATGGTAAAACAGTTCTGGACCGATGTGATCTGGGGAGATCTGGACTATCTGTTCGTAGATATGCCGCCTGGAACCGGTGATGTACCGCTGACAGTCTTCCAGTCTCTGCCGGTAGAAGGTATCGTGATCGTATCTTCCCCGCAGGATCTGGTAAAGATGATTGTACGTAAAGCTTATAAGATGGCACAGATGATGAAAATCAATGTGCTGGGTGTTGTGGAAAACTACAGCTATCTGGTATGCCCGGACTGCGGAAAACATATTTCTGTATTCGGTGAGAGTCATATTGATGAGATAGTGGCAGAGCTGGGAACAGAAGTGCTCGGCAAGATGCCGATCAATCCACTGTATGCGGAAGCAGCCGACAAGGGAGCTTTCCATGCGGTAGAAAATGAATATCTGGATAAAGCAGTAGAAAAAATCGTTGGATAATCCTTCAGAGGAACAGTGTGAAAATGCTGTTCCTTTTTTATGTTGTTTTTGACGAAATTTGAAAAAGAGAAGCTGATTTTCAAGAGAATATTGCCCGCTCTGAATTGTAAACGATTTCAATGCGGAGAGAATGCTGTGCAAATAGCAAAAAAACAGGTGAAAAATGTAAAAGAAAGCACTAAAAATAGTGCAACACCAACATAAAACAGAGAAGATTAAAAAGTTGACAAATTTCGCATCAGATGCGATAATCAATTCTCGGAATATGTGGTACTACCAGTTGGAGAAGGGGGTACCGATATTCTACACCGGTACACAGATTTTGTTACCGCGAGTTTCAGAAAGGATTGATATAATGCAGGATATGAAAACAAGCAAAATCAAATTAAATGAGGCGAGTGAAGTGGAAGAATTTGTGAAGGCGGCTGGAAAATGTGACTTTGATATTGACATCTTCTACAATCGTGTAATTATTGATGCAAAATCCATTCTCGGAATCATGAGTATGGATCTGACACAGGAACTTACCGTTCAGTGTTATGGAGAAGACAAAGAATTCGACAAAGCAATTCAAAAATTTGCAATTGCATAAAGGTATCTGAAAATGATTTGATATGCGAAAAAAGAAAAATCTTCCGTGGTGAAGCCAAATGGTTCCTGCGGAAGATTTTTCTTTTGTTTGTGTTGCATATCAATAATTGATCCGGTGGATCAATTTTGATTTACGGAAATATAGGCAAAGGCAGGTGGATGAGTTATAATAAGCAAAGTGAAAGGTGGTGGGCGGATGGAAAAAGAAGAAGTAAAGATTTCGGTCAGGGAGCTGGTGGAGTTTATCCTGCGTTCCGGTGATATAGACAACAGGAGAGGCGGATGGGCAGATAAAGAGTCGCTGGCAAAGGGAACCAGAATCCACAAAAAGATTCAGAGACAGATGGGAGCTGCTTATCAGGCCGAGGTGCCGCTCAACTGCCGCTTCTGCTATGAAGATCTGGATTTGCTCGTGGAAGGCCGGGCGGATGGAATAGAGGAAAAAGAAGATCATGTGATGGTCGATGAGATCAAAGGCGTACACCGGGAACTCAGGTTTGTGGAAGAACCGGTTCCGGTACATCTTGCACAGGCCAGGTGTTATGCGGCGATCTATGCAGAACAGAATCAGCTGAAACAGATGGAAGTACAGATGACATACTGCAACATGGAAACGGAAGAGATTCGCAGATTCTCCTATATGTTCGATGCGCAGGAACTGAAAACATGGTTTCAGAAACTTGCCGATACCTACTATATCTGGGCCCACTGGCATCAGGAGTGGAAAAAAGTAAGGAATGCATCCATGATCGGACTGGAATTTCCTTTCCCTTACCGGGAGGGACAGCGGGAACTGGTACATGGTGTTTACCGGACCATTTTGCGGGAAAAGCAGCTGTTTATCCAGGCACCTACAGGTGTGGGCAAAACGATGTCATGTCTGTATCCTGCTGTGCGCTCCGTTGGAGAAGGAATCTCAGAAAGAATCTTTTATCTGACTGCAAAAACGATTACCCGTACGGTTGCAGGGGAAGCTTTTGAAATCCTGAAAAAGCATGGACTTCGATGGAAGTCTCTGCTTTTGACTGCGAAAGAAAAGTTATGTGTGTGCGACAGCATGGAGTGTAATCCGGCAGCCTGTGCGAGGGCGAAGGGACATTTTGACCGGGTAAATGATGCGGTGTTTGAACTTTTGGAGAAAGAGGAAATTTATGACCGGGAGATGTTGCTCTCCTATGCGGAAAGGTATCAGGTCTGCCCGTATGAGATGAGTCTGGATCTCGCCGTCTGGGTGGATGGAGTGATCTGTGACTATAATTATGTATTTGACCCACAGGTATATCTTCGCCGTTTTTTTGCGGAAGGTGTGAAAGGAGATTATGTATTTTTGATCGATGAGGCTCACAATCTGGTGGAACGGGGACGGGAGATGTACAGTGCGGTTTTGTACAAGGAGGATATCCTGAAAATGAAAAAGCTGGTGAAGCCATACCGGAAAAAGCTGGAAAAAGCACTGGAGAGGTGCAACCGGCAGATGCTTGAGTGGAAACGGGAATGTGAGACCTGTCGGGTTCTTCCGTCCATTGGGAATTTTTCGCTGGCATTGCTTTCTGTGATGGGTGAAACGGAAAACTATCTGGAGGAACTTGGTGATGGAGAACTTCGAAAAGAACTTCTGGATTTTTATTTTGAGGTGCGGAGTTTCCTGTATATCAGTGATCTCATCGATGAAAATTATGTAATTTATACACAGCATGATGAGGATGGAAGATTTCGGGTGAAACTGTTTTGTGTGAATCCGGCACAGAACCTGCAAAACTGTATGGATAAAGGGAGAAGCACTGTTTTCTTTTCGGCTACGTTACTTCCGGTGATGTATTACCGGGAGCTTTTAAGCGGACGAAGCGATGATTATGCGATCTATGCACAGACACCCTTTGCCAAAGAACAGAAGTGTCTGATCCTCGGCCGGGATGTGAGCAGCCGGTACACAAGGAGGGGACCTGAAGAGTATGGGAAGATTGCAGAGTATATTCATGCGGTAGTGTGTTCTCATACCGGAAACTATATGATTTTCTTCCCGTCGTATCGAATGCTGGATGATATTCTGGAACGCTACATGGAACTGTATGGGACGGATGGGGTGGAGATTCTGCAGCAAAGTCCGTCGATGCAGGAGAAAGAACGGGAGGATTTTCTGGAACGATTTGAGAGTGAAAATACAGGGACGCTGCTTGGATTTTGCGTGATGGGAGGAATTTTTGCGGAAGGAATCGACCTCATTGGAGAGCGGCTTGTCGGAGCTGTGATCGTGGGAACCGGACTTCCGCAGGTGAGTTATGAGAGAGAGATTCTGAAGCAGTTTTATGACAGAAAGAAGGAGAATGGGTTTGATTATGCATACCGGTTTCCGGGAATGAATAAGGTGCTGCAGTCTGCAGGAAGGGTGATTCGAACGAAAGAAGACCGGGGAGTGATTTTACTTCTGGATGAGAGGTTTTGTTTGCCGGATTATACGGGGCTGTTTCCACGGGAATGGGAGGAGTATGTGGTTTGTGACCGGAAGAAGTAAGCATAGCTGCCACGCCCCCCTCAAGATCACAGATTTTCT
>OHAU01002256.1_pt1 | contig 18918 bp, 12 predicted proteins | sample 1577181 | NCBI WGS metagenome assembly OHAU01 (sample SAMEA3541472, study PRJEB24748) | human gut metagenome | biome: human gut; feature: human-associated habitat; material: faeces | place: China | collected 2012 | reverse complement strand
TTCTGAGATTTCCCAAATCTTACATAAACTGGATGGTTCCCGGAAAAGATTTCAAATATACTCAGCCTACAATCTCCTACGATGTCTTCCCTATTTTTCCTCAGGTTGAGTCGTGGGAGGTCGCCCGCAAAAAGGACTCTCCCGTAGCCGATGTAACCTATTCATCGAGTTCTCTTTGCCTGCTGTTCTGGCAGGTTGGAAATATAGAGTTCGACATCGTCACCAAGGAATGGCTCGAAAATCCTTCTGACAGATATGTCGTTGACCATATCAAACCGCATGAAACCGGCCGGCGATTCCCGACCTATAAATATGCCTTTAACGTAAGCGGCCTGAAAACCGACGTAGATTATTATGCCGTTCCGATATGCGGCGGCTACTATGGGCAGCCGCTGTCGCTCGCTCCCTCCAGCAAGCGTCTGGGAATTATCGGCCCTATGGAACACAATCCCGAATACCGGGCTGTGTTCGCCTACGATAATGCCGGTCGAGTTAAGCTCTTCGACAACAGCTTCATTCAGGAGAAAATAAGCATTTCTTACGACCCCTTCGTAATGACAATGAGAGAATACTGGTTCGACAATAACGGTAACTATGTGCCGTATCCCGACGACAGTCCCGTAAGTTTTACCGATGCCTCTTTCGATGAAAAGGCAGGCGTCCTAAAAGAATGCCGGTCAACCGACGACGGAGAGCCCCTGCGTCTGAAGCTCTATTACAACGAGAATTACAACCTGACCGGCATGGCAGGAGGTGGTATGACAGTATCACTCGAATGGGACAGTGACGGAAAACTTATCAGCGCCATCCATACTGAAGAGGACTATATCGAAAAATATGAGTTTCAATATCCGCTGAAACTCGACGACTTCAGAAATGCACGCTCCCAGTGGACCCTGATCACAGGCCTGCCGACGTTATACTTCGGAAATATGCGCCTCGTCGGACGAGCCTCGACATATCTGCCAACCAGAGTGACAACAACTCTTATTGAAGACGGCGAGAAAAATGTAACAACGATGGATCTTAAATACGACATCAACAAAGGTGACGGATCTATCGATGCCGAGTATCTCAGGGTTGATGGAGAATGGCTCAGGCTGCCCTACGGCTACCGCAACGTCAGTGTGAGTCCCGAAGTCTATGACCGCGACCAGTTCCTCGGCACAACTCGCTCGGGAAGTGGCGACGCAGCCCGGCTTAGCCGAATCCTCAGCCGTCTCGGTCGTTTCAGACGCTGAAACTAATTATTGACTTTCAAAAGATTGCGAAATTTTCGAGATTTTTTTTACAGAAAAATTTGGTAGTTCAGAAAAAAGGCTCTACCTTTGCAACGCTTTTGAAAGGCAATGGCCCATTCGTCTATCGGTTAGGACGCAAGATTTTCATTCTTGAAAGAGCAGTTCGATTCTGCTATGGGCTACTTCTAAAAACCAATCGATAAATAAAAAAACGATTCCATAAATGGCAAATCATAAATCTTCCATCAAGAGAATCCGCCAGACCGAAACCCGCCGTCTTCGCAACCGCTACTATGCAAAGACAGCTCGCAACGCAGTGCGCAATCTGCGCAAGATGACCGACGCCGCCGAAGCAGCCGCCAAGCTCGTCGTTGTCACAAAGATGCTCGACAAACTCGCAGCTAAAAAACATATCTCGAAAAACAAAGCCGCCAATCTCAAGAGCAAGCTTGCCCTCCACGTCAACAAACTCGGCAAGTAAGCGACCACAATCCGGCTCAAAATACATCAGCGCCGCCCAAACGGGTGGCGCTGATTTTTTAGGACCTTAAGGTCTTTAAAGCCTTGCCGAAATTTACAATGCACAACCAGAATTAGAGAATGTTAACTCTTTTTCGTATCTTTGCAGCCTGTTTCTAAAGTAACCAATTGCAAAGGTTTGTTTTTATGAATTTTAATTCTTCAGTAGAGTTCCACCCAAAGGTTTGGTCGGCTCTGCGACACTACAGCGGCAAGAAATTTCAGGCCGACCTCGTGGCCGGCATCGTTACGGGAATTGTGGCACTGCCGCTTGCCATAGCTTTCGGCATCGCGTCGGGCGTGAGCCCGACAGTAGGCCTCATCACGGCGATAATAGGCGGATTCATGGTCTCGGCGTTCGGAGGCAACTCAGTGCAGATAGGAGGCCCGACAGGCGCGTTTATCGTAATCGTCTACGGGATCATAGCGCGTTTCGGCCTCGAGGGTCTGGCCGTCGCCACCTTCATGGCCGGCCTGATATTGGTTATGATGGGATTGTTCAAGCTCGGCACAGTGATCAAGTTCATCCCCTACCCGATCGTCGTAGGCTTCACCGCCGGCATTGCCCTGACGATTCTGACCACTCAGGTCAACGACTTCCTCGGACTCGGGCTGCGCGACCTGCCGGGTGAGTTTCTGTCGAAATGGGGCGTTTATCTGCAAAATCTCGACCGTATCGACCCGGCCTCGCTCGCCGTGGCGATCGCCTCGCTGGCGATAATCATAGTGACGCCCAGGATCTCGAAGCGCGTTCCGGGCGCACTGACAGCCATCATCGTCGTGACGGCGGCCGTGGCAATCTGCCGAAGCTACTTTCCCGATCTTAGCGTGGTCACTATCGGCGACCGCTTCGGCTCAATGAAGACCGACCTGCCCGAAGTCCACGGTTTCGCGCTGACAATGGCGAATATCAACCTGCTGCTCCCCTCGGCTTTCACTATAGCCGTGCTCGGTGCCATAGAGTCGCTGCTGAGCGCCACGGTGGCCGACGGCGTCACCGGCTCACGCACATCGACCAACACGGAACTTATCGGACAGGGACTGGCCAACATCGCCGTGCCGTTCGTCGGCGGCATTCCCGTAACCGGTGCCATAGCGCGCACTATGACGAACATCACCAACGGCGGCCGCACGCCTGTTGCCGGCATTATCCATGCCGCAGTGCTGCTTCTTATCTACATTTTTATGATGCCGCTGATCAACTATGTTCCTATGGCCTGTCTGGCGGCCGTACTCGTCATCGTAGCCTACAACATGAGCGGATGGCGCACTATCGTTGCCATCTTCCGCAATCCCAAGAGCGACATAAGCGTGATGATCGTCACTTTCGCCCTTACAGTAATATTCGACCTCACGATAGCGATCGAGATCGGACTGCTGCTCGCCATAGTGCTGTTCCTGCGCCGCGTCATGGAGAATACCGAGATAAAAGTCTATTCCCAGCAGCTCGACATCGCCGAGGGCACTGACCTCGACGCGTCGCACCACGAAGAGCTGAATCTGCTCCCCGGCGTAGAGGTCTATGAAATCGACGGGCCGTTCTTCTTCGGCGTAGCCACGAAATTCGACGAGATGATGCGTTCGACGCCGGGCGAGAAACCCCACGTGCGCATAGTCAGAATGAGGAAAGTGCCGTTTATCGACTCCACGGCGATCCACAACCTCGAGATTCTCATCAACTCGTCGCAGCGCGAGGGAATCCACGTCGTTCTGTCGGGAGTCAAGGAAAATGTGCGCCAGACGCTCGTCAACGCCGGCATAGACAGACTTGTCGGTGCCGACCACATCTGCCCGCATATCTCCGTTGCCGTCGAAATGGCCAACGCCATTGTGGCGCGACGCGATGCCGCGGCAGCCACTCTTGCCTGACGACATTTGCGGAAGCGGCCGACTTTTTGTAGATTTGTCGAAAACTGCAAATCTACACCATGAACCTGAGACATATTATCGTCGCCGCGGCCATCGCCTGCTCAGCGGGAGCGGCTGCGACAGCGCCGGCCGACTCAGCTGCGGCCCGCTACTCAACGACACTGCGCCCGGCTCCGGCCGACCGCCTGTTCCGTTCCGAAGCCGTAGAGGCGAAAATCGCAGAAGTGAAGGGGCTTCTGACAAATGCCAAACTGCGCTGGATGTTCGAGAACTGCTTCCCAAACACTCTCGACACCACAGTCCACTACCGCACCGACAGCCTCGGCCACGACGACACCTTCGTCTACACTGGCGATATCCACGCCATGTGGCTGCGCGACTCGGGTGCCCAGGTCTGGCCATACGTCAGCCTGGCGTCAGCCGACGAGCCGCTTCGGCGCATGATAGCCGGCGTCGTGCGCCGACAGCTTAAGTCCATTCTTCTCGACCCCTACGCCAACGCTTTCAACGACGGCCCGACGGGCACCGGATGGATGAGCGACTACACCGAGATGCGCCCCGAAATTCACGAGCGCAAATGGGAGATCGACTCCCCCTGCTACGTGTTGCGGCTGGCATATCAATACTGGAAGGAGACGGGCGACACGTCGGTCTTCGACGCCGACTGGCTTGCCGCCGTCGGAAAAATCCTCGATACCTTCACCGACCAGCAGCGCAAGACCGGCAAAGGCAACTACCGCTTCATGCGCGAAACCCACCGCGCTTCCGACACACAGGTCAACGACGGCTACGGCTCCCCCTGGAGCGGCTGCGGACTGATTGTGTCTTCGTTCCGTCCGTCGGACGACGCCACGGTCTTCCCCTACCTCATTCCGTCGAACTTCTTCGCTGTAAGCTCGCTCCGCAAGGCGGCCGAGATTCTGCGCACCGTCAACCGCGCCGACAGCCTCGCCGGACGCTGCGACAGCCTCGCATCCGAAGTCGATAGTGCCCTTAAGCGCCACGCCGTCTACAATCATCCCGAATTCGGCCAGATCTATGCATTCGAGGTCGACGGGTTCGGCAACCACCATCTCATGGACGACGCCAACGTGCCGAGCCTTCTGGCCATGCCCTATCTCGGCGACGTCGACCGCAACGACCCCGTCTATCGGAACACGCGCCGTTTCGTCTGGAGCAAATCCAATCCTTACTTCTTCAGCGGAAAGGCCGGCGAGGGAATCGGCGGCCCGCATATCGGCTTCGGCATGGCATGGCCGATGAGCATAATGATGCGTGCCTTCACCAGCGACGACGACGCAGAGATAGCCGACTGCCTCAGACTCCTGCTCGCTACCGACGCCGAGACAGGCTTCATCCACGAATCGTTCGACGTCGACGACCCGACGCACTTCACGCGCCCCTGGTTCGCCTGGCAGAACACCCTCTTCGGAGAGCTCATCCTCGACCTCATAGACCGCGGCAAGCTCCCCCTGCTCAACAACCTGTAAGCCCGCGACACAACCAAAGAGAGGGTGTGTATCAAAATTAAGGATTTGACACACACCCTCTTCTCAGATCTCGCTGTTAACAGGAGCCCGTTACAGATATTCTTATCTAACGAGCACCTTTGCCACGGTATTACCGGCTTTCACAATATAAATGCCCATGTCGACGGGAATTCTGAGCATGTCACTGCCATTACCGCGGTAGATGATTTTTCCGTCAGCAGCGCTTACCGTCACACATTTCCCTATGGCGTTGCTGACAACGATTGAACTTCCTTCGCTGTAAATCCCGACTGACGAAGAAACGGTAGTTTCCAAGCCCGATTCGCCGATGACAACATCAAGCCGTTTTGACGGGGCCGAAACGCCCTTGTCATAAGTGGCAGTGACAACATAGCTGTGATGCTCGCCAAGGGCGACCTCGGTGTCGGTAAACACGGGCTGCGTCAAAGGCATATTGTTAATCTTAACACCGTCACGGTAAATGTCATAGCTGATAAGTGTGACGGGAATCCGGTTGGCGTCCTGTATGAAAGAAATATCATCGATAAGGAGCAGATAGGCGCCGACAGCGCAATTGCGGATTGCAAAGTGGGTAGCTCCCACAGGAAGGTCTACCGAGAATTCGTCATATACAGATTTCAGCGACGGGAACGATGCAATCAGAGTATAGTTGTCCTTGTTGAATGTAGCATCGTCTGAAGTAGTATACCAGACTTCGATCGATTCGGGATATTCCGGCCAATAACTGCGAGCAAAGAAGCGCACGGTTTGTGCCGACCCGTCGAGCAGCGGCGATACAGCCCAGTCGTCGCTTGGCCCGTTGTCAAAGCGGAAGAGCGAAGCCAACAGTTTGTGGCCGGACACAGCGTCAAATCCGCGGTTAAAGGGTTCCTCACTGTTATCCAGGATATAATAAGCAAGAGTAGAGATGCCATAGTCGATGCCGGGGGTAGTCACTCCCATCATACCGCCAACCGGCGATTGGTCGAGATCGACAAACTCCCAGCCGTTGATGCTTTGTGCCCAGCTTTCGCATTGCTCGAATGTCTCGGTGTAACGCATCGCCACGCCATTGTCGGTATCCGGTTTATTCCAGCTTACGGTGTAGGCGTCATTGACGAAATTTCCCTTAAGCCCGTCGGGAGCTGTCAGCAACGAAATTTCAGGATCAACGCTAAGGGGTGCCGTAGAGTTATTGTCAGAATTTTCGTCGACGTCAAATATAACAGCCGCATATAGTTTTACGGGATCTGTGGCAAGCACCGGCATTTCAATATCAAAGCTGACATCGGTTCGTTCGTTGGGCTTGAGCGGTACGCCATCCCAGGAGTGTAAAACTTCACCGTCGGCAAACAGCTCAATTTTATAGCCGCTGCAATCTTTGGTGCCTTCGTTGCGCACACGAGTCGTAGCAGTATATGTTGTGCCGGTTGTAGCGCGCCGAGGTGCTGTAAGATTCAGAGCAACCATATCATATTCAGGGAGATTACCAACATAGATATTATCCATAAGCATGAATGAGTATGACTTCAGCTCTCCTGAGAACCGCAACGAAACAATCTTGCCGGCATATTCGTCAAGAGAGAGCATGACACGATTCCACTGTTCCTTGTCGGGGAGATCTTTCAGCTCTGTGGTGTAGAGCAGTTTCTCAACTCCGGTGCTCACGTCGGTGATGTGAACAGTCATGCTGTTGTGATCCTCTTCGCCCATCGAATAGAGATGGAATGTGAGCGACGGATGCTTCATGTCATTCAGCGAGATAAGCCCCGAAATAAGATCTGCCGTGGCATCGATGAGCTGACCCGCCATAGCGAAGTATGCATCATCTCCATCCTGCGTAGGCACAGAAGTATCAGCCTCGTTAGTCGAGACCCACATTGCATTCAGCCCGCTACTGTTCCAGAGCTGATCGGGTTTCCCGGTCTCGTGCATACCGTTTACAGGTGTCCCCAAGGCTTTTTTATCGGTGAGACCGGCGTCTGAGTCTCCTGCGGGTGAGGAAGCTTTAATGGCAAACTGCATGAATTTCTGCTCACCGTCAGCTACTGCTTTATAACGATAGGAATTGGTGGAAATGCCTGACTCTACAAGCTCATAGACCATCGGGCCCTCTACGGTATAGACATTATAGGTGATCTTTGCGGGATCTACCTCGCCCCCATGGGTATTAAGGGTTACATTGTCCCATGTCAGATAAGCTTCGCCGTGGTTTTCTGTTATCGATAAATGAGCATTGGTTGGCGAAACAGGTATGCCGGTTCCGATGAAAACGTTTTTTGATGCGGGATCGCTTTCTCCGTCATTGCTGACAGAGACAACAGAGTAGGTGTATTCCCCTTCAAGACTGACGGCATTGTCGGTATAGGTTAGCTTTGAACCGGCGACGACGTTGTCAAAAGGCTCGATCAGGTCGTCGCCGCGACGCAACTCAATTCTTTTGATAGAAGCAATTTCGTTGCCATTGATATATCTGACGGGAGCTGTGAAAGCGATATTTGCAGATAGGGCACCGCGCGCTCCGGGTGTAACCTCCAGATCGGTTACAGCTTCAGGAATAGACGGCGAGAAGGGCATTGAGATTTCGACATCGTCAATGCAGAGATAGAAGGTGTTTTGGGGTGATATTCCGTGGATGCCGATTGTATATTTTCCGGTTTGCGCAGGCACTATGGTCAGCTCAAACTCATCGCCATGGTAATTCTGGACAACGGTAGGCTCAAGCAGTGTGAGGTTCATGTCAGCAACACTGCAGCCCATACCGTATTTCACTTCAATAGTTTCAGGATCGCTTGACGCAGTGTATGCTTTGAATTTCAGCTTATAGGCGTATCCGCGCTGAAATCTGAGAGGAGGCGACATCAGCCAATCGTCCATTGTAGTGCCATAATTGTTGATGCGGAACCACCAATTACCACCGATTGTTGTAGATTCCTGACGATTGAACGATATGCCGTCGTTGTTGGCGTCCATAACTGTGAATCCGCAATCTGTCTCTTGAAAATCAGCAGTGAAAGGAGGTGTGATAGCTCCCATTGTGATCACATTTGACAGGCCGGGGGCAGATTGTATGCCGTCGTATTCGGCTGTTACCGAATAGTGACGATAAGTGAGGTCGCTTGGCTCGACACATTCCTCAGAGAAATGAGTCTCGGAAATATTTTGTGCGACAACGACATTGTCGGGTTGGCGAATTACAGTATAGCGCATAGCCGAGGTGTTGACGTAGCCGCCATTGACCGCCTCGTCAACGGGATCCCAGATTAGACTCATGACATTGTTTTCATAAGTCAACACAGGTTTTGCAGGCATGGGGGTGTCATTTCCGACAAATATACCTCTGAGGACGGCTGCGGGAGCAGGCCCTTCCTCGTTGGAAACTACAATCGAGAAATCGTATAGGCCGGCTGACGGCATCGTTATATCCATCGACACAGCATCGCCACACTGAACATTGCGGCGGGCAATCTCAGTCGGATTGGGATTCTCGCTGCTCATATAGCTTACCACTGCCGTCAGACTGCCTGTTGCGGGAGTCTCGTCGTAATGAGTTGCAGGAGCCGTAAATGTTATTGTACCCGACATGCTTCCATTACTGAAATTACTTGCAGCATCAGTTATTTCTCCCGGAGCCTTGTCAGCGGCCTGAGCGCCCGATGTCTGCAGGCCGACAACAATCTGGTCTTTGGGAAATTCATAGATATAGTCGGCTTGGCCTGTAGTGAGATCGACTTCAGTCATGTAGCTCTTATTGTCGATCTGGCTGACAGTCCAAAACATTCGGCCTGTGCGCGGATCGATGGTGGCATCGGTGCGAAACTGGGGTTTCATGCCTGTATCGCCGATAAGAGTCTGTGTTGCGTCAGCTTTGTTGATTTTATAAAGTTCCGACTTGACGCATACGTCTTCCTGATTACTTTTCTCAAAATATTCCCGGATGCCGTAAAGCTGACCGTCGGACGAGCAAGCAATTGTTGTCCAGCGTCCGGGCATTTCGCCCAATGGCGTGATAAAAACGCCATACTGACTGAATTCGATTGTAGCAAGCTGAAGTTTACCGCTATCTTCCACGATTGCATATATCATTTCAGTGGCGGCGTCGTAGGTCATTGTGGTCGATGGATATTTTGCACTGTTGGAATATTCAGGCTGTCCCGTTTCAAGGTTATATCCGTCATAATTAACAAAAGTATAGCCCATGAACTCGGTCTTTTTGCAAGTGTAATACAGACCGTCTTTGACGACGCCACCCCTGACCGCATTGATTTCAGGGACAGTCGGATCAGTAAACATCTTCTGAAACTCCTGACTGTTACTTGTCGGAACTGTGTATAGGCTGATTACATCGAATACATCCCAGTCTGATTGGTATCTCACGCAGCCATAAAAGTTTGGAAGTCCTTTGACTGTGGCAAACAAAGGAGCGTCATTAACAGGAAGAAGGAATTGCGTTGTGGTCGAGATGCGGCTTCTGTTTTCGACGCGTTTCTTCATGGCAAGATCATCTGGGAGTGAGCTCGTCTTCACTGCGATGTCATTGGCTGCAAGCTTCTGATGAAGCACAGATGCACCTGAACAAAGTGCAGTTACTAATGCGATAATGATAAATGATTTTCTTAATTTCATAAGCACATATTGAAATATAGGTTATATCGGAAGCTTTATGTGAAATATTAATCTAAAGAAACCGATTTCACCCGGTTTCTGCGCAAATTTAATTTGCACAGAAACAAAAAAATTTAAAATAGATTAAATCCCTGCGATTTTAACACTTTTTCTTCAGGAGCACCGATAAATATTGTTGTGTGATTCCCAGATATGAGGCAATCGTTTTTTTCGGCACCTTCTCGAAAATTTCAGGACGGTTACGCAACATTCCCTTAAATCGCTCTGAAGCATCTCCGTTAATCAGCAGGGTTTTCTTCTCGAAATGATAGAGCTGACACTGGGCGTAACACAACACCCACTGCGCGAATTCATGGTTGGTTTTGATAAGGTCGTCAAAATCGCGAACCCGGCAGTGATAGACTACCGAGTCGCAACACGCCTGATAAGTATATACCGCCGGCTCTCTGGCATAATATGAATAGGCCGACCACATCATTGTGCCCGGCAGTGCAAAGGCATGACAACGTTCGTCAGTGCCATTGAGATAATTGTATGAAAATATGCCTTCGGCCAGAATATAGATGTCGGGATTCACACAGCCCTCGTCAATGATCGTCTCCCCTTTCCTGACCTCTTCCCGAGTCATCAGTCCGATAAAACGCCACATCACATCGTCAGGCAGACGATATGTGCATTCGGCATCAAGCAGGTCCTTGAGAAATTGCATGGCTGGCATCATTTGTATCCGCTACAAATTTACAATTTTATTCAAGAGCTACCACATTGTCAGCCGCAAAAATTAGAAAGCTCAGCCCGAACAATAAAATTCGCCTGATAAGTTGCAAAACTACCTGACATATCAGATAAAACCAAAGGTCTGCAATCAAAGCAAAACAAAAGAGGCGCCTCACGGCGCCTCTTTTGCTGATTTATCCTCATTAATTTCAATAGATTACCTTTTTAGCTGTGCTGCCGGTTACGGCTATGTAGAGATTCCCTCTGACGGGAAAGCGTGTGGCAATCCCTTCGATCGTGTAATATTCCGTATCAGTATCTTTCAGTTCGTTTTCGATGTCACCGAGCCCCATGATTGGCTTCTTTGTCTGGCGGAGTGCATTGAGGCTCATGGCATAGTTCTCCACCTCTACGGGAGCCGGTTCTTCGGCCAATGTCCCGGCTTCGGGACGGCTGAATGTCGAATAGATTTCGAGGCTGCCTTTCTGGAGTTCGCCGGCGGCGAGGCTCTCGACATCGTCGGCCGACAGAGCAGAGCGGTAAAGCATCAACTCTTTCAGAGTCATTATCGACGAATCGAGAACAAACTCGGCCGGTTCAATGGCCAGTCCGGCGAGACGTCCGCTTCCGGCCGGCTTGTCGCCGTTGTAGACTATGACGTCCATGATGCCCGAAGCGTAAGTGTAGTTGAGCGTTATCAGCGTGTTGTCCGACGATATTACGGCGGGAACACCAACAGATTTGTCTCCGAGAGCCACGTTCACTTTTCCATCGGAGTAGCTGACGAGCATTTCGGTGTCATCTGCCAGCTTGACGGAGGCGATGTTGCCCGAGGCCTTGTCGCTGTTGCCGACAAGAGCGAGCGAGAAAGAGTGCATCGTTCCTTCGGGAGTAGCCGACAGAGTATAGTCGGCGAGGTCGAGACCCGAAGCAGCCACGCGGTTCATGCATAGAGTCTTGCCCGAGGCGAGGGCGTCGAAGAGGTCGGGCACCATGGCGTAGGCGAATTCCTGATGACCTTTCTGGTTGGGATGGTAGATGTCTGTGCCGTTCTGATAGCCGTCGGCCCAGAGTCCCGTTTTGGAGTCTATGGCTCCGAGAAGGTTTATCGAAGGAACGTCCCAGAGACCGATCTCGCGGTCCATGCGGCGGATATATTCATAGTCGTCGGCCGTGAAGTCGCCGCGGGTGTAGTTGTTGCAGACAACGGGCACTTTTCCGTCGGCGCGAACCATCTCGATGAGCTTCAGCATGTTGGTCTTGAACTGGTCGTAGATCTTCTGCTGATCGGAAGCGCCGTGAATGCCCTCGTTGCCGAGCGAAACGCCGAAGATGACATATTTGCCGAACTCGCGGCGCATATCGTCGTAGCGGTTGAGCAGCATGACGGTAGAGTTTCCGCCTATCGAGATGTTCGAGGTGTAGAACGGCTGCTTGCTGTCGCCGGAGGCATAGCGGTCGGCGAGCATGGTGTCGTAGAGCCGGATATAGCCCTGATTCTCATTGTCAACCTGATCTGCGCCCTGTCCGTTGGCCACCGATGAGCCGAACACCGTTATGCGGTCGGGATCGAGTCCGTCGAGACCGTTTTCCACTTTCAGCACCTTCGAGCTGAGGTCGAACGACATTTTATAGCTGCCGGGGTTGATGGGAATATCGGAGCCGTTGTCGAGAGCGAGCACGGCGTTGTAGTTCTCGTCGACTCCCGAGCGCTTGAAGGCTGTCCAGCCGCCGTTGACATAGAGCCCGATGCGGCCCGAGTCGGTCGATGTGTCGTGACCTTCGAGCTTGCCCTCCCAGGTGAAGGTGAGATCGCCCGCGTAGGTCATTTCCTTATAGTCGGTCAGCGACCACGAGCCTACGGCGCTGCCGATGAGGCGGATGTTCTCGATCGGTGTGAGAGTATAGGTCATAGCGTCGAGATCGAACTTGATCAGCGTCGGATGGGCGGCAACGGTCAGCGCAGCGCCACCCTGAACAAGCTTGCCGTCGGCCTCGGCCTTTCCGAAGCTATAAGTTGCGCCTTCAGAGTCGGTGGCCGCGAGGGTGAACTCCCCTTCGGCGAAGTCGGCTACCCCCTCGAAGGTGTTTACAGGCTTGTCGTCGACGCTCTGGCGTGTCAGTTCAACACGGCGTCCGTCGGCGGCTGTGCCGGCGAGGGTGAGAACGGTGAAGTCGCTCAGCACGGGGCGCTCTATGCCCGAATATTCCTCGATCTTCATGCAGTTCAACGGAATATATGTGCCGCTGGCGCGTTTCACGGTCATCTTGATCTTTCCGTCGGCGTCGGCGAAGAGATAATCGCTGACGAGAATCGTCGAGTTGTTCTGGTTGATGCCTGAACCGCCGATATTCGAGCCTGCGGCCTGAAGCGTTCCGGCCCAGATGTTGTAGCCCGAAAGCTGATAGTTGCCCGTGCGGTTGTCGGTAGCCTTGCGCGATGCGAAAATATGGAACTTGTAGGCTTTCGAGGGGTCGAGACCGGCGATTGTGAACGAGCAGTCGCTCTGGTCGGCCTCATAGAAATAATAGTCGGAAGTGGCCGTCGCAATGGCGAGATCTCCCAGCAGAGAGGCGTCAGGATCGAGAAGACCGCCGCCACCGCTCATGCCGTTGGTCGAGAAGCGGTCGTTGAGCGTAAGCGTGAGCGCCGATGCCTCCCCCTTGCCGTCGACCAGAGAGCTGAACACAGTTCCGGCGTCGGCATACTTGCTGCCGTCGGCCGTGTTTGTTATATTGTTCCAGTGGTTGCCGTTGGCGTCGGGCGAGGGAGTTATCTCGCATTTGTTGGCAGCTTTGTCGGTAGCCCCGAAATCGAAGTAATAACTGCGGTCCGACAGATCGACCGACGGACGGGTGATGCCCGACTGCTCCAGAACCGACATGCAGTTTATAGGGATATACTGCCCGCTGACGCGCGACACGGTGATCTTTATCGTCCCTTCGGCCGTCGGGAACACCGGCTCACTGACGAGGATGGTAGAGTTGTTCTGGTTGATGCCCTCTCCGCCGAGATTTGTTCCGGCTGCCTGATTCTCGCCCTTAAAGCTGTTCAGGCCCTCGATAGTAAAGCGGCCCGTGCGGTTGTCGGTGGCCTTGCGCGAGGTGAAAATTCTGAAAGTGTAGGCGTGATCGGGATTCAGGCCCGAGATTGTGAAAGCGCGGTTGTCGACGTTGTTTCCGTTGAGAAACATATAGTCTTCAGTAGCGGTCTCGACGGCCAGATCTCCGAGCAGGTCGGCCGACGGCGACATCAGACCACCGCCTCCGCTGAGACCGTTTGTGCAGAATGTTCCGTTGACGACTACAGTCATATTGTCGACCGTGGTGCCGAGGGAATTTCTTACGGTATTAAATTCCGAGCCGGCTGTTATGTCGTTGCCGTTCGTCGAATGGATATTGTTCCAGAAGTGGCCGTTGGCGTCGGCCTTGTCTGTGGGGGTCAGATTTCCACGGTTGGCGACGTTGTTCGGTCCGAAGTCAAAATAGAATGACTGGACATCGGTAGCCGCGAATCCTGTCATGCTTATTGCAGCACAAGTGAGCAGAAAACTCGTTAATCGTAGTTTCATAATCGGTTTAAGGTTATCTTGGAAATTGCGCTGCAAAATTAATCATACATATAAAAAGGTCGAAGATATAGTAAGGCTGTATAGTAAACTCCCGATTTCAATATATCCCTGACAAGCTGTCGGTTACGCAGATAGCCGACAGCAAAAATAGTAAGTCGGCGCTCAGGGTTTGAGGTCGTGAAGAGCCGGAGATGGATGCTTCTCCAGTGGAGCGAAAGCGTCGCGCCAGAAGCATACCCTCCGGCGTGCTATCCCTTCGACTCGACGGCGGTCGGCATCGGGATATTTGCGCATGACCTCGGCAATAACGTCATTCGGAATCGCATCGGGCGAGTAATAGCGGTCGTAAGCGCGGGTGCGTTCTTCGTCGGAATTATTGCTTTTGTTGTAGATGATGATGCACTCCTGAAGCATGACGTCAGTGCGCTGCACGGTGAAATTGTCGACGGGCCGCTTCTTGAAAATCGGCAGATATTTTGCCTCGGCAAGCGTCACGCCGTATTGGTCGCGCACTTTCTCGTCGGGCAAAACAAAGTCGGGCCATTCATCTTCCGCCTCCGCTTCATCGCTGCCGGCTGCGGACGCCGGCGTCTCTGTGACAGCTGGAGCGATCTTCCCGACAGGCTCGTGAACGTCGGTCTCAGGGGGAGCAGCAACAGTATCGGTTTCCGCTGTCACCTGAACGGGGCGAACCGGCTCCCCCTCCTTTTCTGTCGGAAGAAAGATGACGGCGATGCCCGCGACGACAAGGAGAAGCGCGGCGACTGCCAGCCCGATCTTCCGTCGGCGTTTACCACCTGAGCGGTAGAGTGCCAAGGCGGCATCGCGATCGGTTATACGCCGCGCTATCATTTCCGAAGCGAGGCCTTCGAGCGCAGTCCGGCGCGCGGGAGAGGCGACAGCACAAAGGCGCGTCAACGTCACTCCTACAGCATAGAAATCGGAGGCGGCATCGGCCGGGCGCGACGAATCGGCGACGTCGGGCGGAGTGAACCGCTCGGTGCCCGCCGGCCCGCGGAGAATCGTGAAGTCGAGGGCGTCGGCGCTCCCGAAGTCGATGATGCGCAGACTTCCTGTGGCAGGGGAATAGATTATGTTCGACGGCTTGATGTCGCGGTGGACAACCCCGACGGCATGGATGTCGGCCACTCCGGCCGTCAGAGCCGCCACTATTCTGTCGATGTCGCTGTCGGGCAGCATCGAACCGCGCGCGATTATGTCGGCGAGCGTATCTCCGGGACAGAATTCCAGTCTTATCGCCGGCCCGAAGCCTTCGACAGTGTCGAAGTCGAGAGTGTGGACAACGTAGGACGAATCGACGGCATAACCGCACTCATACTCCTTGCGCAGGGCGGCCAGCGCTATCTGATTGCCGGCATATTCGCCGCGAAGACACTTGAAAATGAATATCCGACCGTTTTTCTTGGCCGTCAGAATGCGCGCAAAGCCGCGCCGGGAGGCGTAAACCTGCCGGAAGTCGTGGTAGCGGTCGTCGTGCGCGCCCCCGGCGCGAGTGTCCGCCGGCCCGAAATATCCCGATTCCTCATTTGAATCCACAAAGCAAAGATAGTGAAATTAAACCAAACATGTAGGGTCGCGGCATGCCGCGACCCCGGAATATCATCCCGACCGCGGCGGTTACTTCCCGGGAATATATCGCAGGCCGGTGATTCCCGACTTTAGACCGGCGGCATAGTCGTCGAGCTTCCGTTCGTCGAAAACAACGTTGTTACAGTAGAGCGGCAGCCCCTTGGTGATGATGAGCGTAGTGAACAAAGTCCCCTCGGCGAGCTTGGCATTTTCCGACTTGCGGACCACAAAGCGGTCATCGCCGAGATATTCGGCGACGAGACATCGCCCCGGATTCCAGGTCAGTTCAACGATGTCGCCGGCGTGGAGGCTTGAGGTCGTCAGCGACGTTCGCGAGAGAAAGCCGCTTTCCACGCGGTTGTCGCGCATCAGCGATTCGATATAGCTCGGCCAGTCGGCATGACCGAGGAAGCGGGCCAGCGCATTGAGCGTCGACCTGCTGCGCATCGATGAGTTGGTCACGTATGCCCACAGCCGTTTGAGCGTCGACACACTCGGAGCGTCGGGGATTCGCTCCCTGAGCCTCAGCGACAGAAAGTCGAAGTCGGAATAGGTGCAGATACTGCGTCCTATCTCTTTTTCGATGTCCTTGCGTAAGCATTCAATATAATATTGTTCGAGGTCAGCGTTTCCCATTCTGATAAAGTTGTGAAGTCTTTCGTGCAAAGTTACAGAAAAAAACAGCCTTCAAACCGTTTTGAACTGAATTGAACCGAAATGAATCGGATTGAACCGAAATGAACTCTTTCGCATTCCCTACATTTGCAAGCAAAACCAACAATCTTAAACAACCAACAAATGAAAAAACTGATTTTTACGGTCGTGACGTGTCTGATGCTTTCACTTGCGTCATGCGGATCAAGTGCAGACTACGAAGCAATCCACAAGAAACTCGAACGCGACGAACAGCCCACGGCGGCTGATTATTCGGCCATGGCAACCTATGTGGAAGAATGTGTGGATGAAATGAAAAGCATGAAAGGCACTAAGAAGGATACTCCTGAGGGGTTCGCAGAATTTGAGAAAAAATATCCTTACTGGCTTGAGTTCATGGGCGCGCTCGTCATGGCTGAGGATACAGGAGGGGAGCTTGACGACGCCACAAAAGAAAAGCTCGAAAAGATAAAGAGCAAAGGCAAGGAATTAAGCATGTAATAACCGCACACACCGGGCAACAGGCGGCGGTTATGTCGGTGTAACCACCACCTGCTGCTTCTTACACAATTATATATGGATCGTAAGAATTGTCCTTATTGCGGCGAAGAGATAGCCGCCACGGCCAAAAAATGCCGCTTCTGCGGCGAATGGCTCGAAATAGAAGAGGCTGTGCTTATGCCCGAAAACGCAGATGCCGCCCAGATTCAGGAGTATGCCTCACCGGCCGCCGATATTGCTGTCAACGGCTACACTGAAGGCCCGCTGCCGGCTATCAATGTCAATGGCGTCCCCCAGCAACAGTATCCCCAGCAGCAGTATCCCCAGCAACCGATGCAGCAGCCCGTTATCAATATTCAGGTGGCGCAGTCGCAGGAGACCAACGTCAGTCAGGAGCAGACCGTCACCGTTGAGCACCGCTCGACCAGCTCGTCGGGCTGGCTCTGGTTCGAGATATTCGGCGTAGCCGGCGGCGTCTGGGGCCTCACCGGCCACTGGTGGGCCGGCCTCATCACTCTTATAGCACTTGGCGTAGCCCTGCAGATTCCGGTTATCGGCACACTCATCTGCGTTGTGCTCGGCTGCGGCCTGGGTCTGTTGGCAGGAGTTATCGCTGCGGCGTTAAGCGCGCCGACATGGGCATGCTGGCTTATCGGCCTTGTTGCAACCGGCGTAATGATCGGTATTAACATCGAAGACAAGAATTCCGATGACTTTTATGACTAACCCCTCCCTTCTGCTGCGCCTCCGCTCTGTCGTCACTGCGGCTTGTGCAGCGCTGCTGTTTATGGCAGCGACGGGCTGCTCGAGCGGCTCCGACGAAGAGATCATCGCCAACTTCATGAAAGACGTCAACAGTTCGACAAAGTCCTCGGGAATCTATGCCGGAGAACTTGAAGACGGCACCATCTACCTCAGCATGCGCCTCAAAGAGACCCCCGAGAATCTCGCCAAGGTCAAGATTCTGGGTTCCGACGAAAACGCTCAGGAAGCTTTCAGCACTACAATCTGCAAGTCGCTCGACGAGGGGGATCTGCTCGCCTGCTTTATCCGGCAGAAACGGAATCTCGCCTTTCAGGTAGAGGCCGGTGAATTAGGATATTATATCACGTTCACCCCGCAGGAAATCCGCGACATCGCATTTAAGAAGAAATAATATGAAGCTGAAAATCAAACTACTCGCCGCATTGCTGGCCGTGCTGACAGTATTCACGGGCTGTAGCAACGCCGCGATGCAGACGTCAGACCTGACTTCGGGACTCGAAGACGCATGGGACGAAGCCGACGAAACCATCGAGAAAGATGCCGCCGAATATCTTGAAGAAGCCGCCGAAAACCCTACGGTGTTCGGAAAGAAGAGCTATCAGGCCGATTGGAACGGCACGTTCGACACCTTCACCCTCACCTACTCCGTCGATATGGGAAGCAAAGCCGCCATGTCGCTCTTTTTCGGCGACTTCGGCGAGAGTCTCTATGACATGGCCAACGCCTCGGTTGAGATGGCCGACAAAAACTCCGCCAGAAAAATCATCAACAAGAGCTTCAACGACTCGTGGGCCACGCTGATGATGGCGCTGATTGCCGTTGACGGGACTCTCGATTACGGATTCGCGACAGACGAGTTCAACAACAAAGAATTTGAGTTCGACTCGAAAGATATGCTCCGAATGCTTAAAGACCACGGTTATATACCGACATCGGCAGATTAACCGAATAAACCTTTTCAATCATATATTAGCAATGGAACGAAAAAAATGTCCTTATTGCGGTGAGGAAATCGCCGCCACGGCCAAGAAATGCCGCTTCTGCGGCGAATGGCTCGAAAAGCCTCAACAACCGGCTCAGCGCCCCGCTCAGCCCCAGCCTGCGCCGCAGATTCAGCCGCAGCCGGTTCAGCCTCAACAGCCGCAGCGACCTGCTCCGCAACCTCAGCCGGTCTATCAGCCCCAACCGCAGCCACAGCCGATTCAGCCGCAGCCGGTTCAGCCTCAACAGCCGCAGCGACCTGCTCCGCAACCTCAGCCGGTCTATCAACCCCAACCCACGCCGAATCAGCCGGATCCTCAGCCTGAGGCCGAAGAACCTCAGCCTGAAGTCGAAGAATATCAGCCTGAAGTCGAAGAATATCAGCCGAAGGGT
>OHAU01002251.1_pt1 | contig 18935 bp, 20 predicted proteins | sample 1577181 | NCBI WGS metagenome assembly OHAU01 (sample SAMEA3541472, study PRJEB24748) | human gut metagenome | biome: human gut; feature: human-associated habitat; material: faeces | place: China | collected 2012 | reverse complement strand
CAGCAAGGTAAATGTCACCTCTGCGAAAACTCCAATTTTTGTTAATCATAGATTTTCACTCCTGTTATGTAACGTGGGTGAGAAAGTTCCCGCCCACGGTGAATTTCATTACAATTGCTTATGTTGTCTGAGTATTTGTCTCAACGCCCCTCAGAGTAACGGCATTAAGCCGACAGGGAGTCAATCAAGCGGTCGGCTGCGATAACCGATCTCATGGGAATTTCACCCCTCCGCGGTCCTCGCGGAGCTGCGTGCAGAAGTATCATTATTTTGCAATATTTCATAGGTATATTTCAGTAGCAAACCGAAACTTACAGCCGATTTTCGCTCCTGCCAATGGCAATCGTGGCGTTTGTCGCTGATGTTCCTCCATATCACATGCTGAACTTGATTGACTGATATTGACTTGTCAAAGAACATGTAAGGATTAATGATCCTTACATAATAATTGTATATTATTGCGAAAGAAGTAACAGGTACAGGGAGTACGGATTACCCGAGTTCAGTTGTTCTACAATTGGCAAGAAGAATATAATCTGTGCTTGTATGGAAGAACTTGGACATGGCAATAACCAGATCAAGAGATGGTGTACGCTTCCCACGTTCAATTTTTCCAATATGTTCGAGACTGACTCCTAAAGCTTCGGCTAGCTTTTCCTGGGTTAACCCTTTTTCCGTACGCAGCATTTTGATGCGCAGCCCGAGTTCAATTTGAGCGAAATAGTCCATTTGTTAAACTCCTAATTGTTTATTTTAAGGCTGTTTTAGCCTTTCAGTTAAACAATTCAGTTTTGCGGTAAGAAAAGTGAATTTTTGGCGCAACTTTGCTGGTAGAAAATATGGTCGATATAAAATTGAACACTGAAGATCTGCTTCGCCTGCTATTTGTGCGGATGGATGGTAAATGCTATACTATCGCAGCAGAACAAACGGCGGTTGAGGTGGAAAACCATGAACCTTTTGGGGCAAAATGGTCTATGTTCTGCCGCCTGAAAGTCCGTAGCTATGTATTGGCTGCGAATGTTGCAGGTACGTTAAAAGTTGCGCCGCTTCAAATTCTCAAGTTTCCGGTCGTCCTTCCACATAAGTTTTTGGATGCCGAGAAGTTCAATCTGCGGTTTTCGGACGCATCCGAGATCACGGAAATTGCGGACAAGCTGCGGTGGTATCGTTATCAAAAAGGACTTCGCCAGCGTGACGCGGCGGACTATGCGGGTATTGACCGCAGTACCTACATCCATTGCGAAGAGGCAGGGCGGGACTTTTATCCGAAGGAGCATATGGAGAAGCTGGCGGAGCTGTTTGAGGTACCGCTTGAGAATTTGCTGGATGACTATAAAGCGGCTTTATGGTGGCTGCTGCCAGTTGTGTGGGGAGAACGCTTTTCGTGAATTTAATGCAGATATTTCCGAAGCGCATCATATTGCTTATTTTTCGGATTCACAAAATAACGATTCTTCAAATATAATCATTCTTTGCCCCAACCATCATCGGCTGATACATAAATTAAATCCGAAGTTTGATTATAACAGAGGCTGCTTTGTATTCTCAGAAAATTCCGAACTAAGAATTGAGCTTGATTTTCACCTGATGAAATGACATCGGAATAAAAATGGCATCCGCTGAATGATCTTTAATATTGAGAACTGGTCTTTTGATTGAGCTTACAAAACCTCTTGGGGGGTGTCAATTAAGTCACGCCCCATTATACCCTTGATTTCAAGGGTATAATGGGGTATAATTCTACATAGAATAGTATCTCACAGGAGGTGCGCTATGGACTTATCTGAGATGCAAACCCGCGTGGCGGAGTTGGAACAGCAGATTTCTGCTTTGCCTGCTGGCTCTGTCACGAAGAAAACCGTCAATGGTAAGGAGTACTTTTACCACCGTTGGACAGAGAACAAGAAGCGGCGGGAGAAGTATATTCCTGCTGACGAATTGGAGAATTTCCGTGCTCAGATCGAGCGGCGGAAGGCGCTGGAACAGGAGCTGAAAGCGCTGAAAAAGCAGCTGCCCAAGGCGAAATCTGCGAACCCTTTTGCGTTTACTACCAATGTCCGCACCGGCGAGGCGCTGCGTTCCTTTGCGGCATCTGTTCGCGGCTATCGCAGGCGCGAATGCTTCCGGCAGCTGCACGACTTTGTCTGCGGCGAGCCGCAGGACAAGGTGTTCATTCTCTACGGCCTGCGCCGGACGGGTAAAACCACCATGATCCGGCAGATTTTTGCGGAGATGAGCGACACGGAGCTTGCCAAGTCAGCGTTCATTCAGATTACCGCAAAAGACTCGCTGGCAGACGTGAACCGTGACCTCAAGGCACTGGAAGCACAAGGCTTCCGCTATGTGTTTCTCGATGAAGTGACGCTGATGGAGGATTTCATCGAGGGCGCGGCGCTGTTTTCTGACGTGTTTGCAGCCTGCGGCATGAAGATCGTGCTCTCCGGCACGGACTCGCTGGGCTTCCTCTTTACAGAGGACGAGCAGCTTTACGACCGCTGCATCCTGCTACACACCACATTCATCCCTTACCGAGAGTTTGAATCCGTCCTCGGCATCCACGGCATCGACGAGTATATCCGCTACGGCGGCACCATGAGTCTCGGCGGTGTTCACTACAACGAGACCTCCACGTTTGCCAGCAAGGAAAGTACCGACGAATACGTGGACACCGCCATTGCCCGCAACATCCAGCACTCTCTGCGCTGCTATCAGTATGAGGGGCATTTCCGTCATTTGCGGGATTTGTACGACAAGAATGAGCTGACCAGCGCCATCAACCGGGTGGTGGAGGACATCAACCACCGCTTCACGCTGGAGGTGCTGGCGCAGGATTGGAAGTCCCACGACCTCGGCATTTCCACCAGCAACCTGCGCCGGGATCGGAAGAACCCGACGGACATCCTCGACCGCATCGACCTTGCGCTTGTCACCGACAGTCTGCGGAAGCTGCTGGAGATCCGCAACAGGGCAGAGCAGACCGTGGCGCTGGACGATGTTCACGCGGCGGAGATCAAGGAGTATCTGGACTTGTTGGACTTAACGCGGGAGATCGACGTGCTGCACCTGCCGGATGTCAGCACGAAATCCAGCCGCACGGTGATCGCGCAGCCGGGTCTCCGCTATGCGCAGGCGGATGCGCTGATCCGCAGTCTGCTGCTGGATGAGACGTTCAGCGCGCTGTCTCTTGCGGAGCGCACCGCCGTGCAGCAGCGCATCCTGACCGAGATCAAAGGACGGATGCTGGAGGATATCGTTCTGCTGGAAACCAAGCTGGCAAATCCCAAGAAGCAGGTGTTTGTCCTGCAATTCCCTGTGGGCGAATTTGACATGGTGGTGTTTGACCCGGAGGCAGGCTCCTGCCGGATTTTCGAGATCAAGCACAGCGAAGAAGCTGTCCCGCAGCAGTATCGCCATTTGATCGATAAGCAAAAATGCGCCCAGACCGAGCACCGCTACGGCCCGATCACCGAGAAGTTTGTCCTCTATCGCGGGGGAAGCCAAGAGATAGACGGTATTCAGTATCAGAACGTGGAAGAATATCTGCGAAGCCTTGCATAACAAAACCGCCGTCCCGATTTTTCGTTCGGGGCGGCGGTTTTTATGATGCAGCTTGTCATATGACAAGCTGTGACGCAAAACAAACTTGACGTATGACAAGTAATGAAGCGCAAAAATCGTGCGGCGCGACTGTACGAATGCAGTCGATGACGAAAACAATAATGTTCTAAATAGCACGCATCGCTCATTCCATCAATCATTTTCTCGATTCACATGAGTGATGCCCTCCGAACTGGCACGATCAGCGCGCGAAAACCTCTGTCTATCCGCAGAAATTTTCAGATTCTTCCCTTGGGTAGCTTTTCAAATGGATTCCAATTCGATATATATATCTACCAACCTAACGAATAACGCGAGGTGCCGCCATGAAACCGAAAGATACGCCGAAGCAATACGTCATCTACTCCCGCAAGTCCAAATTCACCGGCAAGGGCGAGAGCATTGAGAACCAGATCGAGCTGTGCCGCCAGTACATCGCCATGCACTTTGGTGAGGATGCGGCGGAAAACGTGCTGGTCTACGAGGACGAGGGCTTTTCCGGCGGCAATCTGGAGCGCCCGCAGTTCAAGAAAATGATGAAGGACTCGCAGAAAATCGCCTTTGCCGCCATCGTGGTCTACCGCCTCGACCGTATCAGCCGCAACATCGGCGACTTTGCCAAGCTCATTGAGGACTTGGGCGACCGGCACATCGACTTCATCTCCATCCGCGAGCAGTTCGACACGTCCTCCCCCATGGGCCGGGCGATGATGTATATTGCGTCGGTGTTCTCTCAGCTGGAGCGGGAGACCATCGCCGAGCGCATCCGGGACAACATGTACAAGCTGTCCAAGACAGGACGCTGGCTGGGCGGCACAACGCCCACGGGCTACGCCTCAGAAAGCCTGTCCAGCGTGACGGTGGACGGCAAGGTAAAGAAAGCCTGCAAGCTCAAGCCCATCCCGGAGGAAATCCAGCTGGTCAAGACGATCTTCTCCGTATTCATGGAAACCGGTTCTCTCAGCAAGACCGATCAGTACCTGCTGGAGCATCGCTGCGTCACGAAGCGCGGCAAGCAGTTCACCCGCTTTGCTATCCGGGGTATTCTGACCAATCCGGTCTACATGATCGCCGATGGGACGGCGTATCAGTATCTGAAAGAAAACAATGTTGACCTGTTTGCCGAGCGCGCAGAATTCGACGACGAGCACGGTGTCATGGCATACAACCGCACCCTCCAGCGCCCCGGCAAGGCAAACCAGATCCGTCCCATGGAGGAATGGATCGTGGCGGTGGGCAAGCATCCCGGCATCATCGCGGGCAGCGATTGGGGGCGGGTGCAGGCCATGCTGGATGTCAACAAATCCAAGAGCTACCGCAGACCCCGCAGCAACGCGGCGCTGCTGTCCGGGCTTCTGCGCTGCGACGAATGCGGCGACTATATGCGCCCGAAGCTGACCAACCGCAAGAATGCGGACGGCGAGCTGATCTACACCTACATGTGCTCCACCAAGGAGCGCAGCCACGGTACAGTCTGCTCTATGAAAAACTGCAACGGCAACACGCTGGACGCTAAAATCATCAAGGAGATCCGCAAGCTTTCCGCCGACAGGGAGACCCTTACCCGGCTGCTGGCGCAGACCAAGAAGGTCATCAGCGGCAGCAAGGAGGGCTACGATGCAGAGCTGGCGCTGCTCCGGGAAAAGCACACCGAGACGGAAGAGCGCATCAAACGGCTGGTGGAATCCCTGTCCGTTGCCAGCGACACCTCTGCGAAGTACGTCATGGAGCAGATCGACGAACTGCATCGGGAGAGCGAGACTCAGCAGGCAAGACTTTCCGAGTTGGAAGCCCTCACCGAGCAGAGCCGGATGCTGCATCAGGAGTTCGCCTTCCATCAGGAAATGATCGAATTCTTTGCCAGCGCGGTGGATTCTGCTACGCTGGAGGAAAAACGCCGCCTGCTGCGCACCATCGTCAAAAAGGTGGTCTGGGACGGCAAAAATGCCTATGTTTACCTCTTTGCGGAGGATGGAGAGGCGGATTTGCCGCCCGTAGGGCAACTTATGTGTCCGTCAGGAGAGGATAGCGAAATCAATACATATAGAAGTGATTACCGCTGAAAGAAGATCTACAGTATTCCACAGATATTATCATTACACCCGATGCAGGCCATAAAATTAAGGCACTACCGCATAATGCAAATCCGTGGCAAACGTGCCATAATAGAGCCATGAACAAACAAATGAGGCTGTCGGCCCTGAGCGATGAGCTGACACAGGTGCGGACAAAGAAACGAGAATGTTTAGCAGAGATCGACCGAATCGTACCGTGGGGAGAATGGATCAGTCTGATCCGAACGTACTATTACAAAGGAGAGCGCGGAAATAAGCCCTACGATCTAGAACGGATGCTTCGAATCTATCTGGTGCAGAATCTGTACAACCTGTCGGATATGGCAACGGTCGCCGAAGTAATTGACAGCCGGGATTTTTCGGATTTCTGCGGGGTAGAGTCCAGTAATCAGGTGCCGGATGGAGATACGCTGGGCAGATTTCGGAATATTCTTCTGAAAAACGGCATTCAACAGGAATTGTTTGCACAGGTCGTGGAACTTCTTACGCAGTGCGGCATGATTCTGAAACGCGGAACAATTGTGGATTCTACATTCATTGAGGCACCCTCTTCAACGAAGAATCAGAAAAAAGAGCGTGATTCGGAAGCACATTCTGCGAAAAAAAGGAAATGTCTGGCATTTTGGTATAAAGCACACATCGGTGTGGATTCTGAAAGCGGACTTGTCCACACAGTGCAGGTGACTGCTGCCAATGTGCATGATGTCTGTGTTACTGCCGATCTTCTCACCGGTGAGGAAGAACAAGTCTACGGTGACAGCGGATATCTTGGAGCAGAAAAGCGTCCCGAAGCCAGAAAGAAAAATACGGCCGGAAAGAAAATACGTTACAAAATCAATCGTTGTCCTAGTCAGAGTAAAAATAACTCTGCCCGTTCTCAGGCACAGATCAAGCGGCGCGAGCATGAGAAATCTTCGGTTCGTGCCAAAGTCGAACATGTCTTTGCGGTTTTGAAGCTCCAGTTTCGATACCGAAAGACACGATACAGGGGTGTGCAAAAACAAACTGCAAAAGTGAATATCCTGCTCACATTGGCAAATCTGATCCTCGCTGACAGACCCGGTCTGACGGCTTGATTTGTTTTTGCCTTTCGAGCAAATTCAGGAGAGTTTCCAGCTGTTTACGGGTTGGTTGCTCTCCGTTTTTTTTATGGCATTGCGCGGTGTTGCCTTACAGATGTCAAGGTAGATGGCGAGAGCAAAGGTGTAATCAATAAAGTCACTTTTGACACCAGTGATTATTCTCAAGATCACACCGTAACCGCCGAATTCGAAAAGCTTACTTACACCTTGACGATTGTCAACGGCGAGGATTCGCAAACTTCCACTGTGGATTATGGCAAGCGAAATGCACCTGCTGCGCCCACAAAGGCTGGGTTTGTGTTCACTGGCTGAAAGGTGGAAAACTCTGACCCTGCGCTGGTCTACTACGCCGGTCAGGAATTCAATGTCACCGGCAATATGACCCTTACCGCCCAGTGGCCGGCGGTCGAGAATTGGAGCAAAGACCCGTCCGAAACGGAGAACCCCGGCAAGCAGGATGTTGACGTTGATGTAAAGGTCGATGTAGCCGTAGCCGTCAATGTGGGCGTTGCCGCACATGTGGCTGTTGCCACAAGTAAGGACACACTGGGCAATGATATTCGTGACATGCTGAAGAACGTTGTAACAAACGACGCATCGGTCAGCGATAACATCGGCAAGGCAAACGAACTGCACGCGCTGCTGAACAAGGGCGCATCGGATATTGACGCCAATCTGACCGTTTCCGCAGTGCTTCAGAGCACCCCGACCGAAGATGAACTGAAAACTCTTATCGGCGAGGCATTCGACTCCAGTGAGCAGCCGCAGAAGTGGGAACCGAGCGTTACGCTGAACACCGTTGCGAAGGATGCCTCCAATTTGGAAATCGGCAGGGTGGAAAGTGCACCGATCAAGAAAACGAACATACCGATCGTATTCACGCTGACCACCGGTCGGAATCTCACTGGCAAAGACGTTCGCGTGCTGCATGTGCTGGACAGCAATGGCTCGACCGAAGTTGCAAACAGCACGGTCAAAGACGCAGCGTACGGCGTGGTAGGAGTGACTGCAAGCAGCTTCTCTCCCCTATATTATCCTTGTGAAGGATAAGCCGTCCTCCGGTCATCACAGCTCCGGCGGCTCGTCCGTCAGCAGTTATCCGGTATCCGTAACGGCTCCGATGAACGGCAAGCTGACCGCTGACAAGTCTAGTGCTGTCAAGGGCGCGACCGTCACCCTGAATGTTACTTACCCCTGATCAGGGCTATGAGCTGAGCAGGCTGACCGTCACCGACAAGGACGGCAAGGAGATCGTTCTCACTGACAAGGGCAACGGCAAGTACGCTTTCGTAATGCCGAGCGGCAAGGTTTCTGTTTCCGCTGCGTTCGGCGAAGTGAAGAGCAGCTCTGCTTTTGTCGATGTGCCTGCTGACTCTTGCTATGAGGACGGGCATCTGACAAGGGTGTTGGACGCAAGCCATTTTGCACCGGACGGTATCTGCACCCGTGCGCAGGCCGTCACCTTCCTGTGGCGCTCGCAGAAGTCCTCGACGGCAGACAGCGCGAAACCGTTTGCGGATGTTTCCGCTGACGCCTACTATGCCGATGCAGTGCTCTGGGCGGTCAAGGAAAGTGTGACCACCGGTACGACGGCAACTGCGTTCAGCCCCGACAGCAGCTGCACCAGAGCGCAGATCGTGACTTTCCTTTGGAGATTGTACGCAGACAAATGATAAAATAAGGGTCATAGGGATTTTTCTCTGTTAAGCTGGATATGCCCCATCAAATCCGTTGCTTGTTAGACCGATACCGCACTATTTCCGAATAAATAGAACCCAGAGTACAAACTGCCGTTTTGGCCTGTACTCTGGGTTTTGTTTAGTTATAAATCAGTTCGGATTCAACGATTTCTCCGGCGCGGTTCTGAATACCTTTCATACGGCGTACCCATTCCATCTGGTCGGCTGCTTTGAGCGCTTCAGTGATACCCTCGGCTGCCGCCATCTGTTTGGTAAGCTGAGCGAACATCTCGTTGGCGGCATGGTCAATCTCACGCTAATGCGCGTCCAACTTGCCGGCCTTGAACAGATACTGATACAAGTAGCGTTTATTCTGACGAAGATAGCGTCGATGGCGCAGACCATAGATACCGATTGGTTCCAGCTCTGGTTCTTCATCACCGGTGACGAGATAATAATCTTCAAGCAGCTCGTAAGTAAGTGCTGTGCGTTCATCTGTTATGAATTTTTTATTGTAACAACCTCCGCTTTGTATCGTGATTCTATGATAGCGGAGATTATCAAAATATACGAAAAACACGAAACCCTGCTGAGAATATTTCTCGGCAGGGTTTCGTGTCTTTGCGGCCCTTGTGCGTTAATTTCGCATTGCTTCGTTGTTAGCGCTGTTCATTGTTATGACGGCCTTTTTCGGATCACCCCCACGAGTGTGGGGAAAAGAATAGGATCCTCAAAGGAAGGAACATGCCCCACGAGTGTGGGGAAAAGAATAGGATCCTCAAAAAAAGGATCACGCCCCACGAGTGTGGGGAAAGGCGGATGTACTCGCCAACCGTAATTTCTCTTCGCGACAGGGAAATTACATTTGCTAGAGGCGAACAATTGTTCTATATATAATATACCTTATTTTGGCGAAAATGTCAAGTATAAATTGTGGAATTTTTGAAAAATATTTCATCTGATTCCTTTGTTGATACAAAAATAGACACGGTTCCCCCCAGAGTATGAAATGGGCTCGAAGACATCTGTGAGAGGAAAACGATGAAAGGCAATGTCATTACGGCAGGGGCTGTCCACGATAATGCTGGCAGGCGCAGGTGGGGAAATACTGCGATAGCTGCAACGGCTGGCATAAGACTGTGAAAATTTTCTCGTGAGCATGGCTGCATAAAGATAGAGAGGAGAGTCCCCGAGGCGGGGACTCTTAGTACATGCGGGATCGATGCTGGCCTTGATTTCAGTTAGGCTCATGTAATTTCTCTCTTGTCTGTGGGGTGAAAAATTCACCAGTAGGGAGTTTGAACGCAAGCGTTGTCTTGCCCGTTGCGCCGTGACGGTGCTTGGCCAGGTTGCATTCTACTCTTGCTGCTACTTTCTTATTGGTAGGGATAGGGCAAGAAGCATACATATCAGGTCGATACAAAAGCAGAACACCATCTGCATCCTGTTCGATTGAGCCAGAGTCGCGCAAGTCGGCCAAGATCGGATGCTTGTTCAGACGCTGTGCATTGGCGCGGTTAAGCTGGGCCAAACATAGGATGGGTACACCGAGTAATCGAGCGAGAGCCTTTAGGGCATTTGAAATAGCTGTAGTTGCCTCGTACCGATTCCCGCAGTACGGTTCTGACCGCAGAAGGCCGAGATAGTCGATGATAACCAACCGGAGGTTTTGGACCTGGCCAGCCAGAGCCTGAATGTCGCTGACGGTGAATGCACCCGGGCGATTAAAGACTAAGCGTTTTTGCTTCAACATTGGGAGCTGCTGCTTGATATGTACATACTCCATCTCTGAGAGATCGTGCATAATCAGGTGGTTTGCGGAGACTTTTGCAGCTCGGGCGAGACGGCGAGCTGTCAGTTGGTATTCGTCCATCTCAAGACTGATAAAAAGAACACTTCTGTCCTCGTTTGCGACGGCATCTGCAATTTGCAAAGCAAGTGCAGTCTTTCCACAGCCGGTGTTAGCGGCCAGAATATAAAGGCCGCCGTTAATCATGCCGCCTCCGAGAAGATTGTCAAGAGCGGTGATGCCGGTCGCAACGGGCGGGATGGGCTGCTCTTTCAGCTGTTGGAAGAAGCCATCAATTGCTGTGGCTCCCTCAATTAACTGGCACTGTTCCGTTGAGCTCGGGGTGTTGACTGGTGTGACAGCTGAACTGCTTTTTTGGGGAATGGGGTTTTGGTCTGCTCGCTGCTGGATGTTTTCGTCAATCTGGAGCTGCCCTTCCGGGATGTTTTTTAGCATGTTTATGCATTCTACAAATTGCGTGTGATCGCAAGCAAATACGACTAATTTGTCGAGGTACTTGTCATCAACACCTACTGCGGGTGCCAGAAAAGCGTGTCTCTCAGGGCATTTTCCTTCATCGATCAGAGCGTGTGCAGCATGGATAATTGCACGGTTTTTAACATCGGTGAAGTTTTCCTCGCTCAAATGTTGAAAAAGAAACTTCCAGGCACGTGGGTTTTCGATACAGGTTCCAAGAACCATTTTCTCGATTGTGAAACGGTTTTTAATCATCAATAGCTACCTCGTTTCCGTTTGCATCGAACTCCAGCGAAAAGAACGGTGCCGCATTGTTGTTAGAGGCCTGCACAGGGGGTTCATCCAACCAGCGGCAGTCCTGGAGGTACTTCGCTGGCGAAGGGCAATACTTTAGCCCGTCTTCCGAAAACGCTGGGGTATGCTTCTGCCATTCGAGGGCAGACAGTATTGCGGTCAGGGTGTCTGCATCAGGGTTCAGCTCGGCGAACACTTCACGGGCACGAGGCCGACAGGCCTTCTTGGGGTATGCCTCCCAGAATGTGGAGAAAGCGTTTTCGAGTTCCGTCTCGTTCTCCTTATTCTTCTCCTTCTTATTGTTCTTTTCGTTCTCTTTCTCCTTGGCATAGTTCGCATCCGTTCGCATATTGTCGGATGCGTTTGCTTCGTTACCATGCCAACGCTGATTAGCATTATCGCTATTCTTCTTACACTTCGCTTCGTAGTGGGTGTAGTCACGATCAATCTGACTCCTGATGGAAGAGAACAGCATAAACACTGCGGAATCTGCGGGGAAATCAGGAATGACGCCGGTCTGTGCGTAATTCAGCAGAGCGATAGTGAGCTTGCCACACTGCTCAGGGGGTAACAGTTGGAGCTGCTCCGTGTAAGAGTAGTACAGCTGGATGTATGCTCGTGCCATATGATCACTTCCTTTCTTCGATACGACGAATGCCGTGAACGGTATTGTTATTTACGTCTGTTGCCGGGGGCTGTGGGTTCTCGAGATACTCGAGCAATGCGTCGAAGTTGATGAGGCGGCGGTTACCGTTGCCTACGGGGACGGACGGGATGATTCCCTGATTGACAAGGCGCTTGATCAGCCGTGCGCTGACGGGGCTGTTTGGGTCGAGCTGGTGGATCTCGGATACTGCCTGGGAAATGTAGCGCATTCTTGCTGTTTTCATTAGTATTACCTCTTTCTGTATTTATCTACAATTATGAACAAACGGATGGAACTGCGTAATAATATTTGACATCACTTGCAGCTTGTAGTAGCATTATAGCAGCAGATATAAGCAAAGTACAGCACATAAATGATAGTTTATTCAACGTATTACAAATAATTGTTAGGAGTAACGAAATGACTAAAAACGAAGATAAAAAGAAAGAGCTCCCCATTTTTCAGGAAAGGCTCAATGCGGTAAAAGGTGACTTAACCATTGATCGTTTTGCACGCAAAGTTGGTGTTGCACGTGCTACAATGGGCGGATATTTGGCAGGGACGCGCTTACCCAAGGCAGATCACCTCAAACAAATAGCCGAGAAATGTGGTGTTTCTGCCGACTATCTGATCGGATTATCGGACGCTAAAGGTACAGACAATCGCGATATCAGCATAGCGTTAGGCCTGTCGGATGAAGCAATCGAGGTACTGCGGCAATCAAAGGAAAATCCGTTTCGCCATTTCGCGTATGATAAAATTATTGCAGATAAAGAGATCCTGCCAGGTATCACGCGGTACCTGTTTGCGTTCTTGGAATTTGAGCGCCTAAACAGCCAATACAGGGTTGTTCCGGTCAACGGAGTAAGCGGTGGATATGCAGATCACAAGATGATTAGGCTTATCACCTGGTTGCCTATGTGGAAACGTAACATGATTCGCGTTCTAAAACAACAGCAGCCGCTGTTAGACCGTCTGCTTCTGGAATATGTAGTCAGTGTAGCGGATGAGCTGACGTGCAGCGATATGGTTGGCGAGTACAACAATGAAGACGATTACAGTGATGAAAGTTTTGATCGGCCTGAGGTTGGTTCTCCTAAATGGATTGAAGAATTCGGCAAGGAAGAATACGAACAGTTCCTTAAAGAACAAAGCGAAAGGTGGGCGCAGTTTGATGAAAGTGAATTAAAAAAAGAACACGCAGAGGAACTAAAAACATATGACATAATCTGGGAAATATTGAAGCTGCGTAGAAAGGAGAAATGATAGGACTGCTATTGAAAAACGCGAACTGCAGACGGTGTTGTTTGAGGAGACGCATCTCAACGGTCAGGTGCTCAAGGACAATTAAATTTGTCTTTGACAGTGCATAATTGTGCAAAAAATACTCTGTCGAATGGTCATCGCTGATAACGAAGCAATTCAAAATTAAAGCACTATGGCCGTAAAGACACGAATCCCCTGCTGAGAATATTTCTCGGCAGGGGATTTTCACATATTCGCCTGTTTTATCCGTTATCACAGGATTACAAAGCAAGGCGGAGGCTGCTGCAATCACGAATTAGTTTACAATGAAACGAACCCGGGGTACAGATTGAAAACGGCGGGCTGTACTCTGATCAGACCTCTATCGCAATTCATTTCTCAGTCCAATCATATCTGTGACCTGTATCTTCCGATATCCCAGCCGGACAAGCCCTTTTTTCGCAAAGCCCGCAAGTATCCGGGCAACCGTAGTGCGATGCAGATTCAGACACACAGATAGCTCTTCCTGCGTATAGGGAAGCGTATGATCGACGATCCCCAGTTCTTCCTGATCATTTTTTGCTGGGGAACTCTGCCAGCAGTCACAAAACTGACATTGACAAGTATTTCTAATATGCAGGTGCTTTTCATCAGCTCCCTGATTGCTGCAGGGTGTCTTTACATTTACCTTTTTGCCAGCGGACGCATCCGCCTTTTTCACACATTAACAGGTTCTGACATATGGCAGCTAATCGGACTGGGCTTCCTCAGGAATTTCCTGTATTCCGCCTTCTGCTATGCGAGTCTGCGGCTGCTGCCATCAACGGACGCCTGTGTTATCAATTATCTCTGGCCGATTGTTGCGACCGTTTGCGCCGCAATCATTTTGCACGAAAAGATCAAAGCAGCAGAATGGGCTGCGGTTCTGCTTTCCTTTACAGGCGTCGCAGTCATTTCAACTAAAGGCAGCGGCATAGAACTGACGAATATGCGGGGCATTCTGCTGTGCATTGCCGGCGCGGTATGTTACGGTGTGTTCAATGTGCTGAACAAGAAAAAGGGGATAGACCAGCTTCTCTGCACAGCGGTATATTTTACGGTAACGGCGGTCTGCTCTGCATCGATCTTGCTGGTGAACGGCGATATTGCGCCCATGTCTGGCGTTGAATGGGCAGGAATGCTGTGGCTGAGTGTATTTATAGACGCTTTGGCGATCTTTGCATGGGGAGCGGCACTTCAGATGTCAGAGGTTGGATTTCTGTCCAATCTTGCCTATTTGACGCCTGTAGTTGCCATGGTGATTTCTTATATGACACTCGGAGAGCCAATCGAATCCTACGCCATCATCGGAATGCTGTTTGTTTTGGGAGGATGTCTGCTTCAGGTTTTTTTAAGAAGATGTGCGGGCAGAAAAATAAAACAAGCTGTTAGATATACATACAGCAGTCTTCAACTGCGGCAAAGAAAATAAAAGATGGACAGAGTATGTCCATGCCCGAAGGTATACTGTAATCAGAAAACATAAATGGTGTCCTAAAACGTGGTACACCACATCTGATTATCTATTTCGGGAGGAAATTGTATGAACACCTATTCTGGCTTTTCATTTAACCTTGCGTCTGCTTTTCTGCAAAACCATGCAAAAGAGTCTGCTTGCATTTCTCCGGTCAGCCTGCTGATGCCGCTGGCAGCGGTAGCAAGTGCTGCGGCAGGGGATACCAGAGCGGAATTTGCAAAGGTTCTCGGCGGTCCTGTCAGTGATCCGCAGCAGCTTCTGCGGGAGATACACGAAATCTGCAATGTGCTCAACGATTGTCCGGCGGTTCGCGAATTGACCAATACAATTGAAGGCGACAAGATGCACGCTTTTCAGTCGGTGTTCAAGGAGAACATGCACCGCACTTTTGGAGAAAAGGTAGGCATGCAGTCGGGAGAAACAGATAATATCAAGCTGACAAATGTTACGCATTTCAAGGACGGCTGGATCAAGCACTTTTCGGAGCAGGAGGAGCGGTTTTACACTACTCCGCACGGCGTAGAGCAGCACGGCGAAAAAGTACCGTTTCTTTATTATAATGATGAGAAGCTGGCCTATACGAAAAATGATAGTATATCCCAATCTGCTGTAAAATTCAACCGCAGTTTTTACAACGCATGAATTTTATTGATTTCCAATTTGCCAAGCCCGTTTGCTAAGCCCTATCATCCGCCAAAAAGGCGGCCTCGGACTATACCGCTGCCGCCTTGCAAATAATTTAATGCCTAATATGGTGTTTGGAGACGGAGTCAGCCGCAGTCAGGTTATTACCAGAGGGCCTGTTTTACATAAACATCACGACCCAGCAATTGGATGATGCAGCCAAATGCTCCTGCGCGCCAGATACGAATTTTGTTTGCTTTCGCCGCAAACATACTCTCGCCAAGAACGTCATCGAAAATACGGATTTCAGACGTCAACTCGCCAACCAGACGATAATGTGCGCCAATCGCTGTATCTTCGTTGCAAATGTATGCGTAATAACTGGAGCTGCTGCCAAAATCCAGCGAAACAATTTTCCAGTCCATCAAGTCATCAGTCAAACCGACTGCAAAAAGCGAACGGTGATCCGACTCTCCGATAGATGCCCGGGGAGCATCCTTGTAGCGGAGCACATTGCGCATCAAATGCTCCTTTTCGTTTCATTTACGGTTTGCTTCTTTGTAAAGCGCTAACATTTCGCTATCCATTACAGTTGTCCTTTCGTTTTATTGATAATTGTGTAATATGAGAATACAAAATTGTCTAAGTGACTCTTCAAAATCCTCATATATACTATATATATCTCGTCACATAAAATGTAGCGCTTCTTTCAGAGCGTTTACAGTTTGTTCATAATTTAATTCGCATTCAGCAGATAGAAGCGGCGCTTCAAGCACTTTTCACAACAGTAACACTACTGAATCACCGCCAGTCTTGCCAGAATTTCTTTCGCAGACAGCCAGATTTCCTCCAGCCGGTTCTGCAAATCCTGAATATCATCTGCATAAATGGAGTTGGTCGCGTTGGCGCGTTTTGCGTACTGATTGAGATTGTTGCTGCAATAGCGCAGCAGCGAGACCATTTTCTTGACGTCCTCCAGTTCCAGATTCACACAGTAGCCGTCCAGTGCCATTTTGCGGAGATAGGCGCTTTTGTTTTGTATCCCGACCTCCTGCATTTTCTGATGCATTCGGTCCAGTTCATCCTGCGACATGACAAAGTGAACCCATTTGTTTCTCGGCTGCATGGAGCACCTCCTGTTGATTGTATGGTGGTAAACAGCAGGGAAGAAGCGCAGATGTTACCGTGCTTCCTCCTGCATCTTCTGTTTGTTCCGAGCATGTTTTGACGGCTTTTCCTTTTCGGCTTTGGCCTTTTTCGCCTGCAAATCAGCGAGGGCAGAGGGCGGCGCAAACTCCGCTTCTTTCTGATTGATAACAGTCCAGAACCGCTGACACTGTTCCCGCGACAGGCCAAGCGTTTCGTCCTCTATAAATCGGCAGGCAACGTCCTTGACAGCCTGTATCGTTTCGGCCTGCTCGACCTCAGAAGTCCAGTAATGCAGCTCTGCCGCCGAGATCAGAACAGGCTCCAGTCGGCGCAGCTCACTTTCCGGCATAGCCTCCCAGATGTCCTTTCCCTCGGAATGGATGGTAAAGCCTTCACCGTCATCGTGCTGCGATAAATGGAGCTTCAGCGTCATTGCTTCACCGGCAATCTCACAGGAAAAGGTGTGCTCTGCCATACGGGATAAGGGCATGTATTCGGACCTGATGCACTCGATATGCTTCACATCCGCCGCCGTCAGATGCGCCCAGACATATTCCCGGTGCAGGTCTGCAAGGTGAGAGTCGATTTCGGTAATCATCTCCGAAGCGGTCGTGCGGATTTTATCCAGTGATGCCCTGAGTTCGGGCAGTTCTTTGCCGTGCGACCAGCCTGCGACATAGGCGAAGCTGTAATCGCCGGTATCAATTCCGTAGTGCTGACAGACGGTAAAGGCAACAGACTCCGCTTCGACCTCCTTGTGGTTTCGTGTAAGCCGCGTTTCTGACGGATTTGCTTTTGCGGACGAGCCGATGGAATGAATCCTTTGATGCGCCATCTCGTGAATTGCGGTCTTGACAGTCTGCACCTGACTCATGCCCTCCTGAATAGCGATGCGATTTTCGACGACGTGAAAGTATCCTCTGGCGCCGTTCTCAATCTGTTCAAATTCAATGGGCACAGGGCAGGCGCGCGTTAATGCATCGAAAAACAGGTCGTACTGCGCGACATCGCCGGTCAGTTCATTGACACCGATTGTCGGCAGCGGCTTTCCGTCTGTCTGGCTGACATCGAAAACATTGACCACCTTGAACGCAGGCATAAGAACCTCCTGCGTTTCCTTCGCATTGGTTCCGTCCGGATTTTTCACGATTCTGCCGGTAGCCGTATCGGTCTTGTCGACCTCTATTTTCTTCTTATAGGGCGCAGGGGCGAGAATACGGATGCCGTTTGCCCCTTTGCGTACCTGACGCCCGAACTGCCTTTTCCAGGTGGTGTATCCGGCAACAAGCGTGGCATCCGGCTTCTGCATGGCAATCAGCAGGGTGTTATTCAGCGAATAATTATGGAACTTGGAAAGCGTTTTCAGATACTGCTTGAATTTTTCGCTCTCGAAAAGGGACTGAATACCTGCCTCCAGCTGGTCCGTAATGGCCTTTACCTTCTCAAGTTGCGAGGGATAGCTTTTCGGATCTGCGCTCATAAACATACCTCCCGGTTTTTCTTTTTAGGAGCGGAACGGGCATCGCTGTGCGGTCTGTTTGCGATTTCCTTTCGCTCCGCATGAATTCGTTCCAGCAGGGAATTCAGCTTTTCCTCTGCGACATCGGCAGCACGCTCCTCAACCATTTCGTAATCCATCGGAACGAAGCTCCTGCCCTGCCAGCCGAGATCCTGCAGGAGCATATCTCTGCACTGCTGAACGGTGATGTGCTTCAAATCAATATCGCCGCCGTCAATTTCGCTGAACTGCCGGTCATAAACAGAGTAGTCCCAGCCGGTTTCGGTGGACTGAATGGAGAGATATTCGCGGTGCCCAATCTGCCAGGCGGCCTGATTCGCCGTAATTTCCGGTTCGGGAGCGACTGTGCCGCCGCCGCGCTCCATCATCTCAGCGAACTCGCAGATGTGATAGACCCGGCCGGCAATTCTGGTGTGGTAATCATCAATATACACGCAGGGAGAAACAAAGTGCCTGCCTGCATAGTCGATCTGCACCTTGCCGCCGTCCGGGATACGGAACAGCTCGTTGTAGTCGCTGGTGATAAAACGGATGCTGTGATCGTGAGTATCCTCCGGATGCTCTTTTCGATAGGCGCGTCTGGCTTCCTTGATCTGCTCCAGCGTGCGAAGTGCAACTTCGGAAACTGCTTCACCTTTGAGCCCGATCTCCTGAAGCGCCATCACTCTGGCACAGGCGAGGGGATTGCGGATCGGGTTTTCCAGCATTTCCTCATAGGTGATCAGACCAGTGTGCTGGGCAGCACCGGTAGCTTTATCGAAGGTCTCATACGCAAACCCCGTCTGCGTGACCGTTTCCTTCAGGTGCAGGTAGGATTCGTGATCCACCAGATAAAGGGCTTCTTTCTTTTCAAACATCAACGTAATCTTTCTCCTTTCGCAAAAAAACAGCAGCCAGGCACCGAAGTGCATGACTGCTATGTAAGGAACGGTATTCTGTTTTAGGTCTGTAAACTGGAATTGTTCTAAATCTTCTCGGTTGCACCTTCTTGCCCTTCGGACAAGGAGTCTCCCTCGTTCAAAGTTCTTACAAAATTTCTGTTTAACGATTTCTTTTTCCGGTATTTTCTGTCCCTCGGATTTCCTCATGATAGAAATAATCTACGATCACCGGATGTCCCTGCGGGACTCTGCCATAAGGCATTTCATTATCCACAAAGGGACAATCATACTTCTTAGCCATTTCCTCAGCTTTTACTTCAAGTGCTTCAAAGTAGCTGCGGTTATGCTTGTTATAGATC
>OHAU01002250.1_pt1 | contig 18939 bp, 18 predicted proteins | sample 1577181 | NCBI WGS metagenome assembly OHAU01 (sample SAMEA3541472, study PRJEB24748) | human gut metagenome | biome: human gut; feature: human-associated habitat; material: faeces | place: China | collected 2012 | reverse complement strand
GGAAACCGGGGGCCTTCCTCTTTTTTCTCCCGAAGGGCGCACTTACTCACCACCCAGAAGGGGCGGTGGTATTGCCTGCGGCAACCGTGCGCTCTGCGAGGCGGATGCGGCTCCTGCGGGAGCCTTATGTCCAATGCCACATCACATCTGTGCTGCTGCCATTGGCCACGCAGTCGGCTATATGTTTTGCTTCATCATCAAAACTGTTGTTTCCGTTTTGGAAACAACCCGCCGCCTGCCCGCATAAAGCTGCCACCGGCAGCTTTATTTGCGGTTATGGGTATCGCTTGCCGCAATACCCATTTTCTTTTTGCGAAAAAGAAACAAAAACAAGGGCGAAAGGACGGTGAGAATGAATGGCGATTTACCACTTAGAAGCCAAGGTGGTCAGCCGGGGAACGGGGCGGTCTGCCGTTGCAGCTTCTGCATATCTGAGCTGTACCAACATCCTCAATGACTACGATGGAGTGCGGCACGATTATACCCGTAAGAAAGGACTGATCTGGCGTGAGGTGTTTCTGCCAGAGTATGCTCCACCAGAATGGAAAGACCGGGGCGTACTCTGGAACGCTGTAGAAGAAAACGAAAAGACAAAGGACAGCCGCCTTGCCCGTGAGTTTGTCCCGGCTCTGCCTGTTGAACTGACCCCGACCCAATGGCAGGAGCTTCTATCTGATTTTATTAAGGAAAGTTTTGTTGCAGACGGGATGTGCGCCGATGTAGCAATTCACGACCCATACCCTCCCGGTCACAATCCCCACGCCCACATTCTGCTGACGGTGCGTCCGCTGGATGAACGAGGCGAGTGGCAGTACAAGACCGAAAAAGAATATCTCTGTGTTAAAGACGGCGAGGAACGGGGCTTTACTGCCGCTGAGTTTAAGGCAGCGCAAGCGGACGGATGGGAGAAGCAGTATCCGTATAAGGTTGGGCGCAAGAAAGTGTATATGCCTCCCTCCGAAGCAGAGAAGCAAGGCTTGGAGCGAGCCAGCAAGCACCCCAAAAGCACCAAGTTCGGCAGACAGAATCCCATCTCCGAACGTTGGAACAGCGAGGAACAGCTTGTCGTATGGCGCAAGGCATGGGCAGACGTAACCAACCGCTATCTGGAACGATACGGACACGATGCCCGTATCGACCACCGCAGTCATGCCGAGCGAGGTCTGGTCGAGCAGCCCACCATCCACGAAGGTGTGGTGGCAAGGGCTATGGAGAAAAAGGGCATTATCTCCGACCGCTGTGAACTGAATCGGCAGATTAAAGCGGACAACGCTCTGCTGCGGGAACTGAAAGCCGCCGTCAAGAAGCTGGCGCAAGAGGTCCTCCATTCTCTACCGGAACTCGCTAAGTCCATGGAATTCCTGCGGCAAAAGCTGTTGATTTTCTGCTATCAGCTTAACCACATCCGCACAGGCAAATCTGTCATTGGAAAATCCGTGGATGCCTGGAATATCAACCTGAACCGATATTCCGAGGTGGTAGACCAAATCAAGGAAACCAAAAGGGAGCGCACAGACCTCCTTGCCGAAAAGAAAGAATTGCCGTTCTGGAATATCCCCAGGAAGAACGAGTTGACCGCCAGAATAGCAGAACTGACGGAATTGCTGGAAGAACTGCAATCCGAAAAGGCGATTCTTCTGGACAATATGGACTGTACGGACGGCAAGGATGTTTCTAAGGTCAGGAAGAAGGTTGCACTGATGGAAGCCAACTTGAAAGAACTGGACGAGCAGGAACAGAAATACTCCGCCGAATTGGAAACCGCCCTTGCCGAATATGCCGAGCTGAAAACACAGGGTGAACAATTCGACCCGGTGGAGCTGCACGACACCCGACAGGAACTGCGCCCTGAAATGGAGCAGACGGCAGTCCAGCGTGTGAAGGAAAAGTATGGCGATAAGTACAGTCACAGGGCAATGGATGACAGCAAGCGGGATGTTTCCCGGCATTTGGACGAGTATGCCGAGAGCCAGGAAATCCGGCAAATCCAGCGGGAACGGGAATACCAGCAGCGGCGGCAGAATAAGGCCAAACAAGAAAGAAAAAAGCAGGATGATTGGGAACGCTAACAAACCGGCGGGAGTGTATTTTTACGATGCACTCCCGCTTTTATCTTAGGCAATCATCGAATCAATCTGTTTCCGATCATTGCATTCTGCCCAAATAAAAGCTTTGAGACTCATACCTTGGCGATATTCTCGTTGTGTTTCCATACTAGACGGGAAACGACAGCAATGTAGTCTGTTACTCTCCTTGTTTGCCCATGAATCAGTGGTGGGTGCATATGTCATACAGCAGATGGCAGACCGTTTATTTTCCGTTGGCAACAGGTGCTCAGCTCTGCTTGCGTTCACACAAATGTTACAAGTGTTTTTAATGGGAAACAGTTGCGTTTATGCTATTGATATGGTAAAATTACGTTGCGGATGGTTTAATCCGTCCGACATTTATAAGATTGGAGGTAGTGTCATGTTCCGTTTTATGCAAAAGCAGTCTGGGTTATCTCATTTTGGATTTTGGCCTAGCCCCCATCTATGGACGGGGCAACTCAAAATCTATCATGTGGGCGCATAAGCCAGACTGTTGTTAAGTCGGCTTATGCGCTTTTTGCTGTGTGGTGAATCGAAAGCGTAGTGTTTTTAGATAACACAAGATGGAAATATCACCCATTCACTGTTGAAAGGAGGCACAAGCATGAATAGCATATTTAAGTTGATTACTAATCAGCAAATACCCGAAACGGCAAATGCTTTAGTTCCTGTGATTGGCTATGAGCCTTGGTCATTAAGAGCTCTTGAAAGCATAAAAAGCTCGATTGTAAACGGAGTTCCCACATTGATTCGTGTTCATTCAGCCGCCGACTACCCAATCGAAAATGAAGAACTCTCTCATCGCCTGGATATGGAGTCTCATTGTGTCCTTATTGTTGGGTATAATGACGACAAAGAGGAATTTGATATCGTAGATCCTTGGAACCCCAATTGGGGTGGACAACACGGCGGCGTTGGCAAACTCCCATATGAATCGCTCCATGTAGCATGTGTTAATTGCACTGCTGAAAAAGGAACGCGACTTTCTTTGATTTCACACAAGATTAGGCCAGTGCTTATCGAGGAAAATGCAAGTCTTGCTGTTGATTTGGGCTTTTATGAGCCTTTAGGCTATGTTATCGATAGAAACAATACGAAATTTGAAACATTCAAAGTGACTATTCATTATCTCTTCAATGGAAATGAAAAGCAGCAATCGCAGAGCCTTTCTGGCGAATGGAAGATTGGGGAAAAGGCGATATTTACATTCCCTTTGGAAAAAGAACTGTCGGGAGATATCGATGTCAGAATCGAGGTGCTTGCGACCTTATCAAGTGACAGGCCTTATCAGTACAGGGACAATATCTGTATGGACTTTACGGAGACGGTGAAGATTAACAGAAGTAGTGGTGTGTCGCAGAAGGAAAGCGTTATTTCTTCCATCAATGCAAGTAATTACTAAAACTCGGTATTGGACAATATAGTCCACTGTGAATTGGTGGCATGTGGGTGGATGATTGAAACTCTTCCACCCACATGTTGCCTATCGAAATGTTTTTTGCGTAGACTTCGAATTACAATCAATCGCAAAGAGAAAGGAGCATAATATATATGATCCGAAAAAACATTATTAAAAATAAAAATGACAAACAACGTTATTTCCTTAATGACAGTTGGCGTATAGAAATGCCAGCAGTTGTTAGAACTCCATTTTATGGAAATAATTGTAGTGAATACTTCGGCTATGTCGTTACATACTCTGAGATGGAACAGGCGTATCATTTATTGAAAGTTGATCTGCATAATGGGAAAATACTTTGGAGTATAGATGCTGTCAATGGTGGTTATGGAACACCAACTGTTTTTGGCGACCTTGTTGTTTTCCTAAAAGAGTTTGATGCAGTACAAGCTGTTTCCGCTGAGTCTGGCATTGTAGAATGGGCTGTTCAGGGTGGTCACAGAGTACGAACTACATTAAATGTTATAGACGAAACATTGTGGTTTGGTTCCGGCAGCACCCTTTTAGCCGTAAACAAAAACGGAGAAGTTGTCAAAAAATTACATATTCCCAATTCGTTTATTTACGGTAATATTACGCCGTACAAAGGTGGCATATTATGCACAGGTACGCTCCACAACAATGAAAGGGATTGCTCATGTTCTTATTTATGGCTTATAAATCAAGAAGGAAGCATAATGTATTCTATGGAGTTAGGTAGAAGCCCTGTTATTAGTTCGGATACGTCAGGCATTTGGCTAAAGGATGACTTTGCTTTTGCATCATGCGGACATGACATCATTTGTTTTGATCTAAAAGTAGGAAAAGAACTATGGAGAACAAGGGTTTTTGGGTTTTGTGGACGACATTTTCCTGTCGTTGATAGCCAAAGAGTGTATTATACAACACTAAAGGGTGAGGTTGGTTGTGCTGACATATTAAACGGAAGTATTGTTTGGAGGCAAAAGTTCAGAGAAGGGCTTATTGTTGCGCCACCGTCAATTTACGGGAAGACCCTTTTTGTCTTGGCGGATTGTTCAGTTTTTTTATTAGACAAGGACACGGGGGAAATTTTTCAGCACAAAGTAGTTGGTCACACTCCTTATAGCGCGGTCAGTTTTGGAACTAATAAGGCGTTGATTGGAGCAGGCGAGCCACCAGCAAATGGTCAACTGATTTGTTTTGATGTTGTTTCAGAGGCACATGTATCTTTGCCTATGTATAACGACGTCTACTTTTTGGAAGAAAAAGATTGCAATCTTATGAGCGTGCTTATCGAAACAGGTGGAGAATATACATCTTCGAGTATTGACGTGTCAGTTTTTTCAAAAGATGGGGTGGTCAATGGTAAAAAAATCGGAAATGCCTTTACATATAAATTTAATTTACAAAACAATTGCGTCAGTGGGTTTTATGCAATTCCGGTTTTGCTTGAAAATTTTGGTTTAATTAAAAAAACATGCATTAGTATCTATATTGACAAAAGAGAACAGTTGCCATCTTCCTTTGTACTACATCAATATTTGAAGGTTTCAACAGAGGAGAATATTTTTAGTAGTGGAGCGGCATTGGTGCAAGGACTTATGAAGGTTCATGGGAAGTCCATTTCGCAAAAAGACTTTAGAGATAGAATTAACTATGTAAAAAGAAAAAGCAATTGGAAGGATGCAGACTTCCAAACATGGCGGCTAATTCTCAAAAGAGTCCTTAGTAATTCTGCTGAATCTTTAGATGATTTTATCAGAAGTGAAGAAGGAGGGGAGTTTGAAATATTTTAACCTGATCATTATCCAGAAAAAGGGACACGAAAACAGGCTGGCATATGGCGGCCAAAATTAGAGCAGATCAGCCAGGCCGGGGAGGTTACCAGACAGCCCTGCCTTTGAAGGATTAAGATAGCCTGGTCAGCAGAGATCTCACGGTGTGTGAGAGGACGGTCAGCCTTGCGGTAAGGCTCAGGGTTATAAGATTCGTTCTTCTTGAGGATGTTGTAGATGGCAGTCAGCAACACAAGGGCGACGGCGATGATGGCCTTCTTGTTACCACAGCGCTTCTTCAAAGCTAGATAGCGATTGCGGACTTCTGGGTACTGCTTTGCCCGGATAGCACAGAGCGCACACTGCACCAACAGGGGCTTGATGTATGCCCCAGCCCGGCTGCTCCTGGTGGTTTTCTTTTTTTCCGGCACTTTCATTGTAAGCCCAGCCCAGGAGCAGAAATGCTTCGAGGTGGAAAAAACGGACATATCCACGCCAATTTAAGAGATGATGCCAATAGTGGCAAAGGCTTGGATACCTAGCGCCGTCATAACGAGGTTAAGTTGGGGAAGATATTTCTCAGCGATGGTCAGGATAAGAGAGTCCAGATCGGCCTTGCACAATTCAAGGCTGTCCATGTGGGAACGGATGATGCGGAGTTTTTCGGCCTGTTCCACACACATCTCTCCGTCCGCAGCGGCCTGGATTTTCTCAACTGGTGTTTTGACTCGCTTGTTGAGGAATGGAGCTACATGAAAGGATTCGTTGCTTCCTAGCAGCCGGAGGTAATAGCTGTAGCTGCTTTGCCAAAGCCGTCCGGAAACACGTCATCCAGCTTGATATTGGAGACAGTCAAGCAATTCTGCGCCCGGTTTTCTCTCCCGTGGTGAAATTGGTGAGTTTTCAGCGGTAGCACACCAAATCCCGGAGCTGACGAATATCTGATGGTGGGATAAAGCTGCCAGAAACCAGGTCGTGCTTGAAGATGTCCGCAAACCACTTGGCGTCCTTTTTGTCTGTTTTCTTTCCCCGGATAGCCTTGACGTACTTGGGGTGGGCAAGGACAATATTGCGGGCGTGTTCTAGGATGTTGTAAATAGGGAGCCAATACATCCCGGTAGGCTCCATACACACGTCCTTGCAGTTGTTCTCTCCCAACCAGGTGGCACACCGCCGGAGGTCTCCTGTAAAGGTGCAAAACCGCTTGCCTTTGTAGGTGGTAACGCCCTGCTCGTTGATTGAGGCAATACAGGCTACCAGAAACGATTTGTGGACATCCATTCCACAGCAGATAGGATAAACGATTTTGAGCATAACACATCCCCTCAGTTCGAAGATTTGAGGGAACAGGTAGGGACTGGACACTCACTGAAAGCTTGAAGCAGTCTGTCTCTCCAAAGATAAGTTTACAGGGTTCTACGCCCTACTTATTTGCGCTTGAAAGAGCATCCGGCACACATAATAATTCAGTTCAGCGGATAGCTGTACCCACTCACCCCCCCACATGCTGTGTAGTGTGCCCGTTCCTCTAGCGTATTCTAACAAATTTCGTTTAGCTGCGATAGAGGCACTCCTGTTTCGTATCCCTTTTGTGCCTTGGAGTGCAGCGGAAAGGAATGGTCATAATAATGAAGCAATATTTAAGTGCTCTTATACAAAAAATAGGTCGGTTGAATGTGTCCATATATTTGCTTCTTTTGTCTGTAGGATATGGTTTATACAGCATACTTCCTTATACCTTGCCAAAGATATTTAGCGGCAGTGGGGGATTGCACGTAAACCCTTTTTTCATGGTCCTATCAATTTTATCCTTTTTAGTAGTCCCTATTTTGAATTATCCTAACAACCTTGCTATGCAGAGTGTTAGAAAATATTCAAAGCAGGTTCTCTTTGACGACCTAGTGAAAAAAAAATATATGTATTTTGATGATATGGAAACCGGGAAGATCCAGGATCTTTTTTCCGAATCATCTTTTTGTACACGAAGTTTGCTGTACTCCTGCGTTCAATTTATAATCAAGCATTCCGCTATTATAATAATTAATTCAACTGCTTTTTTTAATTTCCATTTCCTTCTTGGTGTGACTTATATATTATCTTATTCAGTATATTTCTTCATATCCATTGTTCTTTTAAAAAAACAAAATAACAGGATTCATAGTACGCTGTTGTCTGCGTCAGATGTGAATTCTTATTTGATCGATTACTGCCAGAATTTGGACTCTATATACTCATTCCGTTCATATGATAAAGAAAAAGAAAAATATCGTTTCCTTTTGGATAGTGAGCAAAAAAATTACTATGGTCTACAGTTGGCCATAGATAATGCAAAACTGATTCAACACATTGTGTTAGTATTCATTACCTTTTTACAGCTGATTATATTTTCTATTTATTCCACAACGGGAATAGGTAATATCTCATTCTATTTAGGACTTATCTACTCAATATTTAATTTGAGAGATTTTGGTGGAGAATACTTGTCAATGATAGAAATGGTCTCAAGACTAAAAGCTGCGTTAAAACTATTGGGGTACAGCGAAAGTAATGAAAAAGATTGCCATAGAGTTTTTATCAGTGTTCCTACCAATACGGTGATTGCCATGCAGAATGTTGAATTGACGCTTGGTAACAAGAAAATTTTTGATAATGCTAGTTTGTATGTAAATAAAGGCGAGCATATCATCATTCGAGGTGAGAACGGAAGCGGAAAATCGACATTACTTAAAGTTATAGCAAAGATATTAGATATTGACTCTGGGCAGATAACATATGGTCTCCCATCTATCGATGGCATAATGTATGTTTCTCAAAATACAAATTTATTCAATAGGTCAATCTATGAAAATATAATATATCCAATGGACGATGCTAATTTAGAGGAAGTCTATGAGTTGATAAACATATTCGGACTTAATTCGTTGATAACTAGCGAAAACGACTTGTTTCAGAAAAAACCAGGTGATTTTGGAAACAAATTTTCAGGCGGTGAAAAGCAAAAAATTCTAATAATTAGGACATTAATCAATCGTCCGCATATTATCTTATTTGATGAGATTACCTCATCTCTTGACTCAAACTCCACCAAGGTTTTTTATGAAATGCTGAATACGCGATTAAGTAGTAGTACAGTATTATTTGTCTCGCACGATGATGTCGTTGATAGTGCATTTGACAGAGTCTTAGAGATTGATGAGTTACATGCTTTGTAAAGTGCGTTGTCTTATTATGCCTTATCGTCACCGATTTCTTTTAGCTAAATTGCATCATCAAGAATAGGCAACTTAATGCTGCAAAATTGGAGTCATAAGCACTTAACAACATTGCATATTATTTGCAGAAAAAATCCTTGACAAATCCCATCTCAGTTTTACGGAAAAGAACAGCAGCGTAAACAGCTTCAGCACTACGGCGGGCACGAGGAACAGCATGGTATACGAGCACTTTTTGCCGCTACCGTCTGGGCAGAGTGCGCGCAGGAAGATGGATGCGCCCAGCGCCAGCAGGCCGACAGCGTAGACAACATCGGTTGGCTTTCTGGTGTCGCCTCCGAGGACGCTGATTCCCAGCGCAAAGAAGACGTCATACAGTGTGCACATGGCCGCGCCGATGACCATTTTCTCCGGCTTGGCCAGCCAAAGAATCGCACCGATGGTCGTCGCCGCGCAGAACAGCACCAGCAGCAGGGACAAAAGTTCCATCCTGGCGTAGACAAAGATGCGGATGAGCTGCTGCAGCAGCGAAAAGGCCGCGTCGAACTGCGCCACGAGCGAGATGGCCCTTGCCGTGCGCTTGGCGCACACTACGGTCAGGGCTGACAGGCCGCTGTGCGGGCACAGTGGACGCACTTGCCGCCCGCCTCGGGCGACCGGTACATGATCTGCAGCGACGGCCTGACGGATATGGTGCCGAATTTTGAGCTGTACAGCACACTGCTCATGGTTCGTCGGCCGAAGAATGCGCCGCCCGCCTCATGCGGCAGGCCATGCGAGCCGTGCTCGCCTTGGCTGTTACTGCTGCGGTTAATGAAAGAGGCAGGGTTGTCAATGCCGACATTTGCAGCCTCTCCGGTCACCTGCCCGCCCTCTGCCCCGAGGAAAACCGTTCAGAGATCGCGATATCGTAAATCGTAATAAGGAAATAACACCGCGATTGGATCGCGGTGTTATTTTTATAAACCACTATTCCAGCAGCGAAAAGCCCAGAATCACGACGCCGAGAATGACGAGAATAACGCCCGTGGCGCGGTTGAGTGTTTTGGCGCTGGCACGGTTGGCGATGCGCGCAGCCAGCCGGGCAAAGCCGAACGTAAAGATGATGCACAGGAAAAACGGCAGCCACTGCGGCGCGCCGCCGATGGCGAAGTGCGAAACGGAGCCGGTCAGGGCCGTGAACGTCATGATGAACACGCTCGTGCCGACGGCGGTCTTGAGCTCATAGCCCATGACGCCCGTGAGCAGCAGGAGCATCATCATGCCGCCGCCCGCACCGATAAAGCCGCAGATAAAGCCGACGATCGCGCCGCAGACAATGGACTTGATGATACGCGTGCGCTTCGGGATCTGCTGCATGTCCTCCTTCGTGGTCATCACCGGGCGGACGATGAACTTGATGCCGAGCAGTAGTGTCATGATCACGGAGAAATTGCCCATTGCAACGGATGGCACGAGGCTCGAGACAAGGCTTCCGACAACGGTGAATGCCAGCACCGTGATCATCATGACGAGGCCGTTGCGGATGTCCAGATTCCTGTTGCGGCCGTAGGTATAGGCCGAGACGGCGCTTGCCAGCACATCGGATGCCAGTGCGATGCCGACGGCCGTGTACGGCTCGATATGCAGAAATGTGACGAGCATGGGGGTGATGACGGCAGCGGCACTCATTCCGGCAAAGCCCGTGCCGAGGCCGGCCCCCGCACCTGCGAACAGGCAGACGACGATGGTCAGGAGGAGTTGCATCGGATCACCCCTTCTTTGTCATTTCGACCGTTCTGCGGTAGGCGGCCGTGACGGCATTCTGCACGGTGTAGGAAAATCCGCCCTGCTCGAGTGCCAGAACACCCTCGATCGTCGTTCCTGCCGGGCTGCACACGCGCATTTTCAGCACGTCCGGCGCTTCTCCACCCTGCAGGAGCATCTCCGCCGCGCCGAGCATGGTCTGCGCCGCCAGACGGCAGGCGTCCGGGTACGACAGGCCCGCGCGCACGCCGCCGAGGGCCAGCGCATCGGCAAACTGGAAGCAGAACGCAGGTCCGCAGCCCGAGATGGCGCTTGCGGCGTCGATCTGCGCCTCCGGCAGGGGCAGCAGCAGCCCGGCCTGTGCCAAAACAGCGCGGAAGGCGTTCAGCTGTGCGTCCGTCACGTTCTGCGCGGCATAGAGGATCGTGCCCGCGCCGACGGCTGCGGGCGTGTTCGGCATGATGCGGATGAGCGGCAGTCCCCCGCCGAGCATGGCGTCCAGCTCCCGGAGCGTCACGGCCGTCGCCATGCTGACGACGACGGGTGCATTCCCCTTCCGCGCCTGCAGCACGGGAGCCAGCTCTCCTGCCAGACCCGGCAGGCCCTGCGGCTTCACGCCGAGAAACAGCAGCTCGGCCGTTTCCGCAGCCTCCGCGTTCGGGCAGACTGTCCCGCCCAGCTCCTTTGCCAGCGCCGCGGCCTTGGCAGGGGTGCGGTTGGCAAGCAGCAGCGTGTGGCCGCCCTTCGCTGCGGCCCGCGCCAGCGCGCCGCCCATATTTCCGGTCCCGATGAATCCGATCTTCATGCTCTTACCTCCTGATCTGACCGTTTCCGGTGATAACATACTGATAGGTCGTCAGCTCGTTCAGGCCGATCGGCCCGCGCGCGTGGAGCTTCTGCGTTGAGATGCCCATCTCGCAGCCGAGGCCGAATTCGCCGCCGTCCGTGAAGCGCGTCGAGGCGTTGACATAGACGGCCGCGCTGTCCACCCCCGCCGTGAAGCGGGCGGCGCTTTCCTCACTTTGCGTGACGATGGCCTCGCTGTGGTGCGTGGAATGCTGCGCAATATGGCGGATGGCGCCCTCCACGTCGTCTACGACGCCGACGGCCAGCACATAGTCCAGAAATTCCGTGTCGAACTCCGGGTCCGGCGCGATGCCCAGGATGGCTGCGGCTTCTTCGTCGCAGCGCAGGCGGACGGGGTGCTTTGCACCGGGGCCGCACAGGCGCTTTTGCAGCATGGGCAGGAACCTCGGCGCGGCGGCGCGGTGGACGAGCAGGACCTCGGCCGCATTGCAGACAGACGGGCGGCTCGTTTTTGCGTTTTCAATGATATCGAGCGCCATATCAAGATCGGCGCTCTCGTCGACATAGACATGGCAGATGCCCGTGCCGGTCTGGATGCACGGCACGGTCGCGTGCTCGACGCACGCGCGGATAAGGCCTGCCCCGCCGCGCGGGATGAGCAGGTCAACATAGCCCGTGGCTGTCATGAGAGCGGCGGCCCCTGCGTGTGACGTGTCCTCCACGAGGTTCACGAGGTCCGGCGTCAGGCCGGTCCGCTCCAGCCCGCGGCGCAGCGCGGCCGTGATGGCGGCGGCGGAACGATAGGCCTCGCGCCCGGAGCGCAGCACGCAGACATTGCCGGACTTCAGCGCGAGCGCGGCTGCGTCCGACGTGACGTTCGGGCGGCTCTCATAGATGATGGCGATAACGCCCATCGGCACGCTGCGCTTGCAGAGGCGAAGGCCGTCCGGACGGACGAATTCGTCCAGCGTCCGGCCGACCGGGTCCGGCAGGGCAGCAACGGCCTCGATGCCGGCTGCCATGCCCTCGAGCCGTGCCTCGTTCAGCGCGAGGCGGTCGAGCATGACGTCCGGGACTTTGCCGCGCGAGGCCTCGAGATCGGCGGCGTTTTCCGCCAGAATGGCCGGGGCCTCCGCGCGCAGCTCCTGCGCCATGGCGGCAAGGGCGCGGTTTTTCGCCTCGGTGTCGCGCAGGGCCGGACAGGACGCCGCGGCCTTCGCGCGCTGCAGAATGACCTCTGTCGGGGTGAATTCCATTATGCCTTCTCCTCCCGTGCCAGAAATTTTGTGCCGACGGGCTTGCCGTCCATCAGATCATAGAGCGCAGCGGGCTGCGCGCCGTTGGCAATGACCATGGGCACGCCGGCCTCCGTTGCGATGTGCGCGGCGTGGAGTTTCGTCTGCATGCCGCCCGTGCCGAATTTGCTGCCCGCGCCGCAGGCCAGCCGCTCGATCTCCGGCGTGAGCCTCTCGACGACGGGGATGAGCTTCGCTGCGGGATCGCTGTGCGGATCGGCTGTGAACAGGCCATCGATGTCCGAAAACAGGATGAGGAGGTCTGCCCGGATCGTCCGGGCTACGATGGCGGCCAGCGTGTCGTTGTCACCGATGCCCAGCTCCTGCGTGGCGACGGTGTCGTTTTCGTTGATGATGGGCAGCGTGCGCAGCTGCAGCAGCCGCGCAAGCGTGTTGTGGAAGTTTTTTGCGCGCTCCGGCGTCTCGATGTCGTCCGCTGTGATGAGCAGCTGCGCCACGACGTGGTGGTACTGCGAGTAGAGCTTATCATAAATGTACATCAGCTCGCACTGGCCGACGGCCGCAGCCGCCTGCTTGCCGGGAATATCCTTCGGCCGCTCGGCCAGCGACAGCTTGCCGACACCCATGGCGACGGCACCGGACGATACCAGCACCAGCTCATGTCCTGCATTTTTGAGATCGCTGCAGACCTTGCACAGCTCCTCCACGCGGCGAATGTTCAGATTCCCCGTCGGGTGCGTGAGCGTGGACGTCCCCAGCTTGAGTACGATTCGCATGGTTCAAGGCTCCTAACTTTTTTGCTTTAGCTTGTTAACACCTGCGTATCATAGCACGCTGAGGCCGGAATTGCAAGCGCTGCCGGATTTTTTGATGAGCTGCGGCAAAAAACCGCTTCACAGCCTCTGTGTTTCACGTGAAACACAGATCACCGCATGAAACCATACTATTATAAATAGTACACTTGCGGTACCCGGCAGCATTGTGGGAAAGCAATCGGCGAAATCGCAGCTGCCTGCCCGAGATTGCACCCCAAGGGCACTTCCTCGCGCTTCGCGCTCAGGGCGCCACGTCGGCCTGCGGCCTCCTCGCAATGACAAGCCTGCCACCCTGCATCTCCACTCTCCACCCCACTACGTTTCACACTTTTCACCACATTCCTCTTTCCAAATGTTTCACGTGAAACAGGAATTTTTTACAGAACGCTCCTGCACGGTTGCAATCTTCCCCTGCATGTGCTAGAATAGCACCGTATCGACAACCAAAGGAGGTGGCAGCTTGGCGCAGATCATCGCGATCGTCAATCAGAAGGGCGGCGTGGGAAAAACGACCACTGCCGTAAACCTGACGGCGGCGCTGGCCGCGACCGGCGCGCGGGTGCTGCTGTGTGACTTCGATCCGCAGGCCAACGCGACCTCCGGCCTCGGCGTGGACAAGCGCAAGGCCCCCTACGCATCCTACGACCTCATTCTCGACGGCATCAGCGCCGAGAAGGCCGTCATCCACACGGATTATGGCGACGTCATCCCGTCCGGCGCGGAGCTGGCCGGTGCGACCGTCGAACTCATCGGCGTGGAAAAGCGGGAATACCAGCTGAAAAACGCGCTCGAGCCGCTGCGCGCGGCCTATGACTACATCTTCATCGACTGCCCGCCCTCGCTGGAGCTGCTGACGCTCAACGCCCTCTGCGCGGCGGACAGCGTGCTCATTCCGGTGCAGTGCGAGTATTATGCCCTCGAGGGCCTGTCCGATCTGATGGGCACGCTCCGGGCAATCAAGCGGCGGCTGAACCCGAAAATTTCCGTATTCGGCGTGCTGCTGACCATGTACGACGGGAGAACAAACTTCTCCAACCAGGTGGCGCAGGAGGTGCGGCGGCACTTCCCCGGCAAGGTCTATGCCAACGCCATTCCCCGCAATGTCCGCCTCGCCGAGGCCCCGAGCCACGGCCTGCCGGTCATTGCCTATGACCGAAGCTCCCGCGGCGCGGCAGCCTATCTCGCCGTTGCCGAGGAGATTCGCAGAAAGGACGGAAGCTTATGAGTGCAAAGCAGCGTGGGCTGGGCCGCGGGCTCGGCGCGCTGATCGGCGATTTCCCGGAAGAACCCGAGAGCGGCGCGGTGACGAAGCTGCCTCTGCAGAAGGTGGAGCCGAATCCGGATCAGCCCCGCCGCACGTTTGACGAGGAGGAGCTGCAGGCTCTGGCGGATTCCATTGCCGCCCACGGCATCCTGCAGCCGCTGGCCGTCCGCGCAAGCGGCGGCGGATTTTATCAGATCATCGCGGGCGAGCGCCGTTGGCGCGCAGCCCGGATGGCGGGCCTGAGCGAAGTGCCCGTCGTTGTGCTCGAGGCCGACGACCGCACCGTTATGGAGCTGGCCCTCGTGGAGAACCTGCAGCGGCAGGACCTCAATCCCATGGAGGAGGCCGAGGGCTATCAGCGCCTGATGAAGGAATACGGCCTGACGCAGGAGGAGGCTGCCGCGCGCGTCGGCAAGTCCCGCCCGGCCGTGGCCAACGCCCTGCGCCTGCTGCTCCTGCCGGAGGAGGTCCGCTCTCTCGTGGAGGACGGCACGATCTCGGCTGGGCACGCCCGCGCCATCCTGTCGCTCCCGGCGGCCCGCCTGCAGAAGGCGGCCGCGCAGAAGATCGTCGCCCTGCGCCTGTCCGTGCGGCAGGCCGAGGCCATGTGCAAGCGGATGCTGCAGGAGGAGGAAAAGCCGGAGCCGAAGCCCGCTCCCCTGACGGTCGACTATGTCGCCGAGTGCGAAAAATCCCTCACGCGCCGCCTCGACCGCAAGGTCCGCATCGTCAACGGAAAGCGCAAGGGACGCTTTGAACTGGAATTTTATGGGCAGGAGGACCTGCAGCGCCTGTATGACGCCCTCCTCGCTCTCGGAAAAACGGAGGAAAAGCCTGAATGCCTGAACCGAAGCAGCCGCAGGAAGCGGCAAAAACAACAACGGAGCAGCCGCTGACCACAAAGAAAAAGCGCGCCATGCTCGAATACATGGCCATCATGTTCGCGGCGGCCTTCCTGCTCGTGGCGGTCTCCCTGCTCATCAAGGTCATTGACATGAAGGGCGAGATGGAGGCGGCCAACACGGGCGCGCGCGAGAACATCGCGCTGCTGCAGAAGGATCTGGACGCCGCCCGCGCCGAGTCCGCAGAGCTGCAGACCAAGCTCGACGAGGCCAACGCCGCGTCCTCCGAGGCGGCGGACAAGCTCTCGGAGGCCGAGACCCGCCTGAGCGAGGCCGAAAAGGCCCGCGAGACGCTCGAGAAAACGCTCGAGAGCGTGCAGAAGGAAAACGACACGCTCTCCCGCCGCGCGCAGGCCAATGAGCTGCTCGTCTCGGCGCAGGCCGCGCTGGAGCAGGGCGACTATGCCGCCCTCCGCAGCCATCTCGAGGCGCTCGGGGCCTATGCCGACGCCCTGAAGGACGACGGCGCCGCGCTCTATGAGACCCTGAGATCCTACATCGATTGATTTTTGAACTGATTTACTGATTTACTGATTTACTGATTTATTGAGGTGACTGAATATGCTGGATATCAAACGAATCAAGGACGATCCCGAGGCGGTCAAGGCCGGTCTGCGGGCCAAGGAGGTCGACTGCGACGCTGCCGTCGACCGCATTCTGGAGCTGGACGCTCAGCGCCGCGCCCTCATCCTCTCAACGGAGACGGATAAGGCCGAGCAGAACCGCGTCTCGAAGGAGATCCCGAAGCGCAAGAAGGCGGGCGAGGACGTCGCGCCGATCTTCGCGCGCATGGCCGAGCTGAAGGCCCAGATCGCCCAGAACGACCAGAAGCTGACGGACGTCGAGGCGGAGTACCGCACGCTGATGCTGTCCCTGCCGAACCTGCCGGACCCCGACCTCAAGCCGGGCGGCAAGGAGAACAACGAGCCGCTGCGCTACTACGGCGAGCCGCATCACTTCGACTTCGAGCCGAAGCACCATGTGGACCTGTGCACGGATCTCGGCCTCATCGACTATGAGCGCGGCACGCGTCTGGCGGGCTCCGGCTTCTGGATCTACCGCGGCATGGGCGCGCGCCTCGAGTGGGCCCTGCTCAACTACTTCATCGACGAGCACCTGAAGGACGGCTATGAGATGGTCGGCCTGCCCCTGATGCTCGAGTACCAGTGCGGCGAGACCGCGGGGCAGTTCCCGAAGTTCGCCGATGAGGTCTATAAGATCGAGAATCCGACGGACGACCGCATGCACTTCATGCTCCCGACGGCCGAGACGGCCCTTGCCTCCCTGCACCGCGGCGAGATTCTCGCCGAGAGCGACCTGCCGCACAAGCTGTTCGCCTATACGCCGTGCTTCCGCCGCGAGGCAGGCTCCCACCGCGCCGACGAGCGCGGCATGGTCCGCGGCCACCAGTTCAACAAGATCGAGATGTTCCAGTACACCCTGCCCGAGAAGTCCGACGAGGCCTTCGAGGAGCTGGTCGGCAAGGCCGAGCGCCTGGTCAAGGGGCTGGGCTTCCACTTCCGCACCGTCAAGCTCGCCGCGGGCGACTGCTCGGCCTCCATGGCGCGGACGTATGACATTGAAATTCAGATCCCGTCCATGAACGGCTATAAGGAGGTCTCCTCCGTTTCGAACGCGCGCGACTATCAGGCGCGCCGCGGCAACATCCGCTTCCGCCGCGAGGCCACGGGCAAGACGGAATTCGTCCACACCCTCAACGGCTCCGGTCTGGCCACGTCCCGCATCTTCCCCGCTATGGTCGAGCAGAACCAGCGTGCCGACGGCTCCGTCGTTGTGCCGGAGGTCCTGCGCAAGTACCTCGGCGGTCTGGAAGTACTCGAAAAGAAGAACTTCTGAGAAGGAGAGAGGGTACTATGGGGAAGAAAAAGAGCGGATTTCTGAAGGAATTTAAGGAATTTGCCATGAAGGGCAATATGCTCGATCTTGCAGTCGGCGTCATCGTCGGCGGTGCATTCAAGACGGTCGTCGATGCCCTGACGAATAGCGTCATCATGCCGGTCGTGTCCATGTTCCTCGGCGGCCTCAGCTTTGAGGAGTGGAAGATCCGGCTGCCGCAGTTCTTCGGCGAAAAGCTGGATGAAAACGGAGAGGTCATCGTAAACTACCTGCGTTTCGGCGACTTCCTGTCCGCGTTCATCAACTTCGTCATCATGGCTTTTGTCGTGTTCCTGATCGTCAAGACCGTCAATCGCCTGCGTGAGGCCGGGGAAAAGCACCGCAAGAAGGAGGCAGAGGCCCCTGCCGCGCCTCCCGAGCCGACGAAGGAGGAGCAGCTGCTCACGGAGATCCGCGACCTGCTCAAAAAGTGAGCCGAAGGGAGCGCCCGATATGAAGCGAATCTGCATCCTCTGCCTGCTGGCTGCCCTCCTGCTCGGCGCCTGCGGCCTGGCCGACGCGCCCTATATGGAGCCGGTCCGCACCTACTGCGCCGCCCTGCAGGACGATGATTTCACCCGCCTGCAGGAGGCCATCCCCCCCGCCGTGCTCAATGCGGACGGCTTCGATGCCGGTGAGCTGGCCAATGTGCGCGATTCGTTCGCCAAGGGCAGCAGCAACGACTATGACATCACGCCAAAGGAGCTGGACAGCCGCCGCATCCCCGAGAGCGGCTGCCGCGTGCTCGAGGATTATTTCCGCCAGCAGTATGACTGGACCATGACCGTCGACGAGGCACGGCTCGTCAAATTCCGCGTTTCGTTCACGGGCGAGCTGGATGGCCAGCTCAATGTCCGCGCCGTGTGCTACCAAACCGGCGGGCACTGGTACCTTGACCTCAGCGCCGTGAATCTGAACCTGTTCAGCTGAAGAAAACACAAGCGGAGAGCGCAGGCTCTCCGCTTGTTGTATCGCAAAGATATTGATCGCGCGTTGTAGGGGAGCGGCATGCCGCTCCCGGCGCTGCACCTGCAGCCCGTATAGGCCACCGTCAAAATGGCACGCACCGATTGCGTCTGTAGCGGCGCTCAGCGAGCGCCTAGTAGGGGTGATTCAACGGCAGCAGGGCACTGGTGCACCGCGGCACTCCCTGACGTGTCATTGCGAGGCTCCGCAGGAGCCGTGGCAATCTCGCAGTGCCCGGTTGAATCATTGGAAAACCTTCGGCGAAAACGCAAACCGTTTCACCGGGACAGTTTCTGTCAAAATGTATTTGACATTTCTGGCAAGGGTGGATATAATAAAGATGTGGAAACCCGGACGGTTGCCACAACATATGTGCTTCTGGATTTGTGAAGTTTACTATTCACAAATCAACGAGCCGTCTGTTGCCGCAGACGGCTCACTTTTTACCATTTCGGAGCCAGTCGATGATCTGGCAAATCAGCCAGATTGGAAGAGAAAATCGACTACGGAGGGAAGAAAAGAGTGAAAGGAAACCGTCAGGGTGTCCTTTCACGTTCAATAACCCGCCGCAGCGGAAAATTGCAAAATTAGTAAATTCACAAATAAATAATTTTGCAATTTTGCAAACAGCTTGGCGAAAAGCACGTCAGGGCTTTTTGACAAGCTGTTATATGTATCACCTCCTTCGGGATATTTCCCGCAGGGGCTATACATGTCTGCCTCCATTCCGCTCCTGCGGGATGACAGGCAACCGTCTCTGAACCGTACACCGTCAATCGGGATCAACCAT
>OHAU01002243.1_pt1 | contig 18982 bp, 36 predicted proteins | sample 1577181 | NCBI WGS metagenome assembly OHAU01 (sample SAMEA3541472, study PRJEB24748) | human gut metagenome | biome: human gut; feature: human-associated habitat; material: faeces | place: China | collected 2012 | reverse complement strand
GTATCCCAAAGAAGTTCCTCGAGGAGACGCTGAAGATACTCGCTGATAAGCACCCGTTCCAGGAGGTGAGATACAATGCCCAGTTTTATCCGGAGCGGTTCAAATGGAGTGTAGAGACGATTTCAGAAAAATCTTGAAAATTTTTGAAGAATTTCCGGATAAACTCTTTGCTGATTCAATTGAAACCACTACATTTGTAACATCAAAATCAATAATAAGTCAAATCTTTAAAACAATTAAGTCATGAAAACAAATGTAATTAACACCGCTTCTGAGAATGTAACTTTCGTAATCAACGAAGATATGTTGAATGAAAAGAAAGCTATCAAGTACATCAGCAAACCTAACATGGTCGCTGCTATCTCTGACATCTGTGCTGCTATCAAGGAAATGAACAGTAAGTTCGCTCCTCAGGAATACACCGAAGCCAACAGCAAGAAAGAACTCTTCGACGCTTATGGTCGCTTCTACATTATCTATACTGACCTGAAGGAAATCGAAGTTGAGGCTCGTCATCGTGCTGAAGAAAAGGCTGAACGTGAGGAACGTGCTCGTCAGGCTGAAATCGCTAAGAATGCCAAAGAACTTATCAAGCCAGCTCAGCCTCTAAAGAGCGAAGAGGAAGGCAAAGAAGCCTCTAAAGCCAATAAGAAGGCAAAGGCTGACAAGGCTCCGAAAGCTGAAAAGAAAGCCTCTGCAGAGGGCGAAAAGAAGTCTGCTCCTCGTATCGGTGACGCTGAGGCTCGTCTTAATACCTATACTGAAGAACTCAAGCTGAAAGAGGCTTTGGTTGCTGACGAAAAGGTTGCTGAGAAATACACCAAGGAGGAACTCAAAGCTATCCGTCACCGTATTGCTTCTCTGAAACGTAAAATCGAAAGAGCTAACAAGGCTCTGGGAACCAAATAAACCGTTCATCATGAAAACAGCGATAACAGTCGTAGTGCTCCTAATCCTCGGGGCACTACGTTTATTCGAATATATACATCGAGACTGACAATGGAAGATACTTCCCTATATGGTAAGAACCGTGAGGGCAAAGTGGCTCTCTGTGAGACCTGTGCCTATGATGGTTACTGTCAGGACAAGATACGATATTACAGATGTAGAAACTATATAAAGATAAGAGACGATTATGAGCCGACTAAAACAAATCCTACTGGCGACCGCAATGATGGCTGCGGCAGCAAGTGATGACCGTGTGTACAAACAGAGTAATGAATCGGGAGGGATGCGCTTCAATCCTAATTACAGACCCAAGCCTGTTCACAGGGAGCTGAGAGAATTTACTGTTAAAGGACAGAAAATCATGGCATACTCCCGGAAAGATGCCGTTACAAAGTTGAGACATCAAAAGAAATAAGTCATGGAACAACTATCAGACAATCGGAAGAAGATACGTGAAGCGTTTCGCTCCGGACAGATTAATGCGATATGTGGGTATCCGGGAATTGGTAAAACATACCTGACTCACCAGCACCCACAGTTCATTGACGGGTTCTTCTCGAAACAGTATTATCTCGACAAGAAGAACGGCATCGTCAACCCTGACTTCCCCGACAATTATAGACGCTTCTGTGTTGAGGCTGTGCTGTTCGGGAAGATAGTCGTGTGTGCTATGCACCCGAAGGCACGTGAAGTGTTTGAAAGCCTCGGAATGTCGTATCTGATGATTTACCCGAACCCGAATGAACGGGAAAGATACTTCAATATTTACGACACCCGACCTGATGAACGTGAGTGGATTGAACTTAACAAGTCGACATGGGACACGAAGATACAGTCCCTGAAAGACGCAAAAATCCCTACAAATTGTCATAAGGATGAAATCCCCACAGGTATGAACCTCACGGAGTATCTCGAATGGTTAGGTATCTTCGAGGGAGCTGAATATCTTCCTAACATCATTCAGGTGCTTGACTCCCTACCTATGAAGCCGGAGACTCCGTGGTACGACGCTCAAACAGCCTGTGAAACAGCTATCAGGCAGCAGTTCAGGGGGGGGGGATGTCTATGCCGTTCTGGGATAACTTCTGTGATTCCCCAGCGTTTTACGCAACGGCTCGCCCAGACGCAGTGAAAGAGTATTATAAGAAAGTAATTAAGAATCAGTGGTATGAAGTCAAAATGGTATGAATATACGTGTGATGTCTGTGGTGCGGTTTGCCACACCCGAGGAGCCTCCAATTGGGAGATACGTTCATACGGTTGGATAGTATCAGGCGGAAAACACTACTGCTCAAAAGAATGTTATAATGAAGACAAAAGAAGAGATAATCAAGAACAGCCTGAAAGTGAATGAGAACTATCAGGTGAACAGTATCATCGACCAGATAACGGAAGGTCTGAACAGCCGTGTTCAACAAGGTTACAAATCGTTCGAGTATGTATTTCGGACGGGGAACTATGAAACAGCCAAGGAGATGTCAAAGCACGTCGCTGCGAGACTCAATGCCATGGGGTTCTACGCTCGGTTCGGTTGGAGGGAAACGACGCCCAACGGAAACGAAAGACCGATAGTAGTTGTCATGCTTGAACGTCCTCCTCGTGTACCTGTGTGGAAGACGGGAACGTTCTGGCTCTTTACCATTTTGGGAGCTGTACTACTTTCGCTGATTGTGGGTCTAATAATTTCGAAGCCATGAAGACAGAAGAACAAATAGAAGCACACAGGCGATTATGTGAGCACTTCGATGATACACTACTGGGAGATGGTAGAACGTGTTGCACAGCCGACTTGCGTGCCTTGCCTACGTGGCAAGACCCCTGTGGTGATGGTACGGTGTACCCGTGCGAAAACGATTGTCCGTATATGAAACAATTTATAAATGAAGATAAAGATGAAAGCATTGAAACCAATCATTGAAACAGTGGAGCCTGACAAGTATGGGCGAACCGTAAAAGTAGGAATTCAGGATGGGTCTTACTCGACTTTCTTACAGGTGATGTCTATTGAAGAGGTTGAACAGTTCCGAGACGAACTCACGAAGTTCCTGTCAGGAGCCAAACAGCCAGGATGCTTCTACATTCCGGAAGTGTCTTTGAACGAAATGCGTGAACAGGTGAAAGTCGGAGATACTGTTAAGGTACGGTTCGAAGAGTTCGGTATGCCTGACAAGCACGTTCCTGGACGTGTGGTTCATCCGAAACGGGTGTACAAATATGTCTTGGTGAAGGAAAGACGAGGCAATCACCTGAAAGGGGAAGTCTATGGAGAGGGCGAAGTAAGGTTCAACGTGGAACAAATCATTCAGGTCTATGAAAGTAAATAAGCGAGCATTGATGATACGGCTCGTGAACCGTATCACTGACGAGAGAAACTATTGGAGAGCTAAATGTGAGGCTCTCCACAGTAATCAACCGTTCATTGAGAATGAAAGGTACGAACGACGTCGGCACAAGATAACCCGTATAAGCCGACCCCAGTAGCCTGTTTCGGAAAAATTTGAGGAAAATATCGGGAAACTCTTTGGAATGTCAATTAATGCCACTATATTTGTTCCGTCAAACAATTTAAATCATTTGGTTATGGGACATAAACGAGTTTTCAACATCATCACAAGTCAGTGCATAAACGGTCAATGGGGTATCGCTGACGTTGCTTTCTCAATCACTTCTAAACAGAAGGCACAGGAACAAATGGATACTATTCGTCGACTCACTGAAAGAGGCGAATGGTTTGTAGGTAGTGACCATCACTACATTATCAAGTCCGACGACATCAACCCTATTGATGGTCAGCCTCGCTTCCTGAGGGATATCATGGTACAGTGCGTTGAGACAGGGGTTCTCATCCTCTACAGAATGATAGAGTCTCCGCTGAATAGTATGTATATCTCTAAATAATTTCCCGATATGGACATCAGAAATAATAAGCCAGTGACCGTTACGTTCAGTGACGGCACTGTTAAACAAGTAATCTATGACTCGTTTGAGCTTCTTGAGGGAGGGCAGGTATCCCTTCGCGGACACTTATCTGACCTTGCTACTGAACAGGTCGTAGAGACGCCAATAGAGGCTCCTGCTGAGCCAACACTACCTGAGGATAGACCGTACCTGCGCTCGTACCTGTTTAAATCAGGACTTATCCGCTTCCTACATGAAGGACGTATGCAAACGGCTGCGATAACTCACTGCACCGATAAGGCTTGGAGAGTCCTTAATAAGGAATTGGGAGTGGCTTGGTTGCCGAAGAATGTTATTCGCTGGAGTGAAATCGCTCAGCAGTTCTGTGTGGTCGATGAACGGTATCAACTGAACTTCACGTTTGATGTGAAAAAGGGTATGGATGAATATCCGTCCATCTTCGACCCTGAAGACTTGGTTATTTATGAACTCGATTAATATGCAAAGATTATGATGGTAAACATGAACGGTCTGTCTAACCAGACTTGGCGAAACTTTGTGAAGTCATTGGAAGAATTCGACCAGCCTGTTAAGTCAGCTGGCGACTATATCCTGAAGTTGCAGGAAGTCTTCACTCCTGGGCACACTCGTCAGATACACGTACTTCCGAGACTCGGACAGGGTTCACTCGGGGAGGCTCAACGATATCTGAACGTCTCTGATGAATACTGTTGGGAAATAATCGTTTCGGACGACAGCCGTTTCGGTCGCCATGTAGCTGTATGCTCCTACTTTACTGAACCAGCGTTCGAAGTGTTCAGCCGGACACTTGGTTGGAGTGATGAGCATAAAGAACAGTATAGACGCTCCACTGACATTGAAAAAGAGAGGAAGTTACAGGAGCAGTTTGCCTACGTTGTTCTTGAAACAATCTGGGGAGTAAAAGGTCAAAACATTCAGAGATTATGATAGGTCAAGAAGTGTACATTTGCAGCAATAACTTTGCTAAGAACTATAAGACGACATGGCAGGAGACCGATACCTGTGTGGCAGTCTTGGAAGAAAGGCTTGAACGGTTCCTGAAAAGTCAGGGAATCAGCTTCGCTGGGAACTTCCGTTGGATTCCTAAGACATTCAACGAAGAACTTCCTAAGAAGCACAAGAAGAAACCAATCGTGAAATTTTAAGGAGGAAACAATCATGAGACGATGTCGAAAATGTTCATGTAGGAACGAGGCTGCTTGTCGTGCCTGTCGTAGCTATTACAGGGGAAGAGTGAAGACTCAGATTATGCTGGCGTTCTTCCTACTATTGGGAGCGATGTGTGCGGGAGTAGTGATGGCGTTCATTGTGATTGGGTTCTTCCTACTATTATAAACTAAAATTTGAAATTATGCTTGAAACAGAAGAAATCTATCCAGGAGGGTATCCTCCAAAGAAGAACAACCTGTGGAAGAAGATTGAAGACAAGATGGAACAGGTACGAGCCGACGTGTTCAAAGAGAAGCCGATACACTGGTTCTCAATACTCTGGTGGGGACTCGTGTTCCTATGTGCTTTTATTGTAATGAAATCCTGCAGCAACCCCGAAGCCGTACCGTCTGGAGGCTGTTATGCAGTAGAGGAAACGATACCCGAGGTGGGTGATTCAATTCCTGAAACATTCTTTGATGAAGTGTACGACTATATCTTCAAGTTGAGGCTTGACCATCCGGACATAGTGATGGCTCAATGCATAGAGGAATCCGGTACGTTCACTTCGAAACTGTTCAGGGAAGGACATAACTGTCTGGGGATGAAAGTCCCCAGCACCCGTCCAACGCTTGCAGTAGGAACCATGATGGGTCATGCCCGATTTAACTCCTGGCACGACTGCATTACTGATTACGCTATATGGCAGAGTACATTCTGTCGACGATTTACAAGAGACGAATATTTCGCCTATTTAGACCGAATATACGCTGAGAAGAAAGGTTATAGCGACAGGCTCAAGAATATCATTAAATCGAGAGGACTGTAATCGATAACCGGAGAAATCACGTAACATTATCAAACATCAAATAATTTCGAAAATGATTACATCAGATTTAACAACAAACAGCTCGAATCCAGTTGAACGAGCGTTGGAAGAGTTCCGTAAACAGGTTCTCGAACCGTATGGGATGGAGTTCTTAATCGTAGGGTCTCTTGCCCTGTATAAGTTAGGAATGGAAGTTGATGAGCCTCACGACATCGACATGGAGGTCATCTGTACCCCTGAACAGGAGAAGAATATCTTCAAGCTCCTATCAGACTCTCAGGCAAACAATATGTATGCCATGAAAGAAAGAGAGGATTATCACTCGAACGCTGAACGGCTCATGGACAAAGTAACATGGAAGCATAAGCCGTACATCTTCAAGTGGGGAGACCGCTTAATCAATGTATGGGTCGTGACAGAATTCAGCCACACCTACATTCAGCTCAAGAATGGTATCCGTTATGCACAGGTGATGTCCGTTATCCGCAAGAAGATAGCGTATCAGCGCAATAAAGACAGAGCATTTCTTGTCAATCTTGCCTATCGTTTCCTTGGAATGTGTGGGGCAAATGGCAAAAGAACGTCCGCTGTATTCACTCCCGACAGATGAGATTCCTAATGATTACAGGGACGACAGAAAACCGATTGACGAAAACCGACGTTATATAAACACGTTTGAAAATTGAAACATTTATTTATCCATTAAAATTAAAAAGAAATGAGAAAATCAGAATTCGTGGCAAAAGTTGCCGAAGTAGCTGGAATGACCCAGAGAGACACCGAAAAAGTAATTGACGCTCTTACTCCGGTAATCGTTGAAACTTGCGTTGAAAAAGGCGATGAAATCAGCCTTCCGTTCGGTAAATTCAAACAGAAAGTTAATCCGGCAAAAACGGGTGTAAATCCGCTGACACAGAAACCGATGAACGTGCCTGAGTCTCACACACTGGCGTTCAAGGCTTCCAAAACTGTGAAAACAGTGATTGAACCCAAGAAAGGCAAGAAGAAATAACTCGAGAAGAGCACTTTTTGTTCATAAGGTGAGGAAGGAGTTGGGCTGTAATGGTTCAGCTCCTTCTGATTTATAGGAGCCACTGGCGGTCGCTCTACGAGATTTACCCCTGTTGGCTGGTATAAATTACTCGTTTTATAATTATAATCGCTTAAATCGTCTAAAATGAACCAAAGAATGGAATACGACTCGACAGTTACCCTATCAGGGTTCTGTGAGCACATAACAAGTAAGACTCAATCCGAAGTGTACAGGCTGACAGGCACAGCCGGACTCAAAATTCAGGATGGAAAGGCTCGTAGAAGAGAACGCAGAGCCGAATTGAGGAAAAATCGGAAGAAATAATCAAGAAATTCCCGAGGAACTCATTGGATATTCGAAAAGTCAGCGTATATTTGTTCAGTCAAATCAAACAAGTGTACGTCATGAAAGGTCATAGATACTACGAAAATTTAGATTTTAGCAAGCCAGTAGGGACTCATCGCTGGGTTGATAACATCAAATCACGTCGGGAGCTGGCAAAGGTCGCTCTGGTAGCGATGGCTCGCATTAGTCAATCTGAACAGGGAACAATCACTTGCCCGTATGAACTTGCTTCCTCATCTATGAAAGACGGACGTACACTTATCCAGACTATCTACGAGGATGGTTATGTTATGTATAATGACGGATGGTTTATCGTCGAGTGCGAAGAGGATGGCTGTCTCTACGTTGATGTAACAGGTGCAGCCGTCAGGGAATGTCCGGAGTATGATAATATGGAATATATCATGGACGCAGCCTGTAAGGAAGCTCATGAAGAGTGTATGGCTGCTTTGACTGAAGATGAGGCAAATTAAAATCAAAATATATGGCAAAGAAATTTATCCCAGCAGGAATTGAAGTACAGCGTCATCTTGACGCTTTCGTACACGTGGGCTGCATATCACGGGTGTTCAAGAATGCAGGTATTGACCCACACCGAACGAAAGGAAAGGAACACAGAGTTTACTCAAAAGACGGGAAGACATATTGGCTTCTCTTCGATGTGCTCTGTCATGGCTTCCTAACAGAGTTTAACATTAATGGGCGGTATCTTCGAGCGGTTCTCGAAAGACCATCCTTGAACCTGTACATTCTTGACATGAGATTCCCCTATAAGATTACGGACGAGCTCGAAAAGGGTAATCTGACAGGGGAAGAAACCTATCGTGAGTTGATAGAACACTTCACCATCAAGTGGTGGGACGGAGCTGAGTTCTCGAAACTCCTACATAACAATCAAGTGAAATTTAATGACTTATAAGGTATGGAAACAAAGACAAGACATCTGATTATGAAGCTGGCTGAACAATACGAGAAGCCGGAATTCGTAGCTGACGACCCTGTACAGTTCCCTCGGAAGTTTGGTTACAAATGTTCTCAGGAGATAGTAGGGTTCATCGCTGCGTGGTTAGCGTATGGGAACCGAAAGGCAATCCTCTCAACCTGTGAGAGCCTGTTCACTGACATGGAACGATATACTCCCTATATGTATATCAAGAATATGGTCTGGAGAAAGTACGTTGGCTCAGAAGAACCCATGTACCGCTTCTTCAAGTGGGGCGACTTTGCTGAATTATGTAAAGCACTCAAGAAAATCTACGATGAGAACGAGGACATGGAAGAGGCGGTATCGAAAGCGTATTGTCGTTCCGGCTGCGCCACAGATTATCTCTATGCGCTGATAACCCTGTTCCCTGGAGTGAAAGGTATCCCCCAGGACACGAAGTCGGCTTGCAAGCGTCTAAATATGTTCTTGCGCTGGATGGTGAGAAAGAACAGTCCGGTTGATTTAGGAATCTGGAGCTTAATTCCTCCATCATGGTTGATGATTCCGCTTGATACTCACGTCGCAAACGTTGGGCGTCAATTGGGTCTCATAACGGGAAAAGGCGATAGCATGAATACAGTGCTTGAGCTCACTACTAACTGTCGCGAGGTCTATCCGTTAGACCCGTGTAAATGCGACTTCGCTCTATTTGGGTACGGTGTAAACAATAAAGGAAAGAAAGATGAACAAATTTGAAAGGAAACTCAAAGAAACGACAGCCCAAACGACGGCTTCGCTACTCACCAAGTTGAGAGCTTGGAAGAAAGACTGGAAACGTGGTTCCCTAATGGGAAGCGGTTGTTTCGTAAACATTACGACGTTGGGTGGTAATCACGGATTCGAAGCCTTCCTTGACGGGGAAGCCTTTGACAAGTTCGTTCGCCCAGCTATCCAACAGGCTATGGAAATGAGCCTTCAGAAGAAGAAAGAATTCATTGATTACGAAAGTAAATCAATTGAGAAAGAGCTTCACTATCCTGAAGAGCAGCCAAAGAAAGCAACTGATAAAGAAGAAAAATCATGAAGAAACTCCTGCGTAAACTGTTCTTTTGGTTGTTCAAAGAGGACTTCGAAAGAATGAACAAATTAGAATCGGATTTAAAGGGATTAATCCACAGGCAGAAGTGTGCGACTCAGGAAGCTGAGGTTCGTGCTGAACGTATCCGAAAACTGATGGGGAACATTGATGTTTCAGTTGATGTTCATCATCATTCAGGTTCATGGGCGGTTGTATCCTTACAGGGTGCGAAGACCGACTACATTAAATTCATCGACCTCGGGAGCCGAGACATGATGGAAATTGCTCGTTTCCTACGGCAGTACGATAGAGCGAATGTGAAAATAGACGCCAGTCCTTTCGACAGGCACATGATAAACGAAGAAATTTATAGATTATGAAACAGTTAGCAATCATTTCAATCTTCCTACTCCTACTTACAGGCTGTGGGAACTGTGTTAATCAGGACACACTCGTAGAACTTTCAGTGAAATCTATGACAGAATTTTCAGAACGTATGGCTGGACGCTCCTCTCAAAATCTTGAGAGTTCTATTTTAAATCTGTCCCAAGCGACAGGACTTGAACCCCGAACATCAGAGCTGGCTGGGGAGATACTGTATTGTGCGGACGCTCATCTTGATGATGGTACGAACTACTCGATTACAGGTTACGACCGCAAGGAGGGTGCTGCGGTTCTCATAACGATTACAAACAGCGAGGACAGTACAATCCCCCAGAAGATGTGCGAACGTATTCGCTCGCTCGCACTTGAGAGAGGTTTGGTGCTGTCTTACATGACGGGTGCTGATAAGATTAGAGGCGGTCAATATCAACTTATTTACAATATACAAGTAGAGTAAAAATTAGACATTCTCAAAGATATCCCGGAAGAAATTCCGGGATTTTCTTTGCAGTATCATGAGAATCCATTACCTTTGTTGCGTAAATCAATTAAAAACAGTAAAGTCATGAAAGCAACAATCGAAGAACAATTAAAGAACATCCAACCTGAAGTAGCGGTTCTTTTCGCAGAAATCCTCAACTGTATCACCTCCTCTCGTAATGAAGCTGAACTCCGTAGGGAGATGGAACTTATCAAGATACGTCACTATCAGTTCAGCGACCTGTTCACATACGGCTTCGGGTCTCACCACCTGTGGGTTAATCAAGCTAATAGAAGAAATAGATTAATATTCGTGGAGTTCTAATCGAACTCCTCGGATTTCACGTATATTTATCAGTAACATTTTAAAAACAAGATTATGGACATTACAAAGAAGAAAGTTATCTTCATCGACTTGGACGGTACGCTCATCGATACCGCATCCGGCAAAACGTTCCCGGAAGGAGTCTGGGACATGAAACTGAAAATGGAGGTTTTTGCGCAGCTCAAGAAACTTCATCCACAGGCTGTTCTTATCGTATCTAATCAGGGTGGAATTGAAATGGGTCACGTTCACCCAGCCATGTTTCAACCGAAATTCATTTACGTTATTGCATCTCTTCAGTCGTTCATCGGCTTGAATACACTTGTCGCTGGACAGTTCTGTCCCTACAATGCTAAGGAATGTCCTGACCGCAAACCGAACCCAGGAATGCTTGAGAATATGCTGAAAGAATTCTGTGAGAATACAGGATTGAAAATCAGCAAGGAAGAGTGCCTGATGATAGGTGATGCCTCCGGTCTGGAAGGGCAGTTCAGTGACAGCGACCTGAAAACGGCTGAGAACTTTGGCTGTGATTATCTCGACGTTACAGAGTTCACCAACATAGAGCTCCCTGAGCCTCTGTTTAAGGTGATTGATATGCACTCTGGTGAAGTTGTTAAGGACAAGGACGATAATTTCTTAGAGGCTCTCAAAGAGAGCGAAGCGATGGAAAAAGTAGCTTTCTTGCAACAGGCTTCGCCCGACCCGAAGGCTCGCTTCACCTACGTTCCTCAACTGTGGGAATGCCCGAAAGAGCCTGAACAGCGTCCAGAGCCAAAGCCGAAAGCAAAGATTTTGAATATGAACCCTAAAAAGTAGAACGACATGGCAATAATTTCAGAAGACACCAGATTGACGATTGCCACACGGTTGGCAAATCTGAACTACAAAGAGAAACTCGACGCTCTCCAGGAAAAGCTCAATGAAGCTATCGAGAAACGGTTTATCGGTAAAACACCCGAAGACGTTCTTGCTTGTTTCAAGGCACATAAGGAGTTCTTCCTCCGCTGTAACGAAGCGACGCTCTCTTCCTATAACTTGCCGAAGGGATGGTTCCCGGAAGATTGGGGAAATCGTACTATCTACATTCACCTAAAATTTTCCTGTGATATACCTTATGGGGACGAAAAGGTTGAATCGTACATCGGTAAACTCAAGGACAATGACAGTATTGCTTCTTTGGTAAAGGAATATCTCATTGCTGAGAAAGACCGTTACTTCATGGAAAAGCGTCTGAAGTGTCTTATGAAGACGACACGGTTCACTCCTGCCAGACTTCAAGAAGAGTTCCCTGAAGCGTATCTTATCTATATGGATATCATCACTTCTGATTGGAATGAAAAGAACGACGATGCTAAGAAGCCAGCATCGAACCTGTGTGACACTATCGAGAATATTCGTGCGACATTGAAACCTGACTTAAAGGAGGCTCTCAAGAATGCAAAAGAGGAAGAATAAATTAGGTTGGTTCATGAGGTGGTGGTATAGCCACCTCATCTTCCCTGCCCAGTACGTGTCTTTCAAAGACGCTGGGGAAGAGGAACTGTTCTGGAACATTGTGACTTGGTACCATTTCTTCAACCATTACGAAGAGTTCGTGTGCAAAATCAAATGGTATATCAGCAGAGATATTGTGGCTTATATCTACATCAATAATTTGCAGGACTGGTCGACGAAAGCTGTTTATTTCAATAACAAGCCGTGTGAACTTATACAGGTAACAGATGACCTCACTCCCTACAAACAGGTAGATGGAAAGATTTACGAGATTACTGGTGACAGTCCAGTCGAATAGCGTTATTTCATTGTAATTTAAAATCGAAAGTTATGTTCATATTTATTAAATCATGGGTCACACCACAAGAGGAAGCTGCTGCCAAACGTGAAGAACTCGTAGAGGTTCAGAAAGCCTACCGAGTTGAGAACATCAAAGAAGTCAGCGAGGTTCACGCTCTAACAGCTCCCAAGGGGAAGTTTCGCTTCTCTATCTTATTAGTTACAGGCGAAAGGCTGTTCTCGTCCCTGTATGGCTCAAAAGAGGAGGCTGAAATGGCGCAGGTCTCAGCCATCACAACTCTCAATGCTATTGAGTTGTATTTCGAACGGTTCAAACACGTACCGGAACATCATGCAACTCCCGTTATGTTTCAAGTCCCTGACATGAAACAGAAGAAACTCGTTCCCGGAAAGATATCGATGTTCGATACTCCGGTTTATTCAATCCAAATTTAACAACAATCTAAATTCATTTCCGATTATGAAAGTAGTTTATAACTTTATTTATTCCGACCCAGACGACAAACCGAAGGAGTTTCAAATGCCTGTAAACGTTACAGAGGAAACCGATGCCGACTTGATGTATGACCTTTGCCTGTCGTATCTTAAGATTGGTCATGTAGGAGGCACACCTCTCCACGCTGTTTCAACATCTAAACAGTATCCGAACTATTGCTTCACCTCAACCGCTTGTGATGATGAATGTCAAGCATGCCGTTCGAAGAAATTGTCAGGCGCAAAGCCGTATCAACCCCAGTCTCTTGACGGGAAGAAAATTTACATTTATGAAGGCAAGTTCGGAAAGGTAGGTCAATTCGGCACACGTATCATTCAAAAATCCTACATTTTACCCGCACCCACATTACTCACGGACAACCTGATTCAGGACTTCAAGAAAGCCATGAACGCAGAGCCGGACGGTATGGGCTGGGAACTGTTAGGAATCACATTGGTTCACGAACTCGACCCACAGGGTATGACCGATAAAGAGATTGAACAGTACGTCAAGACTCCTGAGGGCAACCTGTTCGCACCAGAGGAAAAGGCTCCTGAAGAAAAGATGATTTGGGCACGCACAAGTGACGAGAACGAAGACCGTACAGCGTGGATTCCGGCTTTGGTTCGTGGTAAACAGGTTCTGAGCGCAATCGGTGAACTGGATAACCCCGACACCCCTGAAGACACTCGTGACTTCGATGACTGTCCTATTCCGGGATATCGTGTGGTAAAAGAGTCCGACCCGACTTCTGACCTGTGTATGGCTCGCATCGCTGTGTTGGTTACTCCGGTAAACTCTGACGATACAAAACGGAAATCGTTTATGTATATCAATGAGTTTCCAATTCAGAAAGGTCTTACCGACAAGGAGGCTGAACGGTATCTGATGAAGATGACTCAGAACTTTATGTTTGGCTCCTACAATATGGAACCTATTTATTGGGAATACCTGTCTTATCTGAATGGTGCTGAATACCATTTCCCGAAGGAATACATGAAGGAACTCAATTCAGATGATATGGAAGTTCCTCACTTCCTCGTGACCTATACAGTTACGGAGAACGAAAAGGAACAGCGTATTCGGGAGCATTCTTGCGTGGTAATCGCTTCCGCACCCGTAACATCGCCCATTATGATGATTCCGTCGGCTGCTGATGTTCACCAGCGTCTTCAGAAATATATCAAGGGCAAAGTTACCATTAATGATATCAAATACTTTGAGGACGTGGTATCAAGCCTTGCGGTCGTGCTTTAAGCCTCTAAACAACAATCAAAGGTGTGCTCCGGATAATTGTTCGGGGCACGCTTTTAACCTCTTAAATCGGCTATAATTGACGTCAAAATAGCGCAAATAATTTCGTTGAATTTAAAACTTAAAAATCATGAAGAAAGATTTTCTTACAATCACTCCCGATTCGGGGGGGGGGGTACGGCTCAAGTTCAGGTAACTGCTGACCCTAATCCAACATTTGCTTCTCGCTCAACTTCATTAAACTTCTCCGCTGGGGGGGGGGTATCTCGCCTCATAACTGTTGACCAAAATGGAATTCCCCTTATGCCCGTTGTGGGACTAACTTCACTTGTTGATAAGTGGAATGGAAATGTCACTTTTTCGTTCAATGCAGTAGGTTTTTCTGTAAAGTCAGAAATAAACGACAATGGCTACGAACGAGGTGTTTCGTATCTGTCAGTTAAAATGAACGCACAGATTCCTTCTGTGTCTGAATTTTCTGATACTTATTGGGTGACAAGAGGGGCACTATTGCTTTCAGACAGTCTTGAAAATGTATGGGAGGAGCCATTTAATAATGGTGTTTTCATGGAAACTTTGTATAAAGATGTTCCTGGAGCCGGAACTAAATCGTACTATGACATTGTTCAAAGTGACCCTGAAAACCCTGGAATTTCTGGCTTTACTGCACACTATCTTCGAATGTCCGCATCGAAGCAATTCACCCCCGCTTCACATTCTCTTCAATTCGTTCGATTTTATCTCGGAAACCCCCAGTATCAGGGGGAATATGTTTGTATAGCGGAGTTCGATTTTACTTAAAAAACCGAAATTCTCAAAGATATCCCGGAAGAAATTCCGGGATTTTCTTTGCAGTCTCATTTCTTTCCACTATCTTTGTACTGTCAAATTTAAACATCGATAGTCATGAAACATCAACTAACATTCAAAAGTGGTTCTTCCTACCAGAGTTCTTGGGAAGTAACAAATCGTACATTGTGTGCTATGGAAAGTCAAGTCGAAGAATTGAAATCTTTACTTGATGAGTTATATGAAGCGAGGGAAGATATCCCAACAGCCTGTACGTCTGAAAAGGACTCAGCAGACTATCAAATACGTCTCTTAAAGGAATCAATTGATAACCTAAATAAGTTTATATCCATACATCGGGAAGCTCTCAATAAGAGCATCGTTCAAGCCTGTGAATGTTACGGTCAGACCGCTCCTGAATGGTTCACTTCTAAATAATTAATGACTATGGCAAAGATAAAATTCACATCGAAAAGAGGCGAAAAGCCTTCAAAACTTCAGCGTGCTGGAGGAGAACAAAGACATTCAATGATTTTCTACAAAGGTGAATCAATCATGTCTGTTACAGGAAACTCATCATTGTGTCTGTACTGTACACCAAAGAATATCTGTTTAAGACTCAAAAATTGTACCGACCACAGAGCAGCCGTAAATTGGGTCAAGGAACACGCTCAAGCACTGTGGGAGAAATATCCGTTTACTGCAAAACTTAAAGAAGAGGAGGAACAATCATGATAGCACCTATCGTCATCAACCGTACGACAGTAAAGGGTGGAGCTGGTATGCCCACATCAGAATATGCACAGCTTGTTTACGAGGGAGAGGAAATAGGCTTCATCAATGAACAGGGAGTATTCCTCAAGATGTACGACCCTAAAATCACGACAGGTGTATTTCAGAACATCGGGGTCTTCGAAGGAAAGACCGTTGGTCAAAAGTGTCAGATGCTCGAAAAGCACTGGGACGCTATCTACGACCGTTATACAACGGTGGTGAGAGGAAAGTAATTTCACGACTATATTGATTTAATTGATTATTGACAGGGAATGGCTGGGTATTGCACTCAGCCATTCTTGTTGAAACCCGTGAAGGAGTCTCCCTGTCGCAAGCTGCAGCAGCCATCCGAACATTTACCATAACTTTTTATGGTGGAAAGACTGGTGAGGTGTATTACTTATTTAATGGACCAGCAGCTCCTGATTCACTTCCAATAAAATACACTTCAATAAAAATGAATTCCACAGAAGAAGGGACAGTTTCGTGGAGTGAAGATGTTGGGTTAGAGCTTAACTTTAATGCTGGAGCTCCGTCTAATAAAGATTATATATTTCCTCCGGAGCAATACACAATTATTGCAACTACTGAATTTAATTCCTGGAATAATTACAGGTATCGAACAACAACTTTAGAAGCAGGAAATATTATGGTCGCATTGCCATAATTGATAACTAAAGGGAGTCCGGATTCCGGACTCCCCAATTATGAATCAATTGGTTGGAACATTTCCTTGAATTGAAACAGTTGCGGAATTCCCGATTGTCAAAGTTACCGTCACTTTTCCTTGACAATACCAACCAGGAACTAAAGATATTCCAGTGCCACCTGTTGCGTGATACCAGTTTGCAGGCCATACTTTGAAAGTCCATGTATTATTTCCAGCTAATACAGGCTCTGAATTCCCAGCATCACCCATTTGATGTTTAGAACCATTATCAAGTTGCTGATTCATCTTAATTGATACAGTTGGTTTGGTAGGACAATTCGAAACAGTGATAGTGGTTGAATACGATTGACCTGTATTTGGGCTGGTCATACCTGAGAAAACAGTTGTTGGAGATACTGTGATTTTGGCTGCTGCAGCTTGCGACAGGGAGACTCCTTGGCTCTATTTTAAATGAATAAGGAGGGATTCTGGCGGGAGTCCGTGAATATCACGATACTTCCCGCCATTTGATTAACCTGTCACTCTCACAGTTTGATTTTGATTTGCAAGCGTAACAGAGCCAACCTGAACCCAACTTGAGCCTGACCTCTTTTTAATTGTGATTAAATCCCCAGTCGTTGCCGTTATAGTCATTCCACCTGATTTGGTTGGGTCATTTACTCTAAGCGGAGCAGATGGTCCCCAATTTTCAGTATGGTCACCAGCCGTTGGTCCACCGAAAAATCCAAAATAAGAAGTTCCAGTTCCTACTGGATTTGTATTTCCTTTGAACATATAATATGTCGTTTCTTCAACCAAATTTGTTATGGTTAAGACATACATTGGGGAACTTTGACTCAAAGAAACGGAAGCCGTTTTCCCACTTGTCCCCTGTGTATAGGAGACGGAACCAGTTCTTGTATTGCCTGAATTTGCAGCAGCCGTAATAGATGTTCCATCCGTGTTCTTGCTGAACCCTGTTCCGCTAATCATAGCCGTCCATGCAACATTTTCCTGGGTCGATGTCTCGACTCCGTTTACTTTTGAAAGAAGTGAATAAAGGAAGATTCTGGCGTAAAATCAATCGATTGCCGGAGAAAGAACGTTTTACATATAAAAAGAATGAAGACATGAAGAAAGAAGATAAACGAAACAGGCAGTTGCTCGACATTCTTGAAAAGGATTTTGAAGAACTCTCCGCAGGAGAACTTCAGGTTCTCCGCAATGAAACGAGGAAACTGTACGGAATTGAAGGGAAGATTGAGGTCAGCATGATTCTTAATTCCTACCTAAACATGAAACGCAAGTATATTCACGAGCTTGAACAGGTACTCGTCACGGTGAAACAGACTGTTAGGGACTTCGGAGTTTTCGGTGGTGGTAAACAGGTCGTATCCCCCAGAATACAGGTTCCCACGTTTGACGGTCTTAGCGGAGCTTCTAAGGGAATGTTCTATATTGATGGATACACTTATCTCCCTGTCCTAACTGTATCGTATTTTGACGACCATACAGAGGTTATATGCCTATCTCCGGAAGGCTCATTTTGTAGGATATCGACAAAGGATTTTGATTTCGAGATATAAACCGCTAAATTTGCGGTGAATTTAATTCATTTAGTTATAACTAATTTTTGAAAATTATGCAGAAAGATTTCATTACAGCTACTCCGGATTCCGGAGGAAGTGGCAGCACAACCGTGACTGCCGCAGCGTCTGCTAACCAGACAGAATCCGCACGCAGTGTGAACCTGTCAGTGGCTGGCGGAGGAATGACACGTACTGTTGCAGCGAGTCAGGCTGCGGGAGTCGTGACTTGGAACTATTACTTTTCTGTCACTCCGACTTCGCTGAGTTTCGTTGCGGGTGGTGAAAGTAAGTCGGTAACGGTAACATCGTACCGAAAGAAAGTTATAAACGGAGTCGAGACATCGACCCAGGAAAATGTGAACTATACTGTTGCCGTAACAGGTACGGGATTCTCTGGTAGTGGCACAACCGTCACCGCTGCTGCGAACTCTGCGACGTCGACGAGAACGGGAACTGCCACCTATACTCAAGCCACGAGTGGTAAGAGCCAAGGAGTCTCCCTGTCGCAAGCTGGCGTTCCCTACGCAATTTCCGGTACGACAATCAACATTACTGGATATGGTTTGGGCAAAGGCACTGTTAGTGTAACAGCTCCAGCAGGGGGTTCTTGGAGTATTGACTTCGCAGACAACGCTTTCAGTCTTAATGCTTCACCATCATCGGGTACTGGTCCAAACAGTTCCGTCACTATCAATGCTATCAATGATTCTGGTCAAACAGGTATTCACAGAATTGATATCTATCTTAAGAACGGCTCAACCGTTGTTGATACAGCAACCGTTCAAGTTCGTATAACTTCTCAAGGATGATTATGAAGGAAAGGAGCTGGGATATCCCAGCTCCCAATTCACATTATGGTGTGATAGTTTGGTCTTCAGCTCTCAGAGTGAAAGTAGAAAAGTGCATAGGGTCAAAACTACTTGAACCCCCTTGCTGAATGCGTACCGTAATAGTATCACCAGCCTTTGCTTTGACAGTTTCCGTTTTACTTCCTGTTTTACAAACTGTCAATCCATTTGTATTATCCCACGTGATTGAAGCATTTTCATACCCAGAACCCATAGAATAATAATCGTTTGGACCATACAAAGGTATACCAGTTGAATTAAATAGATAAGCGGTTGCTCCTGTATAATCACGGAACTGAATCGTTAGAGTATATCTGGGAACGCCAGCTTGCGACAGGGAGACTCCTTCTTGCTTTTCGAAGAAAAACAAA